>Ga0299912_10001108_pt1 | contig 21792 bp, 10 predicted proteins | sample RVTome_2_FD_207667 | JGI IMG/M metagenome (GOLD analysis project Ga0299912, IMG submission 207667) | Soil microbial communities from uranium-contaminated site in the Upper Colorado River Basin, Wyoming, United States - RVT95D214 (version 2) ... | reverse complement strand
CTCTGCAAAAGCAGGATTATCGTATATATCCTGGAGGGTCTGATGGTTATCATCGGCAGGTTCGAGGAGGTCTTCGCATCCTGTCAGTACCATCGCTATTGTCAGAAGTATTATATATTTATTCATGCCTTTTAATTTTTCACGTTTAATCATTAAAAACCGGCTCTTATTCCCAGAGAGTAATACCTGTTCTGTGGTGAGCTCCAGATATTCAAATCCAATATGTCTTTATTGGCCGATAATGTGTACAGGTTTGACCCCAGTACATATATGCCAAATTCCCTGATGAAGGTTTTATTGCCGGCATTTATCGGCAGATTATAAGTAAGCTGTACCTTACTTAGCCTAAAATGGTCGGTTGAATACATCCAGAAATCGGAATACCGGAAATTATTGTTATTTTCCTGTGAACTTAAACGGGGATAGGTTGCAGTATTCCTTGTTTCCTCGCTCCACCGGTCAAGTACGACTTCGGAATATTTATCATCACCGTCGACCCAGTAGTAATCGTTATCTTTCATACTGTATCCACCCTCTGAACCGGTTCCCAGAACAAATAATGTCAGATTTTTATAAGACAGTGTGATGTTCAGGCCATAAGCAAAGGGCGGCCACCACCGTCCGATCATCACTTCGTCCCTCTCATTAATAATATTATCCCCGTTCTGATCGATGTATTTGATATCGCCCGGCTGAACTTCGCCGAATGCCTGGGTAGGGCTGCTGGTTATATCGTTTTCGTCCATGAAAAACCCATTGCTTTCAAGGCCGAAAATTGCATCTTCAGGTTTGCCAACCCTGCTCTGATAGGAATCGGCATATAATTCGTCCCTTGTTATGACTTTGGAAGTAACATAGGTACCAATAACTCCAAGGTTCAGATTGATCTGTCCTACATTTTTGTTCAGGTTCATTTTAAGATCGAAACCGGAATATTGATTGCAATTAAAATTCGTGTAGGGAACAAATGTTTGGAAATAATTCGGGTACAGGCTAAACCTTTGGGTGGGCAGGTCATCCATACGTGTTATGAAAAAGGTTGACTCAATCCAAAGCAATTTTTTGAACAGGGAACTTTCGAGCCCTATATTGATTTCCTTCCTTTTACCGAAAGAAAGGTTCGGGTTGCTCCCGTGCACTGAGGTACTTGCCGAGTTGGAATATATACCCTCATCCCATGCAAAGATACCCTGCGACCTGTAGACATTATCGTATAGATAAAAGCCGTAAATATCCAGGTCGGTATCCAGTATGCCGGCTGAAGCAGTAAGTTTTAAATGATCAACCGTATTAGAACCGGCCATGAAATTTTCAGCACTCAAAAGCCACCCAACACTTAATGCAGGTGAAAAGCCCAATCTGTTTCCTTCCGGCAGTTTTGTTGAATTGACAAGGGCACTGTTGAAATCAACCCAATACCTGTGAAGATAATTGTATCCAAGGTGCAATCCCATATTTGCGTTAGTTTCTGGCTGAAATACGCTATTGTATGTAATTGAAGTACCTGAGGCAAGCAATATGGCTGAAATATTATGAACATTGCTGAATGTCCTCCCGTAATCGAAATACATAGAAAAACCCAGGTTTCTTGTTTGTGCTGAACCGGTGACATTCTGGTCACCCGTATGCCTGTCGACCCCAAACCTTTCAAGTCCAGTAATAATATTGGAACCCGGGATCGTGTCCCATGAAGGCGTATATACAGAATATTCATTATTTACTGACTGGATGTAAGCATTATAATAATCTGCATTGAACCTCGTGTGGAAAGACAATCCCCGCACCACACTGTTCAGGTCGAAATTTATTACATTGGTCAATTGTATCACACGGTTCACATATTCGAGGAAACCGCCGGCATACAGGTCGGCCAGAGGATTGGTCAGATACTCCTGTGTGCCGCCTAACAGGTATTGTCCGTCGATTATATTACTGCTGTGTTCTGCTAAAAGCCTTGCATTAGCGGCTGTAGAATCCGAACCCTGGCTGATCATATCTATCGGCAACAATGGGGTATATTTGTTCGGCTGAAGTGTGGCGGCACTGTACCAATAATCGGACAGGCCCCTCCGGCTGTTCTCCAATCTTGCCGACATATTGACACTGCTCGATATGAAATCGGTCAAATTCACATCAATATTTCCCCTTACATTGAACCTGTTATCATGTTCATTCTTACCTTCGCCAACATTCAGTAATGTATTCCCGTTCGCCCACCCGATATTGGAATAGAACCTGGCCCCTTCATTACCGCCCGAAAATTCGGCATTCACATCATTATAATAAGAATGTTTTGCAAGGTATTCGGAAGAATAATAATCAATATCGGGATATCTGTAAGAATTACCATTTTCATAGTTACTGATGGTTTCCTCATCATAAAGTACCCCTAATCCGTCGTTTAAGCGGGCTTCGTTATACAGGGCCATGTATTCGGCCGAACCCAGGTATTTCGGGTATATTACCGGCGACGTAAGACCGGTATTGGCCCGTATATTTATTTTCTTTTTGTTGGCCTCGCCTCTTTTCGTGCTAATCAGTATAACCCCTTTTGCAGCCCAGCTTCCATATAGTGCTACGGCATTTACACCTTTGAGAACAGTAATCTGGTCAACTTCTTCAAGCCTTACTTCGTTCAAATTACGCGGAATACCGTCTATCAGCACCAGGACATTCATCAAACCCCAGATGTTCCAATACTCCCCCAGCAGTCCTGGTACCCTTCCGAAATATCCGTCAATAAGGGAAAAGTTATAATCCGTATCGATATACTCATCGGGTTCCAGCACGCTTACCGAACCTGGCAGATCTATTCTGTCAACGGTCCTGTAAGCAATATTTATCTTTTTTTCCAAGGTATCATTGACAAGAGTTTGCCCGCTTATTTTCGTTGAGAAAAAAGTGAACACTGTGTAAAAAATCAGAATGATATTAATGAATTTCATCTTCTTTCGTTTTTAATTATGAAATTTATGGTCTGCCCGGCCAGGTAGAGCAATGTGTTGTGTACTATCATTTCCCTGTACCATGGCCATGCATTTTTACCATCCCGGGTTTTGTCCGAATTCGGGATATATATTTACCTGTACCTGAGGCAAAGGCAGCCAGTAGTGTTTATCTTCAACAACCCGGGTTACAACAACCCTTTCAACCATGTTGATGGGTTTGCCGTCGGGGCCGCGGTCAAAATCGAGCGCTGTTTTTTCCCTGTATTTCATTTCCCTTGCAAGCTTCCACCTCCGCAGATCGCAGAAACGGATGTTTGCCTCACACATCAGTTCAACGGCCCTCTCCCTTATGAGCTCTCCCATGAATGCATCCTGTGAACCAAGATACATGGCATCTACTCCCGGAACACCTGCCCTGGCCCTTACAATATTTACAGCTTCTTCTGCAGTTAAAACATAACTGCCATTCCCCGGATAACTGCTTTGAGGAGTACCATATCCCCATAATACTGCCTCGGCATACATATAATATACATCAGCGAGGCGCATATATCCTGGCAACATCAGCCTGTTGGCGACATTATCCACTTCATTTCCTGCATTGGGGAAAAACTTTTTCATCATGTAGCCCGTGCGGCTGCCGCTCAGATCATCCCTGTAATTTCCGTCGTTATAAAGATTTGCATAGCGCCTGTAATCATCGGCAGAAGTTCCTCCCTGTATCATTGTGTCCCCGTCGCATACAATGGATTTATAAAAACGGGGATCTCGGCCCGTCCATGGATCGGCCGGATCAAAACCTGATCCCTCCGCATCTATCGGTAATCCGCTGGCCATGCCAAAATTCTTTATATAGCTGTGCGTCGGTGATACCATATTCCCATCAAAGCCTAATATCTGCGGCTGATGCAGGGACATGGTTGCATCATAATAAATGTTGTTCCAAAAATATCTCGGCGTCATAAGCGATTCCGGGTAGCCGGGAATATTTCCGTTTACCGTATAGAAGTTTTCATCATATCTGTCCCATTCTGTAAGCTGATAGGGCGCTTCGCCGGTATGCGATAAATACAGGCAATTGTAGAAAGCTTCGGCCGCCTCTTTGCATAATTCTTCATCATAGGTTGCATTACCCGTCGACTCCTCATTCATTAAAGGACTTGCAGCATATAGTAGGTCCTTACCCAGGTATGCATAAGCAGTTGATTTGGTCACACGCTGGAAATTATTTCCAAGGGTTGCTCTTCCTGCAACGGTGTTGTCCCAGTTCTCCGGAAGAAATAATGTTGCCGAATCAAGGTCCCTGGCTGCAAGCAATGCAGTTTCACGGTAGCTGAGCCGGGGAAGAGTTAATGCCCCGGAACCAAGCACTTCTTCAATATAGGGTAACCCTCCCCAGTAACTCATAAGCTGAAAATGGAAGAAACCACGGAAGAATAAAAGCTGGCCTTTAATAATATCCTTCTCCTCCTGTGTAGCTTCAACAAGCATATCAAGGTTGGCCAGGCCAACATTGGCTTTACGGATCCCATACCAGGCTAACGGCCAGTAACCTTTTTTTGTCCAATCACCTCCGGGTATCGCCCCTTCGTCTTCATAGAAGTAACTCTGGTCCCAAGCCTGGCCACCTGAAGTAAACCAATACCAGTAATCTCCGTTATCAAAATGAACATTCATCCTCCAGTCGACTGCTGTTGCCAGGATTTCATCTCCTATATTCCAGTCTGCTACCCAAACCGACCGTGTATAATCGGGTGTACAGTGGTACATTTCTTCAACAAATCCCTGGAAGCTTTGAAACGTACCAAAGACCTCTTCGTCGGAAATGTCTGCTTCAGGCGCGACGTCAAGATAGTCCTCGCACGACATTATAACGAAGCTTATCCCAACAATATACGCCCATAATAAATTTCTGTTGTTTATATATTTTATCATGACCTTTAGAATTTTTACAGAGTAATGTTTAACCCAAGATTAATTCGCCTTACTGTCGGATAAGCACCTTGAGCACCAATAGTCCCGAGATTTGACTCCCTGTCATCCGGCATTTTGGTCCACAACAGAAGATTGTTTCCGTTCAGGTATATCCTTAGCGACTGCATTCCAACCTTCCTCAGTTTAGCTGAAGAAAATGTATAAGCCAATTCAGCATTTTTTAACCGGAAATACGATCCGTCATACGCATAAAAATTCCCATATCTTTCAAATTTCTCCACATACCTCGGTACAAACGATTCAGCATCGGTATTGTCTGCAGACCAGTAATCACCCTGTTCGTAAACTACGTTGGTTTGTTTGGAAAAATTATTAAACGAGATATACCTGGTTACATTATTCACGCCATAGAATTGTAAATATATGCTAAAGCCTTTATAATCGCCACCAAAGCTGATATTGTATGTATTCTGAGGCCTTTCCGGAAATCCGTTAGGCGCATTATCATACTGATCTATAATACCATCGCCATTAAAATCTATAATATTTAATTCACCGGGTAATTTCTTTTCGTCGTTTGCCTCCCATTCGGTAGTCGCGTATATTTCGTCCCATGAATTGGCGAAATCACCGGTTAATTGTGATCTGTACTGGCCGATCTGGTATCCCTCCCTTTTCTGGTATGCAGGGAGTAATGCAGCGTCGTCAGCAAAAATGATCTCATCCTTGGCATGGGTCATGGATGCATTTGCAAATAATGCTAACCTGTTTGCAAAACGGTGATTTAACTTCAACTCGAGTTCGTACCCTCTGACCTTCACCTCACCAAGATTAACCGATGGAGGGGTGCCGCCCAAATAATCGACAATTGCCCTATCTGTACCTTTTACCAGGATGTCTTTCCGATAATCCCGGAAAATATCAACACTGCCTTCAATTAGTCCGTAGAAGATCGAATATTCAAATCCTAAATTTTTCTTCTCTACTGTTTCCCAATGTACGTCTGGATTTCCAATAACGCCTTCTTTATACCATACGTAAGGACTTGTAGCAGTCCATGTACTTCCCAGTAAGGCCTGCCCCCCTGTTTCCCATTGTGTCTGATACAACCAGCGGTAATCTTGGTCATATTCATCAAAACTCATCCTGTCGTTCCCAACCAGTCCATACGAACCGCGGATTTTTAACATGGTGATCCATGAAATATCTTCCATGAATTTTTCATTGCTCAGCATCCAGCCAAGCGCTGCTGAAGGGAAAAAATCAAACCGGTAATCCGGGCCAAATTTTTCAGAGCCATTGTATGCCCCGTTTACTTCAACAAAATACCTCTCATCATAATTGTAGGTGGTCCTGAAAACCCAGTCTTCACGATAGAGAGGGAAAATACTTCCTCTTGCCTTTTTCTCACGGCTGAAAAGGCCCATGGCAGTAATATTATGCTTCCCGATTTTTGTGTCATAGTTTAGCTGGACCTGGTAAAAGGATTTTCTTATTGTTGAATCGTCGAGCATAGAGTCAGGCCGGACCGTCCATTCCGGAGTCCTGTAATCGTACCTGGTGGCGCCGTAGGTTTGATTATAAAACACCTGCCCGTCAGGTGAGATCCACTTCTCAGGCAGCGTACCCCAGTTATGCCAAACGCCACCATCAGATACAAATGAATTGTCGAGGGCGAAAGTACCTTTGGCACTGAGTCCTTTCAGGATCTTACCCAGGTCCTGTGTAAGTGTAAAGTCGGTATTGATAAAGGTCTTCTTTATATTCCTTATCCCCTGGCTCGATACATTTTTAACTGAATTCTGCACATCAACCTCATTAGCCGGCCAGTATCCCCAGTAACCATCGCTGTACTGTACCGGGAAAGCATCGGGTGGGTTTGAATAGGCAGCCTGCCAGATTGTATATTCGAACCCGCTCCAGGTCTGCTTTTTAATAGCATGTGAACCTGACAGATTGGCTGTGAGGGTTGTTGTTTTTGTCAGGTTAAAGTCTAAGTTACTCCTGAAATTCATCCTGTCGTAACCATATCCCGGAGTATATCCCTGGCCGTTATCGCGGATATTCATCAGGTCTCCTTCGTGCAGATAATCCATCGATGAAAAATACCTGACAAATGATGTTCCTCCTGAAATACTTATATTATTATTGTACGATAAAGCATAATCCTTAAACGATTCTTCCTGCCAGTCGATATTGGGATAGCGTTCCGCTTCTTCCGGGCTTGAAGGGTTACGGTACTTGTCCAGCTCGGGGATGGGTGTATAGGCCTGGAATACGGACGGATTGATGTTAACCTCCCGTTCAATGGCCATATTCCTTACCCTGAGCGCATCATAGGCATCATACTTTCCGGGTATCTTCGAGGGTATTTTCATGGTTACGTCTGACGACACCCTTATACTGGCTTTGCCTTCCGATCCGCGCTTGGTCGTGATCAGGATAACGCCGTTGGCGCCTTTAACCCCGAAAACGGCAGTTGCCGATGCGTCTTTCAATACGGAAATGCTTTCCACCGATTCAAAATCGATTTCATTCATCGAACGCTCAATCCCATCGACCAGCACAAGAGGGTTAGAATAGTTCCATGTGCCCTGGCCCCTTATATATATTATTGGGTTTTCATCACCGGGTTCCCCTGTTCCCTGTAAGGTGATCAAACCCGGTATATTCCCGGTCAAAGCTGCGCCTATATTCGACACACCCCCGGCTCTTTCCAGTACGTCGCCCGTTGTTTGCGATATAGCACCTACTATACTCTCTTTCTTTTGTTTTCCGTAACCTACAACAACAACTTCGTCCAATGCTTCAAGGCTTTCGATCAAAACCACATTTAACACATTCTGATTGCCTGCCTGAATTTCTTCAGTGTTGAAACCAACAAAAGAAAATACCAATACCGAAGAAGATGATGATACCGTGATCGAGTAATTACCCTTTAAATCGGTAATAACTCCATTGGTAGTACCTTTTTCTACAATATTAACTCCGGGCAGGGCATTTCCACCTGAATCAGTTACTTTACCTGATACTACTACCTGTTGCATAGTGGCTCTCGGAATTATGACAATCAAATTATTGTCCATAATTTTATAACCCAACTGCGTATCGGATAGTAACTTATCAAGGATAGTACTGATATTTTCAGAAGAGACTTCTAATGTCACGTACTTCTCCAGTTCATTGTTCAGGTCATTAATGGAGAAAAGATATTCGTAATTGTTTTCAATCTCGCGAAACAGCTCTCCTAGTTGAACATGTTCAACATTAATGCTGATTAGCTCATTCCGGGTGTATTCACCGGCAAATGAATTGTGCCAATGCATCATACTGATTATGATGCATAGTTTCGTGAGCATAATCAGACGGTTTAATTGTTTTCCCGTTGAAGTGGTAAAAAGGGTTAGTATTATTCTCATCATTTTTATAAAAGATTTAATTATACACTGCAGATCATAGGTTTATGTAATTCGGATCATAGAAAATTGGAAGTTGAAATATATTTTTATGTTTTATGGTAGAATATAAAATTTAAGCCAATAACTATGAAAATTGTTGCACGTTCACGTAATCATAATCCGGCATCGGAACTGCATGAATTAGGATTGACAGATAATTTGTGCGAAAGGTATATGCACACGGAAGATGAAGCTAAAATATTTCAGCCAATCCCTTTGAAAATTGATGCCATTTAAATAATCACCAGCCGGTATCGGGGTAGTCTGGCATAAAATATCAACCCAAATTACGCAATGAACTACCCCGCCGCAAGCAACGGGGTATCAGAAGAGGGTTAACTGCATTTCACGATGAAGAACTTTGTAATCTTTCTCGACACCTTGATCCCTTACATACCAGGATATACTCGTTTCATCTCCGAATTTGCTGACCGTATTCACAAAGTAGCCATTGGTCCAAAATTCTCCTCCCCACAATTTCTTTTTCACTTCTGGATATTTCTTGAAAATCTCCCTTGCTGTCAAACTTTTAACAATCGTTATGATTTGTGTCGGACTCATCTTAGGTATACTTAGTATCAAAAAATAAACGTGGTTTTTGCCTACTCCAATTTCCAAAAAATGAATTTCATACTGCTTCGATATCTCAAGACAGATATTCTTCAAACTCTCATCAACTGCTTTGCTGAATACTACCCAGCGATATTTCGCCGGACAGACAAAATGATACAACAGAACAGATACAAGTATTAGAGGTTATACCCACCTATAAGGTCAACCGTTTGGCCGATCTGTTACCACAAAATCAAAAGCTGTAGTTTCCAGTATACCACAAATGTAAAAATTACACAAGTTATGTCTATGACCTGTTTTGTAAGGTGGATACGATGTATACAATAATTGCGCCTAATAAAAATGAAAGAGGCTGACTCGGTTACTTAGAGACAGCCTCTTATATTTTACTTTTAAAATCTTATTAAAAAGCAATCAGAACTGCCAGTCGGGATACTGCTCCAGGGCGGGATTATTGTTTATCTCATCCTGGGGAATCGGCAGGAATCTATGTTTCGGATCTTCATAAATTACCTGGAAACCGTCCTCAGTAAAATGATTCAGGTACTGAGTTGCCAGATTCCAGCGTACCAGGTCGTACCAGCGATGACCTTCCAGATAAAGCTCTACTGCCCTTTCGTGAACTATATCCTCAAGTGTCATAGTTCCGGTAAGATCAGCTGGAACAGTATTTCCTTCATCACCGCATAATCTGGCACGTGTCCGGACTTCATTTATGTATTGAAGGGCTTTACCGTTCTGGCCTAGTTCCATAGCTGCTTCTGCGGCTATCAGCAGTATATCAGCATAACGAATCAACTTGATATTCTGGGGAGCGGCATGCCAGGGTGTATTGGGCACATCCTTAAATTCAGCCGCAGATGCTTCATACTTAGTGCAATATGTACGTGTTACCGATTGGTCATAACTTATCAGGTATCTGAGACCTCCCCTGACTTCTATTGAATCACCGTTGCCTTCTATTGCAATACCAGCCCTTAAACGGGGATCGCCCGGTTCAAACTCATTAACAAGTCCGTCGGTCGGTAAATCCAGACCCCAATATTCCGTATCGGTCGGATTTCCATTGGAACCGATCATTCTCCGTGCAGCAGAATACTGGCATATAGCATTTCCCCTGGCAGCTGCCCATCCTTTCCCATCGATAATATTTTGAATTTCATAAATGGATTCGGATGAATTGTCTCCATTCGATGTAAAGAGGTACCTGTAACCATTTGTCACAGGATTTCTCCATGTAACATACCTTTCACCGTTTTCTCCTGCAAGAGAATATTCATTGGAGTTAATAACCATTTCGGCATATTGAAGGACTTCTCCCCAACGTTGAGTCATCCCTGCAAACATTGCATCACCCGGGTAGTATTTTGCATAGGAAGATTCGAAGAGCAGATTCCTGGCCATCAGAGCTTTTGCAGCACCTTTATTTGCCCTCCCGATATTTTCAGATCCAAAGGCACTTCTTTCCGGCAGTAATTCAATAGCATCCAGCAAGTCTTGTTCCATTAAGTCATAAATAGGCTTAAGTTCAGATCTGGCCATAGCATATTCATCAGAACCCAGCACATGATCTACCAAAGGAACGCCTCCGAAATGCTTTACAAGATATGAGTAACTCAAGGCCCTTAGAAATTTACATTCACCTATCAGCCTGTAAATAACACCTGCATCAGCTTCCGGGTCTACTTCAATAATATCGGGCAAATTTTCTATTGCAGTGTTGGCAAAGTAAATACTTTTATATAAGCTTCCCCAAACATTATCAATTTCACCGTCGGTTGTCAACCAGGTCAGCCTGTTAAAATTCTCATAGCTTGGCACCTCATTGACATATTCTCCCCCGGCTTCAGCATGGTCGGATATAACATCAGTTAACATGATTAGTTCCTTATCCAATGAAACATTATTATACTGGGAATAGGCTGCAATAACAGCCTGTTCTCCTGCTTCCTGGGTAATGTAAAACGTACCGCTGTTCTGTTCAGCAATGGGTCGTATATCTAGAAATTCCTCCTTGCAGCTAAAAATTATGACAGCCAGCAAGATATATATAATGTATTTTGATGATTTCATTGTCATGATTATTAATTTTTTCATTTTTAAACTAATCATTAGAATTCAAGGTTAATACCTGCCAAATACATTCTTGTACTCGGATAAACCCCTATATCGATACCTTGTGCCATTGCACCGGCATCGCCGCCATAACCGCCGCCTGATACAACTGGATCATATCCGGTGTAACGGGTTAGCGTAAACAGATTTCTTGCTCCGAAATAAATTCTAAACTTTTCAATACCTGCTCTTCCGGATATATTTTTAGGAAGTGTTATTCCCAATTGAAGGCTTCTTAAACGAATATAAGAGCCATCTTCAATGTAGAAATTGGAAGGTCTGATATAGTTATCAGCTGCGAAGCGGGGAATATCTGTATCATGGTTTTCCTCTACCACCACAATTCCTTCTTTAATCACTTCATCTTTATACCTGTCGGCAAACGCAGCAAGCCTGTTGCCATTTCCCTGTGAGTAGTATAGGTATTGTTTGGTGCCATTGAATACTTTATTGCCATACGAACCGGTAAACATGGCATACAAATCAAACATTTTATATTCAAGGTTGATATTAAAACCGAACGTGAATTTTGGAAGAGGACTTCCAAGTGATACTTTATCATCATTATTCAGTAAACCATCACCGTTTGTATCGACATACCTCACATCCCCGGGTTGTGCATTTCGCTGCATATAAATTGTATCGCCATTTGAGTTGATGCTATAAGGTTGATTGGTAATAATTGGTTTGCCGTTACTCCCTATAATAAAAGGATCACTTTCGCTGAAAAGTCCGTTGGTTTGATACCCATAGAATTCCGATATGGCATTCCCTTCACTTGTCATGGTAATCGGCGTTACATTATGGACCCCACCATATAGCAGTGAATCGGTAGCAAGGCTAAGGACTTTGTTCCGCACTATCCCTACATTTAAATCAAGGGAATATTTAAGACCATTTGAAACAGTATTTTTATGACCAAGAGTGATATCGAAACCTTTATTCTGGATATTGCCAATGTTTACCTCCGGCATAGTCATGTTATACGAACCCGTGTGCCAGGGAATTTGCTGTGCCATGATCATGCCGTCATTGACCTTAATAAAGTATTCAACGGTTAAACTGAGCTTGTTATTAAGCATATATAAATCCAGTCCATAGTTGGTCATATTTATCGATTCCCATTTCAAAGATGGATTGGGTATTTTATCAGGAGCAGCGCCAATATTGGCCACAATTCCGTTAACAGCGTACATATAACCATCGGGAGTAACAACTGTAGAAAGATAAGGAAAGCCTCCTTTTGCATTGGCACCTGTCTGGCCCCATCCAAACCTGATCTTTCCAAAATTAATGAAGTTCATATTGCTCATAAATGCTTCTTCGGTAAATTTCCAACCTAACGAAAATGAAGGAAATGTTCCTGCCCTGTTCATGGGACCGAAATTTGAAGCATAGTCGCGGCTAACATTAACTGTTAGCAGGTACTTGCTTTTATAATCATAATTCAATCGTCCGAAATATCGGTAATTTCTGCCTTCATCACCATCTCCTTCAACGACCTGTTTGTCCAGGGTGTCGTTTGTCGACATACTAAAATATAGCAGATAAGGCTGATCGCTGGGCATGTCGGAACGCCTGCCACTTATATCATGCCACCACCATCTCCCCGCTTCATGACCGGCCATAACTGTAATGTTGTGATCATTATGAAAAGTATTGGTATAGGTAACTATATTTTGCAGGTTCCAGCTATTGCCCAAGCTCATCCGTTGAACCAGTTCGTTTCCTAAACGCTTATTCGTTGCACCAGCGTCATACTCATCCAGGAATTCCTTATCATCGTCAAAACTTAATGACGGACTAAATCTGCCCGTATAGGACAATCCTTTTAATGGAGTTACAATAATGCTGAAGTTTCCTTCTAACCTGTGTCTTTTCATGTCATTGTCTTTCATGTCAATCGCTACCATCGGGTTAACACCACCGCCATACGGTTCGGTCCAATTTCCGTCTTCATTGTAAGCAGGTTGGAAAGGAATCATCTGCAAGGCCGGGGCAACAGGGTTTTGATAATATCCTGAATATTCCCAGTCGGCAAAACCATTTGTTAAGGTATACATGTAAGATACCCTCTCCTCAAAAGTGAGGAATTTACTGATCTTGTGACCTGAATTGATCCTCAGGCTAAACCTCTGATGTGATGTATTTTTGATTATTCCCTCGTCCTTACTATACGCACTGCTAATAAGGTATGTCGATTTATCATTCCCACCGGTGACGGATAGATCATGGTTCTGGGTTATAGCAGTTTTAAAGAAAATATCCTGCCAGTCGTAATTCTCGAATGTGTCAATGTTTGTTGTAAAAGGAATATTAGAGGCAGACATTTCATCAACAAGTTCGATATACTGTTCTGAATTCATCATATCAAAATGTTTGATGACGCTTTCTTGGCCCATATAACTATTATAATTTACTCTCAATGTACCTGACTTACCTGATTTGGTGGTAATATAAATTACCCCATTACCTGCTGTTGCTCCATAAATTGCTGCCGATGATGCGTCTTTGAGTACTTCAATAGACTCTACGTCCTCCGGATTAATTCTGGTCAAAACGTTGGCATCGTTTCCCTGCGATACCCCGTCAAGAATTATAAGGGGTGCCGTGCCATTGATAGAAGAAACACCTCTTATCTGGATGTTAACAGTACCTCCAGGCCTTCCTGTAACCGGTATGATATTGACCCCTGCCGCCATACCTTGTAATGCCTGATCAAGGCCGGTTATTGGCATCTTTGTAATATTCTCACTCGATACTGATGCTATGGAACCGGTAAGATCACTTTTTTTCTGAACGCCGTAACCTGTAACGACTACTTCGTCAAGACCAATTATATCAGGCACCAGTCTTATCGATATTTCAGTTTCAGTTGTAACAACAATCTCCTCAGTCAGATAACCTATATAGCTGAACTGAAGTGTTTTGCCTGATGGAACCTGAATCGAATATCTGCCTTGAATATCAGTAATAGTACCAACTAAAGTTCCTTTGGCCACAATTGCCACTCCGGGCAAAGGTTCATTCGTGGAGGCATCGGTTACTGTGCCATGGATCAGAATTTCATTTTGCTGACTTTCTTCTGCCATGCAATAATTCATGGGTATTGTGGCAAAAAGGAAGCCCAGTAAAATGCAGATCGTGGCATTTCTTTTTCTAATGATTGAAATTGTTCTTCTCATAGCCGAATAATAAGATTAAGTATAAGGTTAGGATCAAATGATAATAAAAGTACGAAAAGTATATTCACAGATGGTCTCTGACTATAAGATTTCAGTCAAAGACTAATAAAATTGTGGCGATTTATGCTGTTTTGCGGATATGAGAAAAAAAATAATAGTGCTGGTTCCTATCGGAAACAGCTATGGAGGGACGACCGCTCTTCTTTTAAATGCAAATTCCTGGCGGCAGGTATTTGCCACCAGGAATTCAGATCAGTTTCTTCTTTAAGTCAGATTGCAAAATCCGGAAATTCCTTTCTCCGTATCAGCGGATTTTATGAAATACTTTCTCCCTACTTCCGGCTTATGCTATCTCACAGAAATTTTCGCATAAAAGAACCTCGTTCCATCATAAAGCCTCAGAATATACATTCCGGAAGGCAGATTGAGGTTAATTTCGGACATGGTCTGATCCCGGACATCATATTCCATGATTTGTCTCCCATTGATATCGGAGACGATCAGCGATGAGATATTCTTCATACCATCGATGGTAAAGTGACCTCCATCGGAAGGATTGGGATATATCCGCATATCTTCAGAAATTGCTATACTTTCAATATCCGAGACTTGTCCGGTCACAGTTATGACCATCTGATCCGAAACATCCGAATTCAATTCAAGAGACAGAGCGGTCACTGTAACTGAACCATCAGAATGGGCTGTAAGCAATCCGGTTTGGTCGATTGTGGCCACCTCGGCATCACTGACCATCCAATGCACGGTTTTCAAGGTTGAAGTATCCGGAACGACTTCTGCAAGCATCTGCAATGTACCTTCATCTGTATCGATGAACGATTCACCGGTTTCCGTGGAAACTATTATGGATTCATTGGACACGAATTCATTTTTCAGATACGCCCGCAACCAAAGCATCGCTGGGCGTTCCACACCATTAATGTCGATCAGGTAGGCTCCCTGGTCGGATCGCCACATGCCAGGCCTGAATCCCCATAATGTAATACCCTGTATGGCCGGGTGTTCCCAGAATAACGGGAACAACCTCATATAGCCATGTACCTGCTGCAGGTCGGTCAATCCGTCCACATCCATTTCGGTTACATAAATTGGGAGGCCGGTACTGGCAAGAGTATCGATGTTCCTTAATATGGTCTCGTTTGTGGCATTGTGTGAGAATCCGTGGGCCTGAAAACCGATGGCATCAATAATCGAATCATTTTCCTGCAGGAGGTGAATGAGCTCAAGGTATTCATCCGTATTTGCAGTACTGTTCATTATATTGTATTCATTGATCATTAAAACTGTGGTATCGGAGAATGCTGCCCTGGCCATACGGAAAGCTTCGAGTACCCAGTCCCATCCGGTCACACCTGTACCGCCGAGAGCTCCGATATAACCGCCATCTTCGGGATCGTCGGGCGGATCATGCAGCGGTTCATTGACCACCTCAACCTGTGTAAGTCCCGGATAGCGCTCTGCGACAGCAGCAAACCACTCTTCCAGTTCGGCTCTCTGTTCAGTCGAATCAAGAGCTGCAATCCAGGTTGGTTGCTGATTTCCCCATACCAGAACATGATGTTTGAATAGGTAACTGCTGTCCATCGCCACCTGGTATGCCTCATCCATTTCGTTCCAGAACATATTATCCCGGGCTCCTTCCACAGCGCCCCATTTTCCTGCATTTTCGGGAGTGACCTGGTTCCAGTAGCCGGCAAAATCCCGTTTGGAATTAGCACTGTAAGAGCAGCCTAAAAATTTGTCCAGGCCATAGGCCAAGGGAGGTCCAATAGGTTCTTCACCCGGAGGATATATGGATCCTGCTTCGCCCTTGTTCAGATTATCGACTGTATAGTATATTCCTGCCCTCCCGAATGCAATCTTATCGACATCGAAACCGTTCTCACGCGCGCCTATCTCGAACGTCTGTGTCAGATCTCCAAGTTCCACCCTGAAAGTCATAGGAGTTTCAAATCCCGTATAATCGGATAATGATAACCATTTCCAGACTTCATTCGGAGCGTCTCCCTGGCCCTCGACGACATCTGTCAGGATTATAAACCCGGCAGTACTCAGGTTGTTGCAGATAGTCCAATCATCGTCCGCAGTCGGATTTTTGGTACCGAAACCGTTTCCATGAAAGAAACTGTCATCATCTGCTCCAGCTGAGCCAACCCTAACCCTGGCAAACAGTTTATAGGTGCCCGAATCGGCAAAGTTGACCGTAAAAGAAGCAACTTTGGTTGCACTACCAGGGTTCGATGTATTGATGAAGTTTGTTTTCGGAGCAATATACGTTACATCACCACTGGTCAAGATTTGGTAATCTGTCCCCAGGGTGCCTGACTCAGCTTCAAGAATCACAGGTTCATTCTGACTGAAAAGTCCGTTGCTGAACAGAAAGAGAGTTGAAAATACAAGAGCTCCTATTTTCATAATTCAAGATTTTGTTACATACAATCGTTCAGCAAAAAAAATACATCAGCATGTAATCTAATTTAAGAATTTTTTAAATCTCTTGCGAATTTGATGCAAATCAGGAATAATTACAGGCAGGAATTCTCTGAACCAGTCAAAATTATAAAACCAAAAATAGTATCTTCTCAATTTATTCATGCCATTAAACTGTGATATATAATTGTTTTGAATTCATAATGAAATAAAAAGCCCGATAACTCGCACCGGGCTTTCAAGAGGATTGATATTGAATATTTCTCTTGCTTTTAAAGATCTATAGCAAGAGGATTTACAGATTTGAATTTGCTATTTATTATTTCAGATATTCAGAAGGGGGCTTACCATACTGATCTTTAAAACTTTTTGTAAAATAGGAGGGTGAAGTAAAACCGGTCTGATACGCGATCTCTGCCAGGGAATACTTTCTGGTTTCCATAAGTTTTATTGCCTGCTTAAGGCGAACGATCTTAATAAATTCTACAATAGTTTTACCTGTAAGTGCCTTTATTTTTCTATATACATTACTGCGACTCAGGTTCATAGCAACCGCCAGACCTTCAACATTTAATGTAGTATCTACTATATTCAGGATAATATAATCTATTGCTTTCTGAATGAATTTCTGATCCAATTCATTATCGGCCATCTTATTTGGCATGATATAGACATCCTGGCTGAAATGGGCATACAACTCCCTTCGGGATTGTATCAGTTGATTGATCTGTGCCAGGAGATATTGAATACTGAAGGGTTTAGTTATGTATACATCGGCTCCGGTTTCAATTCCCTCAATCTGTTCGCTTATCGAGGTTTTTGCAGTTAACAGAATAACAGGAATATGACAAGTCTTTAAATCCGATTTGATTAGCCTGCATAATTCAATACCAGTACACTGAGGCATTAAAATATCACTGATAATTAAATCAGGTATATTCCTAAGTGCAAGCTCATACCCTATCTTTCCGTCTTCTGCCTGGGTAACATTGAATTTCCTGCCCAATTCATTTACTAAAAATGCCCTGAGCTCATCGTTATCCTCGACAATCAGTATTTCTGGTCGTTTTTCAGTTTTATCCGGTTCTGCATATCTCGTTTTATCACTTTCAATTGCTGCTTCCCTGGAATCGTCTATTATGGTCCTTTGTAAAACACTTATGGGTTCCAGTACAAGTTCATCGGCACGATATGAATCACGACTGACAGGTAAGATAAGGGTAAAACGCGTTTCGCTGCCGGGTATGCTTTCGGCCCATATACTTCCATGATGCATTTCAATTAAGCCTTTGGTCAGGGTCAGACCTACCCCGGTACCTGATTTCTTCTTTGTATCCTGCGATTTTGATCTGTAGAACTTATCGAAAATATAGGGCAACTCATCGGGTGAAATGCCTGTTCCATTATCCATTATTATTATCTCTACAGATTGTCCATCCAATTCAATATCCCGAACATTATTTCCGTACTTATATTTTACATCCTTTGCTTGTAGGGTATTTATACTAATTCTGATCCTGCCTTTGTCGGAAGTATATTTAAATGCATTTGACAGCAGGTTCAATAAAATTGTTTCCAGCTTCTCGGGATCAAACCAACCTTGAATAGATGTATCATTTGATTCAATGATAAAATCAATCTGCCGTTGTTTTGAATTCAAATTGAAATAGGAAGATACATCTTTGACAAAACCAACTATATCACCATGCTGAACTTTGAGTTTCATTACACCATCTTCCAGTTTCCTGATGTCCATGAGGTTATTGGTCAGCTGCTGCAGTCTCACTGCATTTCTGTGAATTACCAGTAACTGTTCTTTGTTTTTGGATCGTGCAGAAGACAATAAGCTTTCAAGGGGTGCCAAAATCAGACTAAGCGGAGTCCGGAACTCGTGTGAAATGTTAGTAAAGTATTGAATGTTCAACTCATTCAGCTCATGTTCTTTTTCTCTGGCCAACTGTTCCAGTTTTAACTGGTGTTTTATCTTGATCCTTTCGTTCCAGACATTAAGGGCTGCGACAATCAGGGAGGAAACAACCAGGATATAGATGCAGACGGCCCACCAGGTCTTCCAGAACGGGGGCCTGATGGTGATCAGCAAACGGGCGGGAGAATTGTTCCAGACCCCATCGTTATTCGACCCCTTCACCATAAAGACGTACTTTCCCGGTTTTATTTTCGTATAACTGGCGCTTCGGTTATTGCCGATATAATTCCAGTCATTGTCAAATCCTTCCAGCTTATAGGAATATTGATTCCTCGTGGAATGTGTATAATTAAGAGCGATAAACTCGATCGTAAAGGAAGTCTGCTTATAGTTGAAGATTATTTCGGTTGTTTCACCGATATGGTTTTCCAGGGGTGAATTTTCTGAACCAATTTCTACAGGAGTATTGTTTATTTTAAGGTTTGTAAGGTATACCGGGGGAATGAACGTATTGTTCTTAATATTTTCCGGATTGAAAACATTAAAACCGTTTTCTCCTCCCAGGTAAAACTCTCCTCCTCTTGTCCTCAGACATGACCTGACGTAGAGTTCATTGGAATTCAGTCCATCCTCCCTGGTATAATTGGTGAAACTTGCCGAATCGTAATGAAATCTCGAAAGTCCTTTATTTGTGATGATCCATAAAAACCCTGCATCGTCTTCCAGTATTCCCCTGATGGCATTGCTGGGCAGGCCGTCTTTCTTCTGGAATACGGTAAAGGTATTTTTCTTTTTATCGAACAGACTCAACCCGTAATCTGCGGAACCGAACCAGAGTCTTTGCTTACTGTCTTCAAAGATTACATCGATCATGTTGCTGCTCATACCGGCGAATTGTATCGAAATATTCGATACATCGGAACACTCGAAACAACCGTCTCTGGTCTCATCCAGGATTACCAGCCCGCTCAGGGTTCCTATCCAGAATGTCCCGTCCGATTCGAGATGGAACGAAGTCACATACGATGAAGCATTTAATATGCCGGACTCATTTTCACAGAGGACCTGGATAAACTTTTCTTTTTTCTCATCGTACCGGAATAAGCCGCTTCCGGCCGTACCCGCCCATACAGTTCCATCAGGGGCAGAGAACATGCCCAGAATATTATTATCACCACCTCCCTGGTCACTTTCCAGTTTATAGTTCCTGATCCTTCTGCCACTGTTATCCAGCCGGTCGATACCGCCTGCCCAGGTTCCTATCCAGAGGTTATCTCCGGTATCACATACGATACATTGAATGGCATTATTTACAAGGAAATTACTTCCTCCCGAGTTTATTATTGTATGATCGATCTTGCGGGTTTCCGGAATAAAGCGGCATATCCCGCCACCGTCTGTGGCTATCCATACATTTCCCTGGCTGTCCTCGGCAAATCCGGTAACATCGTTATCGGTCAGACTGCTTTTATCAAACAGGTTTTTCTGGAATAATTCGAATTTTCTGAAATTCTCATCAATCACATTGATCCCTTTCGTCGGCGTCCCGATCCAGAGTCGGCCTTCGTTATCGTAAAAAAGTGACCAGATTGAGTTGCTGTTAAGACTATAGTCGTTTCCTTCTTCTACATGGAATACCTCAAAAGTGCCGGTAGACTTGTGGAAACGGTTTAAGCCTCCGTTTTCTGTGCCGATCCATAGCTGCCCCACGTTATCAGCAATCAGTGAAAGAATAAAATCATTCGAAATGCTGCCGGGACGAGAATCGTTCATGTACCGCTCAAATAAAAAACCGTTATTCCTTTTTACAAGTTTATTCAATCCTCCTCCTCTGGTTCCTGCCCATAAACTGCCCTCCGGATCAAGTGCGAGCGATGTAATATTATTGTTGCTCAGACTTACAGGATTCCCCTCTTTGGATAAATAATGCCGGAATTCTTTGGTCTTTTCAATGAACTGGTACAGGCCGTTTTGAGTGCCCAGCCAAATATTGCCTTCCCCATCTCCGGCAATGCTTGTGATCCGGTTTGAAATGATCGAATCGGGATCGTTGATATAATACGAATAATGGATGATACTTTGGTTTTCCGGATTGTATACATTGACTCCGTCACCAAAAGTACCCACCCATAGGCAGCCATTCTTATCCGTGAAAAGAGCACTGACATAATTGGTATTCAAACGGGACAGATCTTCGTTCAGGTTACCTATATGATTGAAATTATCTTTTTCCCGGTTGTATACATTCAGGCCAATGGAGGTGCCAATCCACAAATTCCCGTATTTATCCTCGACTATGGCATTTATGGCGTTATGACTCAGGCTTCCCGGATCATCCGGATCGCTCTCATACAGATAAAGATTAATACCGTCAAATCGAATCAATCCATCGGTTGTGCCAAACCACATGAATCCTTTGTGATCCCTGTAAATGCATCTGACAGCATTGTATTCAAAATCCGGGGGGAATGACTGAAATACAAGTTTATTTTTACTGTCAGACAGCGGAATAACACCTTCATCTGAAGTGTAGCGTTCAATTATCTCTTTATTTACAGGTTGGGAAAAACAGAATTGACCTGTAAATGAGATAATCAATTGTAAGACTAAAACAAAATGAATTATCTCATAATTTATATTTTTTAATTTTTCGCGACCGATCATGCCTCCCGATTAATTACTATTCCCTAAAAATCTAAAAAATATAATCCTAAAACAACAATTGACAATTTATTTTTTATTCGTCTTTTTACAAATAAGAAATCTTCTGTTGTCTCAGATTTACAAACAGAAAACAGAGTATAGGTTCGTGTTTCGAGATATACTAGTATTAGTGTCAGTCCGCCTTCGATTCTCTTCGGCGGGTAAATATGAGAACAGAGAAAAACAGAGTGAGGCTCGCTCTTCGCGCTCAACCAAAGTGAGTGTTAGCCCACCTTCGATACTCTTTGGCGGGTAAATGTGAATGAACATTCGCCTTCGTTCTGATTGCTCAGAACTTCGCCGAATGAGAGGAAAACAGAATGAGGCTCGCTCTTCGCACTTAACCAGTGTGAGTGTCAGTATGAGAACAGAGAAAAACAGAGTGAAGTTCGCTCTGCGCGCTCACTCTCACTCTGAAGTAACTTGTATCATCGAATAATAATTATCGAATCTCTTAGAATTAGTTACTCTATCATTTTATCTATTTATGTTATATGTGT
>Ga0299912_10001106_pt1 | contig 21827 bp, 18 predicted proteins | sample RVTome_2_FD_207667 | JGI IMG/M metagenome (GOLD analysis project Ga0299912, IMG submission 207667) | Soil microbial communities from uranium-contaminated site in the Upper Colorado River Basin, Wyoming, United States - RVT95D214 (version 2) ... | reverse complement strand
ACAAATTTCAGTATCTTGTTCTGAACATCTTCCGGTTCTGATTTGAAATTGTCTTTGGCGATGGCAATGAGTTCAGAAGAGACGTCGAGAAGAACGACCTCATATCCCGCCCTGCAAAGTGCGAGTGAGTAACGGCCAGGCCCACCCCCCGCATCGAGGATTCTCCCATCTGATGGCAGGTGTTTTCGGAGATGGTACATCGTGACCATAAATTCCAGGGAATGGTAAGGGTCTCTAACGAGGCGAAGCCATTCTCGTTCTGCGTTCTTATTGTAATAGTTGGCTATAGAGTTCATGTTGCTTGTCGTCTGATTGTTGTGAATGACTTTGTTTAACTGTGCCTGTGTGATTGAGCACCCGGCCGCCTAACTCGCCGACTGTGCTTTGTTGCTCAACCTCTGCGTCAAGGTATGGTAAAAGTAGTTCAAGGGTTGAGCCCGCAAAAACCTGGTAGTATAGGGGCTTCTCTCGACGACAACACTATCGCCGCTGTCCAATATCAGGTCTATCTGGCCATCGATGCTGAGCATAGCTTGAGGACCGGTGTCAACTCTCAACTCCACGACGGCCCCCGGCGGCAGGACTAAGGAAGTGGACATGGTGAGATGGGCCATGATAGGGGTTAGCAATATCTCCTTTGCCTCCGGGTGCAGGATAGGGCCGCCGGCGGAAAGGGAATAGCCGGTGCTGCCTGTGGCCGTGGCCAGGATGATGCCATCAGCCTTATAAGTGGTCAAGGGTTCACTATTCACCTTTGCCTCGATATAGATGAGGCGAGAGGATGCCCCTCGGCTTACCACCACATCGTTCAAGGCGTTCCAAGGCCCCTTCTCGCCTCCGCCGACCGGCTGGAGGACAGCCTTAAGCATCGCCCGCTCCTCGATCCAGCCCTCGCCAGCCACAAAGGCAGGCAGTTTTTGAAGGGCCTCCCTGGGCTCTAGCTCGGTCATGAAGCCCAATCTGCCCAAATTTATCCCCAAAATGGGTATGGGCCAGGGCACAACCACCCGGGTTGCCCTCAGAATCGTGCCATCGCCCCCCACGCTGACAATGAGATCTGTGCCCTCGATTTGGGCTTTCGCCTTTTCCTCTTCCCAGGCGGAGCAGAGCCAGCCCAAGACCTTCAGGTCTTCCAGCGCCTGAAGTACATCTTTGGCAAGCGTTTCGGCCGAGGCTCGCTTGGGATGGTAAAGGATACCGACGTTACGTAACAAAAATTCTCACTTCCTTATTGCCGGGTCAAGAGGACAAAAAACTCTCTATTTCCTTCTGTTCCTAAGATGGGTGAGGGGGTCAATCCCCGTAGTCGAAAGCGATGTTCCACCGCCCACAGGATAAACCTCCCCAACACCTGGGCGTGGACCTGAGGGTCTTTCACCAAGCCTCCCCTCCCCACCTGCTCTCTTCTCGCCTCGAATTGGGGCTTGATAAGGACGATGAGCCGCCCTAGCTCTTTCAGCCACCGGGCGATATTGGGGATCACCTTCTGCACGGAGATAAAGGAGACATCCACCGTGGCTAGGTCCACCACTTCGGGCAGCTCAAAGGGATAGCGAGCATTGACCTTCTCCATCACTATCACTCGCTGGTCTGTTCTCAAGCGATAGTCCAGTTGCCCGTAGCCGACATCTATGGCATAGACGCGGCGCGCTTCTCGCTGCAAAAGGCAATCGGTGAAACCGCCGGTGGAGGCCCCTATATCTGCTGCCACAATGCCGGCCACATCGAGCTTAAACTCGTCCAGGGCATGTGCCAGCTTCAGACCTCCTCTGCTCACGAAAGGCGGGCTGGCCAGTACTCGAATGGTGGCGCTATCATCTACCAAAGTGCCGGGCTTATCCACTACCCGCTCGTTGACCAGGACATCAGCCGCCATAACTATGGCCCTAGCTTTCTCTATGGTTTCCGCGAGGTCCCTTTCCACTAGCAGCGTATCCAGTCTCCTCTTAGACATAACCGTTCCTAGAATAGGCTTAACCACCTCAGAAGTCAATAGTTGACGCTGGGCTGGGATTTGGCTATCATGCTATTGATAGGTTTTGCACATCGCCTTAAGAGTATGCAGCCCGTGGATGAAAGATAATTGGTTCTAAGAGATCTGCTACGTTCGATACGCCCCAAGCAGTGGACGAAAAACCTGCTCGTTTTTCTCGCCCTCATCTTCTCCATGAACCTCTATTGGGAGCCTTTCGACCTGGCTTCGGTGGGATATCTGCTGGCTCGTGCGGCGGCGGCCTTTGTTCTTTTTTGTATGGTCTCCAGCAGCGAATATCTCATTAACGACCTCGTTGATGTCGAGAACGACCGTCAGCACCCCCAGAAGCGCCTGCGCCCTTTGGCGTCGGGGATGCTGAAGCCATCTTATGCCCTTGCAACTGCTATCCTCTTGTTGACCGTGAGCATGTCCCTCAGCTTTTGGCTGAGTCGCCTTTTCGGGATAGTCGTGCTCGGCTATGTTGCCTTAATCTTGCTCTATTCCTTTGTCCTAAAGCACATCGTTATCGTCGACGTATTCACTATTGCTGCCGGCTTTGTGTTGCGAGCGGTAGCGGGGGCGGTGGTTATCAATGTCCCCATCTCACCTTGGTTATACATCTGTACTGTCTTGGGGGCGCTGTTTTTGGGCTTCAGCAAGCGGAGACACGAGCTTGTGCTTCTGAATGACGATGCGCCTAAACATCGGAGGAGTCTGGAGGAGTACACCCCGCAACTCTTGGAGCAAATGATAGCGGTGGTAGCACCGGCGGCGGTTATCGCCTACAGCCTGTACACCTTCAGTGCCGCCAACCTGCCCCAGAATCATGCTATGATGCTCACTATACCCTTTGTCATCTATGGGATATTTCGCTATCTCTACCTGGTGCATTCCAAGAACCTGGGGGGGAGCCCAGAAGAGATCCTGTTGAGCGACTTACCCCTCATCGTAGACATTGCCCTTTGGGTGGCAGCCTCCTCGGTCATCCTCTTTATGTACCGGGGACAGTAGTAGGAGCGTCCTTCCTAAGAAGGACAAACCCGCTCCTACTGGACGGTGAGTACCAGCGTTCCTATGGGGACTAAGGAGTATAGCTCCTCTACATCGGCATTGTGCAGGCGAATACACCCCGCTGAAACCGGCGTGCCGATCTTGTCCTCCTCGTTAGTGCCGTGGATGCCGTAATCGGTCCACTGGTAACGCTCGGTAGCAGAATCGTATCTCTCCAGGCGCATCCAGCGTGAGCCGTACTCGGTACCGAGTCGCAGTTCAATTTTTTCCGATATTCGCCATCTCCCTAAAGGGGTGGGAGTGGTCTCTTTGCCCGTGGACACCGAGTATTGACGGAATAGCTTGCGGCCGTCGTAGAGGTAGAGCCTCTGTTCCGAGATGCTGGTGACGATGAGCCAAGTTCCTTCGCTCGCTTCAGGGGGGGGTGTCCTGGTGGGGACAGGACTGGGGGTAGCTCTAGGCGTAGTTCCCGGTGTCATCCGGGCAGTAGGAGTCCTCGTAGGGGTGGCTGAGGAGTTATGGGCGGAGTTTAGCGGCTTGCTGGGCTCCTCCTGGCTGTTTAAGGGGGATAAACCCAAGGAATGAAGGCAGATACCCGCAGCCAGAGCGCCCAACGCTAAGCCAGCAAACAGGTGGTAGACGCTTATCCTCTTGATCTGTTTCGCTCCTGGTAATTATTCGTGTTTATGGGCAGCTAAACTGGTAGTAATTCAACCAGGCCTACAGTTTAAGAAGCGCTTGGAACCTCTCTCCGCTGTCGAAGGGGCCTACCAGGGCGAGATTGAGCTTTTCGGTGGTGAGTAATTCCCTAGCCACTCTCTGCAGATCCTCGGCAGTTATGCTATCTATGATAGCGATGACATCGTCAACGGTGCGAATGCGGTCGATAAGCAACTCCTGCGCCCCTATCCAACCGGCTACGCTACGGGTATCCTCCATGCGCAATAGGAGGCGTCCTTTACTCAACTCCTTGGCTTTTGTCAGCTCTGCCTCGGGAATGCCCTCTTTCAAGCGATTTAGCTCAGCTAAGATGCTCTCCAGGGTCGAATCTGCTTGTTTAGGATCGACGCCGGCGTAGACGGTCAAGGCACCCGCATCTCGGTAATGGGTGACGAAACTGTGAACATCATAAGCAAGCCCTCTTCTCTCGCGGATCTCCAGAAAGAGGCGGCTGCTCATGCCCTGCCCGAGGATCACGTCCAGAAGGTCGAGGGTGTATCGGTCAGGGTGGAGATAGGGCAAACCGTGCAACGCCAGGCACAGGTGGGCTTGCTCCGTTTCCCTATGCTCCACCTGAAAGCGGGGTGCTCCTTGGCCATCTTCAACAGGGTACCACGATACCGGCGTGGCGAGGGGCCAATCTGCCAAGGCGTCGTTCATACGGGCCACCACCTCGTCGTGGTCTATCTCACCAGCAATGCTGACTACGGTATTGTTGGGAGCATACTGGTGGTAGAGGTAATCTAGCATTGCCGCGCGGCTGATGCTACTTACCGTTTCCTTGGTGCCCACCACATCGCGCCCTAGAGCCTGAGCGGGCCAAACGACCTCGTCGATGAGCATGCCCACGCGGCTGCGAGGGGAGTCCAGGCTCATGTTGAGCTCCTCGATGATAACCTTACGTTCCCTCTCTATCTCCTCGGGCTCGTACTTGGAATTGCGCAGCATGTCCACTAGCACATCGAGAGCCAGGTCGAGGTGAGGGCGGGCAACTTTGCACCAGTATACGGTCAACTCTCTATCGGTTCCGGCGTTGAGGAGGCCGCCAACTCCCTCAATGGCCTCGGATATGTCCTTGGTGGTTGGCCGCCGCTGGGTGCCTTTGAAGGCGAGGTGCTCGATGAAGTGGGAGACCCCGGCCCGTTCTGGCTGCTCGTAGCGGGAGCCGGCGCCGATGAAGAAGTTGATAGAAACCGACCGCGTGTGGGGCATAGCGGCGGTCAGAACTCGAAGCCCATTGTCTAACGTGGTCTTTTCATACATGATTTACCTTTCTAAACCAAAGTGCAAGCGCTCTTTTCCCTCGCACTTATCCTTCATGCCGAAAGCCAGAGCACATCGCCGCAGAGATCGGGGTCGTGGGGACGCCCGGCGAAGACGGCATACTCCTGCTTTTCCTTACCCAAGACGGTATCCAGGCCGTGGCCCGGGTAGACTAAGGTGTCATCCGGCAGGGCGAATATCTTCTCGGTGATGCTCTTGATAATCTGCTGGAGGTCGGCCGGCGTCCTGGTATGGCCTGGCCCGGCGGGGAATATGGTATCTGCGCTAAATAGGTGTTTTCCTGTCAAAAGACATATGCTGCCAGGGGTGTGCCCCGGTGTGTGAAGGACTTGGAGGCTTATTGTGCCGAACTCTACAGTATCGCCCTCGTTTAGGGTATAGTCGGGCGGCGAGGGCAGCCTTTCCGCTTCCAGCGGATGCACGGCGACGGGTGCGCCGATTTTCGACCGTACCTCCCGAAAGGCACCGAGGTGGTCGCCGTGGGTATGCGTGATGATGATGTGCTTGACCTTGGTTCCCTCGGCCTCGGTCAGCATCTTGTCGGCCTCATCCGGGGTGTCGATAATGATGCTCTCATAGGTCTGGGGGCAAATTACAATGTAGCCGTTGGTGCCGAATCGGCCCAGCTCCAGCTTTTTGATCAGTATCTCCCCTTCGTAGTGGTAGCTCACGCTAACCTCCTCTTAGCTTGGTGAACCAGTTTTGTCCTCTTTGGTCATGGGATTCAGTATCACGATTATACTACTGGTGGTTCCGCACGGCAAGCCGATAGTATGCTATCCTCGTTTGCCACCACTGACCTATTAACGACGGAAGGCCATAGAAGGAGTTGGACAATATGAGAGGATGATACCAAGCAAGGTATCTTGACAGCCTGGGCAGGGCGAGCTACTATTCGGTGAGGGCGTTAATGTGGGACGCCCGCGTAAGAAAGTGTCCTGTATCCATTTCACAAGATCGAGTGAGGGTTTGGGCTCCCTAATACAAAATTTGGAGGTAGATGCATGTACAAGAGGATGCTCGTTCCACTGGATGGCTCGAAGCTGGCTGAAGTGGTCTTCACCTATGCCAAGGAGTTGGCGGGCAGACTAGATTTAGACGTGATCTTGCTTCACGTTTATGGGCCAGAGGAAAGCGGATTAGCTCCCATGCATCGGGCCTATGTGGAGCAGGCAGCCGAGATCATAAGGCAGGAATCGGCAGAGGTTCAGCGGAGGACAGGGGCTCCCGCAGGGGGAAAGCCAATAGAGGCGAAGGGGGAGCTAGCTGTGGGCGATCCTGCTGAGGAAATCCTTAGCTATGCCGAGAAGAATGACATCGATCTGATTCTTATGGCTACCCATGGTCGTTCCGGCGTCAGGCGCTGGGTGATGGGCAGTGTGGTTGATAAAGTACTGCGGGCATCGAAGGTGCCGGTATGGCTGGTGCGAGCGGGGGTTTCCCAAGAGGTCATTTATGACCAATGGCCGAGGATCAACGTATTGGTTCCGCTGGATGGTTCAGAGTTGGCCGCATCGGTGCTTCCCCATGCCGAGGCGCTGGCGAAGCAGCGGGGCGCTGAACGAGTTGACGTGGTTATTCTCCGGGTCTGCGAGCCCCCAGTCATCCCTTCTGACTATCCCTCTGACCTGCCTTTGAACTGGGAAGAGCATGTGGAGCAGCAAACTGCCAAGAGTGAGCGGGCATGTGGGCTATACTTAGATGGGGTAGAGGAGCTGGTCAAAGCTCTCGGCCTTAATGTTAGGTCTGAGGTATTATTGGGCAATCCGGCTGAAGAGATCATCAACTATGCTAATAAGAATCCGTTTAATCTAATTATCTTGTCGACCCATGGGCGCTCTGGAGTGGGCCGCTGGGCTTATGGCAGCGTGGCCGATAAGGTGCTGCAGGGGGTGTCTAGCCCGATCCTATTGATAAGGCCAAGCTAGGTTGATGGGGGCAAATGGCGGTCCTATTGAGGCAACTCGATAGACATAGGACCGCGGCAATATCGAGGATGGCTTCACTTACATCTGTGGCTTATGGAGGTAGATACATGTACAAGAGGATGCTCGTTCCACTGGATGGCTCAGAGTTGGCTGAGGTGGTCTTCACCTATGCTAAGGAGTTGGCGGGCAGACTAGATTTAGACGTGATCTTGCTTCACGTCTACGGGCCCGAGGAACGCGTGTTGGCCCCAATGCATCGAGCCTATGTGGAGCACGCAGCCGAGGTCATAAGGCAGGAATGCACGGAGGTTCAGCGGAGGACAGGGGCTCCCGTGGGATGTAAGCCGATAGAGGCGAGAGGCGAGCTGGCTGTCGGCTATCCCGCTGAGGAGATCCTTAGCTATGCCGAGAAGAACGATATTGATCTGATCCTCATGGCCACTCATGGTCGTTCCGGTGTCAGGCGCTGGGTCATGGGGAGCGTGGTTGATAAAGTACTGCGGGCGTCGAAGGTACCAGTGTGGCTGGTGCGAGCGGGTATCCCCCAAGAGGTCATCTATGACCAATGGCCGAGGGTGACAATATTGGTCCCGCTGGATGGCTCACGGCTGGCCAGAGCAGTGCTCCCCCACGTCGAAACGCTGGCGAAGCAGCGAGGCGCTGAGCTCGTAGACGTGGTTTTTCTCAGGGTCTATGAACCCCCTATCGTCATACCGTCGGGGCGTTCCCCGGATATATCCTTGAGCTGGGATAGGTATATAGAGAAGGAGGTTGCCAGGCGAAGGGCGGTAAGCGAGCAATATCTGGCCAGAATAGAGCGGAGATTCAAATTCCTCGGCATCAATGCAAGGTCGGAGGTGCTCATGGGCAAGCCAGCCGGTGAAATCATAAAATATGCCAACAAAAACCCCTTCAATCTCATCGTTATGGCCACTCACGGCTACTCTGGAGTGAGCCGCTGGGCCTTAGGCAGTGTGGCCGAGAAGGTTCTGCTAGGGGTCACTAGCCCCATCCTCTTGGTGAGGCCTCGTAGTCTTAGCAGGTCGAGAATAGACTGACTTGACCTGTGCCTCTGTGGTACAGCAATAGGTCCCGTCTCCACTGCTGAGCCTATCCAGGAGCTAGAGCGGAAGCCGAAGTTCAGCTTTGTTCACCACCCGAAGGTTGTGGGGTAGTGGCGGACACTATTATCGCCTCGGGCTTGGGTATTCTGAGGAACTGGTAAGAAATAGCACCAACAACGGCACCGAAGATCCAGGCGTAGAAGGCGATCCGGTAACTGCCGAAGTAGTCACGTATCCAGCCAGCAAAGACGGGGCCTAACATCCCGAAGGGCATCATAATGGGCGACATTATGCCCTGTATGCTGGCGAAATTGGTTCGGCCGAAGAGATCTCCCCTCAACGCCGAAGTTATGGGGATGTTTGCCCCGTAGGCGAAGCCGTAGATGATGACGAAGAGGTAAACCAGAGACATGCTGTTTGCTCTAGACAGGATGTAAACCCCTAAACATTGCATGAGCATAAAGGAGAATATCAGTCTCCGCTTGTCTAACATGTCACCCAGCCAACCGCCCACTATCCTGCCGGGGAGGCTCATAGCTACCATATAGCTGAGGACGTTGGCCGCCGCCTGGTAAGGGATCCCCATATCCATAAGGTGAACGGTCTGATGCATGACAACCACGCTGCCGGTGACAGAGCCGATGACTTGGCCAAGAATCAGGACCCAGAAGTTGGCCGACTTGATCGCCTCTTTTACGGTCAGGTTGACTTCGGCCGTTTTCACTATCGGCTTTGCCTTGCCCTTCTGCTCCCAGGGCTCTTCGGTCGCCTCCCCATCAGGCAGAAGCCCGTACTTCTCGGGTGTAGGCCTTAGCAGCAAGGCGGCAGGAAAGCCTATGGCCATCAATGCGACGCCGCATAGGATGACTGTGTTCCGCCAGCCATACTGCACAATTAGCCACGCCAAGAGGGCCGGCATTATCATTCCCCCAATGCCTACCCCCACCGCGATAGCCGACATGGCCCGTGACCTTTTCTTTATGAACCATTTGGCCACAGCAGCATAGGTTGAGTGGCTGAACCCAGCTTGAAAGCCGATGTTCAGAAAGACGCCATAGATGAGATAGAAGGACAGAAGGGAGTTGACACGGCTAAACCATATGTAGCCCAGCCCTGCCACCACCAGGCCGAAAATGGCTACTACCCTGGCCCCCACCTTGTCTATGAGCCAGCCCACTAATGGACCCTCGATCCCTCCCTGAAGGCGAGAAATGGATGCGGCCGCCGAGATTTGCGCTTTTGACCAGCCAAATGTCTCTATCAAAGGTGGGAACAATACAGAGGTCCCGTAGAAGTTGATAGCGGCAATGCTACTAATAATGGCACCGCCTACAACCACCCACCAACCATAGAAAATCTTAGCCCTCTTTTGCGTTTCGGTCGTAATACTCACTTAGGCACCTTCTACCGTTGCCACCTTTGGCACTTTTGGCATTGGGCCAAGGCAGCTTCGCTAATATATCATGGGCAAGACGAGAAATCCACCCAAATCCCCTCGGGTTTCGCCCTAGATGTTGAAAAGGAAGGTGATCACGTCACCATCTTTAACAATATAGCTCTTGCCCTCCAGGCGTAGCAACCCCCGCTTGCGCGCCTCAGCTAAGCTGCCACATCTTGTGAGGTCGTCGTACCCAATGGCCTCGGCCCTGATGAAACCCTTTTCCATGTCGGTGTGCACCTTGCCCGCAGCCTTGAGGGCGGTCGTTACCTGGCTGATGGTCCAGGCTCTGACCTCGTTGGAGGCGATGGTAAAGAAGGAGATGAACCCCAATAGCTCGTACGATAGTCTGATAACCCGGTCAAGGCTCGATTCCACGATGTTCATAGCGGAGCGGAATTCTTGGGCATCTGCATCATCGAGTTGGCCAAGCTCCATCTCTAGCTTGCCACAGAGGGCAGCGATCCGCAAATGAGGACGCTCATAGCGTGCTCTAAGCATCCCTTCCAGAGAGGCAATTTCGTTCAGTTGCCCCTCCCCTACGTTGATTAGCACCAGAAGGGGTTTGGCGGTCAAGAACTGATAGTTGGCGATGGTTTTTGCTTCCTCTTCAGTCAAAGCTTGCTCTCGGAGGGGGATGTCTTTTTCAAGGTTGGCGCTGATTCTGGCGAGGAGGGCTTTCTCTCGAAGGCCTGTTTCCCTTTCCTGAGGCTTAGTCCCCTTGAGAGAGGTATCTAATCGCTCGAGCCTTTTTTCGATGAGAGCGAGGTCGGAAAAAGCGAGCTCTAGGTTCATGTTATCTATATCTCGCTCCGGATCCACACTCCCTTCGATGTGAGGTACCATCTCGTCCGGGAACGCTCGCACCACTAGGATGAGAGTGTCCACTTTACTCATGAAAGCCAGGAGCTCGCCTTCCAGGCCCTTCCCCTTGCTGAGACCTTTAGCCGCTCCGGCGACATCGACATACCTGACTTCGGCGGGAGTGGTTCTCTTTGGCTTAAGTATGTCCGTGAGTGCCTCAAGCCGCGGGTCTGGCACCTTGACCACACCGATATTAGGCACCAGAGTGCCAGAGGCATGAGCCCCGGTCTCGGCATGGCCCTTGGTCAGGGCATTGAAGACCGTCGTCTTGCCGCTCTGTGGTAGCCCTATGATGCCCAGCTCCATGTCAGGTGTTCTCCTCCGCTATCCTCAGCGCATCCTCTGGGCACCTATCGCCCCGATTCTCTCGGGGGGTAGGCCTACTAAGGGGCCACTGTCAGGATCTGCCGCACCTGCCGGGGGTAATTGGCTACAAGGCGAAGTTCGTCATCGGTCAGGGGTAGCTGGCTGTGAGCATGGGCGTACTGAACCAGCTCCAGGATCTGTTGTGCCTCTTCGTCATTGGAGAAGGTGATGCCTATTCCTTCATACACGTGTTTGAGCCCCGCCAATCCGCCGTACTCTCCGGTGGTGATCACCCTGCCCGTTTGGGTGTTCTCCGTCTCGCCTCTGCCGATGATCTCATAATCATAGAGCTCGTAGTTTTGCCGGTTCTTAAGGGTGCCGTCGGCGTGAATTCCCGATTCGTGGGCGAAGGCGTTGGCTCCCACTCCAGGTTGATTGATGGGTATGGGCAGGCCGAAGGCGTAAGATGCGTATCTTGCCAATTTCCAGGCGACCTTTAGGTTGATGTGGTCGCCGATCTTGTAATGGCCCATTCCATGGCCGAATTTGATGGCCAGGATACAAGAAAGCAGATCCGCTTGTCCCGCTCTTTCGCCAAAGCCATTTACGCTGGTGTTGATATAGGCATCGACGCCGCAATCGATGGCCGCTTTGGCTCCCATTACCGAGTTGGCTACCGCCATCCCCAAATCATTATGGCAATGGAGCTCAATGGGAATCTGCACGGCTTCTGCCAAGGCCTTTATCCGATCATAAATGGTGGACGGCGTATCGTAGCCCAGGGTATCACAGTACCTGATTCGATCCGCCCCCGCCTCTTTGGCAGCTTGGGCAAACTCGATGAGATAGCTCATATCTGTTCGAGAAGCATCCTCGGCGTTCACGCCGATGGTCCTGGCGCCTCCCTCCTTGGCGCAGGCCATGGCATTGAGCATCTCTTGGATTACCTGCTTTCGGTCGAGCCTGCCTTGAAACTTATGGGTTATCATCTGATCCGAGGTGGAGATGGAGAGATTAAAGTCCTTTACTCCAGTAGGGATTGCCGCCTCCACATCAGGCACGATGGCTCTACACCAGCCCTCCAAAACCAGGGAGCCCATGGCCCCTAGCTCTTTCAATCCCAAGTTGGCCATGATGTAGTTCTGCTCATGGTGGGTGAAGGGGAAACCAAACTCTGACTGGTAGATACCTAGCTGACCCAAATAGACATTCAGCATGGTCTTTTGGAGTTTGGCCAAGCTGATGCGGGAGGTTTGGACCCCATCGCGATTAGTTACGTCGATAAAATAGATCTTTGGCATTTGGTCTAGCCACCTCCTTTAGAATGAAGAGTTGCCCGAAGAGGTTATCTTAGACAACTCATAGCCGCTATCATAACCCAACATGATAGCAAATTACCTCTTTTTTTGCAACACTAGCGGTGACGCTATGGTAGGGCAGTTTTTCTGTGAGGGTGTGCTTCTTGCCAGATAGCTCTGACATTGTTATACTGACTTGGTTTGAGCGGATTCTGTAAATGATTATCATGATTTACGAGACTATTATCGGTTTGGAAGTACATGTTCAACTTCACACTAGGAGCAAGATGTTCTGCTCTTGTAGTGCCGACTACGCGGGAGCAGAGCCCAATACCCATGTCTGCCCCATTTGCTTGGGTATGCCCGGCGTCTTGCCGACTATAAATATGCAGGCGATAGAGTATGCAGTAACCACGGCTTTGGCTCTTAATTGTACCATACCTGAATTCACTAAATTCGACCGTAAGAACTATCCCTACCCTGATCTGATGAAGGGTTACCAGATTTCTCAGTACGATGCGCCGCTTTCTCATGATGGCTGGCTCACTATAGACGTTGATGGCGAGGAGAAACGCATCGGCATTACCCGCGTACATCTGGAGGAGGATACGGCTAAATTGATCCATCGGACAGACCCCTGGGGCGAGACCTATAGCCTCGTGGATGTCAATCGAGCTGGGGTGCCTCTGATGGAAGTCGTAAGCGAGCCTGACCTCAGGTCAGCGGAGGAGGCACGGCAGTACCTGATCAAGTTGCATACTATCCTCCAGTATCTTGGTGTTACCACCGGCAAGATGGAAGAAGGAAGCTACCGTGTAGATACTAACGTGAGCATTCGGCCCTCAGGCAGCCGTCAATTCTTGGGCAAGGTGGAGGTCAAGAACCTGAATAGCTTCAGAGCGGTTTATCGGGCGCTCCTCTATGAGGTGGAACGTCAGAAGAAGGTGGTGGAGGAAGGCGGCAGAATCCCTCAGGAGACCAGGGGTTGGGTGGAGGAGGAAGGGGTAACGGTATCACAGCGCAGCAAGGAATATGCCCATGATTATCGGTACTTCCCCGAGCCTGATCTGCCTCCCTTAGTCTTCAGCAAAGCCTGGGTGGAGGAACTACGTTCCAGGTTACCGGAGCTGCCCGATGCGCGGCGAGAGCGCTTCATGACCCAGTATGGTTTGCCCGCGTATGACGCCGTTCTCCTAACGGGGTCAAAGGCCCTAGCGGATTTCTTTGACGAGTGCGTCAAGGTCTCTAGGGCGCGAGCTACGACGTCTGACCAGATAAGGAGGGCCAAGGCCATCAGCAACTGGGTTTTGGGTGAACTCGCCCGATTGCTCAAAGCCACCGACGCTGAGATCGGTGATTCTAAGATCACCCCTCAGCACTTGGCGGAGATGCTCGATCTTATAGATCAAGGCACCATCAGCAGCACGATGGCTAAAGCTTTGTTCGAGGAGATGTTTAATACTGGCAAGTACGCTGGTGAGATTGCAACTCGAGAGGGACTAACACAGATCAGCGATGTTTCCCAAGTGGAGGGGATAGTAGAGCAAGTGCTGAGAATGAATGAAAAGGCGGTTGCCGATTTTAAGGCGGGTAAAGAGCAGTCCCTCAAGTTCCTTGTGGGTCAGGTGATGAAGGAGACTAGGGGTCGTGCTAACCCCCAGTTGGTGAACGAGGTGCTGAGGCAGAGATTGGAAATGGGCTAGAGTTTGCCCGCTGTGGAAGTTATGGTATAATCAACCTGACCGAATTAGGGGAGAGGAATGAATTTTCTTAAATTGCTCTACCCCGGCATGCATATCAAGAGATGGTTGCTCTTGTTCATGCTGGGCGTGGTAATCATAAGCCTAGGATTCGCCTATATTCTTCGCCAAGTCTATATCTACTATACCTTTCCCAATTTCGTTTGGTATATTACATTACAGTTTATCCCCCGCTATATCCGAGGCGCCCTTTTCATCGGCGCGGGCGTGGCCTGTATCGTAGGTGCCGTTTGGCGAATTTACATTTCCCTTATCTCTGCCCTTTTGCCGGCGGGGAGAGAGGATAGTCTGGTCAACATAATCTATAACACCTATTACCTGAAACGAGGGCCAAAGGTGGTGGCCATTGGGGGAGGTACAGGGCTTTCCACACTGTTGCGAGGACTGAAGGACTACACCGGCAATCTCTCTGCCATCGTCACAGTGGCAGACGATGGCGGTAGCTCCGGCCGATTGCGCCGCGAACTGGGGGTCCCACCCCCAGGCGATTTCCGCAATTGTATCGCTGCCTTGGCTGATGCCGAGCCATTGATGACGAGGTTATTTCAGTATCGCTTTGGCGAGGGTTCGGGGCTAGATGGCCATAGCTTTGGCAATCTCTTCATTGTGGCCATGTCAGGGGTCGTCGGCAACTTCGAAGAGGCGATCCGCGAGTCCAGTCGGGTTCTGGCAGTGCGAGGCCGGATCCTCCCCTCCACCCTGGCCGATGTAACCCTTTGCGCACGTATGGAGGACGAGGCTACAGTACAAGGTGAATCCAATATTACCCGTAGTGGCCACCGCATCAGGCAGGTCTACATAGAGCCCAAGAACGCCCAGGCTTATTCTGAGGCAGTTGACGCTCTCATGGAAGCGGATCTAATTGTACTGGGGCCCGGCAGCCTATATACTAGTCTATTGCCTAACCTCCTCGTAGATGACATCGCCAAGGCGATTACCGCCTCTCCCGCCGTTAAGGTCTATGTTTGCAATGTAGCCACCGAGCGCGGGGAGACCGATGGTTTCACTGTGGCCGATCATGTGGAGGCCATACGTCAGCATGTTGGCAACAAAATCGTAGATTATGTCTTGGTGAACAGCAATGTCCAAGCTACCTTGCCCCCTGAGTGGCAAGTGAGTGTTGTTTCCCCGGATGTGCAAGGCCTGGGGGGCGTGGAGTTAGTCATGGCTGATACGGTAGACGAGGAGAATCGCCTGCGGCACGATTCCAAGAAACTGGGAAGCAGCCTGATGGGGTTCTATTACGAGAAAAGGCAAGGCAATGGGCGGAGGACAGGGTGGCTTTCGCTCTTGAATCATAGGTGAGGCAATGAGGAGCTATCTACATTTTGTCCAGATATTGGTGTCTATCATTCTAATCGCCATCATTCTGCTTCAGGCGAAGGGGGCAGGGCTCGGGGGCATCTTCGGTAGCCAAACCTCCGTTTTCCGAACTAAACGGGGAGTGGAGAAGACCCTCTTTCAGTTCACCATCATATTGGCGGTCATATTTCTGATTATCTCCATGGTCAGCGTTGGCATGGGCAGATAGCTTGCCGACCACCGAGTTGGGGTGAAGAGGTCTTGTTCGTTTCCTGATCATTCCGAATATTGTAGTTAGAGGTCATTTTGATTAAGCATATAAGGTGGCCCGCTCTAGTCGCCATATCGGGGAGTTTCTTAGGGATTTGTTTGCTCATATTTGTTGCCGTGGCTGTTGGCTCGGAGGTGAGGCCTTCCTCTGGCGGCACCTATATTGAGGGCGTCAGTGGACAACCTATATCTATCAACCCCCTCTTTTGTCATTTCAATGACGTCGATAAAGACCTCGTTGCTCTCATCTTCTCCGGGTTAACAAAGCTGAATGAAAATGGAGAGGTTATTCCCGACTTAGCAGAAAGTTGGGAGATCAGCCCGGATGGCCGCGAATACACCTTCCACCTGCGCAATGGGGTGCAGTGGCACGACGGCTGGCCTTTCACCGCCGACGATGTGCTTTTCACAGTGGAGGCTATCCGAGATCCAGATTTCCCAGGGGTTCCAGATTTTGCCCTGCTCTGGAAGGGTGTCAGCGCCAAGAAGGTCGATGACTACACCGTTACCTTCACCCTTGAGAGTGCCTATGCTCCCTTCCTCGCCTACACTACTTTAGGCATTCTTCCTAGTCACAGCCTCGGTAATACACCGATCAAAGAGCTGGCAGATAGCCCTTTTAATGTTAGTCCTGTGGGCACCGGGCCTTTTAAGCTTAAAGAGGCCACCGTGAAAGGTGTCCTGCTTGAGAGCAACCAGGATTACTTCTTGACCAAGCCCTATTTATCCAATATCGAGTTTAAGTTCTATCCGGATTATCAAACAGGTTTGTCTGCACTCAGGCGCAAAGAGATTCACGGGCAGTTGCTATACCCGGTGGTCAATCGCGAGGAGTTGACCGAGCTTAGAAAGAATAAGGATGTCATAATCTATACCGCCTCTCGAGCGAGCTATGCGGTTATCTATCTCAATACAAATGTACTCCTCTTCCAGGACAAGGCAGTGAGGCAAGCCTTGCTCTATTACTTGGATAGAAAGAAAATAATAACAGACCCATTGGCGGGTCAAGGCCTGATAGCCAATAGCCCCATAGTCTCCGCTACCTGGGCCTACGACTCCCAAGTCAAAAAGTATGACTATGACCCCGATAAGGCTAATTCTTTGTTGGAGGGGGCAGGGTGGCGGCGCGGCGACAGTGGGATTTGGGAGAAAGGGGGCGTGCAATTTCGCTTCTCCTTGCTGACCAATAACGATGCGGCTAGGGTAGCTGTGGCTGAAGAAGTAGTGCGGCAGCTTCGTAAAGCCGGCATCGCGGCAGAGCTTTCCACTAGTGGTTCCAGCAGCCTATTGCAGAGGTTTCTGCTTCCGCGCAACTATGAGGCCATCCTTTATGGCTGGGACACAGGGTATGATCCCGACGGCTATCCCGCTTGGCATAGCTCGCAAATAGGGGAGGATGGCTTCAACCTCGCTGGCTTCTCTAATGGGCGGGCAGATGAGCTTTTAGAGAAAGGGCGGCAAGCAACTGATGAGGCGGAGCGGGTCAGGCTCTATGGCGAGTTCCAAACTCTATTCGCCGAGGAGGTGCCCAGCCTCCTCCTCTACTATCCCATCTATACCTATGCAATTGATGAAGTGGTAAACGGGGTGCGTTTGGGCGTCCTTTTCGAACCCAGTTCGCGCTTCTCAAACGTGACCGAGTGGTATATGAAGACAAAAAGGGTGTGGTTTAAAGGGGGATAGGGTGAGCGAATATGGGCGATCTGATAACCATGATCACCGATTTCGGTATAGGCGATGCCTATGTAGGCATCATGAAGGGCGTCATCCTGGGCATAAACCCCAATGCTAAAATCATAGACGTCTGCCACACTATCGAGCCCCAGAATATCCCTCAAGCAGCTTTTGTTCTCAGCACTGCCTATAAGTATTTCCCACCTGACACTATCCACATGGTTATTGTTGACCCGGGCGTGGGCAGCGAGAGAAAAGCCATTGTTGTAAAGACGCCTGTGGGCTTCTTTGTTGCCCCTGATAACGGCGTCCTAAGCTATGTAATCGAAGAGGCCAAGGCAGAAGGGGTCGAGACGAAGGCCATCACTCTCACCAACCCCATCTTCTGGCGCTCGCCGGTCAGCCCTACCTTCCACGGTCGCGACATCTTCGCTCCGGTGGCTGCTCATCTTTCTTTGGGAGTGCCCCTTAGTCGAATGGGGGAGCCAATCGCCTCTCTTGTTACGTTCCCCATCCACCAACCTCGGCGATCCGCGGATGGGACGCTGGTCTGCCACATCATTCACATCGATAGCTTTGGCAACCTCATCACCGATGCCAAAAGGGAGGATATCCCCGTAGGAAAAGTGGTCATGGAGGTAGCCGGCCACCGAATCGAGGGCATCAGCTTCACCTACGCTGAGGGTAGCGAGCTCATGGCGCTTGTGGGCAGTAGCGGACGCCTGGAGATATCGGTGAAGAACGGCAACGCCGCACGGCTGCTGGGGGCTAAGGTAGGCGATGAAGTGAGACTAATAGTTCAGCAGCCCCCCTCATTGAACCTACCCTAGGCTCGGTCTAACCTCTTTCGGTGCCCCATCCTCCAACAGACCCCCACGGGATAACCAGCCATTTTGGCCAGGTCCCCGCAAAGCCTGATCAGGGGTACATGGAGGATGGCCGCTATCCTCTTCGTCCAGGGTAAGGTCGCTACCCTCGGTAGCAAGCGTTTGTATGGCCTGTATAGGTAGGCGAGCCCCCCAAGTATCGCCAAAGCCCAAAGCGGCGGGAACCAGAACCCTCCTATTACTATCAGCAGGGCGATGGTGAAAGCGGAATAGCGGGCGAGGTGACGCCAGAACCAAAGGTCGGCCTTGCCGTCGCCGCGGGCGTAGCGGTAGTACTGGCGGAAGAAGGCCCTGAGGCTAGGACGGGGACGGAAATATACAATGGCCCTTGGCACCCAGGCGAAACGAAAGCCAGCACGGCGCAGCTTGAAGTCGAAGACGAGGTCCTCGCAGTAGTCCAGCCATTCCGGATAGCCCCCCACTCGTTGCCAGGCCTCTTTGGTGAAAGCGATGGAGCGGCTGGAGGGAAGGAATTTGTTGGGGTCAATCTCTTCGATATCGGGCAGGACCGTGGCTCCCAGGGCTGTCTCGAAAACTGTACGCGCATCAGCGAGAAAGAAACCAGCGGCTACGGACGGCTGGTTCGATGTTGTAGGAACTGACTCAAGCCCTTCGTCCAGGAGCTTAGCCAGCTCGGCCAGCCACTGGGGGTCGAGGCGAACACCAGCGTCTGTGGAAGCAATGATTGGTCCGTGAGCGGAACCGATAGCCAAATTTCGACCCTGTGCAATATTGCAGTCCGGCGCGACTATAATCCTGAGAGGAAGCCTTTCACTAAAGGATTGAAGGACCTCCAAGGTGCCATCGCTGCTTCCGCCATCGACGATGACGACCTCGCCGGGCTGCCTTGACTGCGCCAGGATCGAATCGAGTAGTCCTGCTACCGTTCCCGCTTCGTTCAATACTGTAGCGACCAAAGAGACCTTTTGCATCTTTAGGCCTTTTACTGTCAGGGCTCTCTAGCGTATATCGATGTCTACCAGCTTCACCAGTCCGTCAGAGATAACCAAGTTTGCGCCCCGAGGTGGAATGAGCCGTTCATTTTCGCTCACTCCCAGGTATAGCTTATACTTGCCCGGCGCTAGGTCTAAGGGAAACCGATGTTGATCCCGAATAATTTCGCCTCTATCCCATTGTGAGGTGGGATAATCGCCCTCTATTGGCGCTTTCTGCTTGGTAAGGATAACGCTGCCATCTTTTTCGTCGATCAGTTTCAGATTAACAAGGTAATCGCTGGTCGGTTTCTCCAATGCCTGCCAGTACAGGGTGAGGTGAACAAAGTCGCCCTTTTGGAACTGAGTCGTCGGCGCATCGGTTCCTAGCTTCACCAGGTCGTAGCCTATCAGGCGCAGGCTGGCGAAATCCACCTTTGCCGGATTTTGGACAAAAAGGTCTTCTAGTGGAGGCGCTAGCTCAGGCTTGCTTACATATATCGGCCCTATCAGGAGACGATCGCCAATGCTAGTCCCCTTATCGTCCAGGAGAGGAAGGCGCAGGCCGGTATTCGAATCATATAGGCCCACCTCGATGTCGTACTGGCCGGGTGGGGTGCCCAACAGGATGGGAATCCCGTGCCTATCGGCGACAACCTCCTGCGGGAGCCACTGGGTGGTGGGTTTAGCCCCCCCCACAGGGTCGGAATCATGCTGCCCCCAAAGATGGTTATGCTGGTCGATGATATGGACAAATATGGTGTAAGGCTTTTCCACCTGTCCTCGGGCCTGCCAGAGTAGGGTGAGTGGCAGGACATCGCCAGGGTTAACCGAGGGGAGGGAGGGTCCGTCGATTTCCTCTCGTTGGTCAATCTCCAGGCGATAGGCCGAAAGCTGAATCTGGTCTCCGAAATTTGCTTTCGGTTCGCCCTCTAGGTTAGCGCCGACAGCAGCCGTAGAGAGGCTGTAGAGGATCAGTTTCACGTTGCCAAACCATTTGCTTATGGTTCGATAGGCGTGCTGATTCAGCCAGGTCTCGATAAAGCGTTGGGGGTCCACCTGGCCTTCGCCCCAAAGAATAACCCAGACACGGCGGTGTTGGGCAGCGATCCCTTCCAAATCGGTCTTTGTTACTGCCTCGTCGATAGGGCGCTGTTCAGGCAGAGGGTAGAGGGTGAGGTCGCCCTTGTAGTAGTAGCCGAAGATCTCTGTCTGGCCGGGGGCGTTCAGCAGGATGGCATCCTCCGGTTTCGACAAAAGCCCGATGTAGCGCGCTAGCCCTCGGTAATCATCCCGACCGTATTCGGGGTCGTGGAAGTAAGCCAAGAGGGGTGCTGAGCTGGCATATCCGATGCCGCTGAGGAAGAGGATAACGACGGCAATCTGCGTGATGCTGACCAGCACAGGAATTGCTCGTCCTTTGAAAAGCTCTGAGAGCTTCCTTATCATTCGATACAGAGAGACCAACCCCGTGCCCAAGAGGAGAAAGTACCCCGGGGTTGCCAAAAGAAGGAGTTTAGGGTCATATACCGGTCGTCTGAAGGAGAGGATGTACATGGTCAAGGCCGGCACGAGGAGGTAGAGGAGAAGGAAAAGGATATCGAACCAGCGCTTGCACTTGGGGCTCTCCCATAGCCTGTCCGTTATATCCCTTTTTCGTCTGTCTACCAGCAGCCACGTAGCGCTGGCTGCCAGAGAAAGGAGGAACACCAGTTCGGCTTTAGCGGGCGTGGTTGTTTCCCAAAAGAGGCCGAAGCTGAAGACGCCGAAGATACGCTTCGCTAGATCAATAATGCCAAATGGCTGACTTATCGCGGGCCAGCCGGCTATCTGGCCGCCGACCTTAACTAGCCAAGGCAAATAGAGCAAGGCGATGGTTGCTTGCCCTGCCATCCACCTCAACCAAAGGGTTCTACGCTGCCAGACCTGCCAGAAGAGCACGAAAAACACCAAATTCTGGAAGAGGACTATGGTAAAGGAGAAATATTGCGTGTAGAGGGCGGCGGCAGTAACGAGGATATAGAGGCCGAAAAGCACAAGATGCTTCTTCCTCGGCTCTGTTTGGCCTGCCCCGATTACATCGGGGCGGCAGAAGAGGTAGACGGAGAGGGTGACCAGCATCGCCATTTGCATGTACATTCTCGCCTCTTGCGAGTAGTAGATGTGGAAGGGCGAAACGGCGGTTATAAAAGAGGCGACTAGGCCCACGCCCGTCCCTAAAAGGCGTTCCCCCAGCTTGAAGACGAGGGCCACCATCAAAATCCCAAAACAGACCGATAGGAAGCGAAGGGCAAACTCGCTGTTGCCCATCGGAGCCGACCACCCGCGCAACAGGAGGTAGTAGAGGGGCGGATGAATGTCCCCGGCGGCGGCCTCGATGATCTGCCCGGCGGTGCGTCCGGTCATGAAGGCGCTAGCGCCCTCATCGGACCACAGGCTCTGCCCATCCAGGCGATACACCCGCAAGGCGAAGGCTAGGAGCAGAATCAGAACAAGGCCCCAAAGCGGCAGGAGGTGAAGGCGGGACTTTTCGCCCAAGTTAGAGGCCTCCTAATCTGATTCTAAGACAAAAGGTCAACACCAACGCTATTGCCAGGACTGCGAGCGTTACCCCAAAGCCGAGCCGCCACGGAGAGGTAGGCACTCTATCCACGATAAAAGCATCGATGGCGGCGGAGGTGCCATCGCCTACCTCAATTCTCACGCTGTGTTCGGCATCCTTCAGTCCGCTGGCAATGGGCACCTGGACATTGGCAATACTCAGGTCGATGTACGCCCTACCCGTCACATCCACGGGGAGCATGTTGGCGCGATGGGGCGAGCCGTCCACCTCTATGTATAGCTTCCCTGTCGGCATGTAATTACCCTTGAAAGTGACCAAAGTGAGTTCCGTGCCCTCGAAGCGAAAGGTCAGCAGGTCCCCCGGCTGCGAACTGGCCGTATATGCTCCCAGAACAGCATCCTCGTTCTCAACCTTGCTCCAGCTCCCTTCGTAGCTCAGCGCCCAGTGATCCTCTTGATGGTAGCCGCGGTGAACCAGAAGGGGTAAGGTGGTCAACTCTTTATAGGCATAATACACAGGACGAGGGGTAAAATCGGGGTCCACCATGCGGT
>Ga0299912_10001105_pt1 | contig 21839 bp, 21 predicted proteins | sample RVTome_2_FD_207667 | JGI IMG/M metagenome (GOLD analysis project Ga0299912, IMG submission 207667) | Soil microbial communities from uranium-contaminated site in the Upper Colorado River Basin, Wyoming, United States - RVT95D214 (version 2) ... | reverse complement strand
TGGAGCGGGGAGGCACTGTTCTCTTCTTTGCCCCCACAGAGCCGGGCGTCAGCGTCCCGATATCGGTCAACGACCTGTTCTGGCGCAATGAGATAACGCTCACCAGTTCCTATGGCGGCAGCCCTGCCGATTATGCCGCAGCGCTGGAGCTGATACAGGCTGGCAAAATACGTGTGCGGGAGATGATTACCCATCGGCTGGGGCTGGCGGAGATGGGCCTGGGGTTCCAGCTCGTCGCCCGGGCTCAGGACTCTCTGAAGGTGATTATCGAGCCGCAGAGGTAGCTAGCGACTGCTTTCTCAGTGGGCGAAAATGTCAGGTAACAATCTGGTTCTTGGTGAGTTTGACTTCAGCCCCTCCGCCTTATCATGATCAACCACACTATCAGACCGATCAACACTGCTATAAGAATCCAGCTCCACCATGCCATGGTAGTCCTCCTAAAATCTTAACATTGGGATAGATCATTTATCATATACTACTACACACTCATTCTAGAGGCAAGCCTGGGATCACCACGTCTTGACCGGATGTTGGATAGATTGTCCTTCAAATCAGCTGCCGGGTCGGGCCAGAAATAGATGCAATTTGCGGCACAGGCCTTATCGCAGGCACCGTCCTCGTAGGAAATCTTTGCGGAACTGACCTTCTTCAACTCCATGTTCCCTGGGAGCTTATCGCCGACACACAACCGGTTTGATCTACCGTCCAAAGGGGGTGGGCAGAGTAGAGATTCTGAAGGTTAGCACTAAGGTCGAGCAGTCGATTATTGGGACAAAAGTCACATACAATAATGGCGGTGAGCTATATCATTGAACCGATGGATAGCCAAAGTTAGGGAGGTATGAACATGAGAAAAGCGATGAGCGGCAGGGGTATTATGCTTGCCGTCCTTTCCCTGGTGCTGGTGGCTGCAGTTGCCTTCTGGGTAGACTCCGGTTGCTGTCAAACTGAGGGGCTGGCACCTGTTGAGGTCAGAGAATATGAAGGCGTAGACCTTTCATCAATAAATGCTTTCAGGGAAAATTCCATAAAAGGTCCTCAGCAGATAGATATGGAAACTTATACGCTAGGCGTTACCGGCCTGGTAACTAACTCCACAAGGTATGCTTATGATGAAGTTTTGAGCAGATACCAGCTCTACAAAAAAGTCGTAACATTGGACTGCGTGGAAGGGTGGAGCGTAACCATTCTCTGGGAAGGTGTGCTGGTCAAAGATCTGCTGGCAGAAGCGGAACCGCTGGAAAATGCGACAGTAGTCATATTCCACGCCTATGATGGGTACACAACTTCTCTACCTATCGATTACATAATAGACAACGACATCATGATGGCATACAAGATGAACGATGTTGTTCTTCCACCGGAAAGAGGGTTTCCCCTTCAACTGGTGGCAGAAAGCAAATGGGGGTACAAATGGATTAAGTGGATAACAGAAATCGAATTGTCTGACGATACCAGTTACAGGGGTTATTGGGAAAGCCGGGGATACTCGAACAGCGGAGACCTGGATGAAGGGTTCTTTGGAGACTGAAAGCCATGGCTAGTCAGCGAGTCGTTAGGAGGACAATACACTGGCTAGTGACAGTTGTGGTAATAATCTATCTCCTCACCGGATTTGGCATTACCGAGTACCGGATTGTCGAACCTCTGACATTTGGACTGTTGACTAAGAATCTGGCCCATAGAATTCACATGAATTTAGAAATTCCTTTCATAATCCTGCTGGTCGTGCATATCTGGTTTCTGCCAATGCTGCAACGATTCAAGTTGAAAAAGGTAGGCGGAGATAACTAATTACATCTTCTTAGGAGTAGTATGGGCCCTCAAAGATCTGGGTTATGTATACGTATACGAAGAGTCCCTCCTCCGAGAATGAGACTCCCACACCTGTCTCGTTGAAAGCAGGTTGCAGTATGTTTGCCCTGTGTCCGGTACTATTCATCCAGCCTGAGACTGCCCACTCGCATACTTCTTGCAGAGAAAGATAAGGGCCCGGAATGTATTGTCTGGTCGGCATCTTTGCCAGGTTCTCTCCTCGCATAGTCCCGGGAGACATGTTATAGGTGAGATCCCTCTCGCCTGGATATCGTTCATGGCCGAAGAAACCGTTCTCGACCATGCTGGTGCTGTGCTCCCTGGCCAGACTTGTCAGGAGAGGGTCTTCGCTAAGAGTAGTCAGGTTAAACTGCTGTCTTTCAGCATTGATAAGTACAATTATCAGTTGCTCAACTTCCGCCTCGGTATAGTTTATGCCGGGAGGGTTTGAGGGATCCTCCGAAAAGGTGGCCTGTATCGAGTAGCGGGCGTTCGCGGCTATGGTAGTTGAGGCGGCGCTAACATTGGCAATGGTGCCCACATTACCGACCCAGTTGACAAACTGGTAGCCCTCCTCAGGCTCGGCCAGAAGGCTGACCACTTGACCTTCAGCACAAACGAAAAGGCCCTCTCCGGGCGTTACTACCGATCCTCCAACCGTGCTGGTGATAGTGAGGAGATGAGATTCTCCGTCCACACTACCGATGGCAGTGCAGCCTGTCATCCCTGCGATCAGAGCGATCGCAACTAAAAGAATGCCGATTCTTTTCATATGTATCCCTTCGTAACGCCATTGTATCAACGCTGAAGGAAGCGTCAATCACCCATTTGAGCTAGTACAGATATACTAGTAACTCGGAAGTGATGGTGAATGTCCTATCGTAACTCCCCTTAATCCCCCCTTATTCTAAGGGGGGACAGTTCGAAAGAGCTTCTTCGAGAATCCCGCTCTTAAGGTAAGAGGCGAAGGGGGAGTTATGAAAGGAGCTCCACTGAAATTGAAGCTGGCGCAGCAATCTCTCGACCAAATCCGAAATTCAAAGGACAAATCCTGGGACAGGTGGTAGTAAAAAGAACACGGAATCCAGTAGCCAGTACGAGTATCTTCTGTATGCCGACTCCTGACTACTGGCTCCTTCCCCCCGGTTCTGAAAGTGATTATCGAGCTGCAGAGGTAGCCACGCAAAATTCCTCTTATAGTCCTCCCTCCCCTCGCGGGAGGGAGCTAGAGGGAGGGGGAATTCACCCTCACCTGGCCTCTCCCTTCAAGCGAGAGGGAGTTTGTTAAGATTCCTTGCTGGATACTGTAGTCTGGCGGCTGCCTCTTAAGCGGCGGGGCGCGGGTTCCCTGTCCCTCCGGGGGCGCCATGAAGCCAGGTAGAGCAAGGCTTCCGGGATGACGGCTTTGCTGACCCTGGAAATGCCCCGGGCCATGATAGTACCTGGCCGGGGACCTGCGCATTTTGATGGAATGTTAAAAGGGTATCACTGACTGCGTTTTACCTGTCTCCTGCTTCCTGTGCCATACCGTCGTGGCTGTCGCGAAACGCGTGGTTCTCTGGCCGGCGCAGGCCTGGCGTAATCAAAACCTTGGAGTGTCAGACGCTCCAGCGGCGCGTGGAGAAGCCGCTCAAGGGCGACTATCTTATCGGCATCGTCACTGGTCACGAAGGTAAGCGCATCTCCGTTTTTGTTGACCCTTCCGGTACGGCCGATCCGGTGGATATAGTCATCCGTACTTGCCGGCATATCGTAATTGATGACGTGGGAAATGCTCAAGACATCGATACCGCGGGCGGCGATATCGGTCGCCACCAGGATCTTGATCGAGCCGTTACGGAAGCTTTCGAGCGCGGCTTGACGTCGCTGCTGGGAAAGATCGCCCTGCAGACAGGTCACCTGATAGCCATCTCTTAGCAGCTGCTGTGCCACGCGTTCGGCTCTGTGTTTGGTACGGGTGAAGACAAGCACCGACTCCATCCTGGTCCTGTTCAGAACCTGCTTCAGCAAATTCGTCTTGAGGTGCTGTTGTACCGGGTACAGAGCGTGTGAAACCGTCTTTGCAGGTAACTGTAGGTCAACTTGCGCTGTGACCGGGTCATGCAGGATTTCACGCGCCAGGCGCCGGATATCGTCAGGCATGGTAGCCGAGAAAAGCAATGTCTGGTGTTTGTGCAGGATGCAGCTTAGTATGCTGCGTACATCGGGCAGAAAGCCCATATCGAACATGCGGTCGGCCTCGTCGATGACGAGGACTTCCAGATGCGCCAGACTGATGGTCCCTTTCCAGAGGTGGTCAAGTAAACGGCCCGGACAGGCCGCGACAATCTCAGCGCCGCTGCGCAGTCCACGGGTCTGCCGTTCCATGCTCACCCCGCCGTAGACGGAAATACTCTGCAATCCTGTTTTGCTCCCCAGGCTGTTGATAACCTCGCAGGTCTGCTCGGCCAGCTCGCGTGTCGGAGAGATTATCAGGGCCCGGACGCGTCCCCGAGGGCCCGATCGCAGACGTTCCAAAATCGGCAGCACGAAAGCGGCAGTCTTGCCTGTGCCGGTCTGCGCCAGTCCGATGACATCACGCCCCTGCATTACCAGCGGGATAACCTGCAATTGGATTGGTGTGGGTACGGAATAGCCGAGCGCACGTACACCGGCCATGATGCTCGGATGCAAATTAAACGTTTCGAAATTCATTAAACTCCTTGGTGAAATGTGAGCCAAAAGCCCGGATGATTGGTCAGATGGCTCAAATCATTTCATATTCTCCTTCTCCTTTTCTATTACTTATTATTCGATAGATTACTATTTCCGGTACGGGAAATTGCCGCCCATCTTTGTTCGAAAGAGGCGAGGCCGCGACAGAATTGACAAGCCGGTTCCTCAGTTTTTTCCCCGCGATGTCGGCGATTGCGATTTGACCTTTGGACTGTGATGGGACTTGAACGAATTCATAGACTTGGGACAGACCAGTACCACTATGCCTTCTGGTATTCTCCACTCAGCATTGCTTTGCTGGCGTAGTTGGCCCAGCTACCGGACGAGCCATGACGCTGTGGTCTCCTGGATTTTCGGCACTGAGGACAACGCTTGGGCTCGTTGGTCAAACCTTTGGACGCAAAGAACTTTTGTTGCCCAGCGGTAAAAGTGAAGATGATTCCACAATCGGAACACTGAATCGACTTGTCCTGAAAACTCATTGGATGACCTCCTTTTTCAATATTTAGTTAGAGTCCCGGTCATCCAATACTTGATATGAATCTGGCAGAATCCTAGAAGCTTGTAATAACCCAAACTGAAACTACTGCGGATAAGTATACAGCAGAACAAAACATTATGCAAATCGGTGCCCTTTTTCATGTGATCAGGGGCGCATTGTCTACTTGCGTTGCCATTGTGAGGAGTCGGAGGCGACGCGGCAATCTCTGCCCCGCCGAGATTGCTTCGGCACTGTCGTGCCTCGCAAAGACAGGAGGGGTTGTCATTGCGAGCGACCTGCCCGCCAGGGCTTGGCATGCGGGAGCGCGGCAATCCGATTGGCTGATTTCCAAACGCTGACTCCTGACTACTGACTACTCGATCACTTGACAAATTCCTGCGAATGCGGTATCTTCAATGTAGATACTATATGTGAAGACCTGATATGAGAACGCGCGTACAGAAATGGGGTAATAGCCTGGCCCTCCGCATCCCTAAGTCTTTCGCTGCTGAAGCAGGACTGCATAAAGAGGGACCTGTTGACATATCGCTGGCGGATGGGGAGCTCGTTATCAGACCTCTAGCCGAGCCGAGACTCACCCTGAAACAGCTGCTGGCAGGAGTCACGAAGGAAAACCTGCATCACGAGGTTGATACCGGTCAGGCCGTAGGGAAAGAAGTATGGTGAAGCCCCGCGCCTATGTCCCTGAGTGCGGGGACGTGGTGTGGATAACCCTGAATCCGCAGGCGGGCCGTGAAGAAGCGGGACGCCGTCCCGCCGTCGTAGTCTCACCACAAAGCTACAACGGCAAGGTGGGACTGGCTATCTTTTGTCCCGTTACCGGCCAAATCAAGGGCTATCCATTCGAGGTTCTTATTCCAGCAGGGCTGCCGGTAGCCGGGGCAATCCTGTCCGACCAGGTCAAGAGTTTAGATTGGCGCGCTCGAAAAGCCGAACTGATATGCGCCTTGCCAGCTCGGACTATCTCGGAGGTGCTGGAGAAGCTGGCGACCCTTCTGGCTCCTGACTGATGCCGGTTCGTAACCCACCTTAGTCCTCCCTTATCCCAAGGGAGGAGGATTGGTGATTTATCATTGCGAGCCCTCTTTTGTCACTCTGAGCCCCGACTTGTCGGGACGAAGAATCTTAGAGATTCTTCATTCCGCTTCGCTCCATTCAGAATGACATGGGGGTTGGGCCCGAAGTGCATTGAGGAATCTGGCAACAGATTTGCGGTATCCCGCCCTCAGGGTAAAGAAGATGCAGGGAGCTGAGCATATCTGGGAAGCCAGAGTCAGTCATTCACTCAGAATGACCTTCCGGACTCAGGGCGATACAATTGTTTTGCGTAATATCAGGCGCCACAATGAAACATTGGAGCGACCGTAGGAGGTGATGAATATGCCAACGACCAAGGTTACCAGACACGGGCAGATTACCTTGCCGGCGTCAGTGCGCGAACGATTGGGAATAGAGGAAGGTGATTTGATAGAAATCGACGTTGAGGACGAGAGAGCTGTGTTAATACCCAAGAAACTGGTGGACAAGAGCCAGGCTTACTTCTGGACCAGGAAGTGGCAGGAAGGCGAGCGGGAGGCTGACGAAGACATCAAGGCCGGGCGAGTGAAGACTTTTGATTCGGTTGAAGAGCTTATTAACGACTTGGAGCGATAACAATACCTCCATCACTAGTTGCGGTCGAGGCTGGCTATCAGGCAATGAAGTTAGTCGTCGGCCGGCAGTGTTATGCAGGAGGTAACGTGCGAATAGCAGCATAGAGGGCTTGATATGCGCGCTAGTGGTTCGGGCCAAGGAGCGCCGTCGTAGCCCCTTGGCCCGAAGTAATCAATTACAGATATGCTATTCTTCTATTCCAGAGTTCTTATCACGTCGGCCCTGGTCAGCCCTTCAGGGCGACCGACACATCCCTGACTGTAGTCAGCGACTCCTGTCGGAAAGATCTCGTTCAGCCGCTCTATTTGTTCCTCGGTGAGAACAACTGGGCCATAGAAGCCTCTCTCTATCGCTTCTTCCACTGGGATGAGATAGGTCTTGAATATGTCTCCCTGAATGTCCCCGCCAGCCACCATACGAGGTGAAGAGAACGGCGGGAAAGCAATGGTCCCGGGACCGGGTGGATCGTCATTCAGAATGCCGTCCCATACGTCAGGTCCGAGAGCCTCGCTTCCATCAGCAAAATAAGCCATATCTACTGCAGAATCCGGCTTGTTGCCGACGACACTCAGTTCAGGATTGGCCTGTATGTTGGTTATCCACTCATCAAGGAGTTCAAAAGCTTCTACCACCAAGTTCCTGGGGGGAGCATAAGGGTGGGCAACCCAAATGATCTGGTTATCGGCGTGGCCCTGGGCATCGATCATCCTCGCCCGAGCAGAAAAAGACTGCCGTGCATTGTGCATATCCAACCATGGGTCCAGATACTGACGCATATCGATGATGGGGACGTCGTCAAGTTCGCCGAGAAAGACAATGCCTGATTCCCATGCCGCCTCTATCGCCAAGAGATCACCTTCCGTTCTTGGGGCAACGCCGTACTCATTCACAGCTATATTGGCGTTACGAATACTCCAGGGGTCAAAATTAAAGGGGTTAAATGGCCCGAAGAAAGGAAAGCCTTCCTGCACCATCTCATGTGCTTCTTTCCAGCCACCGATTCTGGCGTTGATATCCAGGAACTGCTCCAGGGTAATGTCGCCATCTTTAAGTGCCTGTAAGCCGTACTGCACACCCACGTTGTCCCAGTCCCTTCGGGCGTAGCCATATTCGTCCACACCAAAGATATTTACCAAATCGTCAGCGTGGGTCCATTTGGTTGCCGCAACTTCCGCCTGAGGATACCAGAGATTCACGCCCGACACTGAATGCCATAACGGGTTCAGGCACATCGGCGTCAGTCCCAGCCATCCATTGACCATCTCGGTGCTGCCCGGGTGTCCGGTCATTGGATAATAGACAGGGTGAGGCGCCGTATCGGATGAGCTGGTCCCCTCGATCCATGTCCTGGGTAATATGGAGCCCATCCAAGTAGGCATAACAAATGGCCACCCTGAAAGGTTGAAGCCACCGAATGCGTTATCCCCCTGCCCCGGAGCAACGACGTCGAAGTAATATTCCAGTAGCATGCCGTCTCCAACCGGGATGGTTTGTGTATGCATGTCAGGGTAGCATGCTTGAGGAATGATCCCATCGAGCAGGCCTGGATGATTTTGAGCATAGATATATTGCTGGATGGCCCCTCCTGAGCCGCCTATACCGATGGTGTACTCCGGTTCTCCGTATCTGGTGACAAAATGATCCTTGACCAGCAAGGCCGTTTCCCCACCGAGCACAAGATTGTAGTGGACACCGGCTCTGGTCCCTGTCGAGTACGCCACAGCGTATCCCATTGACAGCGCATCGTGGTAAAGAAGATGAGAACCGATGCTTAAGGTTCCCTGAGAGTGTCCTATGCCTACCCCACCGTCAAATCTGTAGAGTAATCTACCATTCCACGCCGACATATCCCAGGTATCCTCAGGAGATTCCAGGTCATCATAAGGCGCCAGCATAGCCAGACCGTAGATGAACCTGTTGATTGTCCCTCTCTCCAGACGGACAATATATGGCACAGTGAGTCCTTCCGTAGTTGTAGTGTAGGCCATATTTGACGGACGGTCCGTGGGATTGGCTAGACGTACAAATGGTCCAGCGGTTGTCCGGTAGTAATAGTCCACCCTGGTGGGTATACTGCCATCCTTAGAATAGCCGATCATAGTACTTGTTTTCGTGCCATTTGCTAGTACCTCATAGACGGGAACACCCCGACAGGTGCTATCAACCAGGGGTTGTCCCAGACTGGGAGACGATTGTTCGGTCCTGCAAATGAAGGGATATTGCTGGGAACCCGAGAAAATCGGACCGGTTGCACCTATTTCATAGTCAACCTGAATAGTTAGAGAAGTTCCCGGTTTGCCGCTGACCGTCACTACAATCTCATTATCCTGCAGCAGTTTCACCGGTACTTCGATGCTAGCAACCGTAGGCTTGAAGTCGCTGGAACCCAGGACTTCGTTCCCGTTGAGCTGTACGGTAGCGTCCGTAACCCGGGTACCTGCAGGTCCGCCTTCCGCGCCATTGGTCACGATAAGCCTGCCCATGGTGACCGTACCGTCGTAGTCACCTCTCACAGAGAACTCGTCGACGTACACATTGTCTGCCCCTTTAGTTCGCAAATACGTCTCGGGCCCAAAAACAGTCTTTTCAATCTCAGAAGTTACACTGGGAGACCCTGCTACTACCGTTCCTCCTCCAGCCAGTGCTATGCTTAGAAGTACAGCTAGAGTCAAAGTCAGCAACTTGTTCATAGTGAATTAACCTCCTTCTCGACTTACGTTAGACAGACTTCCGAGCCAGAAGAAACTGGCGGATTGCCAGTTGCCTCCGGCGAATCAAGACCCTCAATTTCACCACCCCCTTTCAGCTTCTGGTCTCAGCGATATCGCTTAATGTGAAGGCAATTGGGATTACGTGACTTATGGCGCCCTGTCGCTCCAGAAAGCCGGAAAGACTGATTTCTTGAAAAGTCCTGGGCTTTGAATGGAAACGTTGATTGTGCTGTGGCAACAAACAGGAGTCGAGGCTATGTCTTTGAATCTGCTCGGCTGGGAGTCGTGCGAACCTCTGCAACCCGCTAACCCATACATCTAACACCTACCACATCTTCTGCTTCTAGGATATTATCATAGTATTATCCGCAATATTCTGTCAATGGAGATCATTGGCCGGTCATTCCGCTCTTGTCATTGCGAGCGACCTGCCCGCCAGGGTTTGGCTCGCCTGCTGGAGTCATACGGCGAGCAGGCAGGCGGGAGCGCGGCAATCCGATTGGCTAAATTCCAGACGCTGAATTCTGACCACTGACTACTTGTCTATGTTCATAATCCCTTTGTCCCCCTTATCTTAATTGGGGGGATCTGGCGGGAGATTGCCACGGGCCGACGGGTCGGGCCTCGCAATTACAGGGTGTTATTGATCTTCTGACTGCTGGCTGGTGACTTTGCTCATGCTTTTCTCCTGTTTCACCATTTGGTGAAATGGCCATAAATAGTGAAGGCACTTGACATTATTTTCACTAAAGCATATACTTTCACCATACGGTGAAACTGGCATATATAGTGAAATGAAAGAGCAGGAGATTGTAATCAAAATCAAAGATGAGCTCGAGCGAACTCTTCGCGATATACCCTTCATAAAGCTGCGCAACTCTGCAATGCGAGCATCCTTGCGAGGTGTTGATGTCGATCTCCTGCTAGAGCTCAAGATTCGGAACAATTCCAGGAAAGTGGTAGTGGAGGTAAAATCTCCGGGAGAACCCAGGGTAATAAGGGCTGCTATCCAGCAACTCAGAGAATACCTTGACCGGACAGAAGATGCCTACCCTATGGTAGCGGCACCGTACATCAGTGACGATTCAGCCCGAGTCTGCAAGAAGAATAGTGTGGGCTACATGGACCTGGCGGGGAACTTCCTCTTCAACTTTGACGAGATATACATAGAGAGAAGGAATTACCCCAATCCCGCGATAGAGAAACGACAGGTCCGCTCTATCTTTAGCCCGAAGTCAAGCCGCATTGTGCGAGCAATGCTAAGTAATCCCGGACGATCATGGCAAGTTCAGGAGTTGGCGAGGGAAGCCAAAGTGAGTCTTGGCCTGGCTTCCAAGTTGAAGGGGCGTCTGCTTGATTTGGAATATGCTTCTGAGAAAGAGAATGGCTTAACTCTTAGCCGTCCCGGCGACCTTCTCAAACAATGGGCAGACAACTACTCTTTTCGAAAGAACAAGGTATATGACTACTTCAGCTTAGACGAGATTAAGGAGTTGGAACGCAACCTTTCGCAATATTGCGAAAGGAGAGGTATTTCTTACGCATTGACGCTGTTTTCCGGGGCTGCCCTGGTAGCGCCCTATATGCGTTACACAAGGGGATTCGCCTATGTTGGCAACGATATTGGAGAAGTTGCGGACTCGTTAGGATTAAAGCAGGTTTCCTCAGGGCCTAACTTCAGTATACTGGAGCCATACGATCAGGGCGTTTTCTATGGAAGCAGGGAAATTGACAGTATGAGAGTTGCAAGCGATGTACAACTCTATCTTGACCTTGTCGGGTTCAAAGGGCGTGGTGACGAATCCGCTGAATTCCTGTTTGAGCAGAGGATAAAACCGCAATGGTGAAGCAGAGCGACTATGCCCCGCCGGAAACCCGGGCCTGTCTATCTGTGCTGGTGGAGGTAATGACGGTCTTAGGCGAATTTCGGGAAAACATTGTAATAGTGGGAGGAAATGTCCCGCCTCTTTTGATTAGGTCTGCCGATGTAAAACACCCTGGTACGATGGATATAGACCTTGCCATAGACAATAGACGTATTTCTAACGATACCTACCAGACAATTGTCGAGACCCTGAAAGCCAGGGGTTACTATCAAAGGAAAGGTGAACAGCCTTATATCTTCTACCGGGATGTAGAGGCTGAAACAGGGAAGAGGACCATCGTGAAGATCGATCTTCTGGCTGGCGAATACGGGGGCAAGGGGAGCCGCCATCGTCATCAGAAGATACAGGATGCTCAAGCTAGAAAGGCCAGGGGGTGTGACCTTGTGTTCAGCAATCCGGTGAAAGTCAAGGTAAAAGGCAGGCTACCGAACGGCGCAGTACACGAAGTGACAGTCAAAGTGCCTTCGATAGGGCCTTTCCTGGTGATGAAGGGGATGGCATTATGGGGCCGCATCAAAGAAAAAGACGCCTTTGATATCTACTACTGCTGCCGCCATTACCCTGGTGGTATACCAGCCTTGGTGCGAGATATAAAACCTCTTATGAATAATAAACTGGCCAGGGAAGGCTTGGGGAAGATCAGGGACCGGTTCAGGCATATTGACGCTCTAGGACCGACTGGAGTCGCGGACTTTCTGGAATTGGGGGACCCCGAAGAGCGCCTGCGGGTGCGAAGAGAAGCATTCGAGCTTGTATACAAACTGATGACAGAACTGGGCATTGAGCCTTTTTTGGAGTAGCAAGAGAGTGGCAATCTCATTAACTAAACTCCAAATGCCAAAGCTCAAATGGCAAGCAAAGTCCAAATGCCCAAATGCCAAAGGGTCAGGGGCTAGGGACTAGGGACCAGAGACTAAAGACTAGAAACTAGGAACTAGGAACTAGAAACTAGGAGCTAGGAGCTAGGAACTAGAGGCTGCCGGCTGTCTGCCGTCGGTTGACGGGTAGCTCCTGACTACTGACTACCATTTCTGAGCACCCTTATCGAGACGCAGAGGTAAATAGGCGCCTCCCTCTGAACAAGCGGGAATGTCGGATGGTAATCTGGCTGAATGCGCAATGGAGAGACCATTCCCCTGCGCCAAGAGTGCCCTCAAGAGTCCGACTTAATCTGCTACAATATTCAGACAGAGTTAGAAATGAGGATGAAGATATGGAGAATGCTTGTGTGCTAGGTTACTTAGACGAGTGGGAACAAAAAGTAGGCAAAAAACTGCGCTCAGATTTTACAGAAGAGTTGACCATATTTGAACGAGCATTAGATAATCTCGCGACTTGTATAAGTCAACTTTGCCTTGGCCGGCTAGATTTGGTAAAAAAGCTTGCTGTCGAAGACTACGGAACATTAGATTCAAAAACGCTGGGCTTCTTTGGTTCCTGGGTTCTTCTTGGTGAGGCTTTAGTGAGGCTTCAGGCGGCACGTCGTCTTTTCTTGGCCGGATATCTGAGCAGAGCTCTCGCATCTACACGTGATGCACTAGAGTCAGCCATGACAGCGGATATTTGCAGAAACGATGGTTTACAAGTCAAGAAGTGGATTAGGGGCAAGCAGATAAAGCTAACTGAGGGGTATAAATATCATCCCGTGCTTAGCTGGAGGATATGGAAAACTGCTCAGGGAATCATGAACCCGCTAGGGACGCATTCATATATGGAAGCCCCGTATCTATCATCGTTGCCACAGCAGGCTATACTATTCCCTGATGATGCTGAAGTCCAACGGATATATAAGCACGAAGGCAAATTCGTGTTGCAACGGATGCTGGTCCGGTGCTTGCAGATGCTGTTATATATAAAGCACGTTTATCCTGAAGCGAAGTCGCAGGTGAAGGAATTTGATGGTACCGTGGCCAAAGTCACCACCCTACTTGAAAGAGGGCTCCAGATACCGTTAGATGAACTACTGATACTAAGAGACGAAGGTGGAACTTAATTCAAAAACCTACCCATTGATACTCCGGTCTCGCTATCATGGATAAAAGGCAGAAACCTTTAGGAAGAAAACTCTCGTTCTGGTCTTCCATCAGCCGCCTGTGTCCCCTTTGAGACTCGGGGACTGGGATAAAACCGCCGCGTGCCTATTTGGGGCAGCCCCAGACTCCAATTCTCTTTCTATAGTCCTGAGAGGTTTCTTGTGCCCGTTCTCATAGAGAAAGGTGTATTTATTTCGGTTTAGTTCTTCGACCTCGACCAATTTATGGAACATATCCCTGTTCAGCTTGTACAGCTTCCGGAAGTCTGCCTCCGTTTTGTACGCACCACACCAACACTCAGTGGAGGTTCCAAGCGAATGTAGAAGCGTTTTGGGAATTCCGTTGCTGTTTATCAAGGAAACTACTTTCTCGTCGGACCAGAAGAAAATAGGACTCACTGAAAGGCAGTTGAAGCTCGGGTGATACCAAATCGGGAGATACTGTCTTCTTACAGGAGATTCCACAGCCCTTATTCCGTCAAAAACAACCTTTGGCTCCTGCACACTTACCAAGTAGTCTTTGAGCGGCTTGATTTTCAGCTCCCGACAACACCATCTATATCCAAAACTTGGGATGCCCCATTTTTTCGCCAGCGTAAAATAATCAACCTTAGGGCTTACTGTTTGGAGGGCAACTCTCAAATAATTGCACACTTCTCCTACGTACTCGGTGTTTTCAGGAAGCCCAGCAGTCGTGTCAACGTAGAGTGCAGTCACATCGCCGCCCACCTCCTCTGTGATCCTTTTCAAATAGAGCAAAGTGGCAAGACTGTCTTTTCCCCCGCTGAATAAAACAAACGTTTTTCTTGATTGCAGCAATCTCTTGATATCGTTCCTTGATACGGAAACTTGTCCACGGACTGCACTGGATTGTTCCTGGGTAAGTTCGCACACCCTTTGTACCTTGTTGCTTTTGATGTGTAAGATATAGAATGGTTTCACTGCTATGCCCTTAAGCCATCTCGACATAACTAGGCCGCTTTCCTGACACAGGGGACACTCAACTTTCTGGCCCTTAAGATTAAGTCCGACCAAAGCTTGCTCAATTGGCTGCCACCATTGGTAGCTCGTACTAACTGGCATATCGTTTACTCGCTCTCAAGGTTTGAGATAGTCACCCAATCTCCTCTACTGCACGTATCAACCGTAATCCTCGCTGCTTAAAGTCGATGATAGGCACAGGCTGAAAGAGTTGCTCGCCCGCGAATGTGGCGCCCAATTTGGCGGCAAGGCTGTGAGTGACCAGTGCCTCAGTAATCCCGTCAGCGCCTACCTTATCGCCTATGAGCTTAAAGTATTGATTAACAACCGGGTGCTTCTGTAGCCTCTGCAGTATTTCCGTTGCCCCTATATGCTGTCTTCCGATTCTTCGCATTGCCTCGTACGACTTTACACCAACGAACACGGTTTTTTCCAGACGAAGGACGTCTCTTTGCCACTCCGCCATGGTATCAGTCACTGACCTACGAAAGTCTGCCAACGAAGGCGAGGCGACAATGGCGCCACAAATCGAGTTGAAAAGCCAGCGAAGCTCCACGTGCCTCAACGTGAAAGCTAAGATTGAGGTCTGAAGAATTCCAGCGACATCTGCTACTTCTAAAGGAACAAGCCTGCATTCTTGTCTAGGATGATTCTTGATTGAGCGATAGGTATCTACATGCAACTGCGTACAAACCAACAGAACATAAGCATCCCGCAGTGATGTGTTATTGCTAGCACAAAAATCCTCACAATGTCGTATCGACTGTGCGAATTCCTGAGACCATTGAGTACTTCCTGTTTTCCTTGTTGCCTCCACAACGATATGGAAATCGCAGCAGTAACCAATAGCGTCCGGCTTATTAGCTGGTGCTTTGGAAAGGGGGCTGGTGCTACCGCACCAGACCACACGCTTAGGAATTTGACTGTTGTCATTGTTACTCGCGCAAAAGGGTAAGTAAAGGATTTTAGCTAGAGCGTTAGCAACGATTTGTTCGAATGCTGCAGACTGCTGCGCCGCGTTGAACCGGTTCAGATACCCATCTGGGTCTTTCAACTCTCTCAAAATCACTCGTGCGGATGGTGTGGTCATGTCCCTATCCTTCCTCCGCTTTTCTTCTCTCGCGCAGCCAGTCAATAACGATCCCTTTAACCAGCTCTGCTGGTGTCGTTTGCAGGCTCTTGGCTTGCACGGCTATTCCTCTGTAGACTGCTTCGTCAAAATCCACAACAAAAACGTGAAGCCCTTGTGGCCTCCCCTCTGTGACTACTCTTTTTGCGTCCTGAATGGATGCACCGGCTTTTTTGACAAGACGCTTAATATCTCTTATATCTTTTGATGGCGTGTGAATAAGGGCTTCAGCCGCTGCAATCTGCTTCTCTGGGTCTCCCAACGCTGAAATTTCTCTGACGACGTCAACTCTGTCAATCTTTCTCTCGGAGACTGACTTCTGCACCTCCATAGGCAGTTTCAGGGCAGTCAAGAACTCTCTTATCATCTCAGCGGAGATTCCAATCTTGTCTGCCACAGCTTGCTGTGAACCATATAATCTCGCCAGATAGTCACAACTTCTTGCTATGGTAAGCAAATCGGCACTTCTCTTCTTTCTCTTCGTATTACTGAATAAGATCGAAAGGGCAGTCTCCTCATCAAGTTTCTTCATCTCATAAATCCCTTGGATTGAAGCCACTCTACGACCGCTTCTTTTACCACATCCTCTCTGTCAGTTCCGTACCTCTTCGAGGCTAGGTGGATGGCCTCAAATACTTTCGGCGTCACATGTATTGTTATCTTTCTCATTAAAGAGCGTTCCTTCGCAGCTCTTACTATACCCTCAATATCCTTACTTGGATTCTCTCTAGCTATATCTATTATATTCCGCCTCTCTTCACTGCGGGGGGTCTCCTTTATTTTTTTGGCGATTCTTACAGCCTTACCTTCATCTGGGATGTTTTTTGCTATGCTCACGGCCGTGGCCGCACTTAAATCTCCCGTATCTACCATTTGTTTGATAGCTTCGGGTACAGCCGCATACCCCAAGTAGTTCTTGATCGTCTGATTCGATACCCCGATATGCTTTGCAGCTTCATCAACCGAGCCAAGCTTGGTCACTAACTCATTTGCGACCTGCATCTTGTCTCTATAATCAAGGTCTAGACGATGAATGTTTTCGCTGAAAGATTTGACAATGGCTTCTGTATCATTCCTCACAGCAGTTATTAGAGCTGGTATTTCACTTAAGCCCAGCTGTCTACAGGCGAGATATCTTCTTTGCCCAATTATCAAATCGTATCTATCGCCTTTTTTTATCACGACGACTGGCTGTTGGACCCCTATTTCTCTTATACTACTTGCGAGGTCGTGAATGCCTTCCTGTAGGTTTGTCCTCCGGACATTTGATAAACCCACGTCTATTCGGTCCAAAGGGAGATATTGAAAATCGAGTTTATCCATTGGCAAATCCTCCAACGATTCAGTGCTCTGTAACTATCGTACCTCCGTAATACCCCAATGCTTGAATGAGTTCCTCAAGTCTCTCACAATAATGCTGCGTCCTAAACAGTTTCGAGTCTATTCCATCAATTGCTGCTTATCCTGCTTCTGGATTTCTGCGCTCCTTTGGCAATTCTTGGCACATCCCAGTAGGGTGATTTGCATCTTGGGCACCTGCGGGGCCTCGCTGCTTTCCTGGGTATCCACTCATGACTACAACGCAGGCACTTTAACTTTGGGAGTTCAAAAGAAGAGTTCATACTTACCTGTAAGGTTACCTTATACGTAAGGATTTGTCAATAGCCGGTTGTGTGTCTTCTAGTGGCTTTTCGGCGGCGAAGAACGGGGGCGTCAGTTCACCCCTTCTGTTGGCCAGTTTAGGACTTTCCTCGTTACCTCAGTGCGGTTGTCTCTGGTTACCAGGAGCGTTTCGACTTCAGGATGGCGTTTGATTTCGCCGGTTCGTTTATTCCCCGAGATTCTTGACCGCTGAAATCTCCTGGGAAAGGAGCGCATCAGTCATTTTCCCATTGCTTCAGAATGGCTTTAACCGAGCGGTTCATCTCCATCGTGAAGCCGGCGGTGAATTTCCGGCGGTAAATTAGTTGCCCCACGTTTACGGCCGCATCCAATTCTTTGCTGTTTTTGAAAGCGCGCGCCTGCTCCTTCTTGAACATTTTCTTGAATTCACTTCCTCCCAGCCGCCGATAGCTGTTTTCGAAGACGATAAACTCCCGGTCGAAGCGGCTGGTGGGCCGGCGGGCTTTCTGCGCCTTCGTCGGGTAGCCCAGGCACAGCAGGCAGATAGGGAAAGTGTATCGCGGCAGTTTGAAGAGGTCCCGGTGTGTTTCGTAGTTCTCCATGATATCGCCGATATAGCAAGAGCCGAGTCCGCAGGACTCCGCAGCGATTACCGCCGTCTGGGCGGCTATCAGGGCGTCACAGCAGGCCAGCATGAGGTCGCCCTCGGCGGGATTGCGCACGGGCAGTCCGGCACGACGGGCGAAATCTCCGGTACCGCAGAACTCGAAGTAGTCGAACCATCTCTGGTAATCGGCCAGGAAAAGCAGTACCCAGGGGGCGCGGGATATGAAAGGCTGGTGGTCGCAGGTTACAGCCAGAGTGTCCTTCGCCGCTTGGTCGTTTACTTCGATGATGGAATACAGCATCAGGTTGCCTGCTGTCGGCGCCCGCAGGGTTGTGCCAATGATCTCTGCTTTTACTTCTTCCGGGATGGCCTTACGTACGAATTGGCGGCTTGACTTGCGGTTAACGATAACGCTGAGAGTTTCGTTCATGGCGCCGATTCTAGCATACCTGCACTTCTGTAATACAGTGCTGAGACTCCGTAATCATTAATGAACATTGCCGATTTGAAATGGCAGCATAAGAAATCGGCCGGACGTCCTTCAGTATCTCGGTGCGGTAATCTCCGGTCACCAGGAGCGCTTCGGCTTCAGGATGGCGTGGGGAGTTCATTGAGTTCGTTGAGTTCGTAGAGTTTGTAGGGTTCATAGAGACGGGAGACACGATAGAGACGCGGTAGAGATTGTTAGAGATACAGTGGAGATGAAGCTGGGAGATTGCTTCGGGCCGAGAGGGCGGGCCTCGCAATGACAGGAAGGTGAAAGAGACGGTTCCGCGATTCTAGGGACACCATACCAATCAGGCCTGCGCCAGAAAGAGACTAACCCTCGAAAAGGGATTGCACATTCCTGACTATTATGCAATTCTACGCGAGTGAACAACTCTCGGGAATGTTCAATCCGGCGTCACCCAACCGGAACTCATTTTGTGTAACTCACCGAATTCGCCTGTTAGTGGAAATTTGTGATGGCCTGTAGCTCAGCAAGTAGAATGACGTCCCTCAGAACCAAGTTTTGGCAGTCCGAATTGCCCCGGGTGCTCCGACTCATTCCTGCCTGTTGAAGACCCAGATAGCGGTAGTCAGGAGCACTGCCCCCACCATCGCCACCACAATAGCCGAATCCAAGATTCCCATGGTGTGGCCAAAGACGGTAACGCCGGCCACCTCAGTGCCCAAGAAGACCTGGCGTATAGCATCTATTCCATAGGTCACCGGGTTCAATTTGGAGAGTACCCCCAGCCAAGTGGCTACGCCGGAGACGGGGAAAAAGATGCCAGAGAGAAACATCATGGGGAAAATCACCAACTGCATCACTATCTGAAATCCCTGCTGCGAGCGCATGCGGGCACCGATTAGCAGCCCCAGCCCGGAAAGAGAGAGGGAGAGTATCAAGAGGAGCGGTAAAAGAGCCAGGACCGTGCCCAGGTTGATGGGAACATTAACAATGGGTGCCAGCACCAGCATTATGGCCCCCTGGATGATGGCGATGGTGGCAGCGCCGACGGCCTTGCCGACTAGCACTCCGCTACGGCTCAAGGGAGAAACCAGCACCTCTTTTAGGAAACCGAATTCTCTATCCCAGACGATGGAGACGCCGGACATGACAGAGGTCATCAATACTGTCATGGCTAGAATACCGGGATACATAAACTGTATATAGTCTACGCCGGGCATCATTTGGCCGATAAGCCTACCGAAGCCGGCACCAAAGATCAGCAGGAATATAATCGGCATAGAGAAGGAGGAGATCATCCGTGGCCTGTCCTGGACAAAACGCACGAGCTCGCGGTAGGCTATCACCCAGATACTACGAAAAACGATAGCCATTGTCTTTAGTGCCTCCTCATTCTAGCCATATTTTTCATCTGCTGGATTGAGTCAACCTCCTGTTCCCTGATATTGCGTCCGGTGAGCTTTAAGAATACGTCTTCCAGCGTAGGACGCCTCAAGCCGATGGAGATTAGTCCCAGCGGGAAGCCGGAGACAAACTTGGGCAAGAATTCCTCGCCGTGGGACACGGTGAAACTGACGATGCCGTTCTCGATGACAGGCTTGAACTTATACTGCTCCTCCAGCAGTCGCACTGCCTCTTCGTTGTCCTCCGTCTTAATAGAGATGACATCGCCACCGACACCATCTTTCAGTTTTTCCAGCGTGTCCAGAGCCACAGTCCGGCCATAGTCGATAATAGCGATGCGGTCACAGTTTTCCGCCTCGTCCATGTAGTGGGTGGTCATAAATATGGCCAGATTCTCTCTTTTCCGTAAGTCATGTATATAGTCCCAGATGCGGCGGCGCGTCTGCGGGTCCAGGCCTAGAGTGGGCTCGTCCAAAAAAAGCACTCTTGGGTGATGCAAAAGGCCCCGGGCAATTTCCAGACGGCGCTTCATGCCACCGGAGTAGGTGCTAATCTTGCCTTTGCGCCTATCCCACAACTCCATCATCTCCAAAAGCTCTTTCAAGCGCGGCTCCAGAACGTTTCTCGGGACACCATAAGCATAGCCGTGGAAACGGAGGTTCTGTTCTGCAGTCAGGTAATCATCCAGAGCCGGTTCCTGGAAGACCAACCCGATTGACTGACGCACCTGGCTGCGCTCTTTAATGACATCATGACCGTTAACCTTCGCCTGCCCAGCTGTAGGTTTTAAAAGGGTGCAGAGGATATTTATGGTGGTCGTCTTGCCGGCGCCGTTAGGGCCCAGAAAACCGAATATCTCTCCTTCCTTGACACTGAAGGATACTCCCTTGACCGCTTCCAGTTCACCGAACCTCTTGACTATATTACTGGCTTCAATTACATCCATTAACTTCCCCTTCTTCTTCGAGAGCCTTTATAAGTGCCTCCAGACCCATCTGGAGAGAAACCAGGGCATTGTCCGGCATTCTTTCCAGCACGCCTTTGATCCTGGCGGCGCCTATCTCCCGTAGTCGCTCCACCCGGCTTTTGCCTTCTTCAGTAAGAGAAAGGATATGGCTACGGCGGTCATCCGGGTTCTCCTGGCGACTGATCAGCCCCTTTTCTACCAGCCGATCAATGATGCTGGTAACATTGGCCCTGGGTACGCCGAAAGATGCGGCCGCCTCACCGGGCGAGCTCCGGCCTTTGAAGGAGAGCAGAAACATGATGCGCAACTGTTCCCTGGTCAGCTCAAGGTGCAACCAAGGATGAGGCTCATGGGCTTTAGCCGAAAGCATCAGGGCATTCATCAACCCGATTATGTTTCTAATATTCTCCTTCTTGTCCACCTCTGAGGCCCTTGAAATAAAATGTCAATCTAAAGTAGATAATATAACTTATGTTGACTAATGTAAACACTCGCCACAAGATTAGACGTCGTGTATTTCCCAAATTATGTACGCCGGAACTATATAGAGACTTCTCTGCTGATGAAAGCAAATCTTGACTTGTGGAATCGGGCTGCACGATTTAGCGTTTTGTTAATCCTGAATTCCAGGGACACCACAAACTACTCACTGATGATATCTAGGCTGGCCGTTGCTTTCCAAGCAGGAGACAGGAGACATTAGGACACCGGGCAATGCCAAATGACAAGGCTCAAATGACAAACAAAATGCCAAATCCAAATGACAAAAGCGGCACCAGATGGCAGTGGGTGGGCAGAATTCAGGAGTCAGAATTCAGCTAAGGAGATTGCCACGCCCCTAAGGGGAAATCCTAAGCACGAAATACTAAATCCTAAACAATACCTAATGAGCAAAATCCCAATGACCAAAACTATTTAGAGGTTTGAATTTCAGTATTTGGATTTGTTTAGAGCTTAGCAATTAGAATTTCGGATTTGGTCAAGAGATTGCTTCGACTTCGCCTCGCAATGACAATGGAAATCGAGGGAGAGGTTGCTTATCCTTCCGTTAGCCAGCTTGAGACTTTCTTCATTGCCTCAGGGCGGTTATCTCTGGCCACCGGGAGCGCTTCGACTTCAGGACGGCGTTTGATTTTTGGCTTTTCGCCTTCTCGCTTCCTGGTCTTCGGCAATTGCTTGCTCTCTAGCCAGGTCAGTTTGTCGTCTTGCCTGCTCTCTGGCCAGTTGTGCAGGTTCTTCCTCAATGCGTTTCTCGTCACGCTTAGCCTCTTTTGCTGCCTGCTCTTTTTGAATCGCTTGCTCTCTAGCCAGGTCAGTTTGTCGTCTTGCCTGCTCTCTGGCCAGTTGTGCAGGTTCT
>Ga0299912_10001104_pt1 | contig 21856 bp, 21 predicted proteins | sample RVTome_2_FD_207667 | JGI IMG/M metagenome (GOLD analysis project Ga0299912, IMG submission 207667) | Soil microbial communities from uranium-contaminated site in the Upper Colorado River Basin, Wyoming, United States - RVT95D214 (version 2) ... | reverse complement strand
CGGAGGCGGTGAGCGCCCCGGCTTTACCGGCTCTAAAGCCCTTTCCGGGGATCAATCCACCGGAACCCTCCATCGCGCCGGCTGGGCCGGCCCTCCCGGCCCCTCCGGTGACCAGACTCCCGGAGCCCGTGAAAGCCCCGGCATTACCGGCCTTGAAGCCGCCGTTGCCCCCGGGGAAGGGTAAGGTGGAGGCCGGACCGGCCCCGGGCCCGGGGGCCGATAAGCATAAGACCGGGGCGGCTAAGACGCCGCCGGTCCCGGAGAACCCCAAGCCTGTCAAGGGCCCGTTGGAAGATAACCTGGACCTCCAGAAGCAGCTTCTGAACCTGGCGCCCCAACCCCCGCCGGTCAGCCTCAAATAGCCTGGGCAAATTGCCGGGAGCCGCCGGCCTCGCAATTAAACCTCGGGGCACCAATTTATCTGCCATATCGCCACTTTGCCAAAATTGTCTATATTGGCAAGGTATCCTCAGTTCCCGTTTCCAAGAACATAACGTCTATTCTTTTCCTTTGGTTCATAACTACCAGGTAAAGCTGGCCTGAGTTTGAAATGTCGCCGACCAACGAGGAATCTACTCTAGGGGGACTGCCAAAAATCTGTAAAAATAATTTCCTCAGAGTAGTTTGTGCTAGCATGCCTTCCACAGGACAATTTGGCTACAGGATGAGGAATCTTTCCGGGATTAAACTCGTTAAGAGAGGTCCCCAAAACCATTTTTTGACTGCGGTGGCCAGGCCTGCCGCATAATTTGGGGTAAATTCAGGTTGCTTTGATTGTCGGCCCGCCAGTCGCCCCGCAGTCCAAGACCTGGCGCGGGGGAAACCCGGTAACAAGAAACAATTCAAGGGGGCGGCGGAATGTCACGATATAATATTCATGAAATATGGATTGGTTATCCTGGTATTGGCTTCGTTCGTCTACTTTGTCTTTGACTTCATCCTGACCTGCCGGAACTTTAAGAGAAAACCGCCGCAGTAGGATCTGGGGCGAAAAGAGAGACACTGACCTGTAACCCCCTAGACTTCCGTGGGGCCGCCAGGCAGCAGGTTCTCGTTGCCACCAGAAGGGTGAAATTATCAAGGAACAGGGAAGAGCCCGTAGCCCGTAGCCCGTAGGGCGGGAAAGCGAAGCGCATCCCGCCATTAGCATTATTCCATCTCTAGACTGCGAACGTTATCATCTGCCGCCCATTCAAGGTTATAAATGCCGCGTTCCACGTAGCGATGAAAGCTGGAATACGGCCAATCCGCGACCTTCGTAACCTGACCAGGCTTTACCGGATTGTAGTGGATGTAATTTACATGACGCTCATAGTCACCCTCATCACGGATGACGTGTTCCCAAAAGCGTCGCTGCCAAATGCCTCGTTCTGAAGGCGGGATGCGCTTCGCTTTCCCGCCCTACGTCAAAAAATAGGGACCAGTAAGTTTACACAATATCCATATAACAAAAATCGTCCGCTGCAAACTTACTGCTATGATTCAAAGGTTATCACAGAGCCAAAATCTTCCCATATGCAGATCATATTTGGCATTTTCCTCACCTAACCGATAATTGCCCTTAATTTTTTGCGTTATTGACTTACTATGCTTCCGGCAGCAGCAGGCGTTTCAGTTCTTCCGTCGCATAGATAACTTCTTGGCCCACCAACCGCACCTTTCCCTGCACTACATAGTTGAGAACACGGGGTTGCCATTCGTGTTCAGCCAGATTCACCTTCGCAGCCAGAGTCTCCGGGGTATCGCCCGGCTCAATGGGAATAGGCAGAGCGAAAAGTATGGGGCCCCGGTCATAAACCTCATCAACAAAATGCATGGTGACCGCGCTGTGGGTAACTTCTCCCCGGTGATAAGCCGCCATAACCGCTTCGTGAACATAGTGTCCGAAAAGTTTCGGCCCACCAAACCGTGGCAAAGGACCGGGATGGATATTAATCGTCCGGGCCGGGTCAAGGCCCGCTACCAGTTTCAGCCAGCCGGAGAGCATGACATAATCAGCGTTGAGATACTTGACAAAGTTTTGGTAGCCCTGGGCCAGATAGGGACCGACCCAGTATTCGGAATGGACCCCGAGAGCTTTGGCCTTTTGCCAAACACCGCCGGCAAAATGATTAGTTATAACCGCACAGATCCAAGCGTCCAAGATTGGCGGCCTAGTCCGGGAAGCTCTTACCATCGTCTCAAATCCGGACCCACCACCGGTTTTTGTCCCTGAAGCAAAAACAAGAATATATGGATTAGTTTTTTTCATACGGACCCCCCTTTTTGGCTAAGTTATCGAATACCCGCCCCAATCAAGGTAGGGATAGTGGCAGCTCTGCATTTTTTTTCACACGAGAGGAGTGGGAGGTGGCGACACCTGATAGATATCAACAAAGCTAAACCGCCCTGATTAAGATTTATCTGGTTTATTGAGGTGCAATTCGTCATGGAGTTTATAGTAATTGCCAAAAATAATTTCGTATTGTAGGGGCACAGCTTGCTGTGCCCGCTGGAGTTTGAGGGCATAGCAAGCTATGCCCCTATAAAATCAATCGGAAAAAACTTTTGGCAATCGCTATAACCAGACCGGGTTCTCACCCCAGCGCGGCCACGGAGGAGCCCCAGAGTTTGGCGCGCATGGCCGTGCTCTCCTGGGCGATCATCTCCGGGTCCCGGGCGGCGGTGGAATAAAGGTTAAAGTTCCGCCCCTGCAAGCCCCGCATCAGGATTTCGATGACCGCCTCCGGGAGCACCAGGTAGCGGGAAGCCCCAGCCGCGCCTTTGGTGGCCAGCTCCATCACCCCTTCCTTGCCCCAGAGCCGGAAGACCGAAGCCACCAGGGCGACGGGCCAGGCGTTGTCCGCGATGATGCTCACCTCCGCGGCCTTGACTGCGTAGCGGTTGCCGTTAAAGGAGAGGCCCAGGCCCCCTCCGGCCCGCACGGCCTCAAAGGCCTGGACGTCGGTGATGCTGTCCCCCACGTAAATGACGTCCGCCATGGTCAATCCCGTGCGGGCCAGGCTTTCTTCCAGGGCCCGGGCCTTCTCCGGGCCGCCCACGGGGTTGACCTCCCGATAGATGACACCGATGTCCATCTCCGGGATTCGCTCTCCAAAGATGCGGTCGCACAATTTAACCGCGTCCCGGACCGGCTCCGGCAGGTCCTCCAAGGCGCCGGCCCCCGGGGGCAGCTCAATTTCCGGTGCGGCCGCGATCTCCTGCTGCAAGCGGAGGAGTTCCTCGGCTTCAACCGGGGATAAGCTAAAGCGGTCCAGGTCCAATTCCGTGCAGAAGATATTTTTAGGAGAGAACCCCAGCTTTTTCCCCACCACCTCGGCAAACTGCCGGTAACTGGCGCTGATCTCAAAGATGGGAAAGCCCTGGGCATGGAGGAATTTATAAGCCCCCGCCACCCCCGGCACCAGCATGATGTTCTTCCGGGAGAAATCTCTAAGCCGTTCATTAGTGAGGCCCTGGGCCTTGAGGAAGGGAAGGATCAGCTTTAAGGTGTCCCCGGCCAGGTAGCCCGGCCTTTGCAGCACATCCGCCAGACAATTGTCATAACGGCGCACCTGCTGGAAAAAGCGGGCCCCGTCCGGCAGTATAATATCCCGGCATAACTCAAAGGCATTATCATTCAGGGCCAGAGGCCCTTCGCAATCCGTATCCAACTGTAAGGCGTGCATTTAATCTCCTTAAAGGATGGTTTTGGGGGGAGAAGCAGAGTCATCAAGTTAACCACAAAGACACCAAGATCACCAAGAATCACAAAGAAATAATTTTTGCTTTGGCGTTTTAGCGCCAAAGCAAAATTTTCCTTGGTGCATCTTTGTGTCCTTTGTGCCTTAGTGGTGAATTCTTTTCACCGGCCCTCCCCCCACAATCACTCCAAAAACTCCTCCACCTGCTCCGTTAGGTCCCGGCCGCGGGAGAACCAGCCGAAGGTAATCATATCTTTCTCAATTGGTAGAGTTGCTGCTCCAGGAACTCCGCGTCGGGATAATTTTCCCGCCCGACTCCCCCCAGGCTGACGGCCGCGGCCCGATTGGCCAGGCGCACCGCGAAGTTGAGGGGCAATCCGGAGGAGCGCCCCGCCAGGTAGCCGGCCGCGAAGACGTCCCCCGCGCCCAGGGTGTCCACCGGCCGGGAGACCAGTTCCAGCGGGAAGTCCAGATAACGCAAAGGCGTGAGCAAGCGGGCCCCCAGGGCCCCCCGTTTGATGACCACCACGGGTGGGGCCCAATTGGGGTGGATTTTTTGTCTTGCCCCCAAAAGCTCCCATTCCCGCTCCGTCACCAGCAAGGTGTCCAGATGGTCGATAATACCCTCCAGGGCCTTGAAGCCTCGCCGGGCGTAAAGCTCTCCCGGGTCCAGGCTGATCCGGGGACCGTCCTGGACCAGCAGGGCAATTTCCTCCTGGACCTTGAGGGGTCCATCCCCCACAAAGGAAGTGAGGTGCAGGAATTTGGCGTCTGCCAGGGCCTCCAGGGGAAGGTCTTTCAGCGTCAGCTCATCGTTGGTGTTGGGGGCCACCAGGATGGTGCGTTCGCTTTTCGGGTCCACCAGGATATAGGCCCGGCCGCTCATCCCGGCCTGCACCAGATAATCCAGGTTGACCCCGGCCAGGCTCTCCTTTAAGAAAGCGCCGTCCGCGTCAGCGCCTACCCGGCCCAGGAGGGCGACGTCCAGGCCCATGCGGGCCAAAGCCCAGGCGGTGTCGGCGGCCTGGCCGCCCCCGGCGCGGCCCTCAGGGGTGGCATGGCGGCTCAGGAGGTCTTGGAGCCGGGCCTCTTCACCGGGCCCCAGGGCCACCTCGCCCCCCTGGCGGAGGTCGGGCCACCCTTCCAAGAAAGGCCCCAATTCTGGCGCCCGGTAGAGCAGGTCCACGTTGAGAGCGCCCAGGCAAACCACCTGCAATCCCATGCCGGGACACTATCAAGGTTTAACCGGCGGGTCAAGGCGGAGAAGGGCTGAGGGAAGGCCATGGGGAGGATACGCTGATCATCTATGCTGTTTTTGCTGACCAGGTGATAGGAGAGGGGTTTGGCAAGTGATCTATTAGCTTGAGAAAATTTGATTTTAAAAAATTATCGTGATATTGTAAATTTAATTGAAGGATTCCTTGTTAGTGCTAGATGATTTGTCAGTGCAGTCAGAAACCGTTTTTGGGTTTGAAAATACAAAAGATGGAACACTATATTCGTCATGGAAATTTTTCTACAAGAACTACAACACATTGAAGGCGATTCCGGATTGCTTGATTTTTGTAGAAAGCGCTTTTTACATGGTGTGCCCAAGATGTTTTACAAAAATGAAGATGCATACTACGAATTTAGAAAAAGAATTGCAGAGAAATTTAATATTTCTTTTCATGAAGTCTATATTACCGGTTCAGCAAAACTGGGTTTTAGCCCACTCAAAAGAAAATACTTCGATTATGAATCAGATGTTGATGTAGCAATTATTTCATTAAAACTATTCGACCGCTTCATGGAGACGATCCGTGAATACCAGATGAGCCTACGGGAATCAAGGAGAGCTGTCAGTTACAAAGAATTATATATGTACCATGGTTTTCTTGAATATACGGCGATAGGCTGGATCAGACCAGATAAGCTCCCCTTTTCTTTTAGGGTAACCGAACTAAGGGACGATTGGTTCGAATTCTTCAAATCTATCTCATATGGTAATTCTGAAATAGGGAATTATAAAATATCCGCTGGCGTTTTTAAAACATATGATCATTTTGAGCGATATACGTATAGTGGCGTTATTCTGCTAAAAAAATTACTTGATATAGAGAGGGAAGAAAATGACAAAACAGTTTAAGCCTTCCGTGACAAACCCAACAATTGCTACAATCTACAAAGAAATAGAATCTGGGAACCTTATTCTGAGGCCTGATTTTCAACGCAAGTTTGTTTGGACACATGAGCATCAGGAGCAATTTATAGATACCATTTTAAAAGGGTTGCCATTTCCTGAGATTTATGTTTGCGAGGGCGAGGTAGATTTAAAACTATTAAAGACTACTAGATACGTTATTGATGGCCAGCAACGCCTTACAACGATTAAACGTTACATAGATGGTAAATATGACAAACCTTTATCAACTGTCCCAAGATATGATGACCTTAGTGATGAAAGAAAGACAGATTTTCTATCCTATCAAATAGTGGTACGTGATATAGGGACAGTTGACGAGACAACGGTTAGGGAAATATTTCGAAGAATTAACCTAACAAAATTTAAGCTAGAGGATGTTGAAATCCATAACGCTGTATATGATGGATGCTTTATTAAGTCGGCGAAGGAGATCCTTGAGAACACTATGTTGGAGCAGTATGGTGTATTTAAGGAATCTGAGTTTACAAGGATGGCCGACCTTCATTTTATACTACTTGTCATGGCTACCCTTGAAAATGGTGGGTATTTTGCACAAGATCGAGAAGTTGAGTCGAATATTTCAGAGTTCAACGATGAGTATCCTAACAAGGATATTATGATTGAATACTTAATAAGAACATTTAATGTAATTAATGAGCTTGATTTGCCGTTGGATTCAATATGGTTCAGAAAATCTAATTTTTTTACACTTGTCGTTGAACTGGTACGGCATATTGAGGAACTCCCTCATGATCTAAAATTACGTCTATTAGCACTTGAGGATGACATTATTAAGAACAAAAAAGACCCCGCCTCAGAGTTTGGCCAATACTATTCATATATGTATCAGGCTACTCATGGCAGAAAGGCAAGGGTTGTACGTGCCAATCTATTTAATAAGTACATTTTTAAATAACTACCTTTCTGAAAGATTCTGTATAATTAAAATTTCTGCTATATATATGCCCTTTCGAAAAATTAAATATATATTCTAAATGGTCCACAGAGCAAAATTTCATCCCCATTCGATCTTGATAACCGGAGCCGCCGGCGGCATCGGCGCGGCCCTGGCCCGGGTTTATGCCGGGCCGGGGATGCACCTATTTCTCGGGGATAGCAACCCCGCGGGTTTGGCCGGGATCACCGCAGAATGCCGGGCCCGGGGCGCGGACGCGCAATGGACCCAGGTGGACGTCACCGATAAGGCTGCCATGGCGGCCTGGATCAAGGCCGCGGATAATATAAAACCCCTGGACCTGGTCGTCATGTTGGCGGGGGTGTCCTATGGCAGCGCCACCCAGGAGGAGACGCCGGAAGAGACCCGCCGGACCTTTGCCATTAATCTGGATGGCCTGCTGAACACCCTTGAGCCGGTGCTGCCTTTATTCCGCCGGCGGCAGCGGGGGCAGTTGGCGCTCATGAGTTCCCACGGCGCTTTCCGGGGTCTTCCCATCGCCCCTTCCTATTCCGCCACCAAGGCCGCTATCCGGGTTTACGGGGAAGGTCTCCAGGCCTGGCTTAAACGGGAAAATATTTTTGTAACCGTGATTATTCCCGGGTTTGTCAAGACTCCCATGACTGACGCCAACGAGTTTTTCATGCCTTTTCGCCTCAGCGCCCCCCGGGCCGCCCGCATTATCCGGCGGGGCCTGGCCCGGGGGCGGCCCCGCATCAGTTTTCCCTGGCCGATTAACGCCGGGGTCTACTTCCTGTCCCTGCTGCCGAAAACCTGGGTGGACCGGTTGGTGGCGCTGAAATAATCCTCCCCCACCCGCGTATTAGCAGCCAGTAGCCAGTTGTCAGTAACAATATTCATTTTTGCCCCTGACCCCTGGCCGCTGACCACTGCTTTATCACCCGCCCCCAGCCCCCTTATTTCATAACTCTGGCCGCCGGCCCCTGGATTTTTCTCCCAAGAGGATTACCTTAATACTATTAGGCGTGGCATGAAATAAGGGAAATTTGGGGAGCACAAGGGCACGGCACGCCGTGCCCCTACGCATGCAGATGCAATCTCTTTAATGCTCCGGGTTTTAATTTGACTTGCGAAAAGGATGCCCATGCATCGACTCATCAAGATCAAGATCATGCGTGATTTCGACCGCCTGGAGGAGCGGGTGCGTCGCTGGATGGACAACATCTTTGAGTTCAATGAAGCCCCAGTCTCTTTCCGGCCGGCGGTGGATTTCTATGAGACCTCCCAGGGTCTGGTGCTGCGCATGGAACTGGCCGGGGTGGCCAAAGACGACCTCTCCCTAACCCTGTGCGGCCAGGAACTGGTCATCCGGGGCCGGCGGCGGCCCTCTCCTCCGGAAGGAGCCATCCGCTTTTTGCATCACGAGATGAGCTGCGGCCCCTTTGCCCGGAACTTCCTGATCCCCATCCCCGTTGATCCGGAGGGCATGCGGGCCCAATATGCCGAGGGCATATTGGAAGTTTTCCTGCCCCGTCTGGCTCCCTCCAGCCGGCGCATCCCGGTGCAGGAAGCAGAATAACCTTGAGGTGAAAACACAAATGGCTTTAAACCATGATGTCTTGGACACGACGCTGACCCCGGACCGGGAGGAAGCTCCCGGCCCCCGGGTCCTGCCCATATTACCCCTTTCGGATGTGGTCCTCTTCCCCCGCATCATTATGCCCCTGGCCCTGTGGGAAGAAAAGTCCCAAACTCTGGTGGACCAGGTGCTGCTCCAGGATAAGAATGTGGGGATTCTGGCCGCCCGGGAGGATAAACCCAGCGGCTTCGGCCCTGACAACCTCTTCTCCGTGGGCACCGCGGCCACCATTTTGAAAATGCGGAAACCCGAAGACGGCTCCATGCGCATTCTCCTCCAGGGCCTCTACCGCTTCCGCATCGAAAACTGGGTGGGCCAGGACCCCTACCTGGTGGCCCAGATCACGCCCATCCCCGAGGAATACGAGCCGGACCTGGAGACCGAGGCCCTGGTCTCCAACGTCAAGGGCCTCTTTCTGAAGATGCTGGAACTCTCCCCCTATCTGCCCGCGGAATTGGGGTCCCTGGTCCGGGAGTTGGGAGACCCCCGGATCCTGGCGGATATCACCGCGGGCAGCATGAACATCTCCAAGGAGGAAAAGCAGGGACTTCTGGAGACCTTCGGCGTCAAGGAGCGCCTGCACCAGGTCCTGGTTCTCATCAACCGGGAGTTGGAGGTGCTGGAGCTGGGCAAGAAGATTCAGAGTCAGGTTAAGGGGGAGATGGACAAGGCCCAGAAGGATTTTTATCTCCGGGAGCACATCAAGGCCCTGCAAAAGGAATTGGGGGAGACGGACGAGCCCCAGCGGGAGATCGATGAGATCCAATTCCGCCTGGAGGAGGCGGAGCTGCCCCCCCATGCCCAGAAGGAGGCGGAAAGGGAGCTGAACCGCCTCAAGCGCACTCCCCCCACCTCCCCGGATCACCAGGTGATCCGCAATTACCTGGAGTGGATGAGCGAACTCCCCTGGAACGAGGCCACCGAGGACAACCTGGACCTGGGCCAGGCCCGGCAGATCCTGGATGAAGACCACTACGACCTGGAAAAGGTCAAGAAAAGAATCCTGGAATACCTGGCGGTGCGCAAATTGAAGCCGGACTTGAAGAGCCCCATTCTCTGCTTCGTGGGGCCGCCGGGCACCGGCAAGACCTCCCTGGGCCGCTCCATCGCCCGGGCTCTGGGCCGCAAGTTCGTGCGCCTCTCCTTGGGGGGGGTGCGGGACGAGGCGGAGATCCGGGGCCACCGCCGCACTTACGTGGGGGCGCTGCCGGGGCGCATCATTCAAAGCATCCGCCGGGCCGGGAGCAACAACCCGGTCTTCATCCTGGACGAAGTGGACAAAATCGGCGCGGATTTCCGGGGCGATCCCTCTTCCGCACTCCTGGAGGTCCTGGACCCGGAGCAGAATAATTCCTTTTCCGACCATTACCTGGACGTGGGCTTCGACCTCTCCAAGGTGATGTTCGTCACCACCGCCAACCTCTTGGACCCCATACCCCCGCCCCTGCGGGACCGCATGGAGGTCCTGGAACTGCCGGGCTACACCGAGGAAGAGAAGCTGGGCATTGCCTTTTCCTACCTCATGCCCCGGCAACTGGAGGCCCACGGCCTCAACAAAGAGCAATTGGAGATTACCCCGGAGGCCATGCGCCGCTTGATCGCCACCTATACCCGGGAAGCGGGCCTGCGCAACCTGGAGCGGGAAATCGCCGCCCTCTGCCGGGGTGTGGCCCGGGAGGTGGTGGAAGGGAACCAGGCGCAGGTGGTCCTCAAACCCGAAGACCTGGCCCAATACCTGGGGCCGCCCCGCTTCTTCCGGGACGCGGCCCTGGACCACCCGGAACCCGGGGTGGCCGTGGGCCTGGCCTGGACCTCCAGCGGCGGCGATATCCTCTTCATCGAGGTGCTGCGTATGCCGGGAAAGGGACGGTTTCAGCTCACCGGCCAGTTGGGGGAGGTGATGAAGGAGTCCGCCAACGCCGCGCTTTCCTACATCCGGGCCCGGGCCCCCTTCCTGGGTATCGAAGAAGACTTCTTCGACGACACGGACCTCCATATTCACGTGCCCGCGGGGGCCATCCCCAAGGACGGCCCCTCCGCGGGCCTGGCCCTCCTCATCGCCCTGGTCTCCCTGCTTTCGGGCCGTCCGGTGAAAAAGAGCCTGGCCATGACCGGGGAGATCACCCTCCGGGGCCACGTGCTCCCCGTGGGCGGCATCAAGAACAAGGTCCTGGCCGCACACCGGGCCGGTATCCAGGAGGTCATCCTGCCTGCCAAAAACGAGGTGGACCTGGAGGAGATCCCCGCGTCCGTGCGCCAGGAACTCACCTTCACCCTGGTGGAAAACATGGACCAAGCCCTGAAGGTCGCGTTTCCATAAATGGGGGTAGAAGATTTTTGGGGAGGGGGCTAAGGGCCAGTAGCACAGGCGTCTCGCCTGTGGACCTTAGCCCCCCACCCCCAATCCCCTAAGGGGGAATAATTCCCAGGTTAAGCCGGAGTCAAAGGCTCCGGCTTAACCTGGGCCTGTTTTCGGGTAGAGAGATTCTGGTGGCACAGGCGTCCCGCCTGTGCTAATAACAAACCAACAAGTTGCTTGGAGGATTGCCAATATGGCTGTCTTTACCTGCGAGAAATGCGGCGCCAGCATCGACACCCGTTGCAAACCTAAGAAATGCTCAGCTTGCAGGGAAACCGGCTGCATGTGCAAAGCGGAACCGGCCCCGGCCCCCAAAAAGGGCAAAAAGTAACCTTACCGAAAACTGAAAACTAAAAACTAAAAACTATTTTTTATGATTTACGGCATCGGCGTGGATTTGGTGCAGGTAGAGCGGATCGCCAAGGCCCTGGAGCGCCACGGCGACCGCTTCCTGACACGCATCTTCACTCCCCAGGAAATCAATTGCTGCCAGGGGAAGGTCCGGGCCGCGTCCATGCTGGCCATGCGCTTTGCGGCCAAGGAGGCCTTCTCCAAGGCCCTGGGCGTGGGCCTGCGCCGGGACGGCATCCGCTGGCGGGAAGTGGAAGTGGTCCCCGACCTCCGGGGCAAACCCCTCCTCAACCTCAGCGGCCGGGCCGCCCAACTTTGCCAGGAAGCCGGTATCACCCACATGCACCTCACCCTCACCGACGAAGCCTCCCTGGCCCTGGCCGTGGTGGTGTTAGAGAAGTGAGGATTAACCACAGAGGCACAGAAAGCACAGAAGTTCAAATTTCACAGTTCAAAGTTCCGTGATTATCCCCTTGACACAAGTATTTTCATGTGCTATCTTATCCCCAACAGACAAGGAGACGGCCATGAAATATACATTTAAGCAGTTTCAAGCCGAATACCCCGATGATCGGGCTTGCCTTGAGAAGATTATGCAAGAGCAACATGGCGGGACTGAGTTCGTCTGCCCTTCCTGCAAGGTCCTCTCTAAATTCCATCCCATGACCAAGCGCCGGGGTTATGCCTGTGATCGCTGCGGTCATCATATTTACCCTTGTGTCGGGACTATTTTTGAAAAATCCCGCACTAAATTAACCCTTTGGTTCTTTGCCATGTATTTAATGACCAGCACCCGCCACGGCGTAGCCGCCAAGGAATTGCAACGGCAAATCGGATGCACCTATAAAACCGCGTGGCGCATGGCTCACGAACTTAGAAAGCTTATGGCCCAGGCCGATAACTATAATCCGCTTAAAGGTCATGTAGAAATTGATGAAACGATTATTGGCGGTTATCAGAGCCGCCATGATTCCCGCAAAAAGGGGAGTAACAAAAGCATTGTCCTGGGCCTGAAGAAAAGAGACGGGATTTTGCGCTCTGGCCCTATCAAAGACGTCAAAAGGAGCACGCTTGACCCTCATGTGCGCCATAATGTAGTGCCTGGAAGCATTATCAGCACCGATGAATGGCCCGGATATAATGACCTTAAAGATGCTTATGAGCTTGGCCGTGTAAACCATCATTCTAAACAGTATGTTAATGGAGAACATCATGTTAATAGCCTTGAAGGTCATTGGAGCCTTTTAAAGCGTTCAATCCGCGGCACTCATGTTCACGTTTCGGCCAAACACCTCTGGAAATATGTGAGTGAGTTTAATTATCGCCATAATATGCGTAAATCTCATAACGCCATGTTTAATCGTCTTGTTTCTTCTTTTTCGTTGCCGCGGTTACAAGAGAGTTGAAATCCTCTTTGTGTTGGGGATTATCCATTTGGGATGGAACCCTAACAGAATCCAACTCTGCGGCATGAACTTTTGCATCATGTTCAGCATTAATTTGGTCACGTCTCTTTTGCAATTCGGGCATCTCCAAAAGTTCAATAAGTTTTGTAATTGGCACAACCACTCCCATACCCAATGACACCCTAACCATTTTCCCCCTTTCTATCTCTGCGGCTAAAATTTTATCTGGTGGTGCATTCCACGCTCCTTGCCATATACCAATTAAAAAGATATTTTTTATAGCGAGTAATGAGCCTAATATTCCCTCATTATCTTTTCTCCCAATAGGACAATCAATAGTTGGTCGCGCAAAAACTGGTGCCCCGCTTAATCCATTTAAGCTCTGTGATTCAATCAAATATCCTTCAATATATTTGGGTTTGCTTTTTGGGGGATTATCCCAGTCTTCAACAGGAATTTTTTCATCTCCAGGAACCATTGCGATATTTCCTGTATGAACAATTGGCAAGTTTCTCATTTTGCCAAACATTAACCTGAACAATCCAATTGTATAACAATTGTCACCTATGCCAATGTTATTCTCTTCAATGCCAGAAATAACACTTTCTTCTAGATATATAGCATCAAACATGTTTGTTATTAATGTACATTCTGTTATAGCTATATCTACATTATCGTCATTATGATAATACCATTTTACTTGATCTGTTTCTATATTAATAGCCACACCATTGGGTCTATTTACTCTTACAACAAACGGAGACTCATTTAATTCTTTTGCTACATGTTTTACTGTGGCTAAATATGCAGCATTTTTATAAAAAAACAGAAAGCCTGTTCCAACACACCATATCCCACCCATACCCGGACTATCATCTTTGAAACCAAGAAATACAACACACCTTCTAAGATCATTATCAATTCGCATAAAAAACCCCGAGCCTATGGAGTAGTCTCTATGTTCTGGACCCAAGGTATATTTTATCACGGATTCACTCTGAGAGCATAGCAAAGTATTTATGGCGATTATCCCCTACAGTTTACTAATATTTTGTGCTATGGTGTTTTCACCTAAATCCCAAAAAGGAGGCAAAGAGCCATGTCTGCCAGTTATCAAGAATTAGCAACCGTTGCATCCAAAGAGATTTTTCTCAAAATTATGGACTCTCCCAATTTAACACATACTGAACCCGGGAAAGCTTTAATCTTTAGGGGAGTTGACCTTGTAAATCATCTTGGTGACTGTTATCAGGCCCTATATAAAAAGGTATATGCTTCTCTTAAAGAGGCATAATTTCTTTTGTAAATAGGTTGATATTCTGGCCTGAGAATGTCAGATGTGCCAATATCATCAACACATCATAAATATCTAATGTTCTAATCTTGGCCAAATCAATTTGGCCTTGAATTTTCATGGCCAAAGCCAGTTTTTCGTCTTTAGTTAAAGGCTTCGGTTCTTCCATAAATTCTCCTTATTTTACTTGTCATAATGGGATAGACACGCAAAGTTCAAGGTTCAAAAATCCGTAGGGCGGGCGTCCTCGCCCGCCAGTACAGGCGGAACGCGGTGCCACCGGGGTTTGGTTGCATACCTGGCATACTGGCTTAATAAAACGAAAACCTAAGCTCAAGGGTCTTAAAGTCCCCCTTTTTTAAAGGGGGATCTAGGGGGATTTTCAAATGCTTATAAAATCCCCCCTGACCCCCCTTTAGAAAAGGGGGGAATAAAACGACTTCCATATGGTTAGCGAACTTCTGAAATAAAATACCTAAGGCCGATATGCGTGTTCTGATTACGGGAGCCACCGGGTTTGTGGGCCGTTATGTGGTCCGGGAGTTATTGGCCCGGGGTCATGCGGTGCGGTGTCTGGTGCGGCCCGGCTCTGAAGGGAAGTTGGCGGCAGGGGAGGGGGTGGAGGTCTTTGCCGGGGACGTGCTGCACCCGGAGGACGCGGCCCAGGCCGCGGCGGGGTGTGAGGCCGCGGTGCATCTGGTGGGGATCATCCGGGAGTTTCCCGGGCGGGGGGTGACTTTTGAGAAGGTGCACGTCCAGGCCACGGAGAATATCGTCAATGCGGCCCGGGACGCGGGCGTAAAACGTTTTCTGCACATGAGCGCGTTGGGGGCCCGGCCTGAACCCGCGGACCCCTATCACGTCACCAATTTCCGGGCTGATGAGTGCGTGCAAAAGTCCGGGATGGCCTACACCATTTTCCGGCCCTCGGTGATCTATGGGCCGGAGGATCAATCCCTCAATCTCTTTGCTAAACAGATCAAGACCTTGCGGGTGGTGCCGGTGATCGGCAACGGTTTATATCAGATGCAGCCGGTGCCGGTCTGGACCGTAGCGAAAGCCTTTGCCCTGGCCCTGGAACTGCCCCAGACGGAGAACCGGGTCTATGAGGTGGGGGGCCCGGAGCCCCTGACCTTCAATGCGATCATCGACACCCTGGCGGAGGTGTTGGGCCGCCGGGTCCTGAAAGTCCACGTCATGATCTGGAGCCTGCGCCTGCTGGCCGGCATGTTCGGCCGCTTCCCCTGGTTCCCCCTGACCACCGGGCAGATTCGCATGCTCCTGGAAGGAAACACCTGCGACCCCACGGCTTTTTATCAGGATTTTGGGTTGGAGGCTATTCTTTTTAAGGACGGCCTCTCATACTATCTGGTTTAGTTTATGCCTACCTGCAAAATTAACGAGATCCATCCTGAGGTAACAAAATGTGAGAGGGAGGCCTCTGGACCAGATGGACTTTGTATAATTCACACCCATTCATTACCCAGAGATGAGACCTTATTTGAGTTAGAAATCCAAAAAAAGATATCTAATGAAGATTATGATTTCTCTGGAATCCTTTTCTCGAAAAAACCACCTTTTGAAGGACGAAACTTTAATAAACCTGTCAAATTTATTTGGGTTTCCTTTCACGAAGAAGTCGATTTTTCAAAAAGTGAATTTTACTCAGACGTTAATTTTTATAGAGCAACCCTTCGAAAAAGAGCCAACTTTTCCGATGTCACCTTCAATCAAAGAGCTAACTTTTCCGAGGCCACCTTCCAGGATGTAGACTTTTCCAGGGCCACCTTCCAGGAGGCCGACTTTTCCAGGGCTTTATTCCTTGAAGCCAGCTTTCACAAGGCCACCTTCCAGGTGGCTGACTTTTCCGGGGCCATCTTCAAGGAGGTCAACTTTTCCAGAGCCACCTTCCAGGAGGCAGGGTTTTTCGCGGCAACCTTTGAGAAGGTCAAGTTTATTGAGACCATCTTCCAGAAGGCCGACTTTTCCTGGGCTAAGATAAACGGACGGGTGACGTTGGAAGGAATACGCTCAGGGGAACCAGAGGAGAAGAAGCTTCCTTGGTGGGCCGGATATGGATTTATACAATTTGGGGAAAAGGGCATCCTAAGGTTGGAAGACCTCTCCCTGGCCCAGGTGGCGTTCAAGGGCACGGACCTGCGGCGAGTGGAATTCGACCGGGTGACCTGGGGTTCCTGGTGGTGGCGGGCCGCGGTTTATGATGAAATATTCTTGCATCAGCTGAGATGGGCCAATATTGTTTATGTGCTGAACTACGGATGGTTATGGGGAAAAAGAATTCCCGGCGAGGAAGACAGACCCAGAAAACCCTCTTATGCGGATTTTGCCCCGGTGGAGCGCCTCTACCGCCAGTTAAAGGCCAACTATGAAGAGGAGCGGGATTTCAAGCGGGTGGGGGATTTCCACTACGGGGAGATGGAGATGCACCGCCGGGGCAGTCCCTGGCGGCAGTGGCTGCCCTTTTCCTGGCTCAATCTCTACCGCGTGCTTAGCGGCTACGGTGAGCGGCCCCTCCGGGCCTTTATCTGGCTGCTGCTCCTCATCCCCGCCTGGGCGGGCCTGGTGTGGGGGCTGGGGGTTAGCCAGGCAGGCTCCCAGAACCCCATCAACTATTGGGACACCCTCCTCTTTATTTTCGAGAAGGTCACTTTGCAGCGTCCGCCATTGCTTGAAGGCATAACTTGGCTGGGAAGAGTTATGGGCAATCTCAGCGTCCTGCTCCTACCCGGCCAGGCCGCGTTGTTCATCCTGGCCCTGCGCAACCGTTTGGGCAGGCGGCGGTGATTATTGATGGGGAGGGAAAAGAGACTACTTCCCCCTCACTCTAACCCTCTCCCCCATTGGGGGAGAGGGGATAAAGATGGAAGTCCTTTAATGTTCTTTTCCCCCCTTTTCTAAAGGGGGGTCAGGGGGGATTTTATACAACCTATTGAAAATCCCCCTAAATCCCCCTTTACAAAAGGGGGACTTAAAAACCCGATTTGTGAACCATGCCACGAGATTCTTCGCTTCGCTCAGAATGACAGAAGAAAGAAGGCTGAGGATTGAAACCATAAGGGCGGGGTTTTTCGACCCGCGGGCACAGGCGGGACGCCTGTGCTACTGCTTCTCCCCCCCACCCGCATATTGCGTAGGGGCGGACCTAGGTGTCCGCCCCTCATAGGGCGCACACGCAGGTGCGCCCCTACAATAAGAAATTAAGGGATTGGGGGAGGGGGGCTAAGGTCCACAGGCGGGACGCCTGTGCTACTGGCCCCTAGCCCTCTCCCCCATTGGGGGAGAGGGGAGAATGATGGAACTCCACTAATGCTGCCATTAATAAGCAGGTGAAATTACCCCCTTCCTCACGGGGGAGAGGGAATAGTGGCGTAGGGCGGGCGTCCTCGCCCGCCTTTAAGCGGGCGGCGGCCGGGGACGGCCGCCCTACCTGTGGTGGTCAGAAAATGCCTCGTCCTCCTGCCGACAACCCGGATCACCGCCTCATTGTTTATGGCTCCCTGGCGCCGGGGGAGGTCAATAATTTTTTGTTCGCGGGCCTGGGAGGAACCTGGGAACGGTGTATCATCCGGGGGCGCATGGGGCAGAGGTACGGGTTCAGGGCCTTCAGATGGGACCCGGAGGGCGAGGAGCACTCCGCCTGGCTCTTCACCTCCCCGGCCCTGCCGGAGAAGTTCCCGGAGCTGGATGATTTTGAAGGCGGGGAGTACCGGCGCAGCATCATTCCGGCCCAGGTGGAGGGCCGGACGGTTCGGGCCCACATTTATGAAGGGAGAGAGGTTGATTAAGGGGGGTATAGACGGGTCTCGTGAGGCATTACTTGCAGAGTTCACCCCCTCACCCTAGCCCTCTCCCCCAATGGGGGAGAGGGGAAAAAGATGGAACTCCTGCATTGGCGCAATTAATAAATGTGAGAAACTGATAACCCCCTCTCCCCCCGCTGGCGGGGGGAGAGGGTTGGGGTGAGGTGGGGCGTCTGTCAGCGTTCCCATACTTATGAAATCATGTACTGCGTATGCGAAACTAACTGGGTGCAGCAAACTCTCAGCCTTATTTTTTCTTATATTCCTTTTAATCGGGGTGTTAGCTTCGCCGCTGATGGCCGGGGGCCCGGAGTTTGACATCCCCAAGCCAGGGCGGCTCTTACGGTTTCCCGGGGACCACGGGGCCCATTCCCGGTATAAGACGGAGTGGTGGTATTACACCGGCCACCTGCGCGCCAAAGATGGCGAATCCTTCGGGTATCAACTCACCTTTTTCCGGGCGGGCCTCAAACAACCAGACCCCCGGGCCCGCTCCGCCTGGGCCCTGCACACCGTCTATTTCGCCCACCTGGCCCTGACCGACGTCAATCGGCGCACTTTTACTTTTCGGGAAAAGGCGGACCGGGGCGCGCTGGGCCTGGCGGGCGCGGCCGTGGGCAGGCTCAAGGTCTGGATTGATTCATGGCAGGCGGAGATGCAGGATGACGAGCACCATCTCCGGGCCCAAGACGAGGGCCTGGGGCTGGACCTGGCGCTTACGCCCCGGAAACCTCCGGTCCTCCATGGTGATGCGGGCTTTAGCCGCAAGGCGGCGCAAGGCGACGCGGCCAGCTATTATTATTCGCTGACACGAATGGACACCAGGGGCCGCGTCCACCTGGGGAAGCGCGACCTGGAAGTGACCGGCTCCTCCTGGATGGACCACGAATTTTTTACCCATACCCTAGCCCCCGATTTGGCGGGCTGGGACTGGTTCGCCCTGCAATTAGACGACGGCTGGGAAGTGATGCTCTACCTCCTGCGCCAACGGGACGGCGCCATCGACCCCGCGTCCTCCGGCACCCTCATCGACCCCCAGGGCAGGGCCCGGCGCCTGCAACTCCGCGATTTTAAGCTAACCCCCACCAAAACCTGGAATTCCCCCCACAGCCAGGCTATCTACCCCGGGGGCTGGAAGTTGGAAATCCCCAACGCGGGCTACTCCCTGACCCTCGCCCCCACCCTGGCGGACCAGGAGATTCGGGCCGGAGAGGCCGGGGGAGTCACCTATTGGGAAGGGCAAATTGAGGTGCAGGGCCAGCGCCACCAACAATCCGTTTCCGGCCAGGGATACGCGGAGCTTACGGGATATGCAGGGAAGTTGGGGGGGATGTTTTAGGGAATGTAGGGGAGGGCAGGGGCATCAATTTAACCACCAAGACACCAAGATCACTAAGAATCACCAAGAAATGATTTTTGCTTTGGCGCCTTGGCGCCAAAGCAAAATATTACTTGTGCATCTTTGTGTCCTTTGTGTCTTGGTGGTTAATCTTTTCTCGCTACCTTGTCAGCCAGCGGTCGTTGCGGAGGGTGATGAAGGCGTAGGGTTGGACCCAGTTGAGGAAGAAGAAGGCAAAGTAGGAATAAAGGATGCCGTAGATGAAATCCAGGTCCCGTTCCTGGTAGATATAGTAGAACATATAGACCAGGGTGATGACGCCTAAGCCCGCGAAGAATTTCACCATGACGAAGGGGTAGATGAAGAAGGAGATGAAGAGCAGTCCCAGGAAGAGGTAGGTCAGGGGAAATTCGATCTGGGTGATGAAGAAGTCGAGGATGGGGAGAAGCCGGTTTCTTTTCCGGTATTTGGAAAAGATGAAGGAGAGTTGCACCCAGGATTCCCGGAAATTGCTGCGATCCCAGCGCAGGTACATGCGGCAGAGGCCCTGGTAGGTTTCCGGCACGGTGGTATGGGTCACGGCGCTGCGCTGGTAGGTGACAAAGTAGCCCTGGCGCATGACGAAGTTGGTCAAAGCCCGGTCTTCACCGATGTTGGCGGGGCCGCCCAGAAAGGTTTGCCGCCGCCATTTCTTCAGGATGGGCAGGATGGCCCGGCGGCGGTAGGCGGACAGGGCCCCGGGGGTGCAGGTGACCGCGCCGTACAGGGATTGGGAGGCCCGGAGGAAGTCGAAGGCCAGGACGAAGCGGACGGCCAGCATGCGGGCCAGCAGGCAGCGGGCCCGGTTGTAGACCTTGACGTTGCCGGCCACCGCGCCGATGCCGGGGTCCTGGAGCATGGGGGCGATGATCTGTTTGATGGTATCCGGAGAAATGACGCTGTCGGAGTCGATGGTGACGAAGAAGTCGCCTTTGCCCCGGGAGAAGCCGGCGTAGAGGCCTTCTTTTTTGCCCCGGTTCTTGGGGAAGCGGATGGCTTTGATCAGATCAGGGTGGCGCTGCCGGGCCCGGTCGATGTAAAACCAGGTGTCGTCTTGGGAGCCGTCGTCAATGCAGATAATCTCCAGACGGTCCGCGGGGTAGTCACTGGCGGCTGCGGAATAAAGGGCCTTTTCCACCATGGCCCCTTCGTTGTACGTGGGGACGATGACGGTGACCCGGGGCAGGGGCCCGGGGGGCAGGGCATAGGGTTTATAGCGCCACCAGAGCACGGTGCGCACCACCTGGAAGGCCAGGTAAGCCAGGGTGAAAGTGGCGCCTAAGGCCATGAGCGGGGTGGCGAAGCTCTGGCGGCTCATGATCTGCAGGTAGCCGTTGAAGGAGCCGAACTTGATGGAGAGCACCAGGCAGATCAACAAAGCCGCGGGGACGAGGATTTTCAGAACCAGGTCCAGGGTCTGGAGGCGTTCTTCCAGTCGCTCTTGTTTATGGACACGCCATTTGCCCTGGGACCAGGGATAAGCGTTAATAATTGGCATCTAGCGGTAGTTCCTCACCAAGGTTGAAAAATTAAATCCAAGGTAACAAGATGCAAGGGGCTTGCCAAAAAGCTCCAGGAAAATAAAAAGAAAGCTATTGAAATATTTAATTAATTTAATCTTCAAAAAAATATGGTTAAGGTGGAGGTCCAGAAAATTCTCGACTTGAGAGAAGGCCTGCAAGTGCTGATAATATTTTATCAAAATGAGAAAATGGCTGGGGAAGAAAATATTTTAGGGGCGGCAGGGACAGAATTAACCGCAGGGGAGGGCGGGGAGAAGTCGATTTACCTGGTTTCAGAGAGTTCACTTCTGAAGGTTACTGTGGTAAAAGAAATGGGGACTCTTAAAGAGTCATTTTAAGGGAGGGGGCTAGGGGCCGCAGGCTCCTGACCCCCTCCTCCAACACCCCTTTTTAGAGGAAGGGCAAGATGGCTGAAGAGCAGGCACCCTCCTCCAGCAACGAGGTGGACGGGCTGAAGCTGGGTCATTTGGGGCAGGAGGTGGTCGTTCCTGCCGGCACCCGCATAGTCACCCAAGGGGAGGCCCCGGAATTCTTCTACGTCATCCAATCCGGCCGGGTCAAGGTCTTCCGGGAGACCGCGGACCGTATCCGCACCGATTTGACGGAATTGGGGGGAGGGGCCTATTTTGGCGAAGTGGCCCTGGTGACCGGCCAGCCCCGCACCGCCTCGGTGGAGGCCATGGAAGAATCCCGGCTGATCAAGGTCTCCAAAGAAGAATTTGATCGTTTATTGGACCACAACCCCAAACTGGCCCGGCATATCATCCACCAACTCTCCCAGTGGCTCGTCACCGGGGACCGGCGTCTGGAGAGCGAGGTGGTGCACCAGGTCAAGCTGCGCCAGATCTCCTGGTTCGATTACCTCCTCATGGTGGGCTTGAGCGTCATCATGGCCCTGGTGGTCAATCTGTACAACGACAACGGGATTCCCCTGATCCAGGGTTGGGGCGAAAAAGGCAAGGTGCCGGAGATTTCTCTTAACCAGGCCCTGGAAGACTACCAGAAAAACCAGGCCGTTTTCGTGGACGCCAGAAAAAGCGCCTTTTTTAGCCAGCAACACATCAAGGGCGCCATGAACCTGCCTTTGGTCTTATTCGACCTGATGTACCCCTTATTCAATTTCACTCTGAGCCAGACGGAGGGGGCGAAAGATAAGACTCTCATCGTTTACGGTGGCACGTTCAGCCGGCGTTTCGACCTGGAACTGGCCCGGTTGCTGCAAAACAAGGGTCAAAAGCAGGTGGCGGTGCTGGCGGATTACCGGGGCTGGCCCAAGGTCTTTCCCCTGGAAGAGAAAAAAG
>Ga0299912_10001103_pt1 | contig 21860 bp, 28 predicted proteins | sample RVTome_2_FD_207667 | JGI IMG/M metagenome (GOLD analysis project Ga0299912, IMG submission 207667) | Soil microbial communities from uranium-contaminated site in the Upper Colorado River Basin, Wyoming, United States - RVT95D214 (version 2) ... | reverse complement strand
TTGGCGGAGTGGCGTTGGAATCGAAATTCAAACCAGCTCAATAACTGGGCATTGGTCCGGACAGGAGAGGGTGAGCTGGGATCGCCATCTCCTGCCCGGGCTGGCCAACTGGAGGGATAACTGATGCCGGATTGGATAATCCTGATCGTATCGGCGTTCGGGGGTTTGGGAGGAATTGCGGCCATTGCGACCTGGCTGCTGAATTGGCAAAAGGCAAAGCCAGAGATTGCACGGATGTACGAGGAGATGGCGGAAAAACAGGCAAAGCAGATCGATGAACTGAGGGTCAGAATAAACAGGCAGGATCGGAAGATCCAGAGGCAAGGATCAGTGATCATAAAACTGCGAGAATGTTTGCAGGAATGGGAGGAAGGGATAAGGATGCTGGTGGAACAGATCATGGCTAAAGGAATGACGCCGGTATGGACGCCAAGGGCGGTAAATGAAGAAATGGCGGATTACGGATTGGAGGAAGAGGAAAAGAAGTGAACCAGCACATCCTACCGGTACCAGATTACTGCGTGACGACGCAGACATTCGACGAGCACGAGGCGGCGGCCAGGCGAAATGGCTGGTGCACCAGGCCGGGGAACTGCCCTTCGGGGATCTATTATTACGGCGGGCTGGATAAAGCGCCGACCTGGGCGGATATCAACCGGGACATACCAGTTTGCGCTTCGGCGGATTTCAAGAGCATCGAATACGCGGATTGGGACCGGAAGGGTAAAGGACCTGGCGGAGGATATGGGTTCTACGTAAAGGGGATCACGCCGGATAGGGAGGAAGTGATCACAGCGCACCTGGCAACGATACCGATGGTGAAGGCAGGGGATAAGGATATTCCAGCAGGGACGCAACTGGGATGGATGGGATCCACGGGGAATTCGAGCAGCAAACATATCCATTGGGAGATCCGGGTAAATGGGATCCCGGTGGATCCGGAGAAGAAGCTGTCGACGGTGATCGTGCAGCCGCCTGTGGTGGTAGAACCGGTTATAAACGGCGATTATCCGGGAGCGGCAGTTATCGAGATCGAGGACTGGGAATTCGAGCTGGCTTCGGATTGGCTGAACCTGCGAAACGGGCCGGGAACACAGATGCGAGGCTACCAGGTGGTGGGAAAGATCGAGGGGCAAGGGATCGAAGTGAAGGGGAAACGGTTGGTGATCTGGGAGGGGTGGATCGAGATTGGGGATGGAAAATATTGCGCGTTGGTAAATCAGGGAGAGGTATACCTGGTGAGGAAATAGAGACGCGAAACATTGAGACGCAAAATATTGCGTCTCTACGATCGATGATTGGCGAATGATGAGAGGCGATTGTTTTTTCAGGAATGATTTCGGATGGTGGAATATTTTCTTATTGTTCTTGGCATTGGTTTGTTGTTCCTGGGAAAGGTCGAGGGAATCGATATACAGGAAGGTCGAATGGATACATTAGTTTGCCTGGTGGTTTTGTTGATATTTTCCTTGAGCCTTTTATTGGCGGAATTAATCAATTGTATCTATCGCATCGTAAACTACTCAATACGAAGATTTATTATCTTTTTATGGTCGAAAATGCAGGGAAAACCGGAGATAACTATCGATGACGATCGTTAAATGGGACGAGCTGCAATTGAGATTCGATCTGCCGGATCTGGACGAGGCGGAGGATGACGCCTTAGAGCGGGCAATATCGCCGGAGGAGGCGCGGCTGATCAGCGAGGCGGCTCGAGGGGCATTGGAGGCTCAAACAGGATCGATCCTGGAAAAGAAATCAGAATGGCTAGTGGATTATCTATTTTTGCGAGACCAGAACTGGCCTTGGCGGGTGGCTTGCTACATTGCATGGGCGAGCTCACCGAGGCTCAGCCGATGGCCGAAGACGCTGGGAGAACTGGCGACGTCGATACTGGGTTTGAGGAGCCCGCGGGTGATCTACAAGTGGCGAACGAAGTATGCAAGCATCGATACGGTGGTTTCGATGATGCAATCTAAGCCACTATGGGAGCATCGGGCGGATGCTATTGCGACACTGGTGAAAATGGCGACGGATCCAAATTATAAAACATTCAACGACCGGAAGCTATATTTTGAAATAACGGGGGATTACGTGCCCAGATCGATGCTGGGGGTGGGGAAGGCAGGGACGGCCGGGACGGGGGGAGATCTGGCAGAGATGAGCGAGGAGGTGCTGAAGCGGTGGGCGGGGGAGTTAATAGGGACACAGATGAATGCTGATGAGGCCAATGGAGCCAATGGAGACGCAAATGGAGATGCAAATGGAGACGCAAAATCTTGCGTCTCTACCGAAGAGGAGGGTGAGGATGCTGGCGACGAGTAGCAGGGTGATGGTGCAGCAGGAGGAGGCGCGGGCAGAACTGGCCAGACGAGAGCTGGCGCGGCGCCACCTGGTGGATTTTTCATGCTACGTGGCGCCATATTATAGACCGGCAAGGCACCACCGGCTGGTGGGAGAACATCTGGAGCAGGTGGAGACATACGTGCGATCCAGGGGAGCGACGGGGATCGGACGATTGCTGATCCTGGAGCCGCCGAGGTATGGGAAATCAGAGCAGATGTCGAGGCATTTCCCACCCTGGGTGCTGGGAAGACTGCCGGATACGCACATCATATTGACGAGCTATATTTACGACCTGGCGGCGAAGTTCAGCCGGGCGGCGAGGGACGTGGTGCTGTCGACGCCGTTCAGGGCGGTTTTTGGAGAGCTGGCAAGCATAGAATCGCCGGTGGAGATGAGCGAGGACAGCCGAAGCGTGAAAGCCTGGGAACTGGCGGCGCCGCATCGAGGAGGGATGATTGCAACGGGCGTGGGAGGCGGCATCACCGGATCGGGAGCAAATCTATTCTTGGTCGACGACCCATTCAAGAACCGGGAGGAGGCGGAGAGCGAGAGCCACCGGGAATCGGTGTGGGAATGGTGGACATCGACGGCTTATACGAGATTGGAGGATGGGGCGGCAGTGGTGGCTTCGCTGACCAGATGGCATGCGGATGATTGGGCGGGGAGGCTGCTCAAGGCGATGGCGATGGATCCGAAGGCGGATAGATGGGTAGTGTTGTGTTTACCGGCGATAGCGGAGGGAAAAGAAAAGATTAACACGAATATCACGAATGAAGCGAATTACACGAATGCTTTTGTTATCGATATGGGAAATGGTTTCGGAAAAGTCGTGGGCAATGTTCAGGATGATTTCGAGAAGTACCAACGGGAAAAAATGCTAGAGGGGATATGGGTGGACCGGGAGGATGCGCTGGAGAGGAAACCGGGCGAGGCGCTGTGGCCGGAGAAGTACAGCGAGGAGGATCTGGAGAGGATCAGGATCAATATCGGGGAGTACGATTTTGAGGCTTTATACCAGCAGAGACCATACAGCCGGACGGGGAATTACTTCCAAAAACCATGGTTTGCAATCGAGGAAGCGCCACCGAAGATGGAAGAGATGATAACTAGGATGTGGTTTTGGGATACGGCGGGTAGTAAAACAGGAGAAGGAGATTATGCCTGTGGTGTGGTCATGAGTCTGAGCAAGGATAGATTGGTGCATGTGGAAAACGTGGCCAGGAAACAAGGAACACCTGGGGATTGTAGGAAATTGATGAAGGATTCATTATTGGCAGATAAGGCAACAGGAAGACCGATCAAATGCATCTGGCACCAACAGGGTGGAGCAGATTCGGGATTGGATAGCGCCCAATCGATCAACAGGATGCTAGCGGAATTGGGATTTACTGCCAGATTCCAGACGGTAAGAGGTAATAAAGAAGAAAGAGCAGGAAACTGGTCAACTGCTTTGCAGGGAGGACAGGTTAGATTGGTTAGAGGAGGCTGGAATCAAATATTCATAGATGAACATATTGGATTTCCAAGAATAGGCCATGATGATCAGGTAGATGCAGCAAGTTGGGGATATAACAAATTGGTTGGAAGGATGATTAAAGAGGCGAGGAGCTACCAGGGATAAAGAAATTTCGAAATACGAATTGGAATTGCGAAATGTGAGGATTTATGGCGAGTGATCTGGAACTGGCATTCAAGGCGCTGAGCGGGAAGGCCACTTTATATAAGCGGTACTTCGATTATTACGATGGCAACCAGCCGGTGACGTATACCACCAATCGATTAGCAGAGATTTTCAAAGGGATCGATGCGGTGTTCACGGAGAACTGGTGCGCGGTGGTGATCGACAGCGTGAGAGACCGGATCAATCTGACAGGGATCGAGGTTCCGGACAGCGCCAAGGATGTCTGGGAGCTGCTGTGGGACGAATCGCAGATCAAATTGGAGAGCGACGAGGCGCACGAAGCGGCGCTGGTGGCGGGCGAGGCATATATGATAGCCTGGCCGGACGAGGCGGGTGTGGCGCAATCTTATTACAACGATCCGAGGCTGGCGCATATTTTCTATCAGGCAGAGAACCCACGCAAGAAGCGATTCGCAGCGAAATGGTGGTTAGAAGGCGAGGAAGAAACCAGGCTGACGCTTTATTATCCAGACCGTTTGGAATATTACACGGCGAAAGGAAAAGAGGTTCCTGACTCGGCGAATTTATTCAAATCGATGGGAGAGAAGGCGGAAAATTCATATGGAGAGGTGCCGGTGTTTCACTTCCGGACGGCGAACCGGATCGTGCGGAGCGACCTGAAGAACGTAGTGCCGATCCAGAACGGGATCAATAAACTCCTGGCAGATATGATGGTGGCAGCGGAGTATGGAGCATTCAAACAGCGGTTCGTGATCAGCAACTCGGATATCCTAGGAAAACTGAAAAATTCGCCGGGTGAGATCTGGGATCTTCCGGCGGGGGATGGGATGGGGCAACAGACGCAGGCGGGGCAATTCGATGCGACGCCGCTGGAGAATTACCTGAAGGCAATCGATAGTCTGAGCATGGCGGTCAGCTCGATCACCAGAACGCCGAAGCATTATTTCTTTTCGATCGGAAGCAATCTTTCGGGCGAGGCGCTAATTGCGATGGAAAGCCCGCTGAATAAAAAGGCGCAGGACAGAATCGATAGATATATACCATCGTGGAAGGATATGACCAGGTTCATGCTGAAGGTGATGGGGAAAGAGGTGAAGAACCAGGAGATCAGGCCGGTATACGACGACCCGGAGAGCGTGCAGCCGTTCACAGAGGCGCAGGCGATCCAGATGATGGTGAGCGCAGAGATACCATTACCCAGCGCGTGCAGAAGAATGGGGTGGAGCGAAAAAGAGCTGGAGCAACTGAAGAAGGACGTGGCGGAGAAGGCGAAAGCGCAGAAAATGAGCCTGGCGGAGGGGTTACTGGAGGCGCAGAGGAGATTCGATCAAGGGAATGTTTAACGTTTAAATGTTGAACGTTTGAACGTTTATTGAAGGAATCATTTGGGCGGGAAGCCCGATAGATGCCCGAGAATACTCGGGAAGGAGAATATGATGGCAGACGGAACGGGAAGTTCTAATGGGGGCGCCGGGGGATCCGGCGGTTCGGATCAAGGCCAAGGCCAGGGTCAAGGCCAGGGTCAAGGCCAGGGTCAGGGCCAGGGTCAAGGTCAAGGACAAGGTCAGGGACAAGGTCAGGGTAGTGGGGGCGCCGGGGGAACTGGCGGAGACCAGGGCCAGGCACAAGGTCAGGTCCAGGGACAAGGCCAAGCCTTGCAATACGAGGAGTGGCTGAAAGGCCAGCCTGAAGAGGTCAAGACCATGCTGGGAGGCTGGGAGAAAGGCTTGAAGTCGGCGCTGAAAGACGAGCGGGAGGCTCATTCAGAGCTGGAGAAGAAACTGCGGGATCTGGCCGGGAAGGCTCAGAAAGGCAGCGAGGACGAGAAGAAGCTGATCGAGATGGCGGACCAGATGGCGGAGGGGGACCGGCGGGCGACCTTTTACGAGGAGGCGCACAAGGCCGGAATCTCAAATTTGAAACTGGCGTACCTGGCGGCGGTGAAGGAAGATCTATTCGACAAGCGAGGGAATGTGAACTTAGAGACACTGAAGAAGAATTATCCCGAGCTATTCGAGCAGGAGAAACCCAAGCCAAAGGGGAACGCTGGTGATGGAACGGGAACATCCATAGAGGGCAAAATCTCGATGGATGATTTTATTCGAGCAAGAGCTAGCGGAGGCTAGTATAGGAGGAAGAAATGCCTTACAACAATATCATCGGTCGGGCTGACGTCGCCGGAATCATTCCGGCGGAGTACAGCTACGAGCTACTGAATGGAACCGCACAGGAATCGTTCCTGATGCGCATGTCTCGCCGGTTGCGCAACATGACCGTGTACGAGGAAAAGCTGCCGGTGCTGAGCGCACTGGCGACGGCTTATTTCCCAGGCGGAGATACCGGACTGGTGCAGACATCGGTGATCAATTGGACGGACGTAATCATCTACGCCGAGGATCTGGCAGTAATCGTGCCGATCTCGAAGAACGTGCTGAACGACGCAAAAATCCCCATCTGGGAAGAGGTCAAGCCGGAACTCAAAACGGCTGCGGGAGTGGCGATTGACAACGCGCAGCTCTATGGGACGAATAAACCCAGTACCTGGCCAACCGCTATCATTGCGGCGGCTCTAGCTGCAGGCCACAACGTTTCCGAGGCGGCATATGCCGACCTTTACGAGGCGTTACTGGGCGAGACCGGAGCGGCTGTATCAGGTCTCTGGGGCTTCATCGAAGAAGATGGCTTCGAGGTCAATGGAGCAGTGGCGCACCTGACCATGAAGCGCAAGTTGCGCAATGCTCGCGACTCAGACGGGCACCCGATCTTCAACGCTGATCCAGCTGCAGCGGGTCGCTATCTGTTGGATGGGGCGCAGACGTACTTCCCAACCACGGGAATCACCAACAGCACCCAAAAGCTGATCGCGGGAGACTGGAAGCAGCTTTGCTACTCGATGCGCCAGGACGTGAATTTCGAGGTATTCACCGAGGGCGTCATCCAGGATGCGAGCGGCAAAATCATCTATAACCTGCTTCAGCAACGCATGGCGGCGATCATGCTGACCATGCGCCTGGGTTTTGCGCTGCCCAATCCAATCAACCGGGTGAATGTAATCGCTGCAACCCGTTACCCGTTCGCCTATCTGACGGCGTAAGAGACGCAAAATATCGAGACGCAAGATATTGCGTCTCTACGAAGGAAATTGGAGGTGTGAGATGGGTCTATATCCAAGAAACTTACTGGAGTACGTGGCTCTGCAGGGCATACCGGTGGGGCCGAACTCCAATATATACCTTGTGGATCCGGCGAATGGGAACGACAAAAACCCAGGGACTAACTTCAAGGCGCCGTTGTTGACTTTGCCGGAGGCTTATGATCGGTGCATCACAGGACAGCACGATACAGTGCTGACCTTAGCAAGCGCGGCAGCTCTTACCCTGACGGAGCAATTGACGTGGAGCAAGAACCTGACGCATCTGTTGGGATTGGGCGCTCCGACGATGTATGGGAAGCGGACGCGCATCATCTCGGGGGCGGACGACATCTCGCCGCTGGTGATCTTTAGCGGCTACGGATCCATATTCAAGAACCTGCGCATCGTGCACGAGCAAGCAGACGACACGGGGAGCCTGATCAACGCCCGGGTGAGCGGAGCAAGGAACCACTTCGAGAACGTGGAGTTTGCAGGGAACGCGACAGCAAGCTCGGCGATCGATGGTGGATGCAGCCTGGAGATCGCCACGGGAGGCGCGGAACTTCTATTCAAGGACTGCGTGATCGGCCTGGATACCATCGAGGAAGCCACTGGTTGTATGGCGATGGTGGTGTCGGCAACCGGAGCGGCGCGGAACAGGTTCGACCGGTGCGTGTTTGCTGGCTATGCCAATAGCACGGGAGCAGGGCTGGTGGAGGTAAACTCCGGAAATTCGATCGACCGAGCATGGGTGTTCCGGGACTGCGAGTTCATCAACCTAGGAACCCAAACGATGGCCAGCGCGTTCCTGTTCCACAATCCGGATGCACGCTGGAAACGGATGCTCTTGATCGACTGCTGGGGCATGGGCTTCACCGATTGGGACAAGGACAACACCGGGATGCTTTATAGCAACATGGACATCATGACTCCGGGAGGCGTGGCGGGTTACCTGCTGGCGAGCGTAGTGACGTAGGATTTCGGATTTTGGATTTCGGATTGGGGCGGGTCTCAAAGATGAATTAGTGTCGGAAATATCCGATTTAGACCCGCCCCTACAATGACGAATTTAATTTCGCAAAACGAACGGAGGCTTGAAATGACGGTAGAAATCAACACGAATGTTGGGCGCGGGTTTATGACCATCGATATCGAGGGATGGGCAACGGCAGCGGGATGCCTGGGATCGATTGCGAATCCGGAAGGGGTGCCGCTGGCGATCCTGCGGGCATATCTATATGTCGAGACGCCATCGGCGGCGGCTGCGGTTCTTTCCGTCGGAGTTGGTACGCTGGCGGCAGCTTCGACCGACGTGATCAATGCGTTGGAGATGAACCAGACGGCGGGAACGCTATGGAACGGGGTGGATTTGGATATCACATCCAAGGCGGCCATGACCACTCCGGCGATCTGGACGGCGGCGCTGTATCTGAACTTCACGACCGCGACGCAGATTTCGACGGCATTCAGAGGGAAGCTGTTCGTGGAGTATCTGAGACTGACCGGTTAGCGGAAAGAGACGCAAGGAGACGCAAAATATTGCGTCTCTACCCATTTGAGGCCCGCCGTTCCGGGAGAAAGACGGCGCGGCGGGCCGGGTACGAGCATCGAAGGAGGTAAGGTATGGCGGCTTCGGATGAGCAGATCGCACGAGTGCGCCGGATGGTCAATGAACCGATGGAGACGACTTACACTGACGAGATGATAGCGGCGTACATAGAGGCGCACCCGCTGGAGGACGCCAGGGGGGAGGGGCCATGGATCGAGAGCGAGACGATACCGGGGACGCTGGAGGAAAACCCAGATTGGACGGAGACGTACGATCTGAATGCGGCGGTGGCGGACGTGTGGGAGGAAAAGGCGGGTATTTTGGCGCAGGATTACGATATTTCGGTGGACGGGGGGAATTATTCAAGGAGTGATGCATACAAGCAGACAATGGAACAGACGAGATATTTCCGATCCAGGAGGAGCTGGAAGACGGTGACGATGAGGCCGGAGCCGCTGGCGCAAGGGGAAGAAGAAATTTCGGATTGAGAAATTGGAATTTGGAATTGTGAAATGGAAAACTCGAAATTAGAAATTAGAAATTCGAAATGGGAATTATGAGATGGTAACAGGAAGGCCACAGCCGGGGCGGGTGCAGGTATTGATGGAGGAGTTCCGCAGGCAGATGATGCTGGGGGATGTGGCGCAGCAGCTTATGATGGCGCAGCGGTGGCTGCAGGTGGAGGCGGCGCTGGAGGGCGTGATTGCGATATTGGCGCAGGAGGCGGCGGATCTGGCGGCGGCGGGGAAGCCGGTGAGTCGGTCGGCGCTTTACGAACTCAAGCGTTATCGTAATTTGTTGGGGCAGGCGAAGTCGGAGACGCAGAAGTACCAGAGGTGGACAGCGGGGAATATCACAGAACGGCAGGGGAATCTGGCCAGGATGGGCATGGTCCACGCTCGAAATATGATCCGGGCGAGCTACCTGGAGGCGGGTAAGGCAGTGGCCAAATTCGATCTGCTGCCGGTGGAAGCGGTGGAGACGATGATCGGGTACGCCAGCAATGGGACGCCATTATATGATTTGTTGATAAAAAGCTATCCGGACAGCATCGATGGATTGACGGATGCACTGATCGAGGCGACGGCGAAGGGGATCAATCCCAGGCTGACGGCGAAGCTGATGGAAAAGGAGATGGCGGGCAATTTGCAGAGAGCGCTGACGGTGGCCAGGACGGAGCAACTGAGGGCTTACCGGAAGGCGTCGACGGAGCAGATGAAGGCCAGCGGGGTAGTGGAGGGTTGGATCTGGCGGAGCGCGATGCAGACTACGACGTGCCTAGGGTGCATAGCGATGGATGGGACGGAGCACGACTTGGATGAGGAGCTGGACGATCACCCGAACGGGAGATGCTTCAAACAGCCGAAGATAATCGGGTTGGCGCCGGTAGAGACGAGGAGCAGTGAGGACTGGTTCCGATCGCAGCCGGAGGAGAGGCAGGCAGAGATGATGGGAGACAGGCTTTTCGAGGCGTGGAAGGAAGGGCAGGTGGGTTTTGCGGACCTGGCGACTCGAGTCGATTCCGAGGAATGGGGGAGCCACGTGCATATGGCGAGTCTTGAGGAGATTGGAATTTAAACGCGAATAGCGCGAATGAGCGAATGATTGCCGAGAGTACTCGGCACGAATAAATTTTTATAAAAAGTGAATTGGAATGAGAAATTTTACGAGCACGGAGCTGGAAAGGATGCAGGAGACGCAGGAAGAGGGGATGATGGATATCTGCGACCTGCTGGAGCACATGGAGACGGACCGGGAGAACAAATACGGGAAACCGGTGGAGGAATGGGTGACCAGGAGCGGGCTAGCCTGCGGGCTGGATATGAGATCCAGCGGGGAGGTAAGGAATGCGGAGGCGGAGCTGTGGGACGCCAGGCTCAGGCTGCCGATCGATACGGAGGTGAGCAGGGTGGACCGGGTGGTGATCACCCACCGGTTCGGAGTGCTGCTGAAGGAGCCGATGCTGTTCCAGTTCGAGGGGGGGGCCTTGAGAGGGCCTTCGGGATTGGTTTTGAAATTAAAGAATTAACGCGAATGGCGCGAATGAGCGAATTATTTATAAGGAATTATTGAGATGAGTGAAGATGGCGTGGAAGTTAGGATGTACCTGGATCACGTGAAGGTGATGGTGGAGGAGGCCACGGAGGAGGTGTTGAAGCAACTGGCGTTCCGGATCACGGAGAGGGCACAGATCAAGATTCGGGAGAACGACCAGATCGACACGGGGTTCATGGTGAACTCGGTGTATCCCATCTGGAAGGATGGAAGCGGTTACGAGGCTGCGGCCAGTGAAGCGGAATCTCACAACGTGAGGAAGACCGGCGAAATCGTTGGAGGGATCAGGATGGCGCCGGAACCCCAGTTGCCGGAAGACGCGGCGGCGGGGGTAGTGGTGGGGGCGAACTACGCGGTCTACCAGGAAGCGGCAAAGCCATTCCTTTACCCGGCGGCGGAGGCGGCGGCGGGAGAGTTCGGTGGATTGGCGGAACAGATCTATCAGGAGGAGCTGCCGGAGGAGGGATCGAAGGTATGACGGACGTGGAGGCGGTGGTCCGGGCATGGCTGATATCTCTGGCGGAAATCACGGCTGCATTCGGGAAGAGGGTCTATTCAGGACGTTATCTGCCTTCAAAATATACACCAGATCTGGGAGCGGCGGTTCTGTTCATGATGCGAGGAGGAGGACAGGATTACTCCAGCAAGGTACTGCAGCCGAGCGTGCAATTCAGGATTTATGGATCAACGGAAGGCGTGGCGAGGAAGGCTTCGCAGGCGCTTTACGATGGGATCAATGATCAGCAGGCGCGGCAGATTTGCTATGCCAGGATGGAGGAGGGGACCATACCGGTGCTGCTGACGGAACCGGGGTCGGATTGGCCTTATGTGCTGATGTATTTCAAATTTCATATACAGAATCCGTGAGAACGAAAAGATTTAACGCGAATGGCGCCAATGAGCGAATGTCGCTAATAATTTCATAATTTGGGCGATAAACCTAAGAAGGAGAGTGTGAGGTGAATAAGTTCGACGAGATGAGTGCAGAAGAGATCCGGGAATACCTGGAAAAGGGAAAATGTTCGAGGGAAGAGGCGCAGGACATTTACAACCACGAGATGAACGGGGAGATGAGGGCGGAGGCGCTGGAGGCGATCCGCAATTACATGGCCGGGCTGGGAAAACCAACCAAGAAAGCTGCGGCGAAGGAAACCCCGGTCAAGAAGAAGGGATGATAGGATGATTACCGAGAATACTCGGTTTTTATTAAACAGATATGAGGTGAATATATGATAGATTTTGATCTAAATGGGATGAGCGCCAGGCAGATATTGGCGTATTTGAAGAGGCGCCAGATTGGTGTGGGATTATTACCCAATATCAATGCTACGGAGAAAACGCACCGGCGAAGACCGGAGGTGTTGAAGGCTCTGCGGGAGTATCAGATCTGGCTGGCAGAAATCAATAAACCGGTGGAAGCAGAAATCATCGAGGAGCCGGTTTCAGTCGATTTGGAAATGGAAGAATATTAGGAGGTAGGTATGACGGCAGATTACGATAATGCAGTGGCATTGACGGTGCTTGAGATCAGCCGGGCGGGGAAATCGCTGGATAAACTGGCGGTGGAGCCAACGGCGACTGACGGGAATAAATTCCTGAACGATGGGAAGACATTCCTTTTTGTGAGAAATGGGTCAGTCGGAGATATCACGGTGACGTTCGACTGCCCAGGTTCGGTGGACGGAGCGGCGATCGCAGACCTGGTGGTTACGGTGAAGGCGACCGGAGATGCGAACGGGCTGGATGAGCTGCTGATCGGGCCGTTCACGACGATATTCAACCAATCGGATGGATACGTGTGGGCGGTGTTCTCGGCGGTGATGACGATTATTACGGCGGCGTTCAGGTTGGCGAACCCGTAAGAGAGACGCAAAATATTGCGTCTCTACGAGGAAATGGAAGGAGAATAATATGGCGTATTCGAGCGCAACGGTATTGACGGTGCAGGAGATAACCCGGGCGGGGAAGTCGGTGACGGAGCAACTGGCGGCGGCGACGGCGACGCACGGAGATAAATTCCTGAACGATGGGAAGACTTTCCTGCGGATCAAGAACGGAGACGCCAGCCCGATTACGGTGACGATCCAAACGCCGGGGACGGTGGATGGCCAGGCGTTGGCGGATCTGACGGTGACTATCGCGGCGACCGGCGACGGAGATGGATTGGATTTCCAGGACATCGGGCCATTCACGGCGATCTATAACCAATCGGATGGGTACGTGTGGGCGGTGTGCTCGGCGGTGACGAGTGTCACGGTTGGGGCGTACCGGCTGGCGAATCCGTAGGGGTTTGGAACGCGAATGACGCGAATTTGGTGAATAACGCGAAAGAATTGAAAGGAGAGAAACATGGCAATATCGGACATAATTGTTAGCCCGTGTTTGATCTATTACTCGACGGTGGGTTTGACATTACCGGCGGATACGGTGGCGGCGGGGGGGGCGTGGCCAGCGGGTTGGACGGCGCTGGGTTATACGGAGACGCCACTGACGGCGGAGCTGAAGCGAGAAGGGGTGGAAGCGGACATCCAGGAGACGCTGACGCTGATACAACGAGGATACAAGGTGGAGTCGTTCGTGGTGGAAACCAGCCTGGCGGAGCTGCTCACGAACGAGCTGGCGCTGGCCTGGGGAGGCGCCTTCAACCAGACGGCGGCGGGGGCGGGCCAACCGGCGAAGGACGAGCTGGTGGCAGGCGATATCACCGCAGTGACGGAACGGCAGTGGGGTTTCGAGGGAAAATATGTCTCGGCGGCAGGGAACGTACACCCGATCCGGCTTTTCTTATGGAGGGGCGTATCGGAGTTCGGCGCCAAATTGGAATTTGGAAAATCGAAGCCGACGGGAATCACGCTGCGGATCGTGGCCAATCCATCCATGACATTGGCGGCAGGATTGAGGCTCTTCAAGCTGCAGAAGATCACCGCACCGGCGAGCTCGTAGGTGTGCCATGCAAAACGTGATTGTGAAATTAGCCGGTAGGGAATACGAGATCAAGCCGCTGCCGATCAGACCGGCGAGGGAGATCAGACAGCGGCTTACCGAGCCACTTATCCAGGTAATAGAGATGCTTAGGAATGCTCCAGCCAAGACCGATTTGAGTGACGCGCAGGGTATAGGGGAATTGCTAGGGTCAGTCAAGACGATATTGGTAGGCTCTATCGATCTATGCCTGGATCTCCTTTTTTCTTATTCGCCGGAATTGAAGGCAGACCAAGAATACATCGAAAATAACGCCTATGACGACGAGGCATTGAAAGCGGTCTTGGAGGTGCTCAAACTCCTGTACCCTTTCGGTGGTCTGGTGAAGAAATTGGCTGGCCTGGTGAGTGGCCTGGCGGCGTTGGGGACCTCGACGAACTCGCGCTCAGCCAATGGGGACGCTGGGCAGACGAGCTCGACGAAGTAGATTTGACCTGGCTGAGCATGGCGTATCTGAGAAGACTGCAACTGGAGAGTCGGGCGCATGCGGCGGCGCTGCTGAATGCGATGGGCGAGTCGATGGGTGATCACAATCGGGTGGCGCCGGAGGCGATGATGGTGATGATGGGGGGGTTCTAACGTTTGCCGAGAGTACTCGGCTTAACGTTTAAACGTTATACATTGGAATGGAGGACGAAAATGCCTTATCCAACTGAACATTCTGCTCGTGTTCGTGATCCGGGTGACTTTCAACCGGATAGTTTTCGGCGCAAGGAGGTTGCCCCAGGGATCTCGATTGTTATGGGCAGGCTGAAAGGCAGCACAAGCATGACTGCTCAGGCATACCGTTTCGATAGATCGAAGTTCACACCAGAGGAAGCAAAGGCGTGGCTGAAAGATCACGACATCAAAATATCTCATTCGAGCCAGCTTCGGGCGAAGAAATGGACAGAATGATTCGGAAAGCTGCGGGCAGGTAAGAATAACGTTGGAAAGTTAGAACGTTTAAAAGTAGAAATGTTGGAGTAGAGATGAGTATTACGATCGGTGATGCGGTTCTGTGGATCCGGGGGAAGAGCGATAAACTGCCGGGAGACCTGAAACAGGCTGAAGGTCAGGTCAAAGATTGGGGAAAGACAATCAATGACGTTTTCAAGGCTGTCATCGGCGTGGGTGTCACGGTGGCGATCTCAAGAGGCATTCGAGCCATCACCGACAATTTGATCGAGCTGGGGAAGGAAAGCATCAACGTGGGCAGGGAATACGGAAAGCAGGTGGACCAGATGCGCAGGATCACCGGACTGAGCGTGGAGGACAGCAGCCGGTTGATCCAGATTGCGGACGACATGGAGCTGAGCTATGAGGGGTTGTCCACAGCGATAAGGATGTATTCGATGGACCAGGGCAAAGCGGGGATCAGCACGCAGATCAGCGTCGATACTCTGGCGGATCTGTCGGACGAATATATGCGATTGGCGCCGGGGACGGAGCGGAACACCTGGCTGATCGACAAATTCGGGCGCAGCGGTATGCAGATGGCCAGGCTGATGGAGCAAGGAGGAGATGCGATCCGGGAGATGTCGGACGCTATCGAAGAGGATTTGATCTTAACCGAGGACATGATCAAGACACAAGAGGAATACCGGGTATCGGTAGATAATCTGGAAGATGCGATGAGCGGCTTGAAGACGCAATTAGGGCTGGCGCTGATGCCGTTGAAGACGGAATGGAACCAGTTCCTGATCGATCATGCAATACCAATTCTGGAAGATCTAATTGATTTATTCAAGCAATTACCTGGTCCGGCTCAGGGCGCGATTGTGGCATTGGTTTTGCTAGGTAGAGGAGCATCTTCTGCGGCTCCGGGAATAATGGGCGCTGCTTATGCACTCAAAATATTAGGAGGAACGGGGCCGGTACTCAAAGTTCTAGCAAGCATTCTAAAATTCACGCTCCTTCCAGCGCTGGTTGCAGTAGGCGCTTATCTGGAATTCAAACTTATCGATCAACTTACCAGATCTGGAGCAAAACTTGGGCAAAAGTTGGCCGAATGGACGGGGATCTGGGATATATTGCCCCAGGAAGTAAGGGATATGAGTATTGCTTTGCAGACCGAAGGCCTTTTTAGCAAGGCTTATTTGGATTCGGTTGGTAAAGTAATCGGTATATTCTTTAGTGGATTTGTAAAAAATATAGGAACATGGCTTAGTCAAGCATTCAGAGAATTCGGCAAGTTTATGACGTCGTTGACGAAATGGGCAATGGATATTTCGAAACGAATTGGCGATTGGGGAAAGTCAATTGGTAAGAATTTTGTTACCGGCATAGCCGATGGCATCAAAGCAGCATGGGAATGGCTGAAAACCACGGTAGCAGATCTAGCACAGACGCTCCTACAGGCGGCGAAGGATGCGCTGGAGATGGAAAGCCCGGGGAAGGCGCCGGCGAGGGAGATAGGAAGACCATTCGCGCAAGGGATCGGGATGGGTTTCGAGCAGGCAATACCTGATTTAGTGGCGCAGATCCAACTGGCGCTGAAACCTGTTCCGGCCATGGCCATGGCTGGATTGGGGAACGTATCGGTGGGGCATATCGAGTATCACGGGGCGTTCAGCAGGGACGAGATGAACCGGCTGGACCGGCGGAGCAAGCGGATCGCCAGCGATACTGTGGAGGAGATACTGAAATGAGCATGCCGGTATACCGGATCGGAACGACCAGTGGGAACATGGCGAGCCTGGAGAGCCTGGGAGTGCCTATTCCCAAGGCGGCGCCGGTGGATTACGCAGGGTATATTACCCTGGGTGATGGATCGAGCCGAGGGATCGGGTGGCTGTGCTGCGAGTGGAGATGGGCGCACCTGACGCTGACGCAACTGGCTGTGATACAGGCTTATTTTCCAACAGTATATATCCAGACGCTCACGGAGGACGGGACATACGACGTTTTCACGGGCACCATGGTGTTGCCACCGAAGAAAGCGCCAAAGGTAAATTTTATGTTGGATTACGCGGTGGAGTTTAGAGGGATGGCGGCGGTATAAATTTCGAAATTAGAAATTCGAATTTCGAAATAAAAAGTGATTCAACGCGAATGGCGCAAATGAACGAATGACACGAATAATATTTGGAATCAGGAATGGAATCAAAATATGATGGGCATGACATTTATGGAAATAAATTTTCCAAGGGCACGCCCATCATATATAGCAGGATTGGAATTATTAGAGGTCAATGACTATTTTTTTAGGTCTGCCACCTTTCTTCCCGTTCTCTCGACTGGCGATTTTCTTACGCTCACTGGTCATACTTCCGAGGACAGAGGCGGCCACAGCGCCAGGCTGATCAGGCATAGTAAGAGCCCACATACCATCTGGCTGGCGCTCCAATCCACCAATCCCCTCCAACCACAAGGCATCGTTATCGATCTTCTCGGCGCCGGTGGAGCTGCGACCGTTGGAATATGCCGCTTGCATCAGACCGCAGATTGTGACCAGTTGCTCGAGGCTGAGCTGATCAACAAGGCCGGCTTGGTCAAGAGGCAATTTGATGGCTAGAGCGGCGACGGACCCGGGCGAGCTGGCGAGTTTCAGGTCCAGCGGGCAGTGGAGCAAGAGGAAGATCTTGATCGACGAGCCGACGGTATTGTACCGGGCGACGGCGACGGGGGCGATCGACCAAGAGGATTGGACGCTGGGGTTCGTACACGTGGGAGGGACGCTGGGGCTTTGCCTGGAGGACATGACGCTGCTAGTGGGATCGGACACAGATTTGGACGATATCGGGATATTGCGGTTGCGCAAGGCACCGGTGGCGGGGACGTTCTACGTGGGGGCGGATCCATCGGTGGTGGTGACAGTGGGTGATCACCTGACGGTCTTGGACGATTTCGAGGTATTCGCCAAACACTCCTGGGGCGAGCTGCTGGACGTAGACGTGGCGCTGGGGGATAAGTTTACCGATCCACAACCATATCCTATCATGGGAGACTGCGCCATCATCGACGTGGACGATACGATCGGTTTCGACGCGACGGACGCCTGGGTTCCGGGAGGGGCGGCGGTTACCTACGCCTGGACGTTCACCGGGGCCAGCGCCACTACGGGCCTCACCACGGCGACGCCAACGGCGACGTACGACACGGCGGGGAGATACCGGGCGAAGCTGACAGCGACATCCGGAGGAAAGAGCTACATTGGATATCGATATATTTTCGTCCTGGGAGGAGCGATCGCTCCGGACGACAGTGCGGTAATCGAGGAACCAGCGTGCGACGAGGAGGGGGCGTGGACGTGCCAGGCGATGCTGTATGACCGGCCAGCGATCTGCAAGAGGCGAAGAGCAATTATTTACTGCGACGACTATTATGCAGGAGCGGCGGAGAGCATCGGTCCATGGAGCGGAAGAGAGAATATCGTGCTGATCGGCAGGATCATGGAGGAATCGATCGTCCGGCAGCCAGGTGAGGATTGGGTGGAATTCACAGTAGGGAACGAGCTGGCTTTATTCAAATCATTGGCATGCCAGCCAGCGGGGCTGACGGACGAAGATTTTCCCACGGATAAGGGAGTGACGCTGCCAGATTGGTCGCTGATAAGCGGCTTGACTGTGACCAAGGGGCTGCACTACCTGGCGCTGCACCGGTCGACCATGGCCAGGTGTTTGGATTTGCGAGTGGAGGATTGGGAATGGGCGTGCCCTTACCTGACGGCGAACAGCGAGACCCTGGCGGGGCAGCTCCAGGATTTTGCGGACCACGCGGCGCTGAAGGTCAGGGGAGATCGCTACGGACGGGTCTACGTCGAGCGAGACACGCAGATCTACCCGGTGGACGACCGGACGGCGGACATCCCGGTGGTGATGACCATCACGGATGCGGACTGGAGAGAAGAGCTGAGCGTGATCCGCAGGCAGACGGGAATGGTCGCCGAAGCGAAGGCGGAGGGATACGTCTATTCGGCTGCGGGAAAGACATTGACCAGGACGGGCGGTCGATCCCCGGGAGACCAACCGGCGCGATACGGGGAGGGAGAATCGATCGACGAGGTATATTTCGGAGCATTGAGCGACGCGCTGGAAATTGCAGGCTTGATGGCGGGGGCGCAGAACCGGGAGATCGAGAGGATCATGTTCCAGATGGGCGGGAACGTGAGGCTGATCGACACAGCGCCCAGACAGTTCGTGAACATGGTGGTGGATGGGACGACTTATCGGTGCATCCCCAGGAGCGTGGGGTTGAGGGAGGACGTGGGGGGGCACATGTATACGGAGCTGGAGCTTGAGCCGGAGGGCGGGGAGTGGCCTGCGGTGAAGATAGACTATCCGGAGGAGGGCGAGCCCCCGATCGTCAATCCGCCGGAACCGCCAACGCCTCCTCCTCCTCCTGAAGAGCCTCCGGAGCCTCCAGAAATTGGGGATGCTGATGCAGTGGTTGTTATTCCTGACGACATCGAAACCACGGGCAATTTGGACGAAGCCAGCCCCACCTGGGAGAGTGAAGTTTGAATGTTAAAACGTTAGAACGTTTAAACGTTAGAACGGAGAAGGGATGAGCGCACCGAGTGCACCGATCGATGCCTCGCTGGCTCCTGCGAATGAGGTCTATAAGATACTGGAATCATCCAGTGTTTGGAGGACTGAGAATCTTGGAGGAGGAGCAGCTACCTGGACTGAGGTATATACTGCAGCAGCCTTCGAAGCGGCAAATGACTGCACCAATTGTGTATTTTTACGAGTGGCGATGGCGAGCAGCACTTTAGTGTACGTGCTGGCAAACGCGCTCAAGAGCGGGGAATCGGAGAACACCGCCTGGATGTTGGTCTCGAACAGCAAAGGAGCGACGTGGAATGCTTACATCATTTCTGAAGGAATTATTCCACACGAGTATACGGTTATCTATAAAATGTCGGTCGAATCCGGTGATGGCATTGTTACTTTTACGCATACTCATCCCAGAATTGGCGATTCAGAGTCGACCTTCAATCCTTGGGCTGTAGCGGATCGTTATACGATAATCGTTGGGGGTTCTCCGCCAGATTGGCGGTTCATGACCGGATCTGGAACAACCATACATGATTATAGCGCCACAGATGGAACCTGGAATCAAATACGTGGAAATGGAAACGACTTGCTGGGCAGCGGTGGAGCAGCAGGCGAGGCGTATTTGGATGATTATTTCGGCATTGGGGGTTGGATACATGGCGCAGGCGTCAATCGTAATATGCCGAAGGAGGAGACCCGCATACAATATGTATTTGGAGCGACCCATGGAACAGGATTTTGTAGCGTTCTTGGCGAATCTTTTGTGTTTTGGAACAAGCCGTCTCCAGGAATGCCGAGGGCGCTGGCAGTGGCGCCAACGAATACAAACTGGCTCTACGTTGGGTTCAACGATAAGATCATGGCAAGCGAAACCGGAGGAGTGACCTGGTACAACCTTTATACCGGACATGGGGCTTACGATATCGTGGTCGATCCCCAGCTCGCGGGGGCCATCTATTACTGGTCGACGGATGGCAATCTGAACCTGCTGGTTAAGGGAGCGTTGGGCGCCGAGGTCTTGACATTGACGAGCACCGGGCTGATGACCGAAACGCCTTATGATGCGTTCGGGAGAATCGGTCGCGATCCTTCAAGCGGAAGACTGCTGGCAATTCCCAATGGAACATCTCTCAAAATGAGAAATCTCGGTAGCACAACTGAATTGAAGACCGGATTGGTATCCGGCTGCGGATTGAACGTCTATCCGGGGCAGAAACTGATCATGGTCGATGCGGCCAACATTTGGACTTGCGACGATTTATACGCAGGAACGCCGACTATTTCAGCCAAAAAAGGCGCATGGGCTGCTTATGCAAACGGAGTGCAAGCGCACAGGATGGTTTTGCCATGAGTACACAACTGCCGAGAAATACTCGGCTTAAAAGGACGTGGTCATGAGACAGATTTCGAAATATTCGACTCGCAAGCGGCTGCAGAAGAAGATCCAAAAACAGGTTCCACCGGGGGTCGCCTGGGAGGCCAGGGTTGGAAGCGGCTCCGGAATTGCCATCGTTCCCGGATATAAAGAACTCAGATACGTACGACCGATAAATAACGAGCTACCAGTGATTGTGCACCGTGGAGCAGCCATGGATACCGAAGGGGTGCGAGTTTGGATAGGGAAGCAGCATCGGAGGGAGCATCTCAGAATCCTGGAAGCATCAGGGGTAAACAATGGGCCGGGGACCGATTCTGTTCCGGCTCACGACCACGGACCAACCAGCAAAAATCCGGTTTATATAGCCGATTGGCAGATCTTGCCGCTTTGCATTTATGCGACAACGGGAATGAACGTCCACGTCAACAGCGGGAGACTGGTTTATCAAGGAAAGCCGTTCGAGGTAAGCGCAGACGACATCGATCTTACAGAGAGCATTCCGGTCGCCGGAGCGCAATATAGTCTGATCAGATCCAACACCGTAGGAGTATTGAGTGTGCAAGACGGCGATCCGGTCGACAGCCTGGCGGATCTGACCGACGATGACATTCCACAATGCGACGCAGGTTACGCGGCGCTCGCGTACGTAAGGCTCTACGAAGGACAGACGTCGCTCAGCAAAGTGACTATCAATCCTGATGTCAGGACTGTAGTTTGGGGAGGCGGATTATTCGACAGCGGCGTGGCCATGCTCGACGAGGGGGCGGTTGGATTTGGAGACGGCAGCAATCTGCTCGACGGGGATGCGGACAACTTCTATTACGATGCCGTACATAAGGTATTAATTGTTGGTGGGAATGCAGTTCCAAGCACTGCTGTGCCAAGGATCGTTGTTGTGGGCGATGGATCTTCTGCAGGGCTGTCGGTTATATCTTATGGGGGCTGGCCGATATTTTCGGCCTGGAGGGCCAATGGAACGGAGGATGCTCCAACAGCAGTCGTGCTGAACGACGTCCTGATTGCGATGTCTTCGGTAGGATATGCTGCGGGCGCCTGGCAGGACGCCCGATGTTATCTCAAACTCATTGCGTCCGAGGACTGGACTGGTACAGCACGTGGGGCTTATTGGCAGTTTCAGTCAACGCCAGTGGGCGAAGCTACGACGGTGAATGCTCTCACTATTGGAGGACGTAGAATAATCGCCGAGGTGCCGATAGTTATGTACACCGATACTAAAGCTGCTATCGTGGCTCTTACAGGAGCGCTCGAAGGCACTACTGCATATGCCACAGACA
>Ga0299912_10001100_pt1 | contig 21886 bp, 22 predicted proteins | sample RVTome_2_FD_207667 | JGI IMG/M metagenome (GOLD analysis project Ga0299912, IMG submission 207667) | Soil microbial communities from uranium-contaminated site in the Upper Colorado River Basin, Wyoming, United States - RVT95D214 (version 2) ... | reverse complement strand
CATTTACCCCGCCGACGTCGTCTCCATCCTGAACGAGGCACAGCGGTTAGGCGTAAACGCCATAATCAACGCGGTTGACTTCAAAAACATAATGAGCAGAATGCATAACCTCGTCAACGGCGACTCTGCTACGCAAGCCCGAGCAGTGCAAGACACGCTAGGGCTTACGTGGTTCAAAGAAAAAGGCGAATTCATCTCCGACTACACGATGCAGGTAGGCGAACACACGATAAACGCCGAGCGAGTTTTCATTGTTTCGGGCGCGCGGCCTGGAATTCCCCCAGTCCAAGGGATTGAAAACGTGGATTACTTGACAAGCGACACTGTTTTGGAGTTGGAAACGCCGCCTGAAAGCATTTTAATCATAGGCGGAGGCTACATAGGCGTCGAGTATGGGCATTTCTTTTCAGGCATCGGCACGAAAACCACGATAATTCAAAGACCTTTTAGGCTTTTGCCTGAAGAAGAGCCAGAAATCTCCGACTTACTGAAAAGTGAACTGGAACAGCGAATGGCGATTTACACTGGTTTTGAGGTTGTGAGCGTAAAACAGGAAGGCAACGTTAAAACCGTGATTGCAAGAAACCGCATGGACGGCAGCTTCAAAGAATTCACTGCGGAAGCGTTGATGGTTGCTGCGGGGCGTGTTCCCAACTCTGACCTTTTGAAGCCTGAAAAAACAGGTGTGCAGCTTGATGAACGCGGCTACGTGAAAGTTAACGAGTATCTTGAAACCAGCAAGAAGAACATTTGGGCTTTCGGCGACGCTATTGGCAAGGAAATGTTTAAGCACGTGGCTAATTACGAAGCCAGCATAGCGTGGCACAACGCTGTTCACGAACACAAGGTGGAAACGGATTACTCTGCAGTGCCTCACGCGGTTTTCACTCACCCGCAAGTCGCCTCAGTAGGCTTGAAAGAAGCGGAAGCTAAACAGCACGGATACAAAATCTTGGTCGGCAAAGCATTTTACCGAGACACTGCCATGGGCGGCGCAATGGGCGAACCAGCAGGCTTCGTCAAAGTCATTGTTGAACGCGAAACTGGAAAACTCTTGGGCGGTCACATAATAGGTGCTGAAGCTTCAGTGCTTATTCAGGAAATCACGAATGCAATGGTTACCGAAAGCAAGAGCTTTGCGCCAATAATGCGAGCCATGCACATTCATCCTGCCCTAGCAGAAGTGGTTCAGAATGCTTTTGGAAACCTGAGACCCGTATGACAAGGTGGGCGTTGCGTTCCAGAGCAACAAGGTTCTAAACTTGCAGCGGTGAATTTTTGGTTGTTGTTGTGTGTTTCTCTCTATATATAGGTGAGCAAATCTTTGCTGAACTTATCTAATGCCAGAGATTCTTATCAATTAATTATGTCTTGCAAAAATGGAAACCTTCTATGTGATTTCCAGTTTTCCATGTGGTCCTTTCCATTCATTTGCTCTCTTCAGAAACTCTTCATACCCATTTTGTCTGATGAATTCGAGTTGCTTTCTATACTGTTTGTATTTCCATCCGTTCTTGCTCCAAAACTCTCCTAAAATCTTACAAGGATAATCTGGGCAATCAGCACAAGTCTCTAATTCTCTTTCCCTGAAACAGCAGACTTTAATTTCACATTTCGCCTTGCTTAAGTCCCTCTCGCCTGATTCATAACCTAACTTGCAACCACGGCAAGTTCTTTCATTGGGATATTTCGCCTTCTGCTGTTCTATACACGTTTTACAGTATGCACCGCAACACCCAACTTCTTTAATCGTCATAGCGTTCCAGTCACAATTATTCTCTCAGACTTCTTTTAGCTTTTTATACTCTTCTTCTAATTCGCATTTGGCACAAATTAAGATATTAACAAAATGTAGATACGTTTTTGTTTTCTTATTTATAGAGGGGTATAGTTTTTTCCGCGCGCTAGTCTTCTTTACCCTGTAGCTAAACAGTTATATTCGCGTTAACGAAAAAGAATAGCAAGTGAGAAAATGAACTTTTCTAAGGTTTCAGGCAAAAGCAGCAAACACAAAGTTCTAGTGTACGCTCTCAGCACTTGCGTATGGTGCAAAATGACCAAGCAGTTCTTGAAAGACAATGACATTCAATACGAGTATGTGGACGTTGACCTGTGCGATGAAAAGGACAAAGAAAAAATTCGCCAACACATCATAAGCAAAGGCGGAAACCTCAGCTACCCAACCATAATCATCGACGATGACATATTGATTACTGGTTTTCGCAAGGACAAGTTTAAGGAGGTTCTTGGCATTTGACAACCATAACGCTGGACAAGGTGCGCCAAAGGGCAGAAGCTGACGCGAGAACTTACGGGTACTACTTGAACCCTGACCCCAAGTTTCTCCAAAGCCTCCTCGAAGGCCTAAAACAGAACGAGGAACGTTACACCTACTCTTCATGCCCATGTAGGCTCGCATCTGGAACTTTTGACTATGACCGCGATATACTTTGCCCCTGCGATTACCGAGACCCAGATGTCCAAGAATTCGGAGCGTGTTACTGTGGGCTTTACGTTAGAAAAGACATTTACGAAGGCAAAGCTGAATTGCAGCCAGTTCCTGAACGCAGACCCGTGGAAAAGCAGGCAAGAGCATACGGAGTTGCAGCTTCACCCGCAGTAGCAAAGAAAGCTGAACCTGCAGCAGCCACCAAAGAAGAGGTGAAGGAGATGTCCGAAGCTAAAAAGAAATTATGGTACTGCAAACAGTGCGGCTACGTTGTTTTCAGGGATGACCCGCCCTACGTTTGCCCGATATGCAAAGCAAAAAAGGAGTTTTTCGCGGAAATAAAAACGCGAATCGACTTTTCCAGCTAGCTTCTCTTAGCTTGAAATTTCTATTTCGATTTTTTTCCAGTCTTCTTTTATTCCCTTCAAAGAAGTTACAGCGCCAACTATTGTTCCGTTAAAAATTTTTTCGACAAACTCGTTAAGCGGTATCTCTTTACCATCAACTTTAAGTTTCATGCCCATTAAACTTCACCTCACTTTAATGTTTGCGTTTCACAGTAAAAGTTTTTTGCTTAAAGAAAGAACATGTAGCTATGAGGGTATAACTGTGAAGCGACCAGAAATTTATCTTGACCCTAAAAACCGAGCATCAAGAATTATTGCGCTGCTTGAAAAAGAGCATCCAGATGCAAAAATCGCTTTGCACTATACAAATTCCCTAGAGCTATTGGTAGCCACGATTCTTTCTGCCCAATGCACCGACGAACGCGTCAACATGGTGACAAAGGTTCTTTTCAAAAAATACACGAAAGCCGAAGACTACGCTAACGCAGATTTAACTGAACTCGAGCAGGACATAAGGTCCACAGGCTTTTACAGAAACAAAGCCAAACACATACAAAACTGTTGCAGACTGCTAATCGCAAAGTACCACTCGCAGGTACCGCGGACAATGGCGGAACTGCTTGAGCTTCCAGGCGTGGCGCGGAAAACCTCCAACATAGTCTTAACTAACGCCTACGGCATTATTGAAGGAGTAGCTGTGGATACTCATGTGCGTAGGCTTGCCCAGCGGCTTGGACTTACCGAAAATGACGACCCAGTCAAAATAGAAGTGGACTTGATGGATATTGTTCCAAGGGACAAGTGGATGCGGATTACGGATTTGCTGATTTTTCATGGCAGACGAGTGTGCGCTGCAAAGAAACCCAAGTGCGATGTGTGCGTGCTGAACAAGTTTTGCCCATCTGCTTTCGCTTTTGGCTAAAAACGCAGTACTTGTTCACTTTTTCTTTCTCATCAAAACCGTGTAGAAATATCGCCTGTAACCGTCGCCTTCTATTGACGAAATGTGCCTGATCTCGTTTATTTCAAAATATTCCGAGAAAAGGTCGAATATCTGTTTTCTTGTAAAGTGGTTCCATGCAGGACCGTTTTTGTAGCTGAAGCAAGTGAGCATGTAGCTACCGCCGTTTTTCAGGACACGGTGAACGCTCTTGATAAACTTGGGTCTATCTTCGATTTCCACATGGTGAAAGCAGCCCATATCAAAAACAAAATCAAACTCCTCGTTTCCAAAAGGCAGATTGACAAAGCTTTGCATCATGAAATTAATTTTAACGTTTGCTTGTTGCGCTTTCTTCTTTGCATAATCAATAGCTTTTGATGAAATGTCAATACCAGTTACCTCGAAGCCCTTTTCAGCAAGGTAAACTGTGTTGGTTCCAGCTCCACAACAAATGTCCAACGCCTTTCCTTTCTTTACGAGCCCTTTCTCAACGAACTCAACTAGAATTGGTCTTGGTCTGCCAAGCTCCCATCCTAATGATTCCAGTGGATACTTACGGTAAATCTCGTCCCATTCCTCATAATCTGAACCCATAAAGCTCACCCCATTATACTCTTTGTTTTTTTCTACAATTTTAATTTAATTTTTAAGCGCAAAACCAACTCGGAAGGCGCATAAGAGTTATTAGTTTGGGTAAAACCATTTAAAGTGTACAACGGTGACCCGCTGAGTGTCCCTTGAAATCCAAGAGCTTCCTGACGTTATAAGAGTAATTGTTTTGTTAAACCTCAGCAAAGGCGCTCCAATGCGAAAATCCACGCTTAAGGGTCGAATCGACAAAGTCTGCGTAAGCTATGCCTGCATAGACATGAGCGAACTTGACAAGGCTCTTAAAGAAATGGCTTCTGAACGGCTCATCATAGACAGCGGCGACACAGTTAAATTAACCGATCAAGGGCTAAAATTGGGCAAGGAATGGGAAAGCCTCCTGCTAAAGAAGGACCCCATACTTGAAATCGTTGCTGGGCTAGTTGATGGGTCAGTCACCAGCATCGTTGTTATACTATCGGCTTTCATAGCCGCGTTAACTACTAAGACAGCAATCTTCGCCGCTTTCTTAACGTTATCTGCAGTTGCTATAACCAATTTTTCCAGTTTTCTCCTAGGCGGCATCACAGAAGACTTAGCTGACATAATGACCCTCCAGAACCTAATGAACTACAGCTTAAGCGACATCCCAGACAAGAAGGAACGAGACAAATCCCTGTTGCTTGTTAACAAACTATTCGTCTTATTAGGCAAGCAAATTCACAGGTCAAATCTTTACGCAGCGATAATCTGCGGCACCACAACCTTTCTCGCAGGCAGCATACCCATAATAACCTACATCTTATTTGAATATCCATTCAACCTTGCCCTGTCCTTAACAATGGTCGCCGTCATCGCGGGCGTGTTTCTGGTTCGCTACCGCTCCAAAAAGACCCGGGTAAACTGGAAAATAACGCTAACTGAAACTATCGCCATCGTCGTCATTGCAACTATTGCATCATTACTTCTAGGCGGCATGGCATAAACAAGGCGCTATGCATCTTCGCTGTGAAACAGGCGTATGTGCTCCATCATCATGCACTTGTCCATAACCACAGTTAACCCAGCTTTTTTCGCCGTCTCTGCCGCTTGTTTATTTTCTATGCCTAACTGCATCCAAACCACGTATGGTTTTCCATGAGCCTCCTTCAGTTTGACGGCTTGCTCCACTATGGACGGTGCATCCTTTGCGGGTCTGAAAACGTCAATGATTTCTATGGTTTTCTGAATTTCAACTGGAATATCCAAAAGGCTTTTGTAGCTTTTTTCGTCGAGAACTTCATCTGCGAAAGGGTTCACTGGAACAATGCGAAAACCATGCTTTTTCAAGTACGTGCTTACTCTGTGGCTATCTTTATCGGGTTCTCTTGAGAGTCCCACTACAGCAATGGTTTTGTATTTTGTCAGGATTTCTTTAATCTCGCTTTGACTCAAATTCTATCCTTCCATTTTACGCCCAAAACTGAGAAATTAGTGTGCTTCGCTCAGTTTAAGCTCAAAGAAATGTTCTCTGCCGTTGCGCAGGGCAAATATTTTGACTTTGTCTCCGCTTTTTCGTTTGTGTATTTCCTTGACCAAGTCTTCGATTCGACGAGTTTCAGAATTATCCAGTTCTAGAATGATGTCGCCGTCAGCCATTCCAGCGTCTTCTACAGGGCTTCCTTCAGCAACTTTAGTCACGAGAACTCCCTGCTTTACTGGTGAGCCGTAATATCGCGCTATCTCGTCAGTTATGCTCAATCCTATCACGCCAAGCCACGGTCTTTTAGCGATTCCTTCAGTCATCATGCCGTTGGTGCACGTTTTCGCTGAGTTGATTGGAATGGCGAAGCCTATGCCTTGGGCAAAAGGTATAATGGCGGTGTTTATGGCGGTGACTTTGCCTTCAAGATCTACAAGTGGGCCACCGCTGTTTCCGGGGTTTATAGCTGCGTCTGTTTGGACAAGATTCTCTATCAAACCCCTTTCAGACTCTATTGTTCTGTTGATTGCGCTGATTACTCCTGAAGTCACTGTGGGTCCGCCAGCTAGCCCGAACGGGTTTCCGATGGCGTAGACTCTTTGTCCTACTCTTAGCTTGTCTGAGTTTCCGAGTTCTGCGGCTTGAAGGTTTTTGCCGTTAACTTTCACGACTGCTATGTCGTGTACAGCGTATGATCCTGCTATTATGCCTTCTATGACTTCGTTGTTCCAGAGAGTAACATGGATTTTTTCGGCGCCTCCGACCACGTGGTTGTTGGTGAGTATTAGGCCTTTGGCGTCGATTATGGTGCCTGAGCTCATTCCTGCAACTGGGACTGCTTGAAAAAACATGTTGTGGACAAGTTTTATTGTGCTTATGTTGACTACGCTTTTGCTTACTTTTTCTATGATATCCAGAACGTTTTTCTCGTCGTGTGAAGACAAATCCTTTCGCCTTGAGACTCATTTTATTAGCGGTTTTAATAATTTTTCCATTTTCCTTAGGTCAGGTTGAATGGCAGAAGGCGCATTTTTTTAACAATTTTCCACTGTTTGTGTTTGTTTTTGGAGAAAATGTATATAAATATGACGTATGTTATATTTGTTATGACGTGTGCCATGACGGGGGTCGCTTAAATCATCTTTTACGCCCAATCTCTCGCTCCTTTCCCCGTCAGGACACACGTCGAGAAAGGGAAAGGCACGCATGAAAATAGAAGACACCGTGAGAAATGCGGAAAAAAGTAATGACTTGGCAGAAATGCTGAGAACTTTAGATGCAGAATGCAGAGATTGTGCTCCGTTGACTCCTCTTGAGTGCATAACTCGCTGCGATGTCTGGAAGATGAAAAATGAGCTTAGACGACTGCGGGAAACTATGGATAACCCGAATTTCATAAAAGACCTTTTCAATGTCCTTAAAAACAACACACGACTGCGTATTTTGCAGGCGATTGTTAAACGTCGCTATTCTGTGGATAAACTCCAAGAGGAACTTAAAAAAGCGGGGCATTCGCATAGTCGGGAAACTATCAGTCAAGAGTACTTGCGTCCATTATTGGATGTTGGGCTTGCTGCTGAAGCTCAAGAACAATATTACGCAACAACCTTCGGCGGCAGGCTCAACGAATTAATAGGCGATTTTTCTGAATTCGTGTCTGTTTTGCCTGCGCATTCCGAGTGTTATGAAGAGGCTCTTCTTGACGCGCTGTTGTCTGGACCTAAGACCTTTGAAGCCATGGAAGCCTTTATCTCGTCAAAAGTTGCCTCGCGGATTCTGAAGCGGTTGAAAACAGCTGGTTTGATAGAAACTTCTGCAGAGAGAGATTACGTGTTTTTCTTCAGGTCGAAACGTGACTCGAACAAGGAAACTCTTTCTTCAACTGAGAGGAAAGTTTACGATAATATTTATGAAGAAGGAATTTCCGCCAAGAAGCTTGCCGAGAAAACAGGAATTTCGCTGAGAAGAACCTATAAGTACCTAAGAGGGCTGAAAGGGAAAAAACTGGTGTTCGTAAGAAGAACTCCGAAAGTCTATGGTTTAACCGATAAAGGCGAAAAGTTGGCTTCGCTTCTGCATGACCTTCAAAACTTGGTGAAAGAAACTTGGGAATCTTCTGAACAAATCGTCAACAGCGACAAATCTTAGATTGGCGACTCAGGAGTGAAATTAAAAAAATGTTTAGCGGATTATCCGCCTGGTGCGCCGTGGAACGGCACGTTTTCCCATAGGAGTTCCCACCAGTCTGCTTCTGTTATAGTTTCGCCGTGAACGATTATCTCCAGAACCATTTTCAGCATGGCGTGGTGTCTTTTCTCGTCAGTTAAAATTGCGTTCAAGAGGAATACAACTTTCTTATTCTCGATGGTGGGCATCATCTTCTCCAGTTTTTTAATAAGCTCAGCTTCCATTTGGATGTGTTTCTCCACCAGTGCCCTTTGCGCATCAAGGTTCTCCTGTTTTAAGGCTTGGGAAACATCTGTTAAGAGCGTAACGGCTGAAGCGTAAAGTTCCGCGTGCTTCACGGAGTCCAATGATATGCCTTTTAGGACACCTTTCACTGGCGGGTTCTTAATGTCCACTATGCCCTTGTTCAGGGATTCCACAATTTCTTTTTCAATCACTATCTGCCGCTTCATAAATTCAACCAAATCTTTGTTTGCGCTCAAGTTTTTCTCCTCCATTTCACAAAGTGTTAGACTGCGTGAATAAGGCTTTCGGCAACACGTTTTCCAAGGTTTCGGCACTTGTCCAGCGTGTTTTGGTCTGGCGCGTATTTTGCCAGCAAAGGCGGCTCGGCAACTTGCATTTCAAACTTGTTCTTCATAATCTCAAGAACAAGCTTCGGCGCTTCGCCGCTCCATCCATAAGAGCCGAAGGCTGCGGCTATTTTTCCTTTCAGGTTTATGCCCTTCCCAGCGGCTTCCTCAAAGAGCTTCTTTACATCAATAGGCATGTCGTGATGGTACGTTGGCGCGCCCACAAATACAGCGTCAAACTTGCCGAGTTCTTCAGAATCAACGTGATAGTTCAATTCCACTTCTACGTTGCCAGCGTTCTTGGCGCCTTCAGCCGTGGCTTTAGCCATCTTCTCAGTGTTCCCAGTTCGACTATAATAAAGTACGAGAATTTTCGACATAAAATCACCTTATAACTAGAAATTGGTGAAGCAAATAATATGAACTTTTTGCAAGCCAAAACTGTGCTTTTAAGCGGCAATAAAGGCGTCGAGTAATCTCCGAATAATTCATAAACAGCTCTACTCAAATTATTTTGTCAAAAGAGTTGTTTACGCATGGAACAGTGGGACCTCGTAATTATTGGTGCAGGTGCAGCGGGTTTAGCCGCTGGAATCTACGCTGCAAGAAGCGGACTGAAAACCCTGATTATAGACGAAAAGATGGCTGGCGGAACAACTGCGGACGCGCCAAGTGTGGAGAATTATCCCGGCTTCTCCCAGATTAGCGGCGCTGAACTGGCAGAAAAGATGGCGTTGCACTGCAGAAAAACGGGTGCAACCATCCGCGAACTGGAAACTGTGATTAGCTTAGACCTTAAAGGCGAAAAGAAAATTGCCAAAACCGCCAGCTCAGCATGTGAAGCTGCAACGATAATTATCGCTTCAGGCTCTCATTATCGTGAAATCGGCGTCAAAGGCGAGAAAGAATTCCGCGGCAGAGGCGTAAGCTACTGCGGCGTTTGCGACGGTTCGTTTTTCAGGAACAAGCGGGTGCTCGTGGTTGGCGGCGGAAACTCCGCGCTGACAACGGCTTTGTACCTTTCGGGCATCTCTGCGGAAGTTACAGTTGCTCACCGCAGAGACGCGTTTCGAGCTGAAGAAGCTCTTGTGAAAGACGTAGCTTCCAAAAAGAACGTGCAGGTTTTATTGAACACTGAAATAAAAGAAATCACAGGCGCAAAAGTCGTTAACAAAGTGGTGCTGTTTGACAGCAAGATTGACGAGACTAAGGAATTGGCTGTTGACGGCGTTTTCGTCCAAATTGGCGAGGCACCCAATAGCCAGCTAGCCCGAGAAGCAGGCGTGGAAGTTGACGAGCACGGCTACATCAAAATTGACATATTTCAACGCACAAGCGTCGCGGGTGTTTATGCTGCTGGCGATGTCACAAATCACCCTGTTAAACAGGTAGGCACAGCAGTTGGTCAAGGCATCACCGCAGCGCTTGAAGCATATGGCTACATTCGACGACCATATTACCGCAAGTAGAGGGAAAACATTATATCATCCAAAACCCCTTTTCGAAACTTCATAAGCATGAACTTACGTGCTTACATGTTGAAAGTTCCAGCGAAATAACAGAGAGAGGTTCCAGCAATGAGCGAAAAATGTCTCGCTGTGGTTGAAATCAATCAAGACTTATGTAGTCGATGTTGTGTTTGCCATTCTATCTGCCCTTATGAAGCCATAAAACGCGACCCTGAAACGGGCAAAGTGGAAATAGACATACAGCAATGCCAAGTTTGCGGAATATGCCCTAGCGCTTGTCCCGTTGCCGCGATAAAGATTGCCTACTACGACTATGACAATCTGCTGAATTATGTGGACTACGCACGCAAGAAAGCTGGCAGCGATACGCTTGTTTTGATGTGCCGAGGAAACTCTCCTTCCACGTGCGAAGTTGAGGAGATTCTGGCAGATCAAGGCTTACGCATCGAAAATTACATCCCATTGCGCTTACCGTGCTCGGGCAGAATTCCAACAGATTTTATCTTTAAAACCTTGAATTCAGGCGTGAAAAACATCGTTTCAATCCAGTGTGAAGACAAGTTCTGTCGCTACAAGGAAGGCACAAAAATCAACACGAGGCGTTTCCAACTTAGCAAGAACGTTCTTGAGCAGTTGGGATTCGACGAGAACGCCTTGAAAGTGGTGAAGTACTCCAGAAAAGCAGTTTATAACATTGACGAATGCGTTGGCTGCGACAAATGCGTTTTCATTTGCCCCTACAACGCGATCAAAGCGGAACCGTTCTCTACGCCAACCATTATTTACGAGGACTGTGTGGGCTGTGGCGCTTGCGCTCTTGTTTGTCCGCACCAAGCCATCGAAGTGAAAGGCTTCGAATTTGAGAACGTTCTGCAACGTTACGGTCAAGCCGCATCAGCAATGAAGGCGCGCGGCAAGGCTCCAGCAGTTCTCGTGTTCAGTTGTCAATGGTCTGAATTTTCAGCTTTAGATAATCCTGACAGCGTGTTTAACGGCAAGAACGCCGTGGTCTTGGAGGTTCCATGCTTCAAAGGATTGGACCCGGTTCACGTTGTCAACGCTCTGAAGTGCGGTTTCGACGGCGTCATGGGCGTTGTCTGTGCTGCTGACGACTGTAAGCTTACTGAAGGCAGAGACACTGCTGAACGCAATCTTGACGTGCTAAAGGACGTGTTGAAGAAGATGAACCTGCTTGACCGTTTCGAAATGTTTGAGTTGTCGCCGAGATGTGAAGGCGAATTCAAATCAAAGTTCGAAAGCTTCTACCAAAAGATTGCGGCATTGCCCCAGTGCGCAGTAGTAACAGCGGAGGCGAAAGTAAAACGTACAAAATAGTAGGCAAGAAGAAGCTTGCTCACAAGGAAACCTTGTTCGAAATCTATGCTCCAGACATTGCTGCGAAGGCGCAGCCTGGCCAATTCGTAATCGTGGTTCCTCACGAGCGGGGCGAACGCGTTCCGTTGACAATTTGCGGTTACGACGCGAAGAAAGGCACGGTGTCGTTTGCTTTCCACGAGGTCGGCAAAACCACGAAAGAATTGGGCTGCCTGAACGAAGGCGACTGCCTGTTGAACGTTACTGGTCCGCTGGGTAATCCTTCGGAAATTAAGAAGTTCGGTAAAGTTCTCTGCGTTGGCGGAAGCATCATGATTGCGCCGATGCTGCTGCAGGTTAAAGCCATGAAAGCCGCAGGAAACCACGTGACTACTGTGCTGGGTTGCAGGTCAAAAGAGTTCCTGTTCATGGAGAAGGAAGCCAAAGCGGTGAGCGACAAGGTTTACGTGGCTTCTGACGATGGCACAATTGGCTACAAGGGATTGGACTTCCTGAAGGATTTGCTGAGGACTGAAAAGTTTGACCGCTGCGTCGCCATGGGTCCCGTGGTCATGATGAGGGGTGTCAGCGAAATAACCAAGCCCTACGGCATTCCGACGGTTGTGACTTTGACGCCTATAATGATTGACGGCATGGGCATGTGCGGTGTCTGCCGCGTCACGGTTGCTGGAAAAATGCAGTTCGGATGCGTTGACGGTCCAGAATTCGATGGGCACCAGGTCAATTTTGATGAGTTAGTTCAGCGTCAGCGTTTGATGCTTCCAGAAGAACGATTAAGTTCAGAATTGTGGGAAATTGGAGGTTGCAAGTGTGGCAGAAACAAAGCCTAAACCGAAACTTAAGAAAGAAGCCGTAGAGATGCCGAAGCAGGAGCCGAAGATTCGCGCTAAAAACTTTAACGAAGTTGCCTTGGGTTACACTGAAGAGATGGCTCTTGAAGAAGCGAACCGTTGCCTTCAGTGTCCGAAACCTCAGTGCATTCTTGGTTGCCCTGTGGAGGTTCCTATTCCGGCGTTCATCAAATGCATTAGGGAAAAGAAGTACGCTGAAGGCATAGCCACGATAAAGACGAAAAACGCTTTGCCCGCAGTGTGCGGACGCGTTTGCCCACAGGAAGAGCAGTGCCAGATAAAATGTGTCGTCGGCAAAATCGGTCAACCCATAAGCATCGGGCGTTTAGAGCGTTTCCTCGCGGATTGGGAACGCGACCACGGTTTCCAGCTTCCTGAGAAAGCTCCGCCAACAGGCAAAAAAGTAGCCGTTGTCGGTGCAGGTCCAGCGGGACTCACGGTTGCAGCTGACTTGGTGAAACTTGGTCACGACGTGACCATTTACGAAGCGCTGCACGTTGGCGGCGGAGTGCTGAGTTATGGTATTCCTGAGTTCCGTTTACCTAAAGCCATCGTGCGAAATGAGGTTGAGTACATTCAGAAGCTGGGTGTTGACTTGCGTTTGGGTAACCTTGTCGGTAGGACGCACACTATTCCTGAATTGGTGAAGGAAGGCACTGACGCCGTGTTCATCGGCAGCGGCGCTGGATTGCCTCAGTTCACAGGATGCCCTGGCGAAAACCTGGGGGGCATCTACTCAGCCAACGAGTTCCTGATTCGCGTTAACTTGATGAAAGCCTTTGCATTTCCAGAGTATGATACGCCGTTGCGCATTGGGAAGCACGTGGTGGTTATTGGCGGCGGAAACGTAGCCATGGACTGTGCTCGTTGCTCGATGCGGTTGGGCGCTGACGTGTGCTTGGTTTACAGGCGTTCACGCGACGAGTTGCCCGCTAGGCATGAGGAGATTGAGAACGCTGAGGAAGAAGGCTTAGTGTGCAAGTTCCTTGCTGCGCCCTTGGAGTTTTACGGTGACGAGAAAGGCTGGGTTAAAAGCATGAAGTGCATTTGCATGGAGCTTGGTGCGCCAGATGAGAAGGGCAGGCGTAGCGTTAAACCGATTTCAAATTCAGAGTTCACAATGGAGACTGACACTGTTATCATTGCTATTGGGCAGACGCCGAACCCGATTATCCAGCGAACTACTGAAGGCTTGGTGACGAACCCGAGGCATGGCACGATAAACGTTGACGAGAATGGTAAAACCAGTTTAGACGGCGTTTACGCTGGTGGCGATGTTGCCACAGGCGCCGCGACAGTCATCAGCGCCATGGGGATGGGTAAGAAAGCTGCTAAAGCCATGCATGCATACTTGATGAACAAGAAGTAGCTTGCGGAACTAGTGCGCTCGGAGAGACTATCCCCTCCCAGATTGAACTTACTCCTGAAAGTTTTATTATTTGTTTTGTTGCCTAGCTACTGGCAGGTTGAGTTCCGTGACTAGCGGGAAGCCTTGGTTAGCGTGCTGGCCAACTGATGTGCCGAGAAACATTAACTATCCAATGGTTCCTCTGCACGAAATTTTAGTGAAAACCGCACGGGATTATCCAAAGCGAACTGCGATTGCGTTTTTAGACGCGAAAATTACCTACGAAGAGTTAAACTTGCTTTCAGACCAGTTTGCCGCGGCGCTTGCCCGCTTAGGCGTAAAGCGAGGCGACAGAGTTGCAGTCTTCGTGCCCAACATTCCCCAGTTCGTAATCGCTTATTTTGGCGTTCTCAAGGCTGGCGCTGTTTTAACAGCCATAAGCCCTTTGCACAGGGAACGTGAAGTCGAGTACCAACTGTGCGACTCGGAAGCCACAGTCATAATCGCGTTAGACTCGCTTTATCCCATTGTGGAAAAGATTTGGCAGAAAACCAAGCTAAAACATGTGATAGTAACCAGCTTAGAAGAATACGCGACTAAAACCGCTGTTTCTGCAAGCAAGTCCAAACAGAAAGCGTACGTCTATTCTTTCCAAGAACTGCTCAAAGAAAACGCGGATGCGAAGCCCCCGCAAGTGAGCATTAATCCGAATGAGGATTTGGCGGCGTTGCAGTACACGGGCGGCACCACAGGCACAGCCAAAGCCGCCATGCTAACTCACATGAACTTGGTTTCAAACGCCGTAATGTTTGCGGCTTGGATAAAAGGCGCATTGACGAAAGAAACTTTCCTAACCGCTTTGCCGCTTTTTCACATTTACGGCATGACCACAAGCATGAACGTGCCAATACGCTTGGCAGCGAAAATGGTTATGCTGCCACGCTTTGACCCGCTAACGGCTTTGGAAACTATTCAAAAGTACAGGGTGACGGTTTTCTGCGGCGTCCCCACCATGTACGCAGTATTGCTTGCTAATCCAGCGCTAGGCAATTTCGATTTAACCAGTATACGCGTTTGCATTTCAGGCGCTTCGCCACTTCCGCCGCAAGTTCAGAAGAAATTCATGGAAATAACAGGCGGTTTCCTCGCAGAAGGCTATGGCTTGACAGAAGCTTCGCCCGTCACTCACTGCAACCCTGTTGATAAGACGATGAAAACGGTTAAAGTAGGCTCCATCGGCTTGTCTCTGCCAGACACAGATGCCAGAATCTTTGATGCGGAAACAGGCACGAAAGAGCTTAATGCGAGCGAAATAGGCGAGCTTGCAGTTAAGGGGCCACAGGTGATGAAGGGCTATTGGAAAGACGCTGAAGAAACCGCCCACGTCATCCGTGACGGCTGGCTTTATACGGGCGACATTGCGCGCATGGACGAGGATGGCTACTTCTACATCACCGACAGGAAGAAAGACCTAATCAAGTATAAGGATTACAGTGTTTACCCGCGCGAGATAGAAGACGTGCTTTATGAGCATCCAAGCGTGAAACTGTGCGCTGTCGTCGGCAAACCAGACCAGATGGCTGGCGAGATTCCAAAAGCCTTCGTAGTGCTGAAAGAAGGCGCAAACGCCACTGAAACGGAAATTATGGAGTTTGTCAAAGACAAAGTCGCTTCCTATAAAGCCATCAAAGAAATCGAATTTCGCAAAGACCTTCCCTTAAGCGGAGCGGGCAAAGTTCTGCGTAGGGCACTTCGGGACGAAAATATTACTAATAACAAGTAAACAAGCAGTTTTCACTGTGATGGCAGATGTACCTGGCTGATGTATTCAGTGGTTTTGTTATACAGGTAGTATGGGTCCTGGTTAGATGCTGTGGCGTCGTAATGGGGTTCAATCTCTGTTCTTTCGGGATACTCGTTCCAAGTTGTGATAGTTATGAAGTCGATGGCGTTTTGCTTGATGTATCTTAAGGCTTTCTGCCATTGCTGGTCGTAAAGGTACTCCAACTCAGCGTCAACAGTTTCATTGTTTTCTCGCACATAGAAGTCGTCGAAGCGTGGACTAACGCTGATTTGTCGGTCACGGGGAAAAGGAATAGCCGTCGGCGGGTTGTTTTTCTTGGTCACTCCGTCGTATTGCCATTCTGCAGTGTTATCGTTGCCGACGATTTTTACCGTGAATCTGTCATCTCTCTGAAAAACGTCTGTAGATGTCATGTTCTCATCGTTGAAGAAACAGAGCAAGGGTTTCCCGTCAACCATGAAGTAGATGGTTGGGTACTGCTCAAACAAATTCGCAAAAACCCAATCGTAGACTTCGGTGAAATTGTAGGTTCCAGACTCATTGAATGGTTCCACCATCACCGCGACTTTAACGTTTGTGAAGTTGGCTCTGGCTACTTGAAAAACTTGGGCAGTGCTGTTGTTGATAAAACTATGCCAATCCGATTGATTATACATCCCCCACCAAGAGACAATGATGAAATCCAGACGTAAGTCGCTTAGCCAATGGAAGTGTTGCTCGATGATAGTAGCGTCGCAACTGTTGTAGTAGCCCAGCACTGGCGTGTCCTGGATTTTCGGGTACTCCCAACTCACCTGCTGTGCAGGATCATACCAGACGTAGTAGAATGCGCCGACTTGAGGAGAACGCTTTGGAGGTATTAGGATGAAGACAACCAAACTGATTAAGACTAACGCCAGAACCAAGACTGCAACGGCAACCTGCCAGTGCCTCATACTCCCACATCCAACCCAGAAAACATCACCATCAAAAAGAACATAAGCCTTTTGTGCAACTTACATTGAAGGAAAACCCGAAGCCTTAACAAACTCCACATTTTACTCTATTAACGGATGTCTAGCATTTGCGCGTTAAAGTCAATATCACGGGTATCGTTCAGGGCGTAGGCTTCCGCCCATTCGTTTTCCGCACAGCCGTAAACAACGGTTTAACAGGCTACGTGCGCAACAGGGGCGACGCAGGAGTAGAAATCCTCATAGAAGGCACTGCGCCAGCCATCCAAAACTTTCTGCGTGATTTACGAGAGAAGAAACCGCCCTTAGCCCAAATTCACGACATACTCACCACAGAGCTTACTGGCAAAAACGAACACGCCAAATTCACCATTTACAAGAGCTCCGAGGAAACCGCTCTTTCAGGCTCAGTTATACCGCCCGACGTAGCCATATGCGACGAGTGCCTCGCCGAGCTACGCGACCCAAAAAACCCGCGGTACGAGTATTTCTTTATCACGTGCACTAACTGTGGTCCACGATTCACCATCATCGAGCGCTTACCGTACGACCGCGAGAACACCACGATGCGTGATTTCCCAATGTGCAGCTTCTGCCAGAAAGAATACGATGACCCGCTTGACAGGCGTTTTCACGCGCAGACAGTAGCGTGCCCAAAATGCGGACCACAAGTTTACCTCACAACAAAGGACGGCGAGCAAATTCAGCACAGCGACCCGGTGCGCGAAGCGGGACGATTACTCTCCGAAGGTGCCATCTTAGCCATAAAAGGCTACGGCGGCTTCCACGTTGCCGCCTCCACAGTCAAAGACGCGCCGTTGTTGGCACTTCGAAAAGCGAAGCACAGGCGCGCTAAGCCCTTCGCCGTAATGGTTCGAAGCTTGGAAGCAGCAGAAACCTTCGCGGAAGTAACCGAAAAAGAAAAGGAGATGCTAACTTCTTACGCGCGCCCAATCGTGCTGCTAAACAAAAACAGCCACTTCAATCTCTCATCGCTGGTCGCTCCTGACCTGCACAACATCGGCGTCATGCTGCCCTACACGGGCTTGCATTACATGCTCTTCGACCGTGTGGCTGACGCGGCGTTTGTGATGACGAGCGCGAACCCGCCTAACCAGCCCATCGTGAAAGACAACGATGAAGCACTGAAAACGCTGGGCGACACGGTGGATTATTTCCTGTTTCACAACCGCAAAATCGCCTATCGTTGCGACGATTCAGTAACGCGCGCCCACGGCAACCGCAACGCGTTCATACGCCGTAGCAGAGGCTACGCGCCCGCACCCATAATGCTAAAGGAAAAAGCAGCGCGCTGCGTAGTAGGCTTAGGCGGCGAGCTAAACAACACCGCCTGCATCTTGCTTGAGAACAAGGCGTTCATCAGCCAGCATGTGGGCGACGTGGAAAACCTCGAAACAAAAACTTTTCTCCAAGAAGCCACGAACCACCTTATCCGCTTAACAAACAGCCACGTAGACGCCGTAGCCTGCGACCTGCACCCGAAATTCACCACAACCGCTCTGGCTCAGGAACTGGCAGAAACGAACGCTTGGCACCTAATCCAAGTACAGCACCATCACGCGCACGTCGCAGCATTAATGATGGAGCACGCCGTGGCTGAAATAGTGGGCGTAGCGTGCGACGGCTACGGCTACGGTTTAGGCAGTGAAGCATGGGGCGGCGAAATCCTATTGTGCACTCGCGACGCAGCGGGCTTCAAACGCTTGGCACATCTGGAACCGCAGCCGCTAATAGGCGGAGACGCGGCAACCCGCTATCCCCTGCGCATGGCAGCAGCAATACTCAGCAAGAAAGTTAACGTTGAACCTTGGCTTCTGCAGAACAGTGGACATTTGCCTCACGGCGAAACCGAAGCAAAACTCCTGCTCCAACAGCTTAAGCAAGCCAGCGGCACAGTTGAAACCACGAGTTGCGGCAGAGTCTTAGACGCGGTTGCCGCTGTGCTAGGCATATGCCACGAGCGCACTTACGAGGGTGAACCAGCCATGAAGCTGGAATCCGCAGCCATGAAAGGCAAAGACGCGTTGAAAATGAAGCCCATAGTAAATGGCAGCGTATTAGACACTTCGCAGCTGCTTTTGGAAATCTTCGAAAACCGCGATAGGCTTCCAAAGGCGGATTTGGCTTATTCCGCACACGCCTACTTAGCCAAAGGCTTGGCTTCGCTAGCCACAGCAAAAGCGCTGGAAAATGGCATAAGCACTGTCGGCTTCTCAGGCGGTGCAGCCTGCAACGAGCTGCTGGCGTCGCTTATCCGCGTGAGTGTTGAAGCGGCTGGCTTGCGCTTTATAGTGCATGAGGCTGTGCCTGCGGGTGACGGCGGAGTTTCTTTCGGTCAAGCCGTTGTAGGTGGATTCTGGCGTTTTTAAACCATAATGATTTTATCGCCGTTTATTGCTCGGTTTAAGGTTGATGCAGCATGTGTTTGGCTATTCCAGCGCGCGTTATGCGCGTTGACGGCGACAAAGCGCAAGTGGACTTCGGCGAAGGCGTCTTACGAGAGGTTAACGTGACGCTTGTAGAAGCCAAAGTGGGCGATTACGTTCTGGTGCACGCAGGCTACGCTATTCAGCTGATGGATGAAAAGGACGCTTTAGAGACAATAGCCTTGTGGAACGAGATTCTTGCAGCTCAAAAAGATTAAGGGCGAGTGGCAGAGTGTGACTGAAAAACTCAGGTTTCGAGACCCAGAATTAGCGCGGAGCGTAGCGCAGAAAATTCACGCGTTAACGCCGAAGGATAAGCTTATCAAAATCTGCCATGTCTGTGGCACGCATGAGTGGACGATTACGCATTATGGTTTGCGCAGTCTCTTGCCTTCGAACGTTGAGGTTATCGCTGGACCCGGCTGCCCCGTTTGCATAGTGCCCGCGTCAGAGGTTGACGCAGCCGTTCAATTAGCATTGAAGGGCATGGTGATTACGTGCTTCGGTGACCTTCTCCGCGTGCCAGGCTCGCGCATGTCGCTTTTAGACGCCAAAGCCAAAGGCGCCGACATCCGAATCGTCTACAGCGTAAGCGACGCCGTTAAAATGGCTGAAAGCGAGGCGGATAAAGAGTTTGTTTTTTTCGCGGTGGGTTTTGAAACAACAGCGCCTTCCACAGCTGTTGAAATCTCGCAGAAACCTCCTGGAAACCTGAGCTTTCTAATCTCGCATCGCGTGGTTCCGCCAGCCATGGAACTGCTCGCGAAAATGGATGACCTTAATCTGAATGGCTTTATTGCGCCTGGTCACGTCAGCACCATAATAGGGCTTAGACCCTACGAGGTTTTTCCCCGAAAGTATGGTTTGTCAACTGTCGTGGCTGGTTTTGAACCGCTGGATGTGCTTTTCGCCGTTTACATGATTCTTAAGCAGTTAAGCGAGAACAAGCCCAAACTGGAAAATGAGTACACACGTGCGGTGCGCTGGGAAGGCAACGCTAAAGCGCAGAGGCTTATTGAAGAGGTTTTTGACGTTAAAGATGGCAAGTGGCGAGGGCTAGGCACTATTCCCGCTTCTAAGCTTGTGCTTAAGGAGCAGTGTGCTGCTTATGATGCTGAAATGAAGTATGATGTTAAGGTTGCTGAGGGCATTGATTCGCAGCCTGGTTGCAGGTGCCACTTGGTGGTTATTGGCAAAATTAAGCCCAGTGAATGCCCATTGTTTATGCGGGCTTGTACTCCGCAGAATCCAGTGGGCGCTTGCATGGTCAGCATGGAAGGCACTTGCAGGGTTTGGTCTAAGGCAGTTTAGTGTTTAGCATATTCTTGGGACTGGGTCGCCTACTGGTCTGGCGATTATTCGTTTGCCTCCCACTACGGTCTGCATAGCCACACCAGTAAACTCTTTTGTAGTTTCGCCGATAATCTCCGCGTTTTTGCCTTCGCTTGTTTGTTTCAGGAACTGTAGGATTTGTTCTGCTTTTGCGGGTACTGTGCCGATTATTATTTTTCCTTCGTTTCCAACTTCCAGCGGGTCTAAACCCAGCATTTCGCATGCAGCCTGCACATCCTCTCTAATCGGGACTTTGTCCTCGTGAATTAGTATGCCTACTTTTGATTTTTCGCTAAACTCGTTCAGCGCGTCAGCCAATCCGCCTCTGGTGGGGTCTTTCATGGCTACTACTCCGCCAACTTCACCGAGCATGCGCTGAATCATGCGATTTAATGGTTTAACGTCTGACTTTATTTCGCTTCCGAACTTTAGCCCCTGTTGTGCTGAAAGCACTGCTAAGCCGTGGTCGCCTATTGTGCCTGACAGTATTATCTTGTCGCCTGCGCTCAGGTTGGCGTCAAGAACCCAGCGCGAGGCAAAACTGCTTCGGTATTGCTTGACAACTTTCAGGTTATGTTCCAGCGCAGTGGTTCTTTTGCCCATTCCAGAAACGTTCATGACGCAGCCGCCTAAACTGCCTTTCTCCACGACTTTGGTGTCGCCTGTGACTATGCTCACGCCTGCTTCACTGCAGGCTTGCCGCATGCTAGCAAGTATTTTTTCAAAATCTGAAAGCGCAAGCCCTTCCTCCAGAACAAATCCGCACGCTAAAGCGAACGGTTCAGCGCCTAAGACTGCGATGTCATTGACTGTTCCTGAGATGGCTAAGCGTCCGATGTCGCCGCCTGGAAAGAAAATGGGTTTGACCGCGTGGCCGTCGCTTTTGAAGACTATGCCTTCGACTACGGCGGCGTCGTCCATGGCTTCCAGCGGAACTTCAGCGTTGCTTGGGCTTGCTCCAGCAAAGTACTTTACGATGTAGTTTTTGACTAGGTTGTGCATGACGGTGCCGCCTGCACCATGCAGCATAGTTATATGACCGTTCTTTTCCTTCATTTTGCTCGCACCCACACAGGTAATACCCTTTAAAGAGAAACATAAACACATCGTAGCCTCAACCCCCAAATTCCCAGCAATCGCGGTCACTCTCAGGAAAAGAAAAAAAGCCAAACTCTGGTTCTATCCACACTTCAGCCTTTATATAAAGATTAAAAACGCACAATTTTCTTTTTTTCTGTCCAAGCTTATTCTGATTATGAATTGTCTCTTCATAAGGCTTTTGCTTCTTGTCTGCGTTAATGTTTTAGAGGCAAAATGAAAGCGCCAAGAAAGACCCGGTCATACGTAACCGCGCTTCTTAGAGAGAAAATCCTGATCAACGCAACTGAAAGAGATATAGTGTCTGAGACTGTAGAGGAAGCTTTAGCACCGCGCACTAAGGCTAAATAGCGTTCGCAAAGTCAACATAAAAAATTAAAACGCTATTTTTCCCTCTTTTCCTTTATTCGTTTTCTAGAATGTTCGTAGAACGGTGGCCTGTGAGACTGATGGAAGTTCATTTTTGTGGCAATGAATAGTCTGAACAAATGTTGCTCTCGCACCCTACGAAGGTGTTGTCCTTGATGGTTGGGTTGCCTGGAGGCGAAATGAAATTTATAGCGGCGTCACAGTCAACAAAGGTGTTGTTGGTGATGCAGGGCGAGCCCCCGTCGATGACTATGCCGGACCCACCGTTGATGGTTGTGCCGACGCCGCTGGGTTCTGGACCGAGGCTGTTGTAGCGGATCGTGGAAGAGTCC
>Ga0299912_10001099_pt1 | contig 21906 bp, 24 predicted proteins | sample RVTome_2_FD_207667 | JGI IMG/M metagenome (GOLD analysis project Ga0299912, IMG submission 207667) | Soil microbial communities from uranium-contaminated site in the Upper Colorado River Basin, Wyoming, United States - RVT95D214 (version 2) ... | reverse complement strand
CCGTGACCGCTACTTCAGCGCTACGCTGAAGGATCGGCTGGGGGATTTCGTCGCCTATGAGGATTTGGAATTCGAGACCGAGCGCATGCGCCGCTGGTCGCCGCTCAATCAGTCTCTCTATTACGGATACAAGGTCCATCTCCCCGGGCTGCTGCTCAACCACAAGGGTGACCGCGTGGCGATGGCCAACAGCGTGGAGACGCGATACCCGTTCCTCGACGAGGACGTGATCTCGCTCGTCTCGCGCTTGGCTCCGCGCTGGAAGCTGCGCGGACTGATGCGCGATAAGTACCTGCTGCGCCAGGCTGCGGCGCGCCTGCTGCCGAAAGAGGTGGCGTTCCGCCGCAAGGGCATGTTCCGGGCGCCACTGGCGGAGTCCTTCTTCGTCAGCGCGCCCGCGTACGTGCGCCAGCTGATGAGCCCCGAGGCGCTGGCTCGCACGGGGTACTTCGACCCGCAGGCGGTGCGCCAGGACTACGATGCCATTGCCGGCGGGCAGGCCTCCAAGGTCAACGTGTTCCTGAAGATGGGCCTGACCGGCGTGCTGTCAACACAGCTTTGGCATCACCTCTATCTGGGTGGCGGCCTGTGCGAGCTGCCGGACTATGCGCCGGCGCCACAGGTCGAACGGCCGTCGCTGCCTCCGGCTGCGGCTTAGCCGGAGGCCGCTCTGCTGGCCCATCCTTTAATTGGCCTCTGGCTTATTAAAGGAAACCGCCATAACCTTTAATTACGCGATTCGCTATTAAAGGTTAGAGCGCCTATGGCGTCACGGCTCAGCTCGCGTATCGGAACAACCATCATCACAAGCACGGTAGGGGAGCCCGTGCGGGCCTACATTCCGAGGCCCCTGCCCCCTCATCCGCCGTTAGACCTTGCCCGCCTCCTGGCACCCATCGAGCGTGCCAACCAGGCATTAGGCAGGCTGGACGGGATGACCTCTGTTCTGCCTTCCACGCGTCTCTTCGTTTTCATGTATGTCCGCAAGGAGGCGCTGCTCTCCTCCCAAATCGAGGGAACTCAGTCATCGCTTTCGGATCTCCTCCTGTTCGAAAACGATGAGATACCATTCGTGCCTCTCGACGATGTGCAGGAGGTGTCCAACTACATTGCAGCAATGGACCACGGGCTGAAGCGTCTTGCAGAGGGCTTTCCGTTATCCCTTCGCCTTATCAAAGAAATGCACCGGGAATTGTTGTCGCGCGGCCGAGGCGACAGCAAACAACCAGGAGAGTTCCGCAAAAGTCAGAACTGGATTGGCGGCACGCGGCCCGGGAACGCGATGTTTGTGCCCCCTCCACCCAATCGTCTCATGGAGTGCCTTGGCGCCCTCGAAGACTTCCTTCGCGATCGCAAGACCTATCCGGTCCTCATCCGCGCAGCATTGGCGCACGTGCAATTCGAAACGATTCACCCGTTTCTTGATGGCAATGGCCGTCTCGGAAGACTCCTGATCACCTTGATGCTTTGTGAAGAAAATGCTCTGCATGAGCCCCTTCTCTACCTCAGCCTCTACTTCAAGGCGCATAGGGACCGGTACTATGAGCTTCTTCAGCGTGTTCGCACAAAGGGCGATTGGGAGAGTTGGGTTGAATTCTTTCTCGAAGGCGTTGCCGAGACCTCAGAGCAAGGCGTCGCTACCGCTCGCCGACTGTTGGTGCTCTTCGACGACGACGGCGGGAAGATTGCGTCTCTTGGACGTGCGGCATCATCTGCACTACGCGTCCATGCCGAGCTCAAGCGATCCCCGCTTCTCGCCGTGCCGCTAGCCGCCCAGAAGCTAGGCATCTCGCAACCTACAGTTCAAAAATCGCTCGATCATCTTGCCCGTCTTGGAATCGTGCAGGAGACAACTGGCAAGAGGCGAAGTCGCATATACGAATACACGCGCTATCTTCGAATCCTCGACGAAGGTACAGAACCCTTGGGTCCTTAGCGCTTCGGCGGCTTGCGGTCGCGCATGGCGAGCGTGCGCAGGCGCAGCGCGTTGAGCTTGATGAAGCCCTGCGCATCCTTCTGATCGTAGGCGCCCTTGTCGTCCTCGAAGGTGACGAGCGTCGAGGAATAGAGCGACTTGGGGCTCTCGCGACCGATGACGATGACGTTGCCCTTGTAGAGCTTGAGGCGCACCTCGCCTTCGACGTGCTCCTGGCTCTTGTCGATCGCAGCCTGCAGCATCTCGCGCTCGGGCGAGAACCAGAAGCCGTAATAGATCAGCTCCGCATAGCGCGGCATCAGCTCGTCCTTGAGGTGCATGGCGCCGCGGTCGAGCGTGATCGACTCGATCGCCCGGTGCGCATGCCACAGGATGGTGCCGCCCGGTGTCTCGTAGATGCCGCGCGACTTCATGCCGACGAAGCGGTTCTCGACCAGATCGACGCGGCCGATGCCGTTGTCGCGGCCGTAGTCATTCAGCGTGGCGAGCAGATTGGCGGGGCTCAACGGGTTGCCGTTGATCGACACGGCGTCACCCTTCGAAAAGCCGATGGTGATCACGGTCGCCTTGTCGGGCGCATCCTCGGGCGAGAGGGTGCGCTGGTAGACGTAGGGCGGCGGCTCGACCACCGGGTCCTCCAGCACTTTCCCTTCGGAGGACGAGTGCAGAAGGTTGGCGTCGACCGAGAACGGCGCTTCCCCGCGCTTGTCCTTGGCGACCGGAATCTGGTGCTGCTCGGCAAAGGCGATAAGGTCCTCGCGGCTCTTGAACTCCCACTCGCGCCACGGGGCGATGATCTTGATGCCGGGCTCGAGCGCGTAATAGCTGAGCTCGAAGCGCACCTGATCGTTGCCCTTGCCGGTGGCACCGTGGCAAACGGCGTCCGCCCCGGTGGCGCGCGCGATATCGATCTGTTTCTTGGCAATGAGCGGCCGCGCGATCGAGGTGCCGAGCAGGTAGATGCCCTCGTACAGCGCGTTGGCGCGAAACATCGGGAAGACGTAGTCGCGCACGAATTCCTCGCGCAGGTCTTCGATGTAGATGTTCTCCGGCTTGATGCCGAGCATCAGCGCCTTCTCGCGCGCCGGTTCCAGCTCGCCGCCCTGGCCGAGGTCGGCCGTGAAGGTGACAACCTCCGCGCCGTAGGTCTGCTGCAGCCACTTGAGGATGATCGAGGTATCGAGGCCGCCGGAATAGGCGAGCACCACCTTTTTGATCGGCTTGGCTTTGGAGATCATGGGGTTCTTTCGACGAAGGACGCGACAGCCTGTACGAATTATCGTACGGCGGCGCACTATAGGGATCAGCGACCCGCCTGCAACAACAGCGGCTCGGGAATAGATTCCCGCAAAGAATGCAGTTTCCTGGTCTCTACAACCAGTGTTAGTGTGTGCGTGGCGGGGGGATTTTGGGGGAGTTCAGCTCCATGCGTTGCCATTTCTGGCGCGGCCCCGCAGCCGTCGCCGCCGTTGTCTTGATGCTCGCCGCCGGAAGCTCGCTGGCGGAAGATGCCAAGCCGAAAGCCGAAAAGAAGCCGCCTTCCGCCTGCGTCGGTCTCGACATCAACGCCTGCGCCGCCAAGGCCGAGTGTTTTTGGAAGCAGCAGATAACGACCAAGCAGGGCAAGACGAGGAAGGCGCACTGCCGGAAGAAACCGCAGCACTTCGCCAAGAAGGATGCGGCGACCTGAGCTGCCGCTAGTGCTGATCAGCTAGCCGGAGCGCATCGCGGCCAGCATCGTGCTGATGTTGAGCGGCACGAGGGCCGCGAGCGTCAGCATGTTCTCGTGCGGCCACGCCGACGATGATGCCGTGCCATGTCCGCTGTCGGTGCGATAGCTGGCCATCACCTGCTTGATCGACTGCGTCGCTGCATCGGCCGCGTCCATGACGGCGGCGTTGGCCTCGGCCGTCGGCCATGCGACGGAATGCGGCACGCCCGACGACATCAGCATGAAGGCCATCGGCCAAGCCGACGGGGGCGACGAGAACGGAAACATGGCAAGCCATGCCGCCATCGGGTTGGCCGCGGGGCCCATCATTGAATTGCCGAGCGGGTTGCCGACGGGCGCGCGCATCATTGATGCGCCCATGGAAGCTCCCGCCGACGCGCCACTCATCGCTCTGGTCATGGCATTCGTGAAGGCCGTCATGGCCTCCCATGGATTGGCAGGAGGTGCCGGCGGCGGGGATATCATGGGCCAACCGAAGGGCATCGATGCAAACGGCATGAAGGGGAAGGACGGGACCGGCGGGCGGGTCGCGGGGACCGGCCAGCTCCACGGCGCGGCGTCGCGGCGCGGCGGCTGCAGTACCGATGACCAGAAATTCAGAACCTGATCGGCGAAGGCGCCGTAGGCGGCGGTGCTGGCTGCCGAATAGCCGAAAGCGGCGTCGGCGCAGCGGCGAGCGAAGCGTTGTTGGAGATGCGGGTCGACCATGCGCGTCGTGCCTTTCTCTCCGCCCCTCGGCAGGCCTCGAATCTAGACCCGCCGCTGCGCTGCAACAAGTCAATTGCGCGGTATTGTCCGCTGTCGAAATGAACGAACGGGCTCGGACAAGCGCCTAACTCGTCGACTCGGCGAGTTTATCGCTAGCTTCGGGCGGCGGCACGGTGACCGGCGTGGCCGGCGCATCGCCCTGCTTTCCTCCGGCGCGGCGCCCGGCCACCAGCCAGTAGGCGAGGCCGCTCAGAATGCCGACGGCTAGGAAGGCGCGCAGCGCGTACTCATTGACGATCGACGGCTGACCGGCCACCTCGTTCAGGTACACGGCGGCGAATCCGCCAGCCGCAATGGCGACCCCGACGATCACGTAATAGATCCACGACCGCACGCGCGCCCATTCTGCAATGAAGATGGCGATGAGGGCGAAGGGGAAGGCGAAGATCGCCGAGTGCGTCGCGGCAAGTAGGGCAAGAACGCCGGCGTTGCCGAGCCGCTCGGACAACGCGTCGGCCGGCAGGACCGCGAGATCAGCAGGCGTGACGACGAACGCAACCGTCGTCAATCCGGCAATGAGGCACGCAACGATGAAGCCGAAAACAACGCGCAACAGCGTGAACATGGGGCCACCCACTCGCTTCATAGAGGCATGAAGCTTACAGGTCTTAATTCCCAAATCTCAATGAAAAACGCCGCTTCTGCCTAACGGTGGTCTCAAGCGTTGCGCCCGGCGATCAGCCAATAGACGAAGCCACCGGCAAAGCCCGCCGTGGCGAACACCTGCCAGATCGTCTGCTCCGGGAGCACGAAGCTTTCCGATTGGCCGACGCGGGCGAGAAAGGGGATAGCCGCCAGCGCGATTCCGCCGCCCACAATGTAATAGGCGGCCGAGCGGATGCGGGCGATCTCGCCGACGATAACGATCAGCAGCGCAGGAATGAGCGTCAGGCCAGCCAGCAGCATGAGCCCTTGGTTCATCATCGCGAAGATGGTCTCCGCGCTACCGTCGCCGATCGGGTTCACGTGCAGCGCCGCGGTGATGCGCTCGAGGCCCAGCGTGATGAGCACGAAGAACGATGCCGCAGCCCCCAAAAGGAGCGCGAACGGAACGACGATGAGGAGGCGGCCGACCGTCTTGACCACGTTCGCTCAGGCCCCGCTGCCGCTCGCCACTTCGTCGGCGCCCGTTTGGCGCTCGCTGGCCCTGACCTTGACGCTCGCCGAGCGGAGTTGGCCGCAGGCGGCGTGAATATCGCGCCCGCGCGGCGTGCGCACCGGGCTCGCATAGCCTGCGCGGTTCACGACCTCGGCAAAGCGCTCGATCTGCTCCCAGTCCGAGCATTCGTAAGGCGCACCGTCCCACGGATTGAACGGGATGAGGTTGATCTTGGCCGGGATGCCGGCGAGCAGGCGCACGAGCGAACGCGCCTCGGCGAGGCTGTCGTTGACACCTTTCAGCATCACGTACTCGAAGGTGATGCGCCGGGCGTTGGACAGGCCCGGGTAGCTGCGGCAGGCCTCAAGCAGCTCGGCGATGGGGTATTTGCGGTTGATGGGCACGAGCTCGTCGCGCAGCTCGTCGCGCGTGGCGTGCAGTGAGATGGCGAGCATGGTGCCCGCTTCCGCGCCCCAGCGAGCGATCTCGGGAACGATGCCGGAGGTCGACAGCGTGATGCGCCGCTTGGAAACGGAAAGACCCTCGCCGTCGGCGGCCACCTCGATTGCGGCCTTCACGTTGTCGAAGTTGTAGAGCGGCTCGCCCATGCCCATGAGCACGATGTTGGTGATCTTCCGCTCGGTTGTGCCGCATGACGGTAAGAGGCGCGCATCGCCCGGCGCCTCGGCGCCCGGCCAGTCGCCGATGCGATCGCGGGCGAGCAGGATTTGGCCGACGATTTCCTGCGCCGTCAGATTGCGCACTAGCCGCTGCGTGCCGGTGTGGCAGAAGGTGCAGTTGAGCGTGCAACCGACCTGGCTCGAGATGCACAACGTGCCGCGGTCGGCTTCGGGGATGTAGACGGTCTCGATCTCCGGGGACTTCACCTCGGCGCCCTGCGGCTGCAGCCGCAATAGCCACTTGCGCGTACCGTCGACGGAGATCTGCTCGGTGACGATCTGCGGCCGCTCGAGCGAGAAATTTTCCGCCAGCGCCGAGCGCAGCTCCTTGGCGACATCGGTCATGGCATCGAAGCTCGTCACGCCGCGCACGTAGATCCAGCTCCACAGCTGGTTGACGCGCATGCGCGACTGCTTCTCGGGCACGCCGGCGCGAGCGAGCGCTTGGCGCAGGCCCTCACGTCCCAGCCCGGCCAGCGACGGCTTCGGCTTCGGCAGGGCGGGTTGGGCAGCGTCGGCGGCTGCGCGGGCGGATTCGGCTAACAGGACCATGTGCGCTCGGTGATCAGAAGCTCGCCTTTATCTAGCGCCTCCGATGGGCCCCCGAAAGACGGCAAAATCCCCTGTCCGGCGACGATGCGCCGGTGGCAGGGGATCAAGATGAAGAGCGTGTCGCTGCATTGTGGGGCGTTTTCGCCCCGGCTAGTCGTAAGGGCGCCTCAAGCGGCCGGCACCCACCGTCCTGCAACGAAACCGAAAGCGACCGCGTCGGGGTGCAGTCTGGCGGACTGCCGCAGCTGGTCGGCCGACTTCACATCCGCGTCCTCGATCGTGACCGCGGGACGGGCTGCGTCGACAGTATCGTGAAATCCACTGAGCAGGATGACCCTTTTTCCGCGGACTTCGATCTTGGGGCAAGCCATGCGTCACCTCCTTGTAGGGAGACCAGCGCCACGGAGGCTGGATCTGGGGGGAGTGCCATCGCCCGCCGCTGTAGCAGGCACCCGTGACGAATGCTGACCACCTACAACAATCACTATACGTGACATTTGCGACACTCCAAATAACTTTCCGTTACGCTAGCGTAAAGACAATGTTGACAAAATTTGACGCGCTGCAACGCGTCACTTGCCGAGCGGCATGTTGAATTGCAGGCGCCCGGTCCAATTCTCCGGGGTCGTCGTGCTGCCACTCTCGATGCCGCCCGTCGCTTGCAGGCTCGAGCCGTCCTTCACGCCTACCGCGAGACCGGCTTCCGCTTTCAATTGCACATCCATCGGGCGAACGGCCGCGACTGCGGGATTGAGTGCAGAGAATTCGTCGAAGCCGACGAAAGCACCCACCGCCGCACGCGGCTCTATGAAAGTCTCGTCGCTGACCGCAAAGCGGCGCGAAACCTCGGGAAGCACCTCGACCTTGCCGGTTCCGGCGGCCTTGGTCTCGCCGGTCGCGGAATCGCGCATGGCGTCCTCGACGTAAACGAGGCCGACGCTGGGAGCGACATTCCAGCCGCTCACCTCGCGCGTGCCGGTGAGCTTGCCGCGCACGAGACGGCGCGCCGTCTGCGTGTCGTCGATCTCCGAGCTGGCTACGACATTCTCTGTCGCGCCCCACGCCGCGCGGCCGTCGAAAACGACACCGGAGCCGAGCTTCATGCTCATGTACGGACCGGCCATCCAGCCGCTCGCTGCCATCTCCGACACGTTGTATTTTCCCGTCTCCACACCACGATCGACCTGTGCGAGGGCGCCGATCATGATGTCCGGCCCGATCATCGAGCGGGTGCCGAGGTAGAGAATACCGATGTTTCCGTCACTTATGCCCGCCTCGGAGCTCGTCGTGGCATAGTTCTGCATGCGGCCCTCGAGCCAGAAATCGACGATCCCCGGGTCCGGCGTCTTACCGCCGTTCGTCGCGGCTGCTATCTCCGACAGGCTCACGGAAAATTCCACGTCCTTGGCCCGTCCGTCATCGTCGACGGCGACGCTGCTCGACAGCGGCTTGTCGGGATTGGCGATCGGCGCCGGTGCGCGACCGATGTGGATGCGGTCAGGCTCACGCGCGTTGAGCAGTTCCTTGCGGCGGTCGAGGAAGGCCGCATTCGCTGCTTCGCTGTGCGTCGAGGTGCAAGTCGCGGTGATCGTCGCCGAGCCGCCTCCGGCAGCAGTGAAGCGGAAGAGATAAGATGTCGCCTGCGGAGCCTTGAAGCTCGCCGCCGCCGTCGAGGCATCGGCGATCAACGTCTGTGGCGCACCGCCGCCGCTGACGAGGCCACCGATACGGTAGCGCCGGGGGCGCTGCGTGCCGAAAAGGTAAGAATGTCGCCGGCATCGAGCACGAGCTCTCGCGTTACCGCGGCGGCGGTGACGCTGGCGTCGAGCGCACCGCGATTGGCTGCGGCGCACCCGCCGCCCGTCGCTGCCGCCGCGGAGCCGACAGAGATTGCCGAGGCCGTAAGGACCACTCCCGCGAGCCAGCAACGGTGATGCAACGGGCCCAGACGTCGCTTCTCCATCCGCATTACTACGCCTCGTACTACGGAGCTATCGCGATTCGTCCGCCTTGCTGCAGTGCAAAATCGTCGGAAGTATGAAAGCAGCGGCAAGCTCTTAGCTGCTCTGCGGCACGTGCATGGCGCGGCGGCTCGCCGGTGCGCCGCCCGGTGACGCAACTTCAGCTGCAGGGAACGCTCCCGCGCTCAGCGCGCGGCCGCCGCGTTCAATACCGTGCGAAAGCCGACGTGGCCGGTGCTGAGGTCGACCTCCTGCGGCTGCCGCGCGCTCGACCGGTAGCGTCCACAGAAATTGGAGGCGCAGAGATAGGAGCCGCCCTTGATGACCTTGCTCGGCATGACGCCCGGCGCCAAGCGCACTTGCAGCAGGTTTGGCCCCATGGGGTTCTGCGCGGGCCCCTGCGGATGACCGGGGACGTACCAGTCGTTCGTCCATTCCCAGACGTTGCCGATCATGTCGTAGAGATCGTAGCCGTTGGGCTTGAAGCAAGCGACCGGAGCGGCGCCTGCATAGCCATCGGCTTGCGAATTGTAGACGGGGAAGATCCCCTGCCATGTGTTGGCGACCGGCGTGCCGTCGGCGTCGAAGGCACCGCTCAGATCCGCGCTGTCGTCGCGGCCGCCCCGTGCGGCAAACTCCCATTGCGCTTCCGTAGGCAACTCGCGCCCGAGCCAGCGCGCGTAGGCCTGCACATCCTCGTAGACGACGTGCACGACGGGATGGTTCTCGCGCCCGACGATCATCGAGGCCGGGCCCTCGGGCTGCCGCCAGTTGGCGCCTTTGACGTATTGCCACCAGTGGGTGATGTCGCCGCCGGCCTTGATCGGCTGCACGAAGAGTGCAGAGCCGGGCGAACGCAGTTCTTCCGGCAGGCCCAGATGGGTTGAGGGATCGGGGCCGCGCTCGGCCAGCGTGATGTAGCCGGTGGCGGCAACGAAGCGAGCGAACTGTGCGTTCGTCACCTCGTGCTGGTCGATCCAGAACCCATCGACGCGGACGATATGCGTGCTGCGCTCCTCCGGCTGCTGGCGATCGGAGCCCATGGCAAACGCGCCGCCGGGGATGAACACCATGCCGGCCTTGTCGCCGACGCCTTGGGGCACGCCGGAGTAGTCCGCACAGCGTTTGGCCATGGGCGCCGCGAACGCAGTCGCGCTTGCAACCAGCACGCCGGTAGCGAGCGCTGCAAGGAGCGCAACACCGCATCCAGGTCGAACACGAATCATCATGGCTGCGATCTTATGGTGTCGGCCGTCCGGCGCCGTACTTTTCCATGTTTTCCTTGCGCAGCTGCTGCAGCTTGGGCAGCAGGTCGTACACAGGAGGATTGTTGGACAGGAAGCCGATCTTGAACTGCGGCGGATACTTGATCAGCTCCTGCATGTACCAGCCGGACGTGGCCATGATGGGCACGCCCATGGGGATGTGGCGGATGCCGACACTCACGTCCTCTTTCGGATCGGTGTACAGATTGAAGAAGATGCCGCCGCCGGAGTCGGTAAAGATCGAACCGCTGAAGCCGCCCCAGTCGCCGCGCTGCACGACCGAGTTCTCGATCTCGGCCGTCACGATGCCCTTGAACTCGTCGATGCGCATCGCCGAGTAATACTGGTTCAGCGTGTAGGGCCGGCTGCGCCGCGCCGAGAGCCCGTCGTCGGCGACGAAGAAGCCCGCCTGATCGACGCCGTCGATGTACGTCGTCTTGGGGAACAGCTTGGCGAGCTCGGCGCCGGGCACGCCGGCGAGTGACAGCGCCGTCGGCAGCAGGTCGGCGAGATCGAACAGCCCGTCCGACTTGCGCGGGACGATCATGTCCTTCCAGTAGGCGAAGGTCGGCACGCGTACGCCACCTTCCCAGCTCGAGCCCTTGCAGCCGCGGAAGGGCGTGCGGCCATGCGGCGGGACCTCGCACTCGGGGCCGTTGTCGGAGGTGAACAGGATGAGCGTGTTCTCGAGCTCGCCGACCTCCTTCAGTTTGGCGACGAGTTTGCCGAGCGTGAAGTCCATCTGCACCATGCAGTCGCCGTAGACCGTGCGCGACATCGATTTGCCGGCCCATTCGTCCGACGGGTAGTTGTCAAAGTGGCAGCCGCGCGTCCCGTGGTAGAGGAAGAACGGCTGCTTGCTTCCCTGCATCTTGCCGAGGAAGTCCAAGCTCACGTCGAGCCAGTGCTTGTCGAGCTGCTTGATGTAGTTGAGCTCGATCAGCTTGCCGTTCTCGCACTTCGTCTTGTCGGCCGGACTGCAGTGCACCTCGTAATGGTTGAAGGCGTCCTCCTCGAGCATCTTGAAGCGCTCAGGCGACAGGGCGACCTCCGGATTGAAGTAGATGTCGCGCCACTCGGTGTACATATCGGAGACGCCGAGAAAGCCGACGTAGTCGTCGTAGCCGACGTTCTGCGGCAGCGAGCCCTGGTTCTCGCCCATGTGCCACTTGCCGACGCCTTGCGTGATATAGCCCTGCTGCTTGAGCAGAAACGGCATGGTGATGGCGCCGTCGAGGCCGCCCGCCTCGCCGTACATGGGCGGACGCAGAATGCCGTGATGCAGCGGGTTTTGGCCGGTGTGGATGGTGGCTCGCGTCGGCGAGCATGACGGCGTCGAATAGGCGGAGGTGAGGAGCAGCCCTTCGCTGGCGAGCTTGTCCATCACCGGCGTCGCATTGCCGATGGCGGTGCCGCCGCCGTTGAAGCCGGGGTCCATCCAGCCGACGTCGTCCATGAGGAAGATGAGGATGTTGGGCTTCTTGCCGGTCTTTTGCTCGAGCGCCGCTAGCTTGTCGCGGGCTTCCTTGTCCTGATCGGGATGCAGGACGACGGGGTACATGTTGTCCGCCGGCTTCACGTCCTTGAGGTGAATGTATTGCTCGGCATGACCGAAGCCCGGGGCCGTGGTCGGGCCCGTCGACGCGCCGCGGAGGTTCTCGGCGGCTTCCTGGGCGAGGCCCGGCGAGGCGGCGATCGCCAACGCCGCGATGAGCGCGGCGCGGATGGAAAATGGCGTCATGTCGGGGCCATGGCTCCACTTTGGGGGCAGCCGGCGCGCGAGCGGTCGCTAAATGCACGTCCACGTGGGGCTGCCCCGATTTGGACGCCCGCGCACCCTATGGCCGCCAATTTAATGAGGTGTACCTAGCAAGTGCTTAACTCTATCCATTGGCTGCCGCCGATTGCGCTCCATTGCAGCACGCAAAACCTGTGACGCACAGCTTCCCAGTTGGGCGCCACTCGCCGGCATGGTACAGGCAACAATCAATGGTTCCGCGTGGGGGGGAGATGCCCGGATGTCATTGCCGATCAGACTAGCTGCGGTTGCCGTCTGCTGGGCGATAAGCGGCGCGCTGCTGAGCTCCGAAGCCGCCCTGGCCAACGACTTCACCTTCAACGAGAAGGTGAACCAGGAGATGGCCAAGAAGCTCAAGATCCCGGTCTACTTCGCCGTGCCGGCGAGTGCGCGCGCGACGCTGCCGAAAGACATCAAGACCACCGACCGCCTCATCGACTTCAAGCATCCCGATGCTGAGAAAGCCGCCGGCGACGTGGGGCTGCGACTCGTCGTGGCCAAGCGCTCGGGGCTCGCCAAGCGGCTCGGCAAGAGCGGCCTCGTACAGACAGGCGACATCCTCTTGACCTTCCGCACCGAGTGGGGCGGTGCGGGCGCCTATCCCAACATCCAGATGGGCATCAGCCACACCGGCTTCGCCTACGTCGGCAAGGACGGCGTGCTGCGCAATCTCGATAACCCGATGAACGAGGAATATCTCGGCTCAGGGATGCGCGCCGACCTGACGAGCGAGCACTACCGCACGCTGAACTATCTGCACATCGTTCGCCCGCGCAATCTCACCGATGCACAGCGCGCCAACCTGCTCGCCTGGGCGACGCGGCTGAATTCCAGCGCCAAGCGCGTCTATCCGAGCCAGATCAGCTTCAATCAAGACTACAACGCACCGAAATACCGGCCGGGCAAGTCGCTCGACTTCGTGAAGCGTTTCGGTCAGGTCGCGCTCGGGCAGAACCCATCCGGCGCGCTCGACCTCTACTGCTCGGAATTCGTCTGGTCGCTGCTCTCGCTGAGGAACTGCGACCCGGCCAAGACGGGGGACGATTTCAAGGGCAGCCGCGTGCCGGCGTGCGTCAAGGAGCCGATGGAGCCGATGAAGGCCACCGGCAATGTTGTGCCGGGGCACGGGCGCAACTCGTACTCGGGCCTGGCCGATGGACCGATGCTGGTCGTCGATCAATTGAAGCTGCCGGTCGACGAGCGCAATAGAGTCCTGCACAGCGTGTTCATCGAGAACCCCGAGGGCCTCTCCCAGCTGTCGCCGGGCCACAAGGCGCTCGCCGAGCAGATGCAGCCAAAGTTCGCGCCGCTGGAAAGGTACTACACCGGCATCACCGGCAGGCTGTGGCAGAGCTGGCGCGCCAAGCTGATCGGCACGGGCTTCAACTGGGCCGGCATCGCCGAGAACTATTCGCCGACCTCCTATCTCGTCAACACTCTACTGCCCGCCAACAACAACAACCGCTCAATGGACTACGTGGCGACCGTGGTGATCGAGTAGGACACGCACAGCTCGGCGCGCGTGCCGCCGGAGAAAAAAACGGGCATGGATCGCCGGGAATTCCTGCTTGCGGGGCTTGCTGCCTCTTGCGCGCTGGCACGTCCGGCCTGGGCGCGCGACCCCGTCTGCATCGCCGATATGCACTCGCACTTGTTCTTCTTCGGCCCTAACACGCCGGCGACAAAGCCGCTCGGACGCAGCATGGCTGCCGGCAATGCCACGCTCGTTGCCTGGTCGCTCGTCGGCGACGTGCCTTGGCTGCGCCGATCCGCGCAAGGCTTGAAGCAGAAGGGCCAGCCGAAGCGGGGCGAGGCCATCGCCTGGTTCGAGGCCGACCTCAACCGCATCAAGCAGCACCTCGCCGAGCAGAACCTCAAGATCGTGCTGACGCCCGATGACGTCGATCGGGCGCTGGCCGGGGAACCGCACGTCGTGCTGTCGGTCGAAGGTGCGACGTTCGTCGAGGGCGACCTGCAGCCGCTGCAACGGGCCTATGAGCTCGGCGTGCGCCAAGTGCAGCTCGTGCATTACATCGAGAACCCGCTCGGCGACTTCCAGACCGAGAAGCCGCTGCACGACGGCCTCACCGAACTCGGCCGCATGGTCGTGCACGAGTGCAATCGGCTGGGAATTCTCGTCGATCTGGCACACTGCACCGACGAAGCCGTGCGCCAGGCGCTTGAGGTCTCCACCCAGCCGGTCGTGTGGTCGCACAGCTCGGTGACGCGCACGCGCAAGCCGAACTGGACGATGTCCACCTGGCAGGCGCGCCAGCTTCCCCTCGAGACGGCGAAGGCGATCGCCGACAAAGGCGGCGTCATCGGTTTATGGCCCATGCGCTCCGACGTGGGGGCGACGCCCGAAGCGTACGCCGAGCGACTTTGGGAGCTGGCCGAATGGCTCGGCGAGGATCACGCCGGGTTCGGCACCGACATGAACGCCATCACCCGTCCTGCCATTGCCAGCTACGCGGATCTGCAGCTCGTCGTGCGCTACTGGGAGAAGCTCGGGCTTAGCGATGCGAGCATCCACAAGCTGGCGATGGGGAATTACGCGCGCGTCTTGCGCCAGGCGCTGGCGGCCAGACAGGCCTAGCGCGCGCCTCAAGATCTCACAGGATGAACTTCGACAAGTCGGCGTTCTTGGCGAGATCGCCGACGCGGGCGTTGACATAAGCCGCATCGATGGTGACCGCCTGCCCGTTCCGATCGGAGGCATCGAACGATATCTCGTCGAGCACGCGCTCCATCACCGTCTGCAGGCGTCGGGCGCCGATATTCTCGACGGTGGAGTTGACCAGCACCGCCGCATCGGCGACCGCGTCGATCGAATCGTCCGTGAAGGTGATCGCCAGGTTCTCGGTCGCCATCAGCGCCACGTACTGCTTGATCAGGCTCGCCTCCGGCTCGGTGAGGATGCGGCGGAGATCTTCGCGCGTTAAGGGCTTCAGTTCCACGCGGATCGGCAGCCGGCCCTGCAGCTCGGGTAGCAGGTCGGAGGGTTTCGCGACGTGGAAGGCGCCCGATGCGATGAATAGTACGTGGTCGGTTTTCACTGGACCGTGCTTGGTAGAGATCGTCGTGCCCTCGATGAGCGGCAACAGATCACGCTGCACGCCCTCGCGTGAGACATCGCCGCCGATGCGGCCGCCGTCGGCGCGCGAGCAGATCTTATCGATCTCGTCGAGGAAGACGATGCCATTGTTCTCGACGGCATGGATCGCCTCGCCGACGATCTGCTCGCTGTCGATCAGCTTGTCGCTCTCCTCGGCGATCAGCACGTCGTGGCTGTCGGAGACCGTGACGCGGCGCGGCTTCGTGCGCTGACCGAAGGCCTTTCCCAGCATGTCGCCGATGTTGATGGCGCCGATGGAGGCGCCGGGCGCGCCGGGGATGTCGAACATCGGCAGCCCCCCGCCCGTCTCGGCGACTTGGATCTCGATCTCCTTGTCGTTGAGCTCTCCGGCACGCAGGCGCTTGCGGAAGCTCTCCCGCGTCCCGGCCGAAGCCCCCGGGCCGACGAGGGCATCGAGCACGCGCTCCTCGGCATTCTTCTCCGCCTTGGCGCGCACTTCCTTGCGCTTGACGTCCTTGACAAGCGCCAGTGCCACCTCGACGAGATCGCGGATGATACTGTCGACGTCGCGGCCGACATAGCCGACCTCGGTGAACTTCGTCGCCTCGATCTTGATGAACGGAGCGCCGGCGAGCTTGGCCAGGCGGCGCGAGATCTCCGTCTTGCCGACCCCCGTCGGCCCGATCATCAGGATGTTCTTGGGCAGCACCTCTTCCTTCATCTGGCCTTGCAGCTGCTGGCGCCGCCAGCGGTTGCGCAGGGCGATGGCGACGGCGCGCTTGGCGTCCGTCTGGCCGACGATGTAGCGGTCGAGCTCGGAGACGATCTCGCGCGGAGAGAAATGGGTCATTGATCTAGAAGCCTCACTCCGCCGATACGAACTTCAGACCGACGGTGCACGCGACGAGGCCGAAGAGCAGGACGACGCGGATGGGCGTCCCGGCTTCGCCGTAAGCCATGATGCCGAGCACCGCCGTTCCCGCAGCACCGATGCCGGTCCACACCGCATAGGCGGTGCCGAGCGGAACTCCCTCGAGCGAGCGGTTCAGGAAGTAGAAGCTGCCGACGCCGATGGCGAAGAACGCGACCGTAGGGGCGACGCGGCTCATGCCATCGGTGTAGCGGAAGACCGTCGTGGCGGCGATTTCGAGTGCGCCTGCCGTCAAGAGATACAACCACGCCATTACGCAACTCCATTGGGCCGTGCCGGCTAGCGGCTCGAGGGCAGGCTTTCGATCACCAGATTGCTGTTGGTATAGACGCAGATCTCAGCGGCGATGGTCATGGCCTTGCGCGCAATCGCCTCGGCGTCGAGCGGCTGGTCGAGCAGGGCGCGGGCCGCGGAGAGCGCGTAGTTGCCGCCCGAGCCGATGCCCATGATGTGCTGCTCGGGCTCAAGCACGTCGCCGGTTCCGGTGAGCACCAGCGTCGTCTCGGCATCGGCCACCAGCATCATGGCTTCCAGCCGGCGCAAATAGCGGTCCGTGCGCCAGTCCTTGGCGAGCTCGACGCAGGCACGGGTCAGCTGGCCCGGGTACTGCTCGAGCTTGCTTTCCAGCCGCTCGAAGAGCGTGAAAGCATCGGCCGTGGCGCCGGCAAATCCGCCGATGACGCCGCCCTTGCCCAGCGTACGCACCTTGCGGGCATTGGACTTGATGATGGTGGCCCCGAGGCTCACCTGCCCGTCGCCGGCGATGACCACACGTCCATTTTTACGAATGGTGAGTATGGTGGTGGCGTGCCAGGATCGTGGCTCGTGAGGATGATGACCAGGGACTTGCATTGCATTTGCATCCAGATGCGCCGCCAGCGTGCCGCAGGGGCGGCTCTGGAACGGCGGGGCTCAAGCTGATAAACGCTCGGTTCCGGCGAGGCAAGCGATAGCCAAGAGGACGCACTTGAAGCGGCAGGCGACCATTTCACGCAAGACCAAGGAGACCGAGATCACGGCCACCGTCGATCTCGACGGCTCCGGCGTGTTTAACGTCGAGACTGGTATCGGCTTCCTCGACCACATGTTGGAGCAACTCGCCCGCCATTCAATGATCGACATTGCTCTCAAGGCGGCAGGCGACCTGCACATCGATTTCCATCACACGGCCGAGGATACCGGCATCGTGCTGGGGCAGGCGGTCGCCAAGGCGCTCGGCGACAAGAAGGGCATCACGCGCTATGCCGATGTCCACCTGCCGATGGATGACACCCTGACGCGGGTCGCCGTCGACATCTCGGGGCGTCCCTACCTCGTTTGGAAGGTCGAGTTCTCCAAGCCCAAGGTCGGGGAGATGGACACCGAGCTGTTCCGCGAATGGTTCCAGGCCTTCGCGCAGAACGCCGGCATCACGCTGCACGTGGAGAACCTCTACGGCGAGAACAACCACCACATCGCCGAGACTTGCTATAAGGGCCTCGCCCGGGCGCTACGCAAGGCGATGGAGGCCGACGCGCGCCAGGCCGGCCGCGTTCCGTCGACAAAGGGCACGCTCGCCGGATGACAGTTTCGTAAACGTCGAGGCCGCATTGGTCATCTTCACCGTGCATGAGCCGCCGAACGGACCGGGCGATCGCCTCGATCGCGCCGAGCGGCTGGTATTCGTGAAGGACGGGTTCCACTGGATGGCGGCGCTGGTTCCGCCCCTTTGGCTGCTGATCAAAGGGTTGTGGCTGGAGCTCGCCATCTACATGGGCGCCACCGGGCTCGTGGTGTGGCTTCTCACGACCGCCGAGGCAAACACGGCGAGCAGCGCGTTTCTCATCATCGTGCAGATCGTGTTCGGCTTCGAGGCGGGCGCCATTTACAGTGCGGCGCTCGAACGCCGCGGTTGGCGCGTCGTCGGCACCGTTGCCGGCCGCGATCGCGAGGACTGCGAGCGCCGTTTCCTGGAGTTCTGGCTGCCGACGTATACGCAAATTCCGCCAGCTTCCTCGGAAGGCGGCGCGATCGCGACACCGAGCCCATCATGGGCCATGACGGCATGGACCCGCGCCAGGGACGCGATCGAGCGCGGACGCCAGCGTATCGGCGCAAAGGCCTGAGCGACAATGCAGCGCGTCGCCATCATCGACTACGGTTCTGGCAATCTCCATTCCGCCGCCAAGGCGTTCGAGCGCGCCGCGCGTGAGGGCGAGGCCGACGCAGCGATTACGATTACGGCGGACCCGAAAATCGTCGCCGCCGCCGACCGTATCGTGCTGCCGGGCGTTGGGGCGTTCGCCGACTGCAAGCGCGGGCTGGAGGCCGTCCCCGGCATGCGCGCCGCGCTCGAGAAGGTGGTCAAGGGATCGGGCCACCCGTTCCTCGGCATCTGCGTCGGCATGCAGCTCATGGCGACGCGCGGGCTGGAGTTCGAGGTGACCGACGGCCTCGACTGGATCGCTGGGGAGGTGCGTGCGATCGAGCCCACCGACGCGGCCCTCAAGATCCCGCACATGGGCTGGAACACGCTCAACGTGCTGAACCCGCATCCGCTGCTGACTGGCATCGAAACCGGGCCCAAGGGGCTGCACGCCTACTTCGTGCACTCCTTCCACCTCGTGCCGCGCATGCGCTCGGCGATCGTGGCGGAGACCGATTACGGCGGCCCCGTCACCGCGATGGTAGCCAAGGACAATATGGCCGGGACGCAATTCCACCCGGAGAAGAGCCAGACGCTGGGCCTGAAGCTGATCGCCAACTTCCTCAAGTGGAAGCCGTAGTCTCGTAGGCACCAGCGCGCAAAACGACAACGGGGCCAGACCCGAAGGTCTGACCCCGACAAACGCACTACCGGAATGCTTGGCTTAGCAGGCCGCGGCGAGCGGCAGCTCCTGCTGATCGCTCACGAACGGCGCCGGCATCGGGAAGGCGATGATGTTGGTATCCTCGCCCATATCCACACCCGCGCGCCGCTGACGGAACCAGCGCAGCGCCGTGTTGGTGAGCAGGGCCTCGTCCTTGACCGCCTGGATGAGCAGGCCGTCGTCGGGATCGAGCAAGCCGCAAAGCTGGGCTTCGATCTGCTCTTCGCGCGCCTCGGTGCGCACGTACCAGGTCTGCTCGAGCGGACGCGCCCAAGACTGGCCAAGCGCCATGATCTGCTGCGCCAGGACGTGCTTGTTGCGGTGGGGTTGGGCGAGATCGTAGGAGATGATGAGGGTGCGCATGGCGGGTGTCTCTCTTGCTTGGGCTTCTCGGGGAGAGACGCTCATACTACCCCGGATTGCGCTGCATTTGCGGCTCGGAACGTAGAGAGAACATCGCACGAATCAGGCTGCCTGTCCAGCGTTTGTTCTCCTCATGTTCCTGTGTGCCCGGAACGTTCCTAGGGAATTTACCGTACCGGCGAGGCTACTCGAAAAGCGTCAGCTGGTCGGGATGGGGGCTGCGCTCGATGCGCCGGTGACGCCCAAAATCGATCCGGTCCAGCAGCCCGGGGTAGCGCGCCTCGAACAGCTCCAACGCCTTGGCGCGAGCCCCCGAGAACCGCGCTTCCTCCCAGATCTCGTAAAGCCGGCGCGGGTCGCACGCGTATCGGCTGACGAGATCCTTGCGGCGGATCCGCAGCCAGCGCGCGATCCAGATGTCGACCGCATCGGCCTCGGTGAGAGGGCGGCGGGGAGCCGCGGGCGGCACGGGTTCTAAAGACGCAACGATCATGACCGGCAACGCTTCGTTCGCGGCCTTGACTTCAGCGGCCGCCCCTACTCTATCGGCTGAAATAACAGCGAACTGATGGCCAAGGTTGCAGCCACGGTACGCGCCAGCGAACCTGCAGAGAACCTCACCCCGTGATCCTCTTCCCTGCCATTGACCTGAAAGACGGCAAGTGCGTGCGCCTCAAACTGGGCGAGATGGGCGCGGCCACCGTGTTCAACGACAACCCGGCGGCGCAGGCGCGCAAGTTCCAGGATGAAGGTTTCAAGTACCTGCACATCGTCGACCTCAACGGCGCCTTTGCCGGCAAGCCGGTGAATGGAGATGCGGTCGACGCCATCCTCGATGCCATCTCCATTCCGGCGCAGCTCGGCGGCGGCATCCGCGACATGGAAACGATCGAAGAGTGGCTCGACAGCGGTATCGCGCGCGTCATCCTCGGCACCGTTGCGGTACGCGACCCGGACCTCGTGCGCCGCGCCTGCGTCGAATACCCCGGCCGCATCGCCGTCGGCATCGACGCCAAGGGCGGCAAGGTCGCGGTCGAGGGCTGGGCAGAGACGTCCGAGCTGACGGCGGAGGAGCTGGCCAAGCGCTTCGAGGACGCCGGCGTCGCGGCTATCATCTATACCGACATCGAACGCGACGGCGTTCTCAAAGGTCTCAACCTGCAGGCGACGGCGGCGCTGGCACGAACCACCGCGATTCCCGTCATCGCCTCGGGCGGGCTCGCCTCGATCGAGGACGTAAAGGCGCTGCTGCGGCCCGAGTATTCCATGCTCGAGGGTGCAATCGCCGGCCGTGCGCTCTATGACGGACGCCTCGACCCGGCAGAGGCGCTGGCGCTTCTTGCCGGCGCCTGAAAGCGACCCATATAGTCTTAGCCACATGCTCAAAATCCGCATCATTCCCTGCCTCGACGTGAAGGACGGCCGCGTCGTCAAAGGCGTGAACTTCGTCGACCTGATCGATGCCGGCGATCCGGTTGAAGCCGCGGCCGCCTACGACGCGGCCGGCGCCGACGAGCTCTGCTTTCTCGACATCACGGCGAGCCACGAGAATCGCGACACGATCCTCCACATCGTCGAGCAGACGGCCGAGCGCTGCTTCATGCCGCTGACTGTCGGCGGCGGCGTGCGCACGGTGGAGGACATCGGTCGGCTGCTGAATGCTGGCGCCGACAAGGTGTCGATCAACACCGCAGCAGTGAAGAACCGGGACTTCGTGAAGGAGGCGGCGGAGAAATTCGGCGCCCAGTGCATCGTCGTCGCCATCGACGCCAAGAGGGTTTCGCAGCCGGGCGAGCCGCCCCGCTGGGAGATCTTCACCCACGGCGGGCGCACGCCGACGGACATCGATGCCGTGCAGTACGCCAGGGACGTCGTCGCCTTGGGCGCCGGAGAAATCCTGCTCACGTCGATGGACCGCGACGGCACCAAAGCCGGCTTCGACCTCGAGCTGACGCGTGCCGTCGCCGACGCAGTGAGCGTACCCGTAATCGCCTCGGGCGGCGTCGGTACGCTCGATCATCTCGTCGAGGGCATCACCGAGGGCCATGCCAGCGCCGTGCTCGCCGCGTCGATCTTCCACTTCGGCACATACTCGATCGCGCAGGCGAAGGAGCACATGGCCGAGGCGGGCGTCGCCGTGCGTCCCGCAAGCTGAACAAGACCGGTTGAAGACGTCTGGCTGAGCTGCCTTGGTTCAGCGAAGACTTTGGCCCACGGCTAGGCCGCGAGACCGACCTTCTGCGTGCACTCCGACAGCACCGCATCGAGCTCGCCGGCCGGCACCGGGCGGCTGATGAAAAAGCCCTGCACTTTGCCGCAGCCGGCGCGGGCGACCGTGTTCAGCTCGTCGAGCGTCTCCACACCCTTGGCGACCGTGCCCATGCCGAGCGTCTCGGCCAGCATGGCGACCGCCTTTACGATGGCCGCGCTGTCCTCGCGCGCCGGCACGTCCTTCACCAGCGAGCGAGCAATCTTGATCTTGCTGAAGGGGAAGGAGCGCAGCGAGCTGAGCGAGCCGCTCGCCTTGCCGAAATCATCGAGCGTGATGCCGATGCCGCGCGCGCGCAGCTCAGTGAGCGTCGAGAGCATCTTGCCCCGGTCGCGATCGATGAGAGATTCGCTGATCTCCAGCTCGAGGCGCGAGGGCGCGAGGCCAGCGTCGGAAAGTGCCTTACGCACGACGCTCGTCAGGTCGCCGCTCTCGAACTGCAGAAGCGACAGATTTACCGTCACCGTCAGCTCGTCGGCCCAGCGCGTCGCGTCATGGCACGCCTGGCTCAGCACCCAGCGCCCGATGTCGATCATGGCGCCCGTCTTCTCGGCAAGTGGCAGAAAATCGTCCGGCGGGATGAGGCCGTTGCGTGGGTGCTGCCAGCGGAGCAGGGCCTCGCAGCTC
>Ga0299912_10001098_pt1 | contig 21922 bp, 19 predicted proteins | sample RVTome_2_FD_207667 | JGI IMG/M metagenome (GOLD analysis project Ga0299912, IMG submission 207667) | Soil microbial communities from uranium-contaminated site in the Upper Colorado River Basin, Wyoming, United States - RVT95D214 (version 2) ... | reverse complement strand
TTTCTTTGTCAGCCAAGATCTTGGCTGCCTCATCCGTGGCTCCGGAGAGGGAGAGGCAATAGGCAGAAGAACCTCTGGCCTGCGGATTGAAACTTCCGTCCGCGTGGAGGCTGATAAATAGATCGGCGCCATAATCTCTTGCTATCTTACTCCTACCGTCCAAGGGGATAAAATAGTCTCCTTTTCGGGTGAGGAAGGCTTGAATTTCTTTATTTTGATTAAGGAGATGCACTAATTTTGCTCCCACCTTTAATACAATATCCTTCTCCATCGTCTTTTTCGGACCGATGGCGCCTGGATCTTCCCCACCGTGACCGGGATCAATGACAACGATCTTGGTTCCCTTTGGTCTGATCTCTTTCTGCTTTCGCCTCTCTTCTATTTCCTTTTTCTCCAGCGATACGTCAACCAGGTCGATGACAAGACGATGGGGTTTATCTTGGTAAGGCTTTAGAAGGAAGACAGTGGCGCTTAAAGGTTTTTTCTGATAAAGGGTCAATTTGACTTTATCCTTCCCCAATTCGGTCAAACTCATTTTAGTGAGGAATGGATCTTTGACCTCCGTCATTCCCTTGAGTCGAGGAAAGGAAATTCCCTCCAATTCCAGAAAAAATTGAGGGGGATTTTCTTGCGAGGAACTTTCATAACGAATGGGTTCCGTAAGGTCGAGGACAATTCGGGTGTGATCCGGAGCAGACCAGAGCCTGATGTCCGTAATCATTGCAGCCAGAGCAGTGATGGATTGAGAAAAGAGTATTGAAAATCCGATGAAGAATATAAGAAAAATTGTTCGAAACGCAGTTCCCATCTTTTGGAGTATCGATACCATATCAAACCCAATCTGTCAAACACCAAACCAAGCCCCGGAAGTTCCAGGCCTTTCCGTTTTTCTTTAATGATTTTTTTAACATTTCGGTGGTTTTTTGACAAGTTATAAGAGTAATTCCCTATGGGAAAGATTTTTTATAACATTTGGTGCGCCCTCATTTATTGAGGGCGGAGTCCGTCTTATCACATTTTCTTTGTTCTTGACTATGGGATATTTTGCATATATGATTTCAGAAAAACCTATAGAAAGGAGAAATTATGAGTCAGAAGATCATTGATCTATTAAACAAGGGCCGGTCCAGAGAATTGACAGCCATTTCTCAGTATATGGCACAACATTACGAACTGGAGGATCAGGATTTTGGGAAGTTAGCCTCCAAGTTAAAGGAGATTGCGATTCAGGAGATGAAGCACGCTGAAAAATTGGCCGAGAGGATTTTGTTTCTGAAGGGAGAACCTACCTCAAAACCGGATGGGGTAGCTAAAAAGGGGCAGAAAATCCCTGAGATGTTAACCACGAACATGGCCCTTGAGTCAGCAGCCATGAAAATGTATAACGAAGCAGCCGTGGTCTGCGCCGCTGAAAAGGACCAGATTTCAAAAGAACTGTTTGAAGAACTCCTCAAAGACGAAGAAGACCATTTCAATTATTTTGAAAATGTGAAAGACCATATTGGCAAGCTCGGCGCTGCTTACCTGGCCACTCTTGTAGGCTAAGAAGGCCTATTTTCCTGATGGTTGTTAAATCAAATAATCCCCCTTCCCAATAAATCCCCCTGAATCCCCCTTTGCTAAAGGGGGACCAAGGGGGATTATTTATTCTTGCAGGTATCCACCAGAGTTAAAAGCCGATATTCTACCTAAAAACCTTGACAGAAATTAAAAATACAGATTAAATTTGTCAGAGTTTAGAACAATAGAGGAAGATAATGATTTCTGCAGTTCTCCTCGGAGCGGGTGAATCGAAACGAATGGGGGTTGATAAGTTATCGCTCCCTTGGGGAAGGAAAACCATTTTCGACCGCTGTTTTGAAACTCTTTTGCGATCCGAAATACGGGAGTTGGTGGTCGTCCTTGGCATTCGAAGTAAGAGGGTAAAAAATCTATTTCGGGGACGAAAAGTGAAAGTTATTATAAACCCGTATTCTAATCGGGGCATGAGTACATCTATCCGAAGAGGCCTTCAGGCTATTCATCCCGGTTGTCATGGGATTCTCATCGCTTTGGGGGATCAGCCTCTTCTCAAAGCAAGGACTATCAACGGTTTGATCCATGCATTTGAAAAGGGGGAAAGGGGAATCATCGTTCCTTCTTTTCGGGGCAGAAGAGGGCATCCAGTTATTTTCCATAGAAGATACAAAAAGGAGTTGTTGGATCTGAAGGGGGATGTGGGAGGAAGATTCATTATTGAGAGGCATCCTGAAGATGTACGACTGGTTCCCGTGAAGTCCATTGGTGTTGTAAAGGATGTCGATACATGGCAAGATTATAAAAACCAGTTAAGAATTGTGAATGAAGAGTTAAGAATGAGAAGAGATAGGGAGAAAGGAAATAGGGGACTCCGATGACATCGAAAATGAATATCGATAAGTTAGTCGTTTTAATCCGGGGGGCCGGCGATATAGCCAGTGGAGTTGCTCACAGACTTCACCGGTCCCATTTTAAGATCTGTATGACGGAGATTCCCCATCCCCTTGCCGTGAGAAGAGGGGTGGCCTTCAGCGAAGCGATCTATGAAGGCGAAAAAGAAGTGGAGGGAATTCGGGCGAAATTCATTTCCAAGCCAGAGGAAATTGAATTTGCATGGAAGAAGGGGGATGTTCCGATTCTTGTAGATTCCGACGGGAAGAAAATAAGGCATTTTTTAAAAACCGATGTCCTGGTGGATGCCATCATGGTCAAACAGAATTTAGGAACTCAGGTTCACGATGCGCCTTTGGTGATCGGTCTTGGTCCAGGCTTTACAGCGGGGAAAGATGTCCATGTTGTAATCGAAACGAATCGAGGACTTCATCTGGGCAAGATGATCCTGAATGGTACAGCAGAACCTGATACAGGTATTCCTGGTGAGATCGGTGGATATACCATGGAGAGGCTTCTTCGGACAATGAAGAAGGGGATCTTCCATCCGCAAAAATCAATTGGAGATAGAGTGAATAAAGGGTCAGTGGTGGCTGTGGTAGACGATTTTCCGATCATCGCCAAAATCAGCGGGGTTGTGAGAGGACTTCTTCGGGAAGGGGTGGAAGTAAGGAAAGGGATGAAGGTAGGCGATATCGACCCGAGGGGCAAGAAGGAGTCTTGTTTTACCATCTCAGATAAAGCCAGGGCTATTGGCGGCGGAGTGCTGGAAGCCATCCTTTATCGGTTTAACAAGTGAATCAGCATAGAGCTCAGAGCTGAGAGCATTCCCCTCCCTCTCCCCAATGGGGAGAGGAGGAGGGTGAGGGGGATGAGATGACTTTAGGATGGATCCTCATCAAGAGGTCATTTACCCCATCGTCTACCCCATCGTCGAAAGGTTTGTGAAGAAAAGACAAGAAGAGGAAGGGCTGATGGGTTTGCTGACCGAAGCCTTGGGTGTTAAGGCAAGGGAAGTGATCAGTTTGGTCGGGGCAGGAGGCAAGACCACATTGATGTTTCGCCTTGCCAAGGAGTTGTTCACCGGCGGAAAGAGGGTGGTCACAACGACAACGACGAAGATTTTAGAGCCTGCTTTGGGGGAAACAGGGTCTCTTTTTGTTGATTCAGATGAGGAGAAGATCAAGGATTTTTTGAAAGGCCATCTCGATCAATATGGTCATATCACCATTGCTCGAGAGAGACTTGGATCTGGGAAATTGAACGGAGTTTCTCCAAATTTTGTAGATGGACTTTGGCGTTCAAATGGAATTGACACAATCATTATAGAAGCGGATGGCGCGGCAGGCCGATCGGTTAAAGCACCGAGAGAGGATGAACCTGTCATCCCAACGAGCACGACTTTAGTCGTGGCCATTTTGGGAGTAGATGGGATGGAGATGGAGTTAAACGAGAAAAATGTTTTTCAGCCAGAAAGGATTTCAAACATAACAGGAGTCCCTCTTGAAGAGAGACTGACGGATGAGGCGATGGCTATCTTGATGACCCACCCCGAAGGCATCTTTAAAGGGGCCCCATCCTCGTCGAGGGTTGTTGCCTTTCTTAATAAGGTGGATGTTCCGAATGGAGTGGCCAAGGCGAAGAGTATTGCGCAAAAAATCCTTAAAAAAAAACACCGTCAGATCGAAAGGATTGTTTTGGGACAGTTGAAGAATAAGCCACCTGTAGTGGATGTGATTTTTCCATAACCATTACTTAAAACCGATGGCCATTTCCATGGTTCGTGGGTGACAACGCGACCATCGGGAATTTTGTCCATTGTTCATTGTCCATCGTTCATTATACCAAGTGGAGGGATGAAATGAGATGTCACAAGATTGTTTTCGTTGAAATTATTTTATTCTTTGGCTTAGCCTGTATTAGTTTCGCAGAGGATTACAATCTGCATTATTTTTTGTCTAAGTCTTCACCCAAGACGCTTGAACTTTCTAAGAAAGAAAAGTCGGAATTGTTCGATCAATTGGATGAGGTGATGAAAAAGGCTCAAAGAATTCGGACGAAATTAATACAGGCCCTTCAAACAGGGGAGACCGATGTCCGATATCAGGAAGGAAAATTTTGGATGGCTAAATTGGAAGAGGATCAGGGATTGATCGAAACGGGGATTCAACAGATTAAATTGTTGAAGGAAAAACCGACCCATCTTGTTGCCTCAATTAGACTTTATAAATCCTTAAAAGATCTCTCATCCAATTTTAATACCTATAACAATTTGCCTTCTTTCTCTGCCTTAGTAGGAGATTCTGCCCCTGAAATGGAATTGTGGGCCGAATCGGTCTTTTATAGACTTTACCTTCTTCCTCTTGCCCGTGTAAAGGACGTAGAGGAGAAGCCCGCCCAGAAGGAGAAGAAGTCGGCAACCAAAGATAAAAAGCCGGCCTCCAAAGAGAAGAAACCGTAGGCGATCATAACTAATTACTGTAGTTTTGGGCAAGAATGATGAAACATGGTACGGCTGCTGGCATTCTGGGTTCTCTGCGAGCGATAACCAAACCACCCGTGGTTTTAGTTGCTATCCTGGCCCTTACTTTTTACCTTCGCCTCCTCTATTTCGGACAAATTATTGATGGGGATGTAGGAAACATGGGCTATCAGGCTTGGCGGATGGCTGAGGGAGAGGTCGTGATCGATCTCGAAGGTCCGGGGAAGCCGCCTCTCTACCCGATGTCTTATGCTCTGTTCATTCGCTTCTTTGGTCCCTCTGTCCTTGGACTCAAGATGTTTGGAACGATTTTTGTCCTCTTGGCGGTCCTCGCGGTCTACTGGGTAGCGAATCAAGCTTATGGGAAAAAGGTAGGACTCTTAGCGGCATTGCTCTTTGGGGTTTTTTCATCGGGACCAATGGTAGAAGGTGGGACGGTGAACATGGAGACAATCTTACACCTCCCATATATCCTGGCTATTGGTCTTTTTCTTAAAGCCTCAGGATTAGGACGCCTCCGGTGGTACTTCCTTGCAGGCCTGTGTGCTGCATTGGCTACGCTTGTGAAACAGGTTGGTGGAGTACTCTTCTTTGTATTCCTCTGCCATGGGATTCATGAATGGTGGAGAAAGAAAGACCCTTGTTCGCCGAAACAGTGGCTTTACCGCTATATCCTGCTCGGAGCGGGAGCTTTACTACCCGTGATCGGTTTGATCATTTTCTATCACTTCCATGGATACACCTTAGGCCAGCTCTACGATTCTATGTTGGGAAGCAATTTACAATATATTCAAAGAGGATACGACTATACGAATTTCCTGAAGGAGTTATTTTCCAGTCTGAAAGTTATCCTTCCAGAAAATGCTCTCCTCTGGGTCGGTACAATGTTCGCCATGGCTTACTTGGGTTGGCGGATTTGGCGTGGTCAAGGACAAGCGAGTGATCGAATACTGCTTGGGTGGGCTTTCTGGTCCTTCGCCGTTCTCTGGGTCACCGGAACTTTCTTTTACCATTACTATCTTCAGATCATTGCCCCTTTTTCCGTGTTAGCCGCTTATGGAATTGTAGCAAGCTGGAAAATGGTGAAATCACTCTCTCCTTCGCCAAGGTTTGTGGCGAAAGGGGGATGGATAGCGCTACTCATAGTCATGGTTATTATTTTCGTAAAAACCGACTTTAAATATTTCTTTTCCTATACTCCTGTAGAACAGACAGTGTTCTACCATAAAGCTTTAGATGGTGTCTTTGATGGATATGGCGTATATAATGTCATTCAACATCAGGTCGCCGATTACATCCGCACCAACACGGAACCTACCGAGGCCATCTATATCTGGGGAATAGCCCCACAGATCTATTTCTTAGCGCAACGCAAAGCAGCAACCCGATACCGAAATAATTACAATATGAGCCGGCTCGTCAGCAATAACTCACTTGAGGCCCTGAAGGCCTATGCGCCTATGGTGATGGAGGATTTAAGAAAATCTCGTCCTGGCTGTATTGTGCAAATATTTAGGTTGGAAGACTTCCCAGAGCTTCAGACTTTTGTTCAAGATTGTTACATGACAGATAAGAATATAGAATTTGATTTGCCACCCTGGAGAATCCGACTTTACCGGAGGCGCCTTGATGATCAGATAGTTCCGACCCCCCCCCATCCTTCCCCCTCAAGGGGGGGAGGTCGGTACGACTCGCAACCGAGGTAAGGGTGGGGGGGATGCGGTGAATTAGGGGAAGTTGTATAATGAGAATAACTTCTTTCCCCTATTGTGCAAAATACAAGATTGCTTCGCTTTGCCCTGAATACCATGTGGTGCAGGGCTTCGTTCGCAATGATTACTTTAATAAGCCGTTCGCTATGGTTGCAGGATTAGCATTATGAAAGACATATACTCCGAGATTGTGAAAGCCCTTGAGAAAAAGGAGAAGGTGGCATTGGCCACGCTGATTACCCGAGTGGGTTCTGCCCCAAGGGCAGTAGGCGCAAAATATTTAATCAAGGGAGACGGAACCTCTGTCGGCTCTATTGGAGGAGGATGTGTTGAGGCAGAGGTTTGGCAAGAGGCTCAGAAGGTGATGGAGAAAGGAAAAGGGGGAATTCTCCATTTTGAGCTGACGTCTGAGCAATTGGCAGAGGGTGGGCTGATTTGCGGAGGGGATATTGATATCTTTTTGGAACCCCTCAGGGAGGATTTCTTAAATATCTATCAGGAAGCGGCAAGGATTAGACAGAAGGGTGGATCAGCTATTCTGGCTACCCTGGTCTCGGTAGAGGGTGATTTTCCCAAAGGGGAAGGTTCAAAGATATTGATAAAGGCCTCCGGAGAAAAGGTCGGTTCTTTGTTAGGTGAAGCGGAATTGGAGAAGAAGATTTTGGATGAAGGCGAGGTTACGGTAAGAGAGAAGAAACCGAAGGTATTGGTTTTGAGCTCTGAAAATAGAAAGATGGAAATACTTTTGGAACCGGTTTTCTCTGAGCCCACTGTTTATGTTTTTGGAGGAGGACATATTTCTGAGCAATTGGCTCCCCTTGCCAAGAAGGTTCATTTCAAGGTGGTGGTCATCGATGATCGGGAGATGTTTGCCAATCGGGGGCGTTTTCCAGAGGTGGACGAAGTCATCGTTTCAGAATTTGAGAAGTGCTTCGACCAACTCAACATGGATGATTCCTCTTATATTGTCATCGTCACCAGAGGGCATCTCTATGATGGTTTTGTACTGGAACAGGCAGTCAAGACGAACGCCCGCTATATTGGAATGATCGGGTCAAAGAAGAAGATCAAAACTCTCTATCAGAGTTTAATGAAAAAAGGAATTTCCAAAGAGGCGCTGAAACGAGTTCATGCGCCGATCGGACTTGAGATCAATTCTGAAACCCCTGAAGAGATCGCCGTCAGTATTGTAGCCGAATTAATTAAAGTGAGAAGGGAGTATCTCTGACGATGAGAGAGAAGAAAATGGACGATTTTTTACATATTGGACAAAAATTGTCCGTTATTTAGATTTTGTTCTTCTAAGGATTTTAAATAATTTATTCATCGTCCATTAACTTGTTAAATTTATTAGTATTTTTTAATATATTGATTATAAAAATCTTTGATCTACTGGCACAGATATTGCTGGTAAATAAATTCACTTGACAAAAAATCTTCAAGTTGGTATTAAATTCTGTAAACTCAGATAAAGTCTCGAAAGGAGGAAAAAAGATGCTTAGAAACCAGAAGGGCTTTACATTGATTGAGTTGATTGTAATTATCGTGATTATAGGAATTCTGGCAGCAGTGGCGATTCCAACTTATATAGACTTAACCACGGGAGCCGCAGACGCAAGTGCAAGAGGAGTATTGGCTGCTCTTAGAGGCGCCAACTCCCTCTTGTTTGCTTCGCGTTTAATTGGCAATACTACTGGAGCATACACGATGGGTCTCATAGTTGGTTCTGCGCAGATTCAGGGTGTGAGTATGGGGGCAGCTACCGCGGACTCTGTTACAGCAGTTATTTCTGGGAATAACTATACCTTCACATTGCTTACTGCACCGAATGTACCTAATGTACTCGGGGGAATCGGTGAATCGGGTCACACGACATGGTAGTTGATTATTATGGTAATTAAAAACTGAAGAGGGGACAACATATGCCAAGAAATCAAAAAGGTTTTACATTAATTGAATTAATTGTGGTCATCGTGATCATCGGGATTCTTGCGGCTGTCGCCATTCCCAGGTATCTTGATTTGACGAGGCAGGCTGCCGATGGGACCGCAAGAGGAGTATTGGGCGCGTTGAGAAGTTCAAACGCTCTCCTATTCGGTCAGCGTATCTTGGGAGGCACCCCGGGAACTTACACCATGGGAGTTATTGCAGGGACCACGGGAATGGGTGAAATGAGAGGATTCACCTATTTAACCGCTGCGACCACTTTCGTGATGACTGCGGGAGGCTATGTTTACACCTTTACCCTGACTCCATATCCTGCAGCTCCTACGACCTATGGGTCCATCACCGCTGGCGCCGCAGGTTCTTATACTACTTGGTAAGTTTGTGAGCTGAATTATTAACCCTCTGTGATAGATCAAATAAAAGATAAAACGAAATGGGTCAAATCGACTAATTTTTTGGCTGGTTTGGCCCTTTTTTTTGCCTCCCTCTTCTTTTTTTACGACCTCTTTGACGGGAGATATCTCCTTACCGAAAGGGACTTAGGTCTTTATTTCATCCCTCCGAGATTCTTCTGGGTAGAGAGCATCAAACAGGGTAGTTTCCCTTTATGGAATCCCTATCAATTCTCAGGCCATCCCTTTTTTGCTAACCCCCAGCATGCCCTCCTTTATCCCTTAAACGGTCTTTTTTTTCTTCTGCCCTTCGATGTGGCCTTTAATGCCATCATCATTTTTCATTTCCTCTTGGGCGGATTATTCACCTATCTTCTCCTTAGAGATTTAAAGATAAATGCAACAGGTTCTCTTATCTCGGGCCTGACATTTATGCTCAGCGGGTATCTCCTATCTGTTCATAGCCTGTTGACCATTTTTCTTTCCAGTGTCTGGATGCCTTTGATCATCATGTTTTTCAGAAGGGCGATTAATGGGCAGGGCTTCAAAAATGAAATGTTTACCGCTCTTTTGATTACCCTTTCTTTCTTAGGTGGAGGGATCGAAATTGTTTATGGTAACTTTTTTGTGGTCTTAATCATGGTGATTTTTTCAAATCCCCCCTACATCCCCCCTTTATTAAAGGGGGGAGAAGAGGGGTTTACAAAAGGGGGGTTGGGGGGGGTAAGGAAATGCTTTATTAAGTTATCAAATTGGAACCCCCTCTGGTTAAGGGTTCGAAGCTTATTGATCATTTCCATTCTGTTTTTATTTCTCTCTGCCATTCAATTATTTCCTTTTATTGAATTGTTTCATCACTCCATCAGGGGAAGCGGAATGTCCTATCAGGAGGCGACAATTTGGAGCTTTGCACCCAAAGACGTTCTTTTATTCTTTCTGCCCGATGCCTATGGATATTTTTTGGACATGAAAAAATATTGGGTATCCCAATGCTGGTTCAAAACTCTTTATACAGGAGGACTTCCCTTTATCCTCAGCGCCATTTTCTTCGTCTTCGGGAAGGACCGGAAGCTCTATCTCGCTTTAATGTTCTTTTCACTTTTTTTAGCTCTGGGGAAATATAATCCTTTATACCCCTTTGTGTTCAAGTATGTCCCGTTTTTTAATGGGATCCGATATCCTGCAAAATTTCTCTACATTTTTATCCTTGTCCTCTCCATCACAGCAGGTCTGGGATTTCAAAAGTTAGCAGAATATTCAAAAGATAATGAGAAAAAAAGGTTGAAACACTTTCTCATCATCTTTTCGCTGGTATCTGGTTCCCTTCTTCTGTTCTCTGCCCTTGGGCATCAAGAAGTGGAGCATTTTCTGAAACTGAGAGGGATCGATTTTCCTGACTTCAATTCCCTCGCTGTTAACCTTCATCATGCACAGAGATTCCTTTTCTACCTTGCCCTTTTCTTTCTCTTGCTGAGAGTCGGTTACGAGGTAAGATGGAAAGGTTGGGTGAAGGTTTTGTTGCTCGTGTTTTTAACGACAGACCTCTTTGGGAATATGGGCTTTTACGGAAAAGAAAATGTAAAAGACTATTTAAGAAAAACTAATAGTTTGGAGATAATCTCCTCAGATAAAGGAAATTATAGGGTATTTTCAACAGCAAAAACCATCTCAATGGATACTACTATTTTGATCGATGATCCCACTTCTCTTAATGTCTTGAAAGAGAAAAATATCCCATCTATGAACCTGTTTTATCACTTACACGACATCTGGGGAATCGATGTGATTAGAATAAAAAAGGTGGATGATCTCTATAAGGCATTTACCAATACCCCATCTATCTCAGCGACTCATCTTATTGACCTCTACGGTGTGAGATATATTACTTCGGTTACTCCTCTTGAGGAGGACAACAAGTTTGAGCTTATTTATGCAAGGCTTGAAAACCTTCAAGGGAAAAGGGAAGATCTTCTTAAAGAGAATACCATTAAATTGTACAAAAATCGCAGCCCTCTCCCGAGAGCGTGGCTTGTAAAAGATTATAAGGTCATGGATTCGAGGGCCATGCTTTCAAGAATGACAAGCAAGGATTTTCGTCCTGACAGGGAGGCGCTGCTTGAAGAGGAGCCCCCTCACCCAATCCGTTCGGCTGGGCTCACGGCGAAGCCCTCTCACATAAAGGGAAAGGGGAAAGAGAGGAAGGTGGAGTTTATTTCTGAGACCAATAATCGATTGGTGCTTCAGGCAACGGCTGAAGAAAATAGCCTATTGGTATTAAGCGATACATATTATCCAGGATGGAAGGCATTTGTGGATGGCAGGAAGACAAAGATATATAGGGCTAATTATACATTTAGAGCACTACCTCTCAGTGCTGGACCACACCGCTTAGAATTTGTTTATGATCCATTGAGTTTTAAGCTCGGCGCATTATTTACCTTTTTAGGAATCATAGGTTGTGCTGTGATTTGGAGACATTAAACGAATTACCCGAATGATAACGAATTTCACGAATAAAACCTATTCGTGTCATTTGCTTTCATTCGTGCTATTTGTTTCTATTTAAATCATGGATACCGAAAAAACGAATACATTAACCTTGTTCATCTTAGAGGGGGCTGATGCCTATCACCGATGGATTTTCGAGAAAATCAGGCCTTTCTTAGGCAAAGATATTCTTGAAGCGGGGTGTGGAATTGGTAATTTGACGGAATTGCTGTTGACTCAGGGGAGGGTGGTTGCAGCCGATGTGAATGGAGGCTACCTTCAAACGGTTGAAAATAAATTCCGGCGCCATCTTAATCTGAAGGGCGTTCTTCTCTGGGATATCCGACAAGCCCCTCCAAAAGATCTTGGCATTCCTATCGATACCATCGTCTGTTCCAATGTCTTGGAGCACATAGAGAATGAAGATGATGTCTTGAAGAGTTTATATCATTTGCTTCCAGCAGGGGGGAGGCTAATCATCCTGGTCCCGGCGCTCAAGGCGCTTTATAATGTTTTTGACAAAGAACTCGGCCACCTTCGGCGATACAGCAGATCGGACCTATCCCAAAAGCTTACACGGAATGGTTTCAGGATTTGTTCCTTAAAATATTTCAATTGTTTTGGTATATTGGGATGGTTCGTTAATGGAACTCTTTTGAGAAGGCGCCTTTTGCCGGCAAGACAAATCGGGATATTTAACAAAATGGTCCCTCTCTTTATCTGGATGGAAAAAATGATCCCCACCCTGGTGGGACAATCCCTTATCGTCGTTGGAGAGAAAGGTTAAAGGGGAATGAATATGAGGCTCTCAGTCATTATTCCGGTTTATAATGAGGCGGGCACCATCCACGAGGTGGTTAAAAGGGTGCAGGAAACACCTTATGATAAGGAGATTATCGTAGTGGATGATTGTTCTAACGATGGAACCTATGAGATCCTTAAGAAAATCGAGGGAGATGCGGTTATTGTGCTTTCTCATAAATTTAATCAGGGGAAGGGGGCTTCCATTCGCACAGCCATGACCCGGATTACCGGAGATTTTGTGATTATTCAGGACGCTGATTTAGAGTATAATCCCTCTGAATATCCCCGGCTGCTCATCCCTCTCCTGGAAGGAAAGGCAGATGTGGTCTATGGCTCCCGATTTCTGGGGGGCACCCATCGGGTTCTTTTTTTCTGGCATGCCTTAGGAAACCGGATCATCACAATTTTATCGAATATTCTGACCGATCTAAATCTCTCTGATATGGAGACAGGTTATAAGGCTTTTCGATCCGAGATACTTAAGAAAATAGAAATTAAGAGTAACCGTTTTGGCTTTGAACCAGAAATTACAGCCAAGATTGCTAAAATGGGCTGCCGCATCTATGAAATTCCGATCTCCTACTGGGGGCGGGATTATACCGAGGGTAAGAAAATTAGTTGGAAGGATGGACTGGCGGCCATTTACTGGATTGTTAAGTATAACTTATTCAAATAAAATATTACCCTTCCCTAACCCCCCTTCATCCCCCCTTATAACTCCCCCTTCCCCCTCTTAATTTAAGAGGGGGAGAGTGGAGGGGGCGTTAGATTGGTGGGAATAGAGGGGGGTAGGGCTTGATTTAATAGGCCACCCGATCCACCTCTTCCATAGTGGTGATTCCTTTTAGAACCTTTCTCAGACCGTCCCCCCTCAAGGGAACCATCCCTCCTGTTTTCTTTGCTACCTCTCGAATTGCCTGGGTTGAAGCTCTTTCGGAAATGAGTTTTTTAATCTCCTCATTGACTAAGAGGAGTTCATAAATTCCGGACCTTCCCCGGAATCCGGATTGCTTGCAATTTTTGCAGCCCTTTCCTCGATAAAGCGTTAAGGGTTCTTTTAACTTTGTAGCCTCCTCACCGAGATCACTCATATTCTTCGGATCCACCTGATAAGGGACTTTGCAATCCGGGCAGATGGCCCGGACCAGTCGTTGGGCCAAGACTCCAATGACACATGAAGAGATGAGATAGGGTTCTACGCCAATATCCACCAGTCGAGAAATAGCCTCCGGGGCGTCGTTCGTATGTAACGTGCTTAATACCAGGTGGCCTGTCAGGGCTGCCTGCATAGCGATTTCCGAGGTTTCCAAATCCCTGATCTCTCCGATCATAATGATGTCCGGGTCTTGACGCAGAATAGACCTCAACCCCGTGGCGAAGGTAATTCCAGCTTTAGGGTTGATCTGTGTCTGCCTGATCAACGCCAACCGGTACTCCACAGGGTCCTCAATGGTGATAATATTTTTATCCTTTGAATTAATCATATTCAGAAGGGCATAGAGAGTAGTCGTTTTTCCACTTCCTGTGGGACCCGTGACCAGAATGATCCCGTTTGTTTTTCGAACTAACTGCTTGAATTGGTTTAGCGTCTCTTCAGAGAATCCCAATTCCTCCAACTTGAAGAGAGGGCTGGTCTGGTCGAGAATTCGGAGCACCACATTTTCGCCGTGGATCGTAGGAAAAGTGGAGACCCTGATTTCAAACCCCCGCCTCTCAAGTTTGACATTGAAGTTTCCATCCTGGGGAAGCCTGGTCTCCGCAATATCCATCTCGGCCAAGATCTTAATTCTTGAGGTGAGGGCGGGCTGGATTGGCTTAGGAAGGGTGAGCGATTCATATAAGAAACCATCGATTCGGAGCCGGACCCGCAGAGCCTTTTCATCGGGTTCGAAGTGAATATCACTGGCACGATCTCGGATGGCTTGCATCATGACCAAATCGAGCATCCGGGCAGCCGAGGCATCTTCCATCGGGCCAGTGGGGAGGTCTTTTGCAACGAGGTCATAGGTCTTTCTGTAATCCGTAGGTTCCTGTGGCAGCCCGCCCGCGCTGCCTTCTGCCATTCGCTGGACGGCGCTTTCGATGACCGCTGCGGCGGCTCCGTAGTGTAGTTCAATTGCCTTTTTAATCTTCTTTTCGGTGCCGATGGCTATCTCCACATCGGTCTTGACCTTGTTCCGCACCTCATCCAGTGCAAGGAGATTGAGGGGATTGGTCATGGCGACCGTCAGGGTGTTTCCAATTTTAAAGATAGGGATGAGTGTATGGCGCCGCGCCGTCTCTTCGGGGATAGCCTTTACGATCTTCTCATCAATCAGATAGGTGTCCAGATCGACATAGGGGAGATTAAAGTAATCGGCCAGGCACTGAAGAGTCAGTTCTTCTTTGGCGTAACCCAGCCGGATGATCGTCTGTTCCAAACGCTCCCCTTTCAGTTTCTGTTCCTGGAATGCCTTTTTAATTTGATCGGCGCTAAGAACCCCCAGTCCTACCAGAAAATCTCCAAAACTTTTTTTCTCTCCAGCCATGGTTAAATCCTTTCAGTTAATCCCCTCCAACCCCCCCCTTAGTAAAGGGGGGAAAGGGGGGATTATTGGTTTTTATTCTTTCTTGCCTCTGTTAAACCATTTAAATGCCTTTGCACCCTCGAGACCAATTCCGGATGGGACTTCGAGGAAAGCTGGATAAATTGTTGATAGTGGCCGACCGCCAATTCAAAGTCTTCTAATTGTTCGTAAAGCAGTGCAATATTGTAATGAGTTTCCCTGTGAAGGGGATCGATGGCAAGAGCCCTCCGATACGATTCGATCGCCTCCTGCCACTGGCCTTTTTTCTTAAAGAGGATCCCAAGGTGGATATGACTTTCGATGTTATTGGCATTGATGGCCAGGGCTTTTTGGAAAGCCTCCGACGCCTCTTCGTAACGGCCTCTGAGCAGAAGGAGGATTCCAAGATTATTATATCCTTTCTCATACTTTGGGTTGATCTCCGTCGACTTCTGATAAGCTCCAAAGGCCCTGTCCACATCTCCAATCATTTGATAGATGATTCCCAGATTGTTATAGGCCTCCACATAAGTCGGGTCGAGCTCAATGACCTTCTGGTAGGCCTGGATCGCTTTTGAAAAATCTTTCTGATTGTAGAAAGTCACCCCCGAATTGAAATGGTAGAGGACATCCGAAGCCAACGCGTGATCTTTTCCACCTACCTGCTCCACTCCAATGGACTTGGAGGGAGCCACTTCTTTCTGAGTCGCCGGAGGAATAGGGGGAGGAGACGTCTTGCTTTTAGGGGTTTTCTTTTCTGCCTGTGGGCGAGAAGGACGGTCGCTGAGGGCTGCCACAACGTTGGAGGACCTCTGAGCGCCTGCCTGCCCCGAACCAGGAGGGTTCAGAGCCTTGTCCGCCTGAGGGCCATAGGCTTCGGTGGAGGACCGGGCAGGTACGGGCTCCTCACTCTTCGGCAGACTCCCCACTTCCTTTGGAGGTTCTGAAGATTTTTGCTCTGCCACAGGGACAGAAGGTTTTCTTTCCATGGGAACAATAGCTCGATGGGTTTGGGGGGCCGGAGGTGAAGAAGCAGGTTTAAAGAAAACGAATAGAAGGATACTGAGGCTGATGAGACCAGCGCCGACAAGAACCCATTGCTTTTTGAAGCTTCCCTTCCTTTTCTTGTTTGGGTACGGGTTCTTTAACATTGGGGATCCTTCGGGCCCATTCAATCGAAGCTGTTGCGCTTTTTTAAGGGCATCGATGATCAGGCTCATTCTGAAACCTCCTGGGATGCGCCTTCTGAATTCCCCACCAATGCACTTTTTGAAGAATATTTTGCCTCGCTTTTATCCAAGGGAAAGGCCGCAACAGAAGGAGGAATCGGACCAGGCATCTTAAAAAAGATATATTGAATTCTTTCCCTAACAAAAGTTTTGGCATTTTGAAGTGAAGAGAAATAGCCTCGGCTCGATAGGATCATCCCCGCTAACAAGAAAGTAAAAATGGTCAGGAAAGGGATGCGCAATGAGGTTAAGCTTTTCGGTAAAGTGAACGAATAAAATGGTTTTGAGCTTTTCTCCTCTCCCAAAAGGCTATCCTTCGCCATCTTAACGATGTCCTTGTCGATATAGTGAGTCTGTTCGGTGAAACCGCCCAATAAGGTTCGATCGCAGAGAAGATTGATCAACCTGGGGGCCCCTTTTGAAAATTTGTAGATATCGTGTAAGCCTGATTTTGAAAAGGTAATCCTTCCCTGGGAACCCGCCACCATTAAACGTTGGTAGATATAAGACTCCGTTTCCGTTTGGGTGAGGGGGAGGAGATGATGGCGGACGGCAATCCGTTGGTTCAATTGTTTCAATTCGGCGGATCGGAGTTTTTGGTCCAGCTCTAACTGGCCAAATAATATGATTTGAAGCAATTTCTCCTTTTCCGTCTCTAAATTGGAGAGCATGCGAATCTGTTCAAGGACAGGGATGGTTAAATTCTGGGCCTCATCAATGATCAGGACAGCGCTCTTCCCATGAGACAAAAAATAGATGAGCAATTTGTTCAGTGCGTCGATCCGCTCTTTCTTGGTTCTTCCTTTGGAGGAGAATCCGAAATCGAGGAGGATCGATTCTAACAATTCTTCTTCGGTGAGGAAGGAATTGAAGATGACGGCTGTCTTCACATTTTTGTCTAATTTCTCTAAGAAAGCCCGGCAGATGGTCGTCTTCCCGGTTCCGATATCTCCGGTAATGACCATAAATCCTTCCTTCTGCTGGATGCCATAAAGAAGGGATTCGATGGCCGTCCGATGGCTCTCACTTAAGAAGAGAAATTGAGGGTCCGGGGTCAAGACAAATGGTTTTTCCCTTAGACTATAAAATTCTTGATACATGGCTTTCTCCAAAAGGGTTCGTTAGGACGATGGACGTTAAACGATGGACGATGAGCACTGTATTATTTTTTTTGTTCATTGTTCGTCGTTCATTGTCCATTGTACTGACTTTTATTTACTCGTGAAGTCCTCCACTTTGTTACCCACCTGAAGGGTAGGGGTGATCATGATCACCAGTTCTGAATTTGTTTTCGTTTGGGTCTTGTATCGGAACAGCCCCCCCAGGAGAGGAAGGGAATCTAAGACAGGGACACCGGTGTAATTCTCAATAGTCTTCTCCTGCATCAGACCAGCGATGATAATTGTCTGGCCGTCTCTGACCCTCACCGTTGTATCGGTCTCCCGCACGCTCAAAAGGGGAAAAGTTGATTTTCCGTCGGGAGTTGTTTTCTCTCCGGTCTTATCGGTGATACTGGGATGGATGTTCATGATGATGGTGCCGTCTTCAGCAATTTGCGGAGTCACGTCCAGGATGATCCCGATATCAATGGTCATGGGCTGAATGATCTGGGTTACTGTGTTATCCGTGGCAATAGCGCCGGTGATGAAGAAGACATCCTGATTCCCGACCCGGATCACTGCTTTCTGATTATTGAGGGTAGAGATGGTCGGACTGGAGAGAATCTTCACATCTCCCTGTTCTGCGATCGCCTGCATGATATCTGAGAGGGCCACTTCTGTCCCTGCCGCACCAAGCGCCAGAATGCCTCCGTAAGGCGCGATTTTAAAGATACCAGGGGTACTAATGGTTGTTCCTGTGGAACCAGTTCCAATGAGATAGCCCGTAGAACTTCCAGGATATCCTGTCGTCTTTTCTTTATTCGTAAGTCCCCAGGCTACGTTAATGGAACGGGGAAGCCCTTCGATGACCTTCCAGTTAATCCCTTCTTTGTGGCCGTCGGTGAGAATGACCTCCATAATCTTTGCCTGGATGCTAACTTGTCTTTGGGAACTTCCCTCAACGGTCTCAAGATAGGATGCGACCTTATTCAGATTGATCGGGTAATCGGTCACCATGATTACCCCCGTCGATTTATTGACCACCAATTTTTTCCCTTTTGTATCCACTTTAGTCCAGGTTGCCTTTTCTTTCTGAGGCCCTTTTTCAGTAACAGTTTCCTCAGTCTTTTCCTCAACGAATCCGAAAATGAGATTTTCCAATCCTTTCTGAATCTCCCTCCATAGATCCATCTCATCAATACTAATGAGTTCAGTATACCCGGTTCGGCCACCCCCCGGGCTGATAGTAGTCTGCTGCCCCGGGAGAGAGCTGGTCTGCAAGCCCCCGCCTGTACTGGTGCTCACATAGACTTCCCTTTTTCCGCTTCGTTTCGTGGCGATGTAATTCAATTTGAAGAGACGGGTCTCCATCTGGGGTCGTGATACCTTGATAAATTTTCCGTCGATTCGATAGGTCCAACCCAACGGAGAGAGAATGGCATCCAGAGCCTCTTTTAACGTCACGCGCTTTAAATCGATGGTCACCTTCCCATTGAGTTCAGGATCGATGACGATGTTGAGTTCGCTCTCCTTTGAGAAGGCCAGAAGAACATCCTGGATGCTTGAGTCTCTGGCAAAGATGGAGAAGAGTTTGTCGGGTACTTTTTTTGCCTCCTCCATCTGGGGAATCACCAGTTCCTTCAATTTTTCTTCAGGGGGAGGTTGAGGTTTGGCGGCCTCCGCCTTTTGGGGAGGTAACTTGACTCGCTCCTTATTCGGAGCCGTAACGCACCCCGGGACCGATAATAGAATGATAAAGCATATGAAGAGGGTTTTCGTTTTCATCGTTATTCTCCTTTACCCCCCTCCTTCCCTCCCTCCTCGCGGGGGAGGATTAGGCTGGGCGGGCGTTTTTCCTCGACAGTCAACGAAACAGGACTCTGAGGCAAAAGAAGGGTCCTCTTTTGGTCTCCTTTCCCCAAAATGACTCGGTCCGTTTTAATTTCTAAGACCTTTTCGTCACGGATCGAATCTCCCACCGTTACAATATGGCGATCAATCAATGCCAGTCGAATGTGATCAGCTATTAAAACGGCCTTGACCCCCCTATCTGTTTCCGTCTTTTGAGGAAGTCCCTTCACTCCTGAAGGCGCTCCGATCTTAGAGAGGAGATGGACCCCCGGGGGTAGGAGAAATGGATCCCTTCCCCTTTCTTGAGAAAGAACGATCCTTTCTTTGGTTTGTCCGCTCGCCCCAATTGGATTGATCAGGGTGATGCCTGCCAAGACGAAAACGGTGACGAAGGTCATAGCCATAATTATTTTTTGATATCGTCTCACTGAATTTCCTCCTAACATCTCTTTACTGGCCCCCTTGACCCCTGGCCCCCTTGACTCCTTCCGATTCGCCTGTGATATACATACTTAGTCCGATGCTGACCTTTAAGAGGGGTCGAGTCTCTTCGGCCTTTTCTATCTGGATATTGTCCACATTGATGAGAAAAGGAAGCTCCTCGATCCCCCTTAGATAATTCCCTAATTTCGCATAGGTCGAATAGAGAACCATCTGAACAGTAACCCTCTTGTATTGAGAAGCGGATTTTTCCTTCTTCCCCTCGGGGGGAGGAAGGTTTTCTTCCTGGGGGGTCAGAGAGACGACCTTCATCTGAGAGGAGTCGCTCTCTTTGGCCAAGTGCCTCAAGAAGGTTCTGAATTCTTCTCCCCTCAGGGTTCGCTCACTTAATCTCTTGAGCGCTTCGTCCTGGCGAAGGATTTCAGCCTCTAACGTTTCTACTCCTTTCGTCACCAGTAGGGATTCGTCCGATTTTAGATCAGCCGCCTTGAGCTCTGCCTTGAGCGTCTTGATTTTGCGAATCTGTGGAGTGAAATAAAAATGGTTGAAGATCCAAACGGCTATGGCCATGACGGCGAAGATTATTAATAACTTTTCTCTACTTTTTAGTGTCATGGTTTATCGTCTTTCCTTTCCTAATTTCGCTCCCTCTTTAGTAATCCCCCCATCCCCCCTTTTGTAAAGGGGGTAGAAGGAGGTGTCGGTGGGAGAGGGGGGATTACTAAGATTGATGTCGCAGACGATCTCGAATTCTGCTCCTGGTTGAGTGTATAGTTTATTCTCATCGGCTGAAGCCAATTTCACGTTTTTATATAAGGGAGACTTCTCGAGACGCTCAATGATCTGGGCTAATGCCCTTAGGCACCCAGCATCGCTCCCGAAAGCCATGCCTGTGATATAAAGTTCCCTAATTTCGTCCTTTTGGGATTCTCCTTCCGGGGGCTTTGTGGATGGAGCTCCCCTTTTCAAAGGTTTTCCCTTGTTTTGAACCGAGAGAAGCGTCAAGGCGACATTGTCTGGCAGAAGGTCATTGAACTCTCTCAATATATCTCGATAGGGCACTGAGACAAGCATGGAGGACGGGAATTGAGAAAGCTTCTGCTTGATCTGAAGATCTTTTTCCTTTAATAGTTTCAGCTTTTCCTGAAGGACGACCAGATTCTCCAGCTTCGCCTTCTTGCTATTGATCTCTTTTTGTATAGCGTTCACCTGCCCGTTCATATATAAGGCGATTCCTAAAAAGATGAGCAATGCGATTCCAGCGGCCAGGACAGGAATCGACTTTACCGCTTGAATCTTAGATAAAAGTGGTTCTTTGGCAGGAAGCAGTTCGATTCGTTCGGGCTCAGGGAGCGCTACTCCCACCACGATGGCGAAGCGTGAACCCATCTGATTAAGAAATTGAGTGCCAATCCTCTTTGGATCAAAAAGAATATCGCTTAACGGGTTAAAGTGTTCTATAGGCAGCCGAAGCTCACCTGCGAGATAGGAGACAATATTTTTTAAATTGGCGCCGCCACCGGTCAGGAGCAGTCTGTCAATTCGTTCCTCATTGAATTGGGCCCTATAATAGTCAAGAGACCGTCCTATCTCTGCGGATAGTCTCTCCAACACAGGTCTGACGAAGAAAGAAATCTTCGATAAAGGTGTGGATTTATCCCTTAATCCTTCCTGACGAGATTCAGAAGGGATTCCCATCTCTTGCTTTATTCCCTCTGCTCGTTCATAGATGAGTTCAGGCTCTCCTTCAGAACCGATTCCCTCCATAATCGCTCTGGTAATGTCTGCTCCGGCAGGAGTGACTTCTCGACTGAATTGCAAGATCCCATCTTTAAAAAGATAGATGCCTGTTTTTTCAGCCCCGAGGTCAATCAGAGCAACGGTTTCTTCTTTTTTAAGTTGATTCCAAACCAACAGAGTATCCCAAAGGGCAAAAGGAGCTACATCGAGATGAATCGGTTGAAGCCCAGCCCTCTCGGCAATGGAGAGAGTTCGGTCGATGAGTTGTTTCGGGCAAGCGACCACCATCAGGTCCAATCTCTTAACATTGTCTTCCACATATTCATTCAGGATATGGAAAACAATTTCAGCTGTCTCAACAGGGAAAGGGAGGTGATTCTTGATCTCCCAGCGAACCGCTTCTTTCAATTCAGCCCTTGGAAGTGAAGGAATGGAGATTCGCTTGATCTGAACCCCTGAACCTGAAACTACCAGATTCACCTTTTTCGTTTTAAGGCCAACTTCGCTGACAAGGGATCTGAGGGTTTCTGAAGCAGTCTTCACATCCTCTTTATCCTTGCCAGGCGGAATTTCCTTCATCCCCACACAGGTGAGGAAAGGCCCCTTGGAAGTCATCTTAAGACCAATCAACTTAATCGAATGAGAACCAATGTCTAAACCGATGTATTCTGCCATATATAACTCCAAGTTTAAATTTCAAAATCTGCATATCTTAGCTTTAAACTCCTAACTCCAAACTATAACCTCAAATTAACAATTCCCCATTGCAGTGCCACACGGAT
>Ga0299912_10001097_pt1 | contig 21947 bp, 22 predicted proteins | sample RVTome_2_FD_207667 | JGI IMG/M metagenome (GOLD analysis project Ga0299912, IMG submission 207667) | Soil microbial communities from uranium-contaminated site in the Upper Colorado River Basin, Wyoming, United States - RVT95D214 (version 2) ... | reverse complement strand
AGGAAATGATACGCGAAGCGTTTTGGAATCTTTATATTCCAGGATGCCACGAACATTTTGTTTTGCATAACCTCAGAAACAGAAGCGATTTCATTCCAGAACTTGACTTTGTTGCCGAAAAAGAAGGTCAGATTGTGGGGCAGATTGTTTACAGCCGCGGGGTTATTAAATACATACAGGGTGCGGAAAAAGAAGTTATCAGCTTTGGGCCTGTAAGCGTGCTGCCAGCGTTTCAAAAACAGGGCATAGGCAGTGCTCTGATTACCCATACTATTAATCTTGCACGGGAAATGGGATTTCCTGCCATTTGTATCTACGGAGACCCAAGATACTATTGTCGTTTCGGTTTTAGATGTGCCGAAAAATACGAAATCAAGACCGCCGACGATAAATTTGCAGTTGCCTTGCAAGTGCTGGAGTTGCAGCATGGTGTGTTAAATAATATACCTGGAAGATTTATTGAGAGCGCCGCTTTCGAGGTTGATGAGAACGAATTTGAACAATATGGCGCCGCATTTCCTTTCAAGGAAAAGGCCGAAACGGACTCGCAGAGGGAATTCAGACTTTTAGCAAGCTTGAGATATTGAATGCCGGTTAAGCGAAAATTATTAACAACATCGGACATTCACGTGGACTTAGATGTGAAAAAATTACCTTCACGTTTGGAATAGATGTCACAAAATGAGTTTTTGTGTAACAAAGAGAGGAACCCTGAGTATTTGCTGGTGGGAAAAAGGATGAGAGCGATCGGGTAAAACTCTCAGGACGGAAAGCGAACACCATAGCTCCTGCCCACAATCCCCTATGTCTTCGGATGGGTGGTATAATGCAGTTGAAACATATGGCGGAGGTGAAGAATGAGAAAGCCAATTAGATTCTGCACTATAGCTTTGACTTTTGTGCTGCTCTCGACGACTATATTCAGCGCGGGTTGCACCTGCCTGTTGCCTTCCTCAGTGCCGTATGGTCCCAAGGTGACAGATGATGGTACCGGCGGAGCCATAGTTGTTTATGAGGATATTAAGGACGACTACCAGCATGATTTCTATGCCCAGAAAATAAGCCCCAATGGCGATACCCTCTGGGGAGAAACAGGGGTGCTCATCGGCAGCGGTTACAAAGACTCTGATAGCTTTTTTGACCTCCATATTGTGAATGATGGTTCCGGTGGGGCTGTCATTGTCTGGAGCGCATATCCCACCAAACCAGACTGGAAAGCAGCACCCGGGCAACGCCAGATACCATACTTAACGCACCTTACCAGTGTAGATGTTGAGGGCAACATACTATGGCAAAGGGAGATCGGGGCTATTTACCATATGATAAGTGACGGCTCAGGAGGGGTAATTATTGCTTCTATCTCTGAAGAACAGCAACTAAACATACTGAAGGTAGATTCTGAAGGCAACTATCCCTGGGGTGAAGACGGGGTGCCGGTATACTTCGGACAGTACGCTCATTCGCTCCACATGACAAGCGATGGCTCAGGAGGAGTCATCATCGTCCAGCAAAATCTTACTTACACGGGCAGCAATTTTGAAGTCTTTGTCCAGAAGGTAAGCTCTGATGGCAGTCTCCCGTGGGGGCAGAAAGGTATACTGCTGTACCCTCTGGGCGGAGCTGAAGAAGTTGAGATAGTCAGTGACGGCTCAGGTGGAGCTATAGTTGCTTGGCAAGTTGAAAGTAAGGATATCCGTGTTCAAAGGGTGGATGCAAATGGCAATGTATTGTGGCAGCAAAATGGTGTCCCGATAGGGATAACCAAAGCCGTGGAAGAAGCTTTCCCTCATACCCCTCTCTTAGTAAGCGATGGCTCAGGCAACGCTATCGTTATCTGGGAAGACCTGCGGCGTGGGCTAGCGAGCATATACGCCCAGAAGATAGATGCCGATGGCAACATAAAGTGGCAGCCAGGCGGAGAAGAGGTCTGCTACATCAAAACCAATTCAAGTTTTTGGCCCCGCACAGCGGTAAGCGATGGCTCAGGTGGCGCTATCATTGCCTGCAGCTACAAAGAAGCTGAGACGAATAAGAAGGGGCTTCTTGTTCAGAGATTGGATACAAGCGGCAGAGCGGTATGGGACAATGGTGTAGTGGTCACGGAGAGCGACCATATTACTCATGTTATATCATCTGATAGACAGGGTGGAGCTATTGTTGCCTGGGGCAGTGGAAAATCCATGTTTAAGTCAGGAAGGTCATATGTTCAAAGAATAGACTCAAATGGCAAGCTTTTATGGGGAGCAGAGGGAATCAAGCTGAATGAATGAAGGTTGGAAGTTGGTTGTGCAAGATGGTGAATTGAACATAGTAACCGGAGCTTTCAGCTACACCGGCAAATATATAACACAGCGCCTTCTCTCCATAGGGAAGAAAGTTATAACGCTTACCAACAGGGTTGACCGTGAAGACGCATTTGGCCATCAGGTACAGGCTTTACCGTTCAACTTCGACAAACCCAGAGAACTGGCGGATAGTCTTCGAGGAGCAACAACCATATATAACACTTACTGGGTTCGCTATCCACATGGCCAGGTCTCATTTGACAAAGCCGTGGAGAACAGCAAAACACTCATCAAAGCCGCTGAGGAATCAGGCATCCGCCGAATCGTGCACATCAGCATCACCAACGCTTCCGAAGATTCGTCTTTTCCCTATTTCAGGGGGAAGGCGCTAGTAGAGAAGGCTATAATTCAATCAAAGTTATCTTACGCAATAATCCGACCGACTGTAATATTCGGGCTGGAGGGTATTCTGATTAATAACATTGCGTGGCTCCTGAGAAAGTTTCCGATATTTGCCATCCCTGGCTCAGGCGAATACAGGCTTCAGCCCGTTTTTGTGGAGGATCTGGCAGAGATAGCAGCCAGCGCCGGGCACAGAGAGGACAGCGTAGTTATGGATGCCGTTGGCCCCGAGGTTTTCACTTATGGGGAGCTCGTCACATTGATTGCCAGAAACATAGATAGCCGAGCTAAGAAGGTTTATGTCAGACCATGGCTGGTGCTTTTACTTGCCAGATTGATTGGCCGCATGGTTGGAGACGTAATGATAACCAAGGATGAAATAGATGGCTTAATGTCCAATCTTCTCATTTCCGAGGGTCCACCTACAGGGCATACGCGCCTAAGCGAGTGGTTAAAGCAAAAAGGTAACGGTGTGGGTGCCAAGTATTTTTCCGGTTTGAGGCGCCAGTACTGCTAATATTGCCTCGGGAAGGCTGCACATTCGTCAGTATTGTTATCCTAAGAGGATGGAGCTTTTATACCCAGCTACATGACTCCAAGCCATTATGCAATTGTTGTTAGCTATGGTAGACTTCCAGTTGACCGAACGAAAGAGGTGTACGGTAGATGGCTGAACCGCAAGGCAATAAATCAGGAGTTATAGGTAGGCAATTGGGTGACCAACTGAAGACTGTCTTTATCGTAGGGCTTTTGTCTCTTTGGTTGGCCGCTCTGAAGTCGGGGGTAAATGTTGCTTTGAAGAGACAGCCGTGGTGGTACTCCGCGATTACTTCGGCATTAGTGCTGCTTCTCTATTTTCTTTGGGGGATAAAAAAGGTTCCCGTCCGTGGACTTCGATGGGCGACCCCATTTGTGATGGTCGGATTTGTATGGATTGCATATTGGATAAGCGGGCTTTCATTCCCGGCTGGACTATTTATATGGTTAGCAGGTGGTCTGTTTATATGGGCGTTTGTTCTCTTTTTAGCTCTAATTCTGATTATGACTAGGTGGAGGTCAAAAGGAAAATTGAGTAAGGCTATTAAATGGATTGTGAAGTGGGGAGACATTGCCTATTGGCCGCTATCGTTTATTGTGTTATTAACCAGTGTTTTACTGGGTTGGATCAGGCTGTGGGATGCGGGTGTGAGGGGCTGGTGGATGGACCCGCTCCTTGTCTTGGGGGTGTTAATGTCCATTGTGGTAGCCTTGACGTCCTTAGGCAGGACTAGGCAAGATGAGTCGTAATGGAGCTCGCGGTTAGATTTAACATACTTTTGGTTAAACACTCCGTCACAATGTTACATGTGATTATTCTCTGCTGTATACTATCAGTGACTCAATATGAATATGCTTAAGTCTACTTACTACAGATTTAATAATAAGTCGCTTTATTCCTGGTGTCACAGACCATGAACAAGCTCCAGTTGACCTTGACAAGACTATATCTAAAATCCATCGGAGCAAGGTACCAAAAAGAGGTGAAAATCAGATTGACAGGTGGAGATAAACTGGAGGCGGTTGTCTTCACTACGGAAAAGTCGAAGCTTCTTGGTCAAGTGACTCTTATGAACAGTGTGATAATAAATGACAAGGCATTCAGGTCGGCCAATTTACGTCAGGTCGTGGCAACACATGAAAATGTTCATCGGAAGCAATGGTACAAATATCCCATGGTCTTACTCATTATCGCAGTCGCCTACTGCATGGCCGTTTATCTAGGTAGGCAACAGTTCCCACCCGTACCCAGTGCTGGCATGCTGGTTGTGTTACTAATAGTTGCATGTCTATCATCTTGGTTTCTAGAATACAAAGCAAATTGCGAAACCTTGAGGAAACTTGGTGTTAAGAAGGTTTTAGCAGCTTACAGTGTCTTTTGGGGTGACCTTACTCGTATGGAACGTATTGAGCACTTACTTACTCATCCACCAATCAGCTTTTGTATTCGAATCTGCCGATATTTCAATCGCAGTCTCCATTAGTGTTTCCAGATGGCTGAAACACTATAGCTTATGCAAGTTATAGGCAGTGTACACAATCAGCCACAAAGTTAATAAGAACCGAAAGATACCTCCCAGTGGCAGTCCATTCCGAGTTATCTTTCTACAAGCCTCTCCCACACATCAGGATACCCATAGTTCACCGCACCTCGATTGCCAGGATTGCCAGGATTACCCGCATTACCAGGATTGCCAGAATTACCAATGTTGCCTAGGTTGCCAAGGTGCTTATCTACTATCATATCTTCGTAGAGTTCGCCAACATACTGCCCAGACAGCTTATGGACATGGCTTTCTCTGATCTGGCCTACTGGGTGCCCAGTAAGCTCATATACGTATCGTCCCTTGCAAAATCCAACGGCCTGCCCTTTACTATTGTAGATATAGTTAACCATGAAGTTTGCACCTCCCGCTTCAGTTTTTCTTCATTTTTTCCCACTGATTATATTTACCCTGGCTTGCTTGAAAAGGTGTCAACCTTGTCTTTCTTTGACAACCCAAACTTGAAGTGTAACTCCCCGGGTGCCACATATACTTCACCCTCTTTGCTAGCTTTTGATAAGTTGAACGGTAGCCATGTTTGGTCCCAGACTTCTTCCGTAGTTGGATATAGTGTCCGCTTATATTGGCAGACAACATAGTATTTGCCCTCGGGGTGCTGGCTTAGCTTCGTTTGGGGTGCAAAAGCGTATTCTTCACCAGACCTAAGAAAAGTCTCTCGGTGGGCTTCCATCAAGTCGAGGTTACCACATAAGAGTGCTATTTCAAGTTCTATCGCAGGGCCATTACCTGCATTCCATACTATAAAATGGGAAAGGTATTCACTCCTTAATAGTGACTCGAGTTCAATGCCGGCCATTGGTTTCTGAGCGGTCTTGAGAATTATTATGGGCTGCAAAGCAGCGAGTCTTTGTTCTTTCGCCTCACTAATCATCTCCCTAGTAGCCTGCACCTGTTGATATGTAAATACAGCATACGCCATAGTTACGGCTACTAGAGCGAAAAGAGCCAACCGTTCAAATTGGGATGGTAATAGAAATAGGGCTACGGCAAGAAGAGCAAGGGCGACTATAGGTGGCCACCACCCAATGCGCTTAGACCAACGCTTACCGACTATCCCAGCAAGAGCACCGAATGCCACTCCGGTGAAAAATGCAACTGTTAAAAGAGCAATAGTCTCTGCTGATAAGGCAACAGTCATTGTGCTGGCCTCTTTAAACTTAATATTGCCACCTTCATTTTAACACATTCATGTCTAATATGGCCTAAATAGTCAGCGACTAGGGGTAAGAGAACTTCTGCTTGGAAAGTGTTTTAAGATTAAAATATCGGCGAAGAGGTATTATCAACAAACCATCTCTTCGTGTGATAACTATCAACGTTTCGTTACCTTGAAGAACAAAGGGGGTTGACTCCGCTATTAATTGAACGTATACGGATTTTTTGTTAAAATTAACTTAATAAAGCCATTTGGTAAGGAGGTTGAGAAATGCCTGAACGACATAAGCCTGGTGAAAGAGCGAAGGGCTCCGGACAGTATCCAATTATTGGGCCTCGTGGAGGCGAAACCGGAGAGGAAAGAACAGTAGTAAAGGGAGAGCCATTTCCACCAACACCCAAGTCTGGTCAGACTTATGGTAAACCTGACAAAACAAAACATTGATTAATCACACAACAAGCCATTTTGTTACTTCGCAATTCATTTAAGAAACCTTTCAGTGATATACTGCTAGTCATAATTTCTGAGAGGTGATCACGTGGTCGAAAAGTCTCATGAAAAGCAAAAGGTGGTAGTTATTGGTGGAACTGGTTTCCTTGGATATTGCGCGGTTAAAGAGTTTATCTACCGAAGACATGGTGTCACCGTAATCGCACTCCCACCATTGCCTGAAGAAGGCCTGTTTCCAAAAGATGTAAATATTGTCCTGGCAAATATCGATGAACTAGACGATGGTAGCATCGTGGATATCCTAAAAGGTCACGACGCTATAGTTTTCGCTGCTGGAGCCGATGACAGGGTTATCCCTAAAGCTCCAGCATATGAGTTTTTCTATCAGGCTAATGTTCGATCCTGCAAGAGAATAATATCGCTTGCTCGCCAATCAGGTATAAAGCGTGGTGTTATTTTGAGTTCATATTTCTTGTACTTCGATCGTGTTTGGCCCGATGAAAAGCTATCAGAATATCATCCTTACATAAGGTCCAGAAAGGAACAAGCTCAGCAGTCTATGGAAGCTGCTATGCCGGATCTTCAGTTGATGATTCTCGAGTTGCCCTATATTTTTGGTAGCATGCCTGGTCGCACACCGTTGTGGAAGCCTCTAATAGAATATATCAATTCTCCTTATCCTCTTTTCTATATGAAAGGGGGAACTAATATGATCGCTGTGGAGCATGTTGGTCAAGCTATTGCGGGAGCCATCGAAAATGGAAAGAGTGGAGAAAGTTATACAGTTGGAGATGAAAACCTTACATGGGTTGAATTCATAGAAAAAATATTGGATATACTTGGCAAGAAAAAGAAGATAATAATACTACCGACCTTTGTGGTCCGACTTATGCTGAGAATAGTAAAATTGCGGCACAAATTTCGTGGTGAAGAAAGTGGACTTGATCCTGTTAAGTTTGCAGCCATTCAAACAAGAAATACCTTTTTTGATCCATCGCCAGCAGTTCAAGAACTTGGCTATGGCAGGGGGAATCTACAAAAAGCTTTTGAAGATACTGTCAAAGCTTGCTTACAAGTGAAATGACAATCGGTACATCCGCAGGCTAGCACCTTGCTATTTTGGCGGGAAGGCAGCCAGGAGCTTATTCAATCAGGCGCGGAAACGACAAATGCCTAAGAAAAATGAATGTCAAAGGATTGATTGGTTATATTGCCCCAACGAATAATGATTTATTTACATCGCTCATTGTTGTGGTTCCTTGGCGATCCAGCTAGAGCGACAACAAAACATCGGAAAGTATAATCGTCACCTTTCAGACTCCCGTTCCCCATATCCAGCGGGAATAAATCCTCGCTGGATGCACGTCCACCCTTCTTCACGTAAATGGAGGGGAATTACGGCTTTATTTGGGCTGAGTTGTCCCTTTTAGTTTGTCCAGCCAGGCGGTTGACTTGAGCTGTTTTTCCAGAAGATATTTGATGTATTCCCGCATCAAATGTTCCAGCTCTGTGGCTAGCTGCGGACTTATTTTTACCCGCAAGGCGGAGGCGTAGTCGCAATTCTGCCAAAGCCGCAGCACCTTTAAGGCATTGAGGGAAAGCGGGCTGGCTGCCGGCTCGTGAAAGCCGCAATCATGGCATAGAACGCCACCCCGGCTGGGGCTGAAGAAATTTGTCTCTGGCTTCAGAATTGAATTGCATTCCGTGCACTGCTGCAGCTGAGGGCGATAGCCCAGATGGTGGAGAAGGTGAAGTTCGAAGTAGCGCAATATAGGCTCGCAATCCTCAGCCTGCGACAGCTGTTGTAAGGTTTCCAGCACCAGGTTGAAGAGGCGGCGGTCTTCGATGTGCTCGCCGGTGAAGGAGTCAACCAGTTCGGCGATGTAGAGGCCGCGCGAAATACGTTCTAAATCGTCCTTTATAGGCAGAAAGTTATCGATGGTCTGGGCTTGAGTGATGATGTCGAGATTGCGACCTCGAGCCAGCATCAAACGGCTGTGGGTGAGGAGCTCTACGTGGCCGCCAAGTTTGCTCTGGGGACGGCGTGTGCCTTTGGCTACTGCTTTCAGTTTGCCCAGCTCGGGTGTGTAAAGGGTAAGTATTCTATCGGCTTCGCCCAGCTTAATTCGCTTGATAATGATAGCTTCTGTTTGATAAGTCCGAGGTGCCGTCATAATCTATGTGGCTACATCTCCTGCCGTCCTTCTAAGGCGCGGCTGAGTGTAACATCATCGGCATATTCCAGGTCACCACCGTAGGGCAAACCGCGAGCCAGCCGGGTGACTCGAATACCGAGCGGGGCGATGAGGCGCTGGAGGTACATGGCGGTGGCTTCTCCCTCCAGATTGGGATTGGTCGCCAGTATCACTTCTGTGACCTGATTATCATTGAGGCGTGATAGCAATTCTTTGATTTTCAGCTCATCAGGTCCTACACCATCGGTCGGGGCGATGACGCCATAAAGCACGTGGTAAAGCCCCTTATACTTCCTGGTGCGTTCCAGGGGGAGTATGTCTATAGGCTCTTCGACGATACAGATTTTGGTATGGTCGCGTTCCTCATCGCGGCAGACAGCGCACGGGTCGGAATCGGTGATATTGAGGCAAACGGAACATAAGACCAGTTTTTCCTTCAGGTTTTTGATGGAGTCAGCTAATGCCGTAACCTCGCCTGCCGGTGCGCGCAGCAGATAGTATGTCAGCCGCTGGGCGCTCTTCGGTCCGATGCCCGGCAGCTTGTTGAGTTCTTCAATCAGCCTGGATATGGGCTCGGCGGTGGGCATTATGCTCAAAGATCTTTGCTCCTAAAGAGGTTCACGTTGGTGGGATTCTTCGGTCGTCCCGATTGCATCGGGACTCCCTCAGAATGACAGGGGAAAGTCCTGACTATCGGCTCGGCAGTAGGCATTGAATTGGCGCTCAAAGGTCTCCTACATTCCGGGGAGCTTGAGGCCGCCGGTTATGCCGCTTAAGCGGCTGGCAGCGAGCTCCTGGGACTTCTGAATGGCCTCATTCACGGCTGTCATGACCAGGTCTTCGAGCATCTCTACATCTTCAGCGTTTATAACTTCCGGCGATATAGTCACTGAGCGGATTCTTTGCGCACCATCGACAACTATCTTGATGGCTCCGCCTCCCGAGCTTACTTCAGTAGTCGTTTCGGCTAGCTCTTCTTGAGCTTTAGCCAGTTTAGCCTGTAGCTCCTGTGCCTGGCGAAATACAAACTTGTTCATTCATCCTCCAATCTGGGTTTTCTGCCCACGACTGTAGCCCCATAGCTTTCTTTAGCCGCTTTTACCAGAGGGCTCTCTGCTTCTGCCTGGGCTCTAGCTTTCTCGCTGGGGGTGGTCAGTACGCAACGCACCTGATAGGAATGTCCGAAGACCTCTTTCAATTTCTTTTCTACCAGATGCCTGTACTTTGGGTCTTCGATATATTCCTTATGAAATTTGTGGTAAAAACCCAACGTTAAAGTGTTGTCTTCGATAGACAGAGGTTCGCAAGAGCTGCGCAAAAAGGCATCCAGATTGCCTTTGGAGCCCTCGCCGCGCATGGCGTTGACGAAGTCTTTCCAGCGGTCACGCAGGCTTTCGATTTCGGGAGAGGGCGACACTTCCGGAGTCTCGGTGATTTTGTCCGGTGCCGCTTCGGGTTCAGCGCTTTCGGTAGGCGCCTGAGCTTTGACTTCCGGAGCCGGCTTGGTTGTTTTAGCGCTTTCGGTCGTTGCCTGAGCTTTAACCTCCGGAGCCGGCTTGGTTGTTTTAGCAGCTTTGGGGGGTTTAGCGGGGCGGCTAGCCACCGCAGCCGGTTCTTTGGGCGCGGACTGCCTGGGTTGGGCCGGCTGGCTGTCTCCGGCGAATAAAATAGAATCGACGATGGCTAGCTCCAGCGGTAATGGGGAATAGTTATCCAGCCGGAGGTCTATCTCGCCGAACCGCTTGACTGCCGCTAACAGGTAGTCCAGGCTGGCACCGGCTGCCAGCTCTTTGATCTCGATTAAGTCGTCGCTGGTAACGTCGATAACCTCTTCCGAGCCGGATTTGACCAGCAGCAGCTCCCGGAGATACTCCACCAGCTCGCGATTGAACTGGCGGAGGTCGAGACCGTCGCTGCTGACGCTGTTAATGGTCTTAAGACCGGCAGTGATGTCCTTATTGACGATGTGCCTGGCTAGCTCTCTGATGCGCATGTCTCCGCTGATGCCCAGCATCTCCTGCACCTGGTGAAGCTCGATTTTATTTCCGTAATAGGTAACCAGTTGCTCCAGCAGATTTTCAGCGTCGCGCAGGCTTCCGGTAGTTACCTTGGCGATAAGCTTCAAGGCTTCAGGGACAATGTGGATGCCCTCTTTTTCACAGATAAGATTGAGCTTGGAGATGACTGCCGATTGGGAGAGACGGTGGAAGTCGAACCGCTGGCATCGTGATAGTATGGTTGCCAGTACTTTGTGCGGCTCCGTAGTTGCCAGAATGAATTTGGCGTGTGGAGGTGGCTCCTCCAGTGTCTTAAGGAAGGCATTTGACGCTTCCTTAGTTATCATGTGGACTTCATCTATAATATAGACCTTGTAGGGAGCCAGATTAGGCGCATAATTGACCTTTTCTCTCAGATCGCGGATTTCATCGATACCCCTGTTGCTGGCGGCGTCTATCTCGATGATGTCCGGAGCGCTGCCCTCGTTGATAGCTTTACACATGGTGCAGCTATTGCACGGTTCGCCCTCCCGGGGGTCCAGGCAGCTGATGGCTTTAGCCAGAATGCGCCCGGTGCTGGTCTTACCGGTGCCTCGCGGACCGCAGAAGAGATAAGCATGAGACACCCGTCCGTTAGCTACAGCGTGGCGTAGGGTTTGGGTGACATGCTCTTGTCCTACTACTTCAGACAGTGTCTGGGGGCGCCATTTGCGATAAAAGACCTGGGAGGTCATGACGCCCTTATTATACTCCATGTGCGCGGATTGCTGAAAGAGGTTTTAGTCGTCCAGTGATGAGGGTGAAGTCTGAAATCCTAAATCCGAATTTCTAAATCCTAAACATCCCGATTCCATCGGGACAAATGACCCAAAAATCGCCGTAATGAATTTTGCATTTTTATCTGTCATTTTGATTTTTCCCCGATAAATCGGGGTGATCTTTGATGTTGTCTCCCCCTCACTCTAACTCTCTCCCTCCAAGGGGAGAGAGGATAATAGAACATTAGCCCCGAGCCTTGAATTCCCCCCTGTAGCCCCGACCTTTTAAGGTCGGGGTCACGAGGTTAAAACCTCGTGGCTACATTTGTAATTGAGGAGAGAAGAATAGCCATTATTCTTGCCTTATTTTGGATATCATAGAACATTAGCCCTTTTTATTAAAGCCCGACCTTTTAAGGTCGGGGTCACGAGGTTAAAACCTCGTGGCTACATTTGTAATTAATCAGGCGAAAAGCTGGCAAAGCGGTTGTGCATTGATTTTGAGCCTATGTTATAATTGTGCTTTATAGACGGACATAGGAGGAACGTAGATTTGGATAAAGAGAAGAAGGGGACGATTATTTCGGATTATAAGCTTCACGAGGGTGATACCGGCTCAAGTGAAGTTCAGGTAGCCTTACTCACCGAGAGGATAAACCAGCTGGCCGAGCATTTGAAAGCACATCCTCATGACGAGCACACCCGTCGTGGGCTTCTGAAGCTGATAGGGCAGCGAAGACGCTTGCTGGCTTATATTTCCAAGACCGATGTCAAGAGCTACCGCAGCCTTATTGCCAAGTTAGGTTTGAGGAAATAAACTGCCAGGTATTGTGGGTGGATTATGTCTGAATCTGACCAACATATAATTGGAGGCAGGCCGCTAGCTATTGAAACGGGCAAGCTGGCCACGCAAGCTGACAGCGCTGTTACGGTTCGCTATGGCGATACCATTGTTCTGGTCACTGCCTGCATTAGCGATGAGCCCCGAGGTAATGGTGATTTCGTCCATTTGACTGTGGATTATGAGGAAAGGCATTATGCTGTCGGTAAAATCCCCGGCAGCTTCATAAGACGGGAAGGACGCCCCAGTCAAGAGGCAACACTAGCCGGACGGCTAACCGACCGCAGCCTGCGCCCGCTTTTTGATAAGACTCTACGTAATGACGTTCAGATTGTAGTTACCGTCCTTTCCACCGACCAGGAAAATGACCCAGATATACTGGCGGTCATCGGAGCTTCGGCTGCCTTGACTCTTTCTGCTATCCCGTTTGGCGGTCCGGTGGCTGCGGTATGTGTGGGTTATCTCAACGGCAGTCTGGTGTTAAATCCGACGTTGCCTCAGATGAATGAGAGCCTGCTCGACCTCGTTGTCGTCAGCACCAAAGAGGCGATAGTGATGATAGAGGCAGGAGCCAAGGAAGTTTCCGAGGAGATAGTTTTAGAAGCGATTAAGTTTGGGCACGAGGCGAACCAGGAGATTATAAGCTTCCAGGAGAGCTTGCGGCAGAGTCATGGCAAACCTAAGATGGAGATAAAGACGGACGGTATCGCTCCCGAACTAATAGCTGCGCTCACCTCTGAGTTTGGAGATAGGCTGGCTCAAGCCATTAGCCAGAGAGAGCGGGCTGCGCGTGAGAATATGATTGAAGCGGTTAAACACGAAGCCGCCGAGAAGCTAAAAGAGACTTTTCCTGAAGCCGATATCATGGCTGGCATCGAAGACCAGCTTAAGAAGAAGGCCAGGGCGAGAATTTTGGAGGGGAAACAGCACCTTGATGGCAGGCAGCCCAAGGAGATACGTCCTATTACTGCTGAAGTCGGTCTGCTACCCCGTACGCACGGCTCGGGGCTGTTTACCAGAGGGCTCACCCAGGTATTGACCATAACCACACTTGGTTCTTTACGTCAGGAGCAACTAATTGATGGTTTGGGGCTGGAAGAGACCAAGCGTTTCATGCACCACTATAACTTCCCGCCTTTCTCTACCGGGGAAGTGAAGCGTCTCGGGTCGCCGGGACGGCGTGAAATCGGGCACGGAGCCCTGGCGGAAAAAGCACTTGCCCCGGTGATACCCAGCGAAGACGACTTCTCTTATACTATACGCCTGGTTTCCGAGGTGCTTAGCTCTAACGGCAGCACTTCGATGGCAAGTGTCTGTAGCTCGACTCTGGCTTTGATGGATGCCGGTGTGCCTATAAAGGCTCCGGTGGCGGGTATAGCTATGGGACTGGTTACCGGCGAGGATAACAACTATGTCATTCTTACTGATATTGAGGGCATAGAGGATGCCTATGGTGATATGGACTTCAAGGTGGCTGGCACCAGTCAGGGGATTACGGCTCTCCAATTGGACATCAAGCTCAAAGGCATAAGCTATGAGGTTGTGGCTGGAGCTATAAAGCAGGCGCGTGAGGCACGTACGGAAATACTTGATAAGCTGAGGCAAGCTATCAGCGCCAGCCGGTCTGAGCTTAGCCCTTATGCACCCAGGATGTATAAGTTAACCATCGACCCGAGCAAAATCGGCACTGTAATCGGGCCCGGAGGCAAGACTATTCGGTCTATAATCGAAGAGACGAAAGTGACCATAGATGTTGAGAACGATGGCACGGTAATTATCGGCTCCTCCAGTAAAGAGGCGGCTGATAAAGCTATTGAAAAAGTAGAGAGCCTGACCAAGGAGGTAGAAGTTGGTGCCATCTATACCGGGAAGGTAACTCGTTTGACAAACTTCGGCGCTTTTGTCGAGGTTCTGCCGGGGAAAGAAGGACTGGTTCATATAAGTGAGCTGGCTGATTATCGTGTGGCTAAGGTTGAAGATATTGTGAAGGTGGGCGATGAGGTTACGGTCAAAGTTATTGAAATCGACCATATGGGCAGAGTGAATCTGTCACGACGGGCAGTGTTTGAAAATCAGTCACAGGAACAAGGAGCTAAAGTCGCAGACTCTAGCGCAGCAGGACGTCCTCCCCGAAGGGAGCAGGAACGCCGCCCTGCTCCTCACCCGCGAGATAGTAGAGATAGCCGACGCCGCCGTTACTAAGCGGCGTTAAGAAGTATTTATTTTTATGAAAACATTTAGGGTGGGAAATGGAACCGATAAAGGTATTAGTTCACGGAGCCTTAGGCAAGATGGGGAGGGAGGTCACGGCTGCGATATGTCGAGACCCCGAACTGGAGTTGGTTGGTGGCGTTGACGTTAAGGCGACACAAGAACAACTCACCCTGCCTGATAGTCCAAAGAAAGTACCTCTTTCCTCTGATTTGAGTTCGCTTCTTAAGGTCTGTCATCCTAAGGTATTAGTAGATTTCACCATTGCCGAAGCTTCTATGTCTGCGGCTCGCATTGCCCTTAAACGGGGCATTAACATTGTTTTAGGCACATCGGGGCTTTCAGAGGACAACCTCAAAGAGATCGCCCAGCTGTCTAAGGCTAACAAGGTGGGCGCAGTAGTAGCCCCTAACTTTACCGTTGGGGCAGCAGTCTTATTAAATGCGGCTAAAGCTGCGGCTAAGCTATTTGATTATGCTGAAATTATTGAGATGCATCATCATGAGAAGGCTGATGCACCATCCGGGACTGCGCTGGCTACCGCAAAGGCTATGCTGCAGTCGCGGGGCAAACCCTTCCTTTATTCGAAAACCAAAAAAGAAACGCTCAGCAGTACTCGTGGTGGAGAGGTTGACGGCATAGCCATCCATAGCGTAAGATTACCTGGCTTTGTTGCTAGCCAGGAGGTTGTGTTCGGGGGGCAGGGGCAAACGCTTAGCTTCCGTCATGATACTATAGGTCGGGAATGCTATATGCCCGGCGTTATCCTGGCTATAAAAGAAGTGGTAAAGCGGCAAGGATTAATTCTTGGATTAGATACATTGTTGAATTTGAGAGGTAACAATGAAGGCATATAATGTGGCTATTGTAGGTGCCACCGGAATGGTCGGCCAGGAGTTCATAAAGGTGCTGCAGCAGCGGAATTTTCCCGCGGCATCTGTCAGTCTTTATGCCTCCGACCGGTCTGCAGGCAAGAGACTATATGTAGGTCATCAGGAGGTCGAAGTTAAAGAGACCAGTCCTGAGGCCTTTCAGAATATCGATATCGCTCTTTTTTCCGCTGGCACCGAGATCAGTCGATATTTTTCACCTATTGCGGCTAAGTCCGGGGCTCTGGTTGTTGACAACAGTGCGGCTTTTAGAATGGAGCCCAAAGTTCCTCTGGTTATACCTGAGGTGAATCCTGATGACATAAAGCAGCACGAAGGTATTATCGCCAATCCGAATTGTTCTACCATTCAGTTGGTGGTGGCTCTTTACCCGCTGCATAAAGTTAATCCGATTAAGCGGATTGTCGTCTCTACTTATCAAGCGGTATCGGGTACCGGCGCAGCCGCTATGGAGGAGTTAACTACACAGGCAAAGTTAATATTGGAAGGGCAGAACGTCGTTCCCCACGTTTATCCTCATCAGATTGGATTTAATTTATTACCGGAAATAGATGTTTTTCTGGATAATGGATATACCAAAGAAGAATGGAAGATGGTGGAGGAAACTCGTAAGATAATGCATGCTCCTGATATAGCCATCGCGGCAACATGTGTCAGGGTGCCTGTTTTTATCGGGCATAGCGAGGCGGTAAATGTCGAATTTACTGAACCTATGAGTCCTGAGGAAGCCAGGCGTATATTGGCTGATGCTCCGGGCGTCAAGGTTCTTGATGATCCTAATGTTAGCCTTTATCCTCAGCCCTGGCTGGCTGCAGGATCGGATGACGTTTATGTGGGGCGCATCCGGTCAGATGCCTCTTATTCCAGGGGCCTGGTGATGTGGGTGGTATCCGACAACCTGCGCAAAGGCGCTGCCCTCAATGCCGTCCAGATTGCCGAAGAAGCGGTGCGCCGGGACTGGGTTAAGAACAGGAAATAGCCCACCTACGGAGTTCCGATGAAGAAGTTTGGTCGCTTGCTGACAGCAATGGTTACCCCTTTTGATGCTAAAGGCGGGGTTGATTACGCACAGGCTAAAAAACTGGCTAAGGCTCTGTTTGATTCAGGCAGCGATGGGCTCGTAGTGTCCGGTACCACCGGAGAGTGCCCGACTCTTACTCTTGAGGAAAAGCTGCGACTTTTTGCTGAAGTTAAGTCAGCCGTTGGTAAGCGGGGCACGATTATAGCTGGTACCGGTAATTACAACACCAGCGAGAGCATAGAGTTGACCAAAGAGGCAGAAAGGGCTGGAGTCGATGGTTGTCTTCTGGTGGTTCCCTACTATAATCGCCCTACACAAGATGGTTTGTATGAGCATTTTAAGACTATCGCCAGGGCAACCAGTCTGCCATGCATTATCTATAATGTGCCATCGCGTACTGTTACCAATTTGGCTGCTGAAACCGCCGTCAAACTCAGCCAGGTTGACAATATCATTGGAGTAAAAGAAGCCAGCGCCAATTTTGAACAGATAGCTAAGATTATACAGAATGCCAAAAGAGACTTTCTGGTTTACAGTGGTAATGACGGCGATACGTTTCCCATAATGTGTCTGGGCGGCTATGGAGTTATTAGCGTGATTTCACATCTGGTTGGGTTGCAGATGAGGCAGATGATGGATGATTACATCCGGGGCAATATCGAGAAGGCGGCTGCTGCCCATCGTAATTTATTGCCTTTAGTTAATGCCCTGTTTATTGTGGCCAACCCGATGCCGGTTAAATATGCCTTGAATTATTTAGGCTTTCCTGTGGGCAAGCCTCGCCTGCCGCTTACTGAACCGGACGAAAAGTCCAGGGCATTTATCGAGCAGACCTTAAAGAGCTATAAGATAGATTTGCCCATAGCTGCCAGAGCTTAAGCTCCGGATTGCAGTTACAAGTTCTGCAAGGATTTTTCAAAGTTCTTCACCCTTGGTGGCTTTCTGCCCTTTCCCGGCTCTATGGTATGTCCCTCCTCTTTTAGACGAGCGGCTTGTGCTTTTGTGCCGCCGGGGAATTTAATATTTAAGCTGCCGCCTGATTTTAGCACCCGCCAGTAGGGTGTTACCTTCCCCTTTCCACTTTTCAAGTCCTCTTCTGCTACCTCGGCGACAATGCGAAGGAAGATCCCGGTTGTCATAGGGCAAGCGCAATCTGCGTGCGCGTCTTTGGCCAATTTCTCCATGACCTGACTTACAGTAGTGAGTTTCCCCTTTTGGATTTTGCGTATTAAAGCATCTACATCTAAAGGCCTGGAGATAAGCATTTTCCCGGTTCCGAATCCCCTTTGCATTTTTGGCGGAACCTCAACTATTTTCCCGTGGGCGGGGTGTTTTTCTTCTAGCTTCTGCCGCCAGGTTTTACGCGCTTTAGGCATAATTTTATCTCCTTGCCAGCAGGTATTTGCCTTAAAACTCAGAGAGTCTCAAAAAATCTGCTTGACCATTATTGTCTGGTCTCGTTTGGCACCGACAGAAATGACATTAACAGGGCAGGAGAGAAGCTCTTCGATGCGGGCTACATAGCGGCGAGCCTGGGATGGTAGCTGTTTGTGATGGCGCATGTCGATTATAGGTGTCTGCCAGCCCGGCAGGTTCTCATAGACGGGCTGGCATTTATCCAGGGTTGCGATATCACTGGGAAAGTCTTTTACTATGTCGCCATTGAGTTTATAGCTTGTGCATATCTTTAACGTGTCAAGCGTGTCGAGGACATCGAGGCGGGTCAGGGCTATACCGGTGAAACCGTTTACCTGAGTGCTGAAACGCCCGGCCACAGCATCTAACCAGCCACATCGGCGTGGTCTTCCCGTAGTGGTGCCGTATTCGTGAGCCCGTTCTCTGATGAATTCGCCGGTTTTGTCGTTAAGCTCTGTGGGCATGGGTCCACTACCCACTCTCGTGGTATAAGCTTTGAAAACACCGATGACTTGGTCGATTTGCTTGATGCTTATCCCGGAACCGATAGAACTGCCCGCAGCCATAGGTGAAGAAGAGGTTACATAGGGATAGGTGCCGAAATCGGGGTCGAGCATGGTGCCCTGGGCTCCTTCTAATAAAATCGGCTGCTTACGGGACATCAAATCCTGAAGTACGGGGCCGGTATCTCGAATGAACGGGGCTAGCCGCTCTCCGTAGGAGCAGTATTGCTGGTAAATCTCTTCCAGAGATAATGGTGGGGCGTTGTATACTTTGGTGAGGATGGCGTTTTTGAGTTCGAGGATTGAGCTGAGTCGAGACCGGAAATCATTATTATTCAACAGGTCGCAGGCACGGATTCCGAGGCGGGCTATCTTGTCACTGAAAACGGGACCTATTCCTTTGCCTGTGGTGCCTATAGCTCCTTTACCTCGCCGCTCCTCTTCCAGCTTATCCAAGAGTATATGATAGGGCATTATCAAGTGTGCCCGGTCGCTGATGAAGAAATGGCTGGTATCGACTTTGTGCCTTTGGAGGTTGTCAATTTCCTCCAGTAGTACTGCCGGATTAATTGCTACGCCGTTACCGATTATGCAAACCGTTTTGGGGTGGAAGATACCGGAGGGGACAATGTGAAGTTTGAACTCACCGTAAGGGTTAATTACGGTATGCCCTGCATTATCGCCTCCTGAGAAGCGAACTGTTGCTTTTGCTCTCTCCGCCAGAAGGTCGACTATTTTGCCTTTGCCTTCGTCTCCCCACTGGGCGCCAATAATTGCTACAACTGACATTATCTTCGAGTTAGCTTAGTGTATAAGTTGGGGGAAAGCGACCATATATGCTAATGAAGCCTTGAGTTTGCCTCATTGGTTTTTTGTTTGTTTCCATACATATATCAATCGTTGACCCACGGTAACGAAGCCAAGCACTACTATAAGAAGTAAAGCTATAAAGATGCTGAATCCGTACAATGGGTTCAAAAGTAGCCCAAGCGCTAATATTATAATCCTCTCAGCCCTGGTAAACAATCCCACGGAGCAATTTATCCCGATACCTTCGGCTCTGGCACGTACGTAGCTGGTGAGAAATGAGCCGACCAGTGCCAGGAGAATGAGCACCATTTCGACAGAGGCTCCGCTTGGTAGGTACAGAATAAAAAGACCTAGAAATAGCGCTGTATCTGAGATGCGGTCGAAGGTGGAGTCCAGCAAGGCGCCGAAGCGGGTGACTTTGTTAGTTAAGCGGGCCGTTGCGCCGTCCAGAATGTCGAATAATCCGGAAAGGAGAACCAGAACTCCGCCGATAATAAGGTAGTTGGTGGCAATAGCCGCGGCTGCAATTACGCTTATCGCCAGGGCAATCCAGGTCAAGGTGTTGGGCTTCAGTCCGCTTTTAGCCACGGCTGTTTTTAATGGGTCGGTAATCCGTCGAGCAGCAGTTCTTCTAAATTCAGCTAACTTTATCATGGAGTGTTCCTAGGCACAGCTACTAAGCAAGCTATTATAGTAATCCATAACTTGTCGCGCAACGTTCGGCCAGCTGTATTTCTCGGCTTTGACCATTCCCTTAGAACCCATTTGCAGGCGCAAAGACTTATCGTGTAGGAGCTTGAGCAAGGCTTGGGCTAAGGATTCCTCATTTTGGGGTGGCACGAGTAGCCCTTCCTCGCCGTCAGCTAGCACACTGGCATAGCCTTGAATGCTGGTGGCAACTACCGGTTTGCCGCATGCCATAGCTTCCAGCAAAACTATGCCAAAACTTTCACCGCCAGTAGCCGGGGCGCAGAAGATATCAGCACTGCGGTAGTATGAAGGGAGCTCATCGGTGGGGACAAAGCCAACAAAAACCACGTTGTCACTTAGTTCCATTTTCTCGACCAGTCTTTCATATCTAAGGCGTAAAACAGTGCCCGGGCCAACTACAATCAGGCGGAAGTTGGGAAAACTGCGTTTAACCTTGGCACACGCATTGAGTAGATAGCCCAGTCCCTTTCTCCTTTCGAGCCGGCCGACGAAGAGTATGTTCGTCTTGCCGTCAGCGAATTCATTCCGCGCGGGACCATCAAAACGAAAAAGTTCAGTATCTATGCCATTTGGGATAATATGGTAGTCAGCCGGCAGATGTCGGTTCACGTATTCCATTGCCGGTTTGGAAACAGCGATTTTACCGTGTAGCTTGGAAAGCCATCTCCTGAAGATGAGTTTGCCCAGCCAGTAGGTGCTAGGTTTGTTGAGGCAAGCGTGAAAAGTACCGACATTTATAAATTCTGACTTAAGGAGGGCGCTTAGGCAGACCATCGGTGCGAATGGCTCGTGCAGGTGTAAAATGTCAAAATCCTCTTTAGCCAGGATTTCACCTATTTGAACTGGCAACCAGGGGGATACAGGGACTCGGGCGATAGCACCGCCAAATGGGACAGGTAAGGGTTTTCCTATGGCAGTAACCTCTTCTTCGAAGTAGCGGCTTCCTCCTTTCGTGCACGGGGCTATTATTTTGACCTTATGTCCCCATTGGGTGAAATTATGGGACAGATAAGCGATGTGGTTGACAACTCCACTCGGGAAGGAATAGTCGTATGGAGAGACTAAACCAATTTTCACTGTTGTTATGCTCCGGCTTGACGAATCTGGCAGTTGTATTTTGCTTAACTTTGCTTTGGCTTCTCACTGGTTATTTCAGGGAGAGAAACAGGTGTTTGTTGCTCTTTACCTGTGATGAAGCTCTCAACTCGTCTCCGGGCTTCGTCATCGGAATATTGAATGGGTGGCGACTTCATGAAGTAGGCACTGGGAGCTACTATGGCTCCAGCTAGCCCCCTTTCCCTAGCTAATTTGCAGCACCTTATGGCATCGATAACCACCCCGGCGGAGTTGGGGCTATCCCAAACCTCCATTTTAAGCTCCAAATTGAGAGGGACATCACCAAAGGTACGTCCTTCCATTTTAATGTAACAGAACTTACGGTCGGCTAGCCATGGCACGTAGTCGCTGGGACCGATATAGATATTGTCGGGCTCAATCTCATAATCCAGCTGTGAGGTGACAGCATTGGTTTTTGAAATCTTCTTTGACTCCAGACGCTCCCGTTCCAGCATGTTATAAAAGTCAGTGTTGCCGCCGAAGTTGAGCTGATAGGTTCTTTCCAGCTTAACTCCACGGTCACGAAATAGCCTGGTTAGCACGCGATGTGTGATTGTAGCTCCGACCTGAGATTTGATATCGTCGCCTATGACCGGTAATCCTATTTCCGCGAAGCGTTTATACCAGTAGGGTTCACGAGCAATGAAGACCGGTATGCAATTAACAAGGCCACAGCCGGCAGCCAGCACTTGCTCTATGTACCACTTGGTGGCCTCCTCGCTTCCGACCGGCAGAAAATTTACCACTACATCTGTTTTTGTTTCTTTGAGAATGCCGGTAATGTCAGCCGTGGAACCTGGCGATTTTGTGATTATTTGCGACAGATATTTCCCCAAGCCATCATGGGTCATGCCCCGGGTTACTCTGACTCCTGTGGTAGGCACATCGCAAAACTTAAAAGTGTTATTAGGTCGAGTAAAAATAGCCTCGGCCAGGTCCTTGCCGACTTTATTTTTATCTATGTCTATGGCAGCTACAAAGTTAATACTGTTTATGTGGTAGCCACCCAGATTGATATGCATTAGCCCGGGCACAAAATCACCTTCCTTGATTCTTCTATAGTAATGGACGCCCTGGACAAGC
>Ga0299912_10001096_pt1 | contig 21953 bp, 17 predicted proteins | sample RVTome_2_FD_207667 | JGI IMG/M metagenome (GOLD analysis project Ga0299912, IMG submission 207667) | Soil microbial communities from uranium-contaminated site in the Upper Colorado River Basin, Wyoming, United States - RVT95D214 (version 2) ... | reverse complement strand
CCGTCAAGCCCGAGATCGATTTCGTCACCGCCCGGGAGAAGGACACGGGGAAGGTCGTCGAGGGGATGAGTTCGGGCCGCATCCCCGAGCGGGTGACGCACAACGACACCAAGCTCAACAACGTCATGATCGACGACCGGACCGGCGAAGGCGTCTGCGTCATCGACCTCGACACGGTCATGCCGGGATCGATCCTCTACGACTTCGGCGACTCGGTCCGGCTCGGGGCGGCGACGGCGGCCGAGGATGAGCGCGACCTGGGCAAGGTCGGCTTCGAGCTCGGGCTCTTCGACCGGCTGGCCGCCGGCTACCTCAGCGCGGCCCGGGACTTCCTCGTCCCCGCGGAGACGGAGCTCCTCGCGTTCTCAGCCAGGCTTCTAACGCTCGAGTGCGGCATCCGTTTTCTCACCGACTATCTCAAGGGCGACGTCTACTTCAAGATCCATCGCGAGGGTCACAACCTCGACCGCGCCCGGACGCAGTTCAAGATGGTTGCCGAGATGGAGAGGCAGATGGCGGCCATGGACGCCGTCGTCGATAAATATCTCTAGTTTCGATTTCATCGCCACCGTCCCGTCGTTAAACACGCGAATAACGCGTATTGAGTTGTGTGTCCACCTTATTATAGACTCCATCTCTCCAGGAGGTGGCCATGACAATCCGTCGTATTGCGAAATCAGCGGCGCTTCTCATCCTCGTCATGCCCGTGATGGCGGCTCAAACTCAGGGGCCGGCGTCCGGACCGGGGCCGCTCGACGACGGCCTGGCCCGGGCTTTCCGCTACCGCGCCATCGGCCCGGCCAGGCAATGCGGCCGGATTCTGCACGTCGCCGCCCACCCGTCCGAACCGTTCACGTTCTATATCTCGCCGGGGACGGGCGGCCTGTGGAGGACGACGAACAACGGAACGACCTTCGAATCTCTCCTCCCCGAAGAAAGCAACGTCCCCGTCGGGCATTTCGCCATCGCCCCATCCGACCCGAAGATCCTCTGGGTGGGCACGGGCGACCCGGCCTCCGGGCGCATCCCCATCCGCGGCTCCGGCGTGATGAAATCCGTGGACGGCGGCAAGACCTGGAAATCCATGGGCCTGGCTGAAACGCGCCACATCGGCCGGATCGCCATCCACCCGTCGAACCCCGACATCGTCTTCATCGCCGCCCTCGGCTATCATTTCAGCGCCAACTCCGAGCGGGGCCTCTACAAGACCCGGGACGGCGGCCGGACTTGGGCCAAGGTCCTCGACCTCGGCGACAAGGTCGGTTTCGTCGAGGTCGTCCTGCGCCCGGGCGACCCCGACGTCATCTTCGCCGCGTCCTATGACAAGTCCCGCGTCCCCTGGAACTTCGACGATTTCGGCCCCGGGACCGCGATCTTCAAATCGGCGGACGGGGGAGAAACCTGGCGCAAGCTCGCCGGAGGCCTCCCCTCCGGGAACCTCGGCCGCATCGGCCTGGCCATCGCCCCCAAGAACCCGGACATCATGTACGCCACGATCGACAACGCCAATGAGCGGCCCCGGACGGAGGAGGAGGCCAAGCGCGCCGCGGCCGCGGGCGCCCCATCTCCAAGGCCCGCCCAGGTCCCCCGCGTCGGCGGCGAGGTCTACCGCTCCGAGGACGGCGGCGAGACCTGGAAAAAGATGAACTCCGCCAAGGAACCCGTCGGCGGCGGCAAGTGGTACGGGCAGATCTACATCGACCCGAACGACGACAAGGTCGTCTACGTGCCCAACACGCCTCTCTACCGTTCCCTCGACGGCGGAAAGACCTGGGGCGCCAAGGCGCCGGAAAACCTGGCCGGCTCCGTCCACGTCGACCATCACGCCATCTGGATCGACCCGGCCGATTCGCGGCATATCATCCTCGGCCACGACGGTGGCCTGGCCGTCTCCTACGATTTCGGGAAAACCTGGGACGCTTTCGACTCCCTGCCGCTCGCCCAGTATTACGCCGTCGGAGTCGACATGGACGAGCCCTACAACATCTACGGCGGGCTCCAGGACAACGGCTCCGTCAAGATCCCGTCGAACGGCCCTTCCGGCATGATCACCCGCGACGATTGGACCGCCGTCGGCGGCGGCGACGGCATGGTCAACGTCGTCGACCCCGCGGACAGCCGCTGGCTCTACAATGCCTCCCAGAACGGGGCCATCCAGCGCGTCGACCAGAAGCTCGGCCTGTCCCAATCGATCAGGCCCCGACCGCCGGCGGGAGGGCCGGCCTATCGCTTCAACTGGACGGCGCCGATCGCCGTCTCGCCCCACAACAGCCAGATCATCACCATCGGCGCCCAGGTCCTTCTCCGTTCCCTCAACCGCGGGGACACGTGGCAGGAGATCTCGCCCGACCTGACGACCAACGACCCGGTCAAGCTCAAGGGCAACATCGAATTCTGCACCCTGACCTCGATCGCGGAGTCGCCGCTCGAGGCCGGTCTCATCTGGGTGGGCACGGACGACGGGAAAGTCCAGGTCACCCGCAACGGCGGAGGCGCCTGGCGGGACGTCACCGGGAACCTCACGGCGGCAGGCGCGCCCGAAGAATATTACGTCACCCGCGTCTTCGCCTCGGCCCACAAGCCCGGCACGGCCTACGCGGCCAAGGCCGGCTGGCACCGCGACGACTACCGGCCCTTCGTTTTCCGGACCGAGGATTTCGGCGAGACCTGGGCGAACATCACCGCCGACCTGCCCGAAGGCACCGTCTACGTCATTGCCGAGGACCGCAGGAATCCCGGCCTGCTCTTCGCCGGCACGGAGATGAGCGTCTTCGCCTCGGTCGACGGCGGCCGGGCCTGGCGCGGGTTCGGCAGCGGGCTGCCGCCCAACGCCCTCGTCCACGACCTCCTCATCCATCCGCGCGCGAACGACCTCGTCGTGGCCACCCACGGCCGCGGGCTCTTCGTCGTCGACATCAGTCCCCTCCAGGAGATGAACGACAAGTTCTTCGCCGAGGACCTGGCCCTCTTCGAGATCGAGCCGAAAATTCCATGGACCCCGCGGCGGAGAAAGCTCGAAGGGTCGGACGGCGACCGGAAGTTCAGCGCGCCCAACGAGCCCGCCGGCATGGTCATCAACTATTACCTCAAGTCCGCGCTGAAGGACAAGGACAAGGCGGTCATCCGGATCGCCGACCCCTACGGCGAGGAGATGGCCGCGATCGAGGGAAAGGGAACGGCCGGCCTCCAATCCGTCGTCTGGGACATGCGCCGGCCGCCGGCGAAGAAGGCGGCGGGCGGCGGAGAGCCTGCCCAGGCCGGGAGGTTCGCGCGGCCGCGGCTCGTGCCGCCCGGCGAGTACGTGGTCACGCTCGAGGCCGCCGGCCGGAAGCTCGTCCGGAGGGCCCTCGTCCGGGCCGAGCCCGAGCGATAACGGCCCCATCCTGACCAACCATCACGTCGCCTTCGGGGCGGACCAAACGGCCGGACGGATCGCCAGCCAGACGGCCTTGCTGATCTGGATGTCCTGGACGGCGACACCCGTCAGGTCGGCCACGGTGGTCTCGCTCTCCGAAGCCCGCCACAGTTTTTGGTCCCCGATCACCCGCCCGAGCTCGACCAGGCGGTCCCTCCCGATCGCGCCGGCGTTCACGGCTTGGTAGACTTCCCCCCTCAGCTCCGACTGGCTGAGACTGTCGACGACGACCCGGTCCGCCCGGGCCAGAATGGCCGCGTCGAGCTCCTGCTTCGCGGCGGTGTCGGAGCCGACGGCCGTGATGTGCGTCCCCGGCCGGATCCACTCCGCCTTGAGGACGGGCGCCGTCGCGGGCGTGCAGGTGACGATGAGGTTGGCCGCGGCCGCGACGTTCTCGGCCCGGAGCGTCGTCCGGATCTTCAAGCCGGGTGATTCCATATCCCGGCGATACGCGACGAGCTCTTCCTCGTTGACTCCCCAGACGACCGCCTCTTCGAACTTCCGCACCCGGCGGAGCCAGTCGAGCTGCATCCGCCCCTGGACGCCCGCGCCGACGATGCCCACGGCCGTCACCTCGCGCGGGGCCAGGTACTTGGCGACGACCGCGCCGGCCACCGCCGTCCGCAGGTTGGTCAAGTAGCCTTCATCGAGGAGGATGGCCTCGAGAACGCCTGTCTTCCGGCTGAAAACGAGCATTAGGCCGTCGCCGGACGGAAGACCCAACTTCGGATTGTCGTAAAATCCGGAGGCGATCTTGATCACGTAGAAATCGTCGCCCTTGATGTAACCGTACTTGATGTGGACGTCGCCCGGCGGATCGTTGAAAACGAGCTCCCCGACCGGCGGGACGACGACTTCGCCGCGCGAATAGGCGACGAATCCTTCCTCGATCAACGGGATGGGGTCGATCGCGGCCAGGGCCTTCTTGATCTCGGCGAGGGGAACGACGACCGGCATCCCGGTCCTCCTTCGTCCGGCAATGGGATCCGACCGGGCCAGGCTCAAAGTCGCCTGACGGACATGCCCAGCTTCTCGAGCGTCTTGACGGCGATATCGAGTTTCTGGTTTTTCACGAACACGTGGTCCGTGGTGTAGGCCGAGACGGCGAAGATGTTGACCCCGGCGTCGGCCAAGGCCCCGGAGACCGAGGCGATGAATCCAACCAGGCTGAGCGGCAGGACCATGTCGAAGGTGATCATCCGCCAGTCGCCCTCGAACCCCAGGTACTTCTGGGCGCCGACCTTCGACTCGTCGATGATGCAGGTCGTCTCCCGGTCGTCCTTGATGACGGCGAAGGCGTTGGCGCAGGCCCTCGTCGTCTTGATGATGGCGTAGGTCTCCGCGGAGACGACGGCCCGGCCGTTCTTGAAGTAGGTGAGGATGTCGCCGCGTTTCATGACCTGTGACTCCGGCCTGCTTTTTTCCGATCCCGGACCCTCTCCAGGATCCAGCCCGGCTTCTCGACCTGACGGGCCCGGGCGATGGCCAAGGCGCCGGCGGCCACGTCCTTGGTGATCGTCGAGCCCGCGGCGATATAAGCGCCCCGCCCGACCTTGACAGGGGCGACGAGCTCCGTCCCGGAGCCGATGAAGGCCCCGGCGCCGATGCGGGTGGGGCTCTTCGACACGCCGTCATAATTGCAGGTAATCGTCCCGGCGCCGACGTTGACGTCCTCCTCGACCCAGCTGTCGCCGATGTAGCTCAAGTGCTGGGCTTTGGAGCGCGGGCCGAAGACGGTATTTTTCATCTCGACGAAGTTGCCCACCTTGGCCCCGGAGCAGACCCGGGTCTTGGGCCGGAACCTGGAGAAGGGTCCGACCTGCGCGTCATCCTCGAGGACGGTGTCCTCCATGACCGTGGAGCTCAGGACTTTCACCCGGGCGCCGAGCGTCGAGCTCATGATGTGGACGTGGGGATAGATGCGGCCGTCGGCGCCTATCTTTGACGGCCCTTCGATGACCACGAACGGATAGACGACGGTCCGCGGGCCGATCTCCGCGGCCCAATCGACCCAGGCCGAAGCGGGGTCGAGGAACATGACACCACGGCGGGCGAGGGCGTCGTTTTTCCGTTCCCGGAGGCGTCCCGCCGTCCGGCCGATGTTCACGCCCTTCTCGACCGGCAGGACTTCCTCGGGCTCCGGGCATTCGGTAAAGCCGACTTTCCTCCCCGCTTTCGTCAGACGCAGGGCCAAGGATTCGAAACCGGCCGCGGCACGGGTCGGGGAGATGCCCCGGAGAAGCGGGAAAGCGTCCGCGGAACGGAGGGCCAGGATCCCCGTGAGCCCGGCCTCCCCTCCCCCGCTCATGAACGTCAGGGACGAGTCCTTGGCCGCGTGGACGCGGAGCAAGGCCTTCAGCGTCCGGTCGCGAAGCAGGGGCAAGCCGGCAGGAACGACCAAGACGTCGCAGTCCGGGTATTTTTCAAGGACGGCCCGCGCCGTACCGAGGGCCGTCAGAAGGCCCTCCCGCCGACCGGCTTTCCGCTTCTTGCCGGCGAGCAAGAAGATTGGTGTTTTCGTCTCGACGCCCTTGATCAGGTTTTCCCACCCGTCCCGCCTATCGGCACCCGTGTCGGCCAGGACCAGGACGGCGTCGGGGTCGAGCCGGCAGGCGGCTTCGAGAGCGTAGGCGCCGAGCGGTCGTCCGAGAAGCGGCTGGAACACCGCGTCTTCTCCACCCCCCAAAAAGAGAACGACGGCTTTTCTTTTCATAAGAGCTTGGTGATGAGCTTGAATTTCTTGTCTTCCCAGAGGGACTCGAAATCGGGTTCGTTCTGGGCGAGCACGGAAAAATGCCTGTCCTTCTGGATGGCCTTCTTGAGGAAGTCGAGGGCGTCGTCGCCCTGGCCCATCAGGGTGTGGACGTCGGCCAACAGAAAATAGACGAGCCCATCGTTCTCCTTGAACTCCAGGGCCTTCACCAGGACCTTGACCGCCCCGGGGTAATCGCCCTGGTTGATCTTGACGACGCCGTAGCGATAGTGGTCCTCGAAGCCCTTCAGAGATACGCCCTCTTTTTTGGGCTGCTTCTGGGCGATGGCGAGATAGGCCTTGGCCCGGTCGACGATCTCGCGGTCGACCGGGAATTTCTCGATGAAGCCTTTGAACGACTCGACGGCCTTGTCGAAGTCGCCCTTGCGGAATTCCTTGACGGCCAGGCTGTAGGCTGCCAGGGCTTTCTGGTACTCGTCCTTTTTCGTTCGTTGTTCGCGCACGGTGTTCCTCTCAGAATGCATTCGGAGTTTTCCCTATTTTACACGAGACCCGGGGCTTTGACAATATCGCCGTTCGACCGAGACTGGCGTTTCTATCGGCAGGCTGATGACAAGCCCACTTCCAACGCTCGGGGTATTCCCGCCGTCGGCCGCGGCCTGGCCCAGCGAGCCAGGCCGCTCCGGCTCCGGGCTCCGCTCTCCTCTCCCTTCGGTCGAGGAACCGTGCCCGCTTCGCCCTCCCACGGCCTCCTCTGGGAACACCCCTGCGCGTTTGCGTGGGCTCATTCCATTCTCGCCCTTGTCATTGCGATGCCAAGAGGGGCGGAGGAGGTCGTCGGAGGAAGCATAAAGCGGTGAAAGCCAAGATTCTATTCAGATAGTTACCCCCCATCGAATCCGGCCCGGGAAGGCGTAAGAATCACCGCAGCTGACGGAGACGATCCCCGAGGTCCGTCCGCGGCCGACGGCGGGAATACTCCGAGCGTTTGGGAGTGGGCTCGAACACACGGCGGTGTTCCGTCTTGGCCGTTATGGTAGAATATAGGGGTGAAAAAGCGCCTGGAGGAGATCCTGGAGAAGGTCCACGGCGGGAAGCTCTCGCCGGCCAAGGCCCTCGAACTCCTTGAGGGATACCCCTACTGCGACCTCGAATTCGCCAAGGTCGACCACCACCGCGAGGTCGTCAAGGGCGCCCCCGAGATCATCTTCGGCTTGGGCAAGACGCCGGTCCAGATCGGCTTAATTGGCCGGGAGATCCTCAAGAAAGGCTCGAACCTCCTCGTCACCAGGGTCGAGCCCGCGGTCTGGACCAAGGTCAAATCCAAGCTCCCCGGCGCCGTCTACAACGAGGCCGCCCGGATTGTCAGCCTGGAGCAGACGAAACCCCCGGCCGGCCGCGGGACGATCGTCGTCATGACCGCCGGAACCTCGGACATCCCGGTGGCCGAGGAAGCGGCCGCGACCGCGGAGATTCTCGGCAACACGACCGAGCGCATCTACGACGTCGGGGTGGCCGGCCTCCACCGGCTCCTCGGCCAGTACGACCGCATCCGCCGGGCCCGGGTCATCATCACGGTCGCCGGCATGGAAGGGGCGCTGCCGAGCGTCGTCGCCGGCCTGGTCAAGGTCCCCGTCATCGCCGTTCCCACGAGCATCGGTTACGGGGCGAGCTTCAAGGGCTTGGCCGCCCTTCTGGCCATGCTCAACTCCTGTCCGGGAGGGGTGGCCGTGGTCAACATCGACAACGGCTTCGGGGCCGCCTTCCTGGCCAGCCTGATCAACCACCTCTAGCGCGTAGGAAACGGGCGGGAATCGTCCGAAAGAATAATAAATAGAACACCTTGACAAGGGGGAGTCCCGTTCCTATATTCTATGAGAACGCGCGGACCGAAAAGAATTCATGGAGATCATTGACCAGGTCAGGCAGGCGTCGTCCATAGTCGAGATCGCCTCCCAGTACACGACCTTGAAGCGGCGGGGCCGGAAATGGGTCGGTCTCTGCCCGTTCCACACCGAAAAAACCCCTTCGTTCACCGTCGACGAGGAGAAACAGCTCTATCACTGCTTCGGCTGCGGCGTCGGCGGGGACATCTATTCCCTGGTCATGGAGAGGGAGAATTTGACCTTCCCCGAGGCCCTCAAAAACCTGGCCGAACGGTACCACATCCCCCTGCCGGCTCAGCAGAGGGTCCGCCCGGAGGTCCTCAAGCTCGAAGAAAAGCTCTTCAAGATCAACGACTTAGCCCTCGGCTTCTTCAAGAAAAACCTGTTCAACACCCAGGAGGGGAAGAAGGCCCTCGAATACCTGAAAAAGCGGGGACTCTCCGAGGAGACCATTCAGACCCTCAAGATCGGTTACGCCCTGAACTCGTGGACCGCCCTGCTCGATTTTTTCCAGGAGAAGGACGCCCCGGTTTCGCTCCTGGAAAAAGGCGGCCTCGTCCTGCCCGGCCAGCGGACCGGGGAATACCGCGACCGCTTCCGGGGGCGGGTCATCTTCCCCATCTTCAGCTTGACGGGCCGGGTCGTTGCCTTCGGCGGCCGGACGGTCATCGACGCCGAGCCGAAATACCTGAACTCGCCGGAAACGCCCCTGTACTCCAAGGGCAAGCTTCTCTACGGCCTGAATTTCACCAAGGACGCCGTCCGGCAGGAGGGAACGGCCATCCTGGTCGAAGGATACACGGACTTCTCGTCGCTCTACCAGGCGGGTATCCGCAACGTCGTCGCCTCCCTGGGCACGGCCCTGACGGCCTGGCAGGTCGGACAGGCGATGCGCTTCGCCTCGCGCCTGATCATCAATTACGACGGGGACAGCGCCGGACGGGCGGCCGCCGCGCGGGCGGTGCCTCTGGGCTTCGAGAAGGGTCTCAACGTCGACGTCCTCGTCCTGCCCGACGAGCTCGACCCCGACGCTTTCCTCAAGAAGCACGGCCGGGAAAAGTACCTGGCCCTCCAAAAGAAAACGGTCACCGGCCTCGACTTCCTGGTCGATTCGATGGCCAGGAGCGTCCGGATGACGATCCCCGAGGAGAAGGGACGGGTCGTCCGGGCCATCGTCAGGGAGATCGAGAAAGTGCCCGACGCCGTCGCCCGGAGCGAGTACCTCCGGCGGGCGAGCCAGAAACTAGGCGTCGGCGAGGAGCTCCTCCGCAGCATCGTCGAGCACAAGGCCCCGAACAAGGGCCAGGAGGAAGCCGGCCTTTTCTGCCCGGCGGAAAAGCGTCTCTTCCAGATCCTGATGGAGGACCGCTCGGTCGCGCCCTACGTCTTCGCCGAGTGCGGCGAGGAGATCTTCCAGGGACTTCGGAGCGAGCCCGTCTTCCAGTACATCCTGGACTGCTTCAGGCACGATCAGGACTGGAGCTTCCCCGGGCTCCAGGGCAAGGTCCCCCCGGCCCTCCTGTCGCATTTGGCCAACGCGCTGTTCGAAAAATCGTCGGGGAGGTCGGTCGAGGAAGCCCAGGAATGCCTGAAATCGCTGCGCCGGGTCCACCTCCAGAACCGCCTGAAGGACATCCAGCAGAAGATCGCCCGATCGGAAAAAAATGGCGAAAAGGAAGAGCTCCTGGCCCTCCTTTACCAGAAACAGGACATCACGAAACAGATCCTGTCGATGACGTGAGCAGGGAAGAAAGTCCCGTGGACGTTCGTCATATAGGATTCATGAGGAAACGAGGTGCGCGCCGTGTCTCCGGACAATAAATTCCATAAAGACGAGATCTCCCAGCTCATTTCGAAGGGCCGCAAGCAGGGCTACCTCCTCTTCGAGGAGATCGATAAGACCTTCACCGAGGACCTGGATTCCGAGGAGGATTTCGACGATTTCCTGTCCTCGATGGACGATTACGGGATCAAGATCCTGGACTCGCGCCAGAAGGAGATCATCCCCCAGCGCCGGAAAAGCGACCTCGTCTCGACCCACGGGCTGGAGCGGACGACCGACCCGGTCAAGCTCTACCTGCGCGAGATGGGCAACATCTCGCTCCTGACCCGCGAGGGCGAGATCGCCATCGCCCGCGAGATCGAGCGCGGCGAGAAGAGCATCATCAAAGCCCTCAGCCGGACGCGCCTCATCCTTAACCAGGTGCTGGCGCTTGAAGATCGGATCAAGGAGAATCCCTTCATCATCCAAGAGATGTTCGACGTCTCCGAGGATGACATCGCCGAGGGCAAGCTCGAGGAGAAGAAGAAACAGATCCTGGGCAAGGTCAAGAGGATCAAAGAGCTCAGCCGGAAGCTCGACCGCATCCCGGAGAAGAAGAAGACCCTCGTCAGCCGCGGCCGGATCATCGTCAAGATCAGCCGGACGATCCGCGACCTCAGCCTCCGCTCGGCTCACCGGGAGAAGATCATCGACGAGCTCCGGACCCGGCTGAGGACCATCAACGACCTCGAGGACGCCCGCGACGATTGGACATCGGCCCGGGCCAAAAAGAAGAAGGACGACCCCGTCCTCAAGCAGAAGATCCGCGACGCGAACCGGGAGCTGCGGAAGGAGATCTCGGAGGTCGGGCTCGACCCGGAGTCCCTGCGGCGAGCCGTCCGGGCCATCACGGCCGGGAAGAGGGTCAGCGACCAGGCCAAGAAGGAGCTCGTCGCGGCCAACCTCCGGCTCGTCGTGTCCATCGCCAAGAAGTACAGCAACCGCGGCCTCCAGTTCCTCGATCTCATCCAGGAAGGCAACATGGGGCTGATGAAGGCCGTCGAGAAGTTCGAATACCGGCGGGGCTACAAGTTCTCGACCTACGCCACGTGGTGGATCCGGCAGGCCATCACCCGGGCCATCGCCGACCAGGCCCGAACAATCCGCATCCCCGTGCACATGATCGAGACGATCAACAAGCTCATCCGCGTCTCCCGGGCGCTCGTCCAGGAGATCGGGAGGGAGCCGACGAGCGAGGAGATCGCCAAGAAGATGGACATGCCGGTCAGCAAGGTCCGCAAGATCATCAAGATCGCCCAGGAGCCCATCTCGCTCGAGACGCCCATCGGCGAGGAGGAGGACAGCCACCTCGGGGATTTCATCGAAGACAAGCTCATCCCCTCCCCGCCCGACACGGTCATCCATATCAACCTCAAGGAGCAGATCGAGGAGGCCCTGAAATCGCTGACGGACCGCGAGGGCCGCGTTCTCAAGATGCGTTTCGGGCTGGGCGACGGCAACGAGCACACCCTCGAAGAGGTCGGCCAGCAGTTCAAGGTGACGCGCGAGCGCATCCGTCAGATCGAGGCCAAGGCCCTGCGCAAGCTCAAGCACCCGAGCCGCAGCCGCAAGCTCAAGTCGTTCACGAATAACCATTAAGTTCAGCCTCGGGATTTATCTTCGCTTGCTTGAGGGACCCTTTGGCATTGGGCGCGCCATTCCATCGGCCGCAGCGGGGCCTCGGGGATCGTCTCCGTTCGCTGCGGTGATTCTTAACGCCTTCCCGGTCCGGAGTCGATGGGGGGAGCGGCAGGGAGCGAACTCTGGGGGGCGACCGATAGGAGTGCGGTGGAGCGGCTCGGAACGGGAAGATGATCCCCGCCGGGCTATCACAAAGAATTTACGGCGTTTAGTTGAGCGTTGCCGCCATTTATGTTATAAAAGGTGGCCGAGGGCCTATAGCTCAGTGGTAGAGCCACCGGCTCATAACCGGCAGGTCCCAGGTTCGAATCCTGGTAGGCCCATGTGACCGAGAGAACGAGGCCAGACAGATAGTGGACATCGACTTCGACCTGATCATCGAGCTCCAACGGCTGGACACCGAGATACACGACTCCGCGCTCGTCCTCGAAGGCATCCCCCGCCTCGTCCAGGACATCGACAAGAAGATCCAGGCCGGGTCGAAGCACCTCGCCGACACCAAGGAGAAGATGTCCCAGAACCAGAAGAAGCGCCGCGAGCTCGAGACCGAGGTTAAGGACATCAAGGTCCAGATCGGGAAATACAGGCGCCAGCTGAACGAAGTCAAGACGAACAAGGAATACACCGCCCTCCTCAAGGAGATCGAGGAGTCCCAGCACAAGGTCGACACGCTCGAGGAGTCCATCATCGCCGAAATGCTCGCCGCCGACGACGTCGAGGAGGAGATCAAGGCCGCGCTCCATAGGCAGGGCCTGGATGAGGAAAACCTCAAAAAGGAGAAGACCGTCCTCGACGAGAAGATGAAGGAGACCGAGGCCAAGTTCGCGGCGCTCAACAAGGAGCGGGAGGCCCTCCTCCCCCGCATCCCGCGCGAGCAGATGATGCTCTACGAGGCCATCTACCAGAAAAAGGGCGGTAACGCCCTGTCCCCCGTCACGGGCGATTTCTGCGCCATGTGCCACATGCGCGTCCGCCCGCAGATGCTCAACGAGATCCGCGATAAGCTGGCGGTGATCCTCTGCGAGAACTGCGGCCGGATCCTGTACTGCACGACGAAGCCCGAGCCGGTCAAGCCCGGGCCGCCGGCCGCGGAATAGACCTCGGCCGCGTCAGCCGCCGATCGCCCCGTCGTCCCTCCCCTCTTCCGCGCCTTCCTCATACATGGCGTCGATCAGGGCTTGGTATTCCACCGTGACATTCGCCCGCCGGACCTTGAGGGAGGGCGTGATCTCGCCCTTCTCGATGTCGAAATCGCGCGGCAGGACGGCGATTTTCTTGATCCGTTCGTAGGAGGCCAGCTGGGGCGTCGCTTTGGCGACCTCGGCCAGGAGGAAATCGACGATCCGCTTGTCGCGGACAAGGTCCTCCATGCTGCCGGCGGGGATTCCCTGGTTCCTGGCGTAATCGGAGAGCTTCTCGAAATTGGGGACGACGAGGGCCGAGACGAAGCGCCGCCGGTCCCCGATGACCACGGCGTTGGCGACATAGGGGCTCGTCTTGAGGAGGTTCTCGATGGGCTGTGGAGCGATGTTCTTCCCGCCCGAGGTGATGATGAGGTCTTTCTTCCGGTCGGTGATGACCAGGAAGCCGTCCGGGTCGAAGCGCCCGATGTCCCCCGTTTTGAACCAGCCGCTTTCGAAGACTTCCCGGGTCTCCGCCTCTTTCTTGTAATAGCCCTTCATGATGTTGGGCCCCCGGGCCAGGATCTCGCCGTCGGAAGCGATCTTGATATCGACGCCGGGGGCGGGTTTGCCGACGGTCCCCAGCCGGATGTTCTCGAACGTGTTGATGGAGAGAAGCGGGGACGTCTCGGTGAGGCCATAGCCCTCGAGGATGGTCAGGCCGATGGCGTAGAAGAATTCGGCGATATCCTTCGAGAGTGGGGCCCCGCCGGAGACGAAGAAACGGACCCGGCCGCCCGTCTTGGCGATGATCTTGGAGAAGACCAGCTTCGCGGCGATCGAACGCCGGAAGCTCAGCCCGCCCGGGATCGGCTTTCCCTCGAGCTTCAACGCGCCGTACGCCTTGCCGACCTTGAGCGCCCAGAAGAAGATCTTCCGCCGCAAGGCGGGGCTGGTCAGGACCTGGTCCATGACCTTGGTGTAGATCTTCTCGAAGACCCTGGGGACGCTGACCATGATGTGGGGCCGGACCTCGAGGAGGTTCTGGGCCACGGCCTCGACGCTCTCGGCGAAGGCGACCGTGCAGCCCTTGTACATGTAGGTGAACATGACCATTCGCTCCAGGATGTGGGACAACGGCAGGAAGGACAGGACAGTGTCCTTTTCCGTGAACTCGATGATAGCCGCGGCCGTCTTGATGTTGCTGACGAGGTTGTCGTGCGTCAGGATGACGCCTTTCGGGACACCCGTCGTCCCCGACGTGTAGATCAGCGTGGCTTCGTCCCCGGGCTTGACCCGGGCGACGAGCTCGTCGAAGAGTCCGGGCTTGGACTCGGCCGCGTCCTTGCCCTTTTCCATGACGGCCTTCAGGGTCAGAACGCCGGCCGGGGCTTCGTCGGCGAAGGTGATGTAGTGCTTGACCTTGGTCAGCCCGGGACGAAGGGGTTCGACCTTCTTCCAATGGTCGGCGTTCGAGACGACGACGACCGTGGCATCCGAGTCGTCGATGATGTAGCGGATCTGCTCCGACACGAGCGTCGTGTAGATGGGCACGGTCAGGCCGCCGGCGCAGAGCGTCGCGAAGTCGGTCATGGTCCACGCGGGCCTGTTCTCGGAGAGAATGCAGAGCTTCTGCCCCGCTTCGAAGCCGAGGGTCTTGAGCCCGAGCGATAGATGCTTGACGCCGTCCCCGAATTCCCCGGTGGAGAGGGGCGTGTAGGCCCCTTCTTTCTTGAAGAGTATGAAATCGGGTTTCGGATAAGCCTTGACCGTGTTGACTAAAAGCTGCGGAAGAGTCGTGACCATGTTTCCCTCTCTTGTCCCAAAAGTGGCCTGATTGTAGTTATTGTCGGGGGGGGTGTCAAGCCGCATGGATCTTTCCGTCCCTGAGCTCGATCGTCCTGTGGGCCAGCCGGGCCAGCCGGGGGTTGTGGGTGACAAGGATGATCGTCAGTCCCTCCCGGCCATTGAGGTCCCTGAGGATCTCGCCTATTTCCTCGCTCCGGGCCGTGTCGAGGTTACCCGTCGGCTCGTCGGCCAGGAGGATGTCGGGCTTGTTGACGAGGGCCCGGGCGATGGCCACGCGCTGCATCTCCCCGCCAGAGAGCTGGCCGGGCAGATGGTCGGCGCGCTTGTCGAGGCCGAGGCGCCGCAAGACGCGGCCGACGTCCTCCTCGGCGCCCGGCTTCTTGAAGAAGGTGAAGGGCAGAATGACGTTCTCGAGGACGGTCAGGGTGGAGATGAGGTAGAACCTCTGGAAAATATAGCCGAAGACGTCCCGCCGGATCCGGGTCAGCTTGGCCTCGGAGAGTCCCTTGCAGTTCTCGAAGACGACGCGGCCCTCGAGCGAGAGCTTTCCGGAGGTCGGATTGTCCAGACAGCCGAGGACGTTGATGAGCGTCGTTTTCCCTGAGCCCGAGGGGCCGACGACGGAAAGAAAGGTCCCTTTCTCTACCTGGAGGGAGACGTCGTCGACGGCGGCGATCTCCTCGGGGCCCCGGTGGTAGAGCCGTCTCAGGTTTTCCGCTTCGATCGAATAGCGGGCCGGGGCGCTCATGATTCCCCCTCACCGCGGATGGTATCGAGGGGCCGCATCCGGGCCGCCTTCCAGGACGGGTAGATGCCGCTGGCCAGGCCGATGGCCGTGACCACGCCGAGAGTCATCAGCACCAGCTTGAGGTCGATGGCGACGAGGCCTCCGCTCGGCGAATAGGGCAGCAGGTTCCGGACGAGGACGTCCGTCAGCCGGGCCGTCAAGAGGGCCAGGCCGGTGCCGATGAGGCCGCCGCCGACGCAGAGGATGATCGTTTCGAGCCAGACGAGCTTGAAGACGTCGCCGGCCATGGCCCCCATGGACTTGAGGATGCCGATCTCCTGGCGCCTCTCCATGACCGACATCAGGACCGTGTTGACGACGCCCATCATGGCGATGAGGATGGCGATCAAGGCGATCGAGAAGACCATGACCCGGGCGGTCGAGACGAGGGTCATGATGGTCGTCTTGACCTGGGTCAGGCTGACGACCTGGACGTCGGGGAGCTTGTACATCTTGTCCTCGAAGGCCTTGAGGTCCGCCTCTTTCTTGACCTTGATGCCGATCGACGTCAGCTCCTGGATGCCGAAGACTTTCTGGACGGTCTTGAGGGGCAGGAAGATCGTGCCGTCGTCCTGCGTCCCCGTCCGCTCGAGGATCCCGACGACTTTGACCTCGACCTCTTTTTCGGGGATGAGGTAGAGGTCGCCGACCTCGCGCTGTTCGAGCTCGGCCACCTCGTAGCCGAAGACGGCTTCGGCCGCCTCCGGCTCCCTGAACCAGCCGCCGGACGCAAACGGCAGGGCGCTCTTCAGCTTCGGAAAGGAGGCCGGGTCGACGCCGAGGAAGGCCGAGATGCCGCCGCTCTCCCCCTTGTTGGGGTCGAAGACGACCTGCATGAGCATGGGCGTCACGCCCTCGACCTCGGGCTCGGCGGCCACGGCCGCGGCGATGTCCTCCTTCATGTACTTGAGGCCGGTGCCGCCCTTGAGCATGAGCGTCGCGGCTTCGTAGGGACAGCCCTTGGCCACGACGAGCATCTGGAAGCCGAGGTTGTCGATGTCCTTGTTGAGGGACGTCTCGTAGCCCTTATTGAATCCGAAAAGACTGACCAAGACCCAGGCGGCCATGGCGATGCCCAGGATGGTGAGAAAGCTCCGCGTTTTCTTGCGCAGGAGGTTCTTATAGGCGACTTCAAAAACGGAGATTTTTTTCATGAGGCCCTACCCTTTGAAAAATTTGAGATGGGGATTGCCGAGGAGGAATTCATCGACAAGGACGAGGTTCTTTTTCGTCGCCCGGAGGGCGGACCGGAAATCCTGTTCCGAGGAGGGGCCCGGGTTCTTGATGCGGCTGATGGGCCCGGCGGGGCCTTCCCTTCCTGACACGACGTCATACCGGTAGAAATCCTCCAGGCTAAGACCGAGAAACTGGTCGCCGAAGGCCGGGGCGCGGAAGGCTTTGGCCGCGCGCGACGTCAGCTTCTGGAAGTAGAAACCTCTGATGACGCCCTTGAGGTCGAGGGCCAGGAAGACCTGGAGCCCGCCGTAGGTCCCCTTCTGGTTGACGCCGTGGATGTAACCGATGAGGTCCGCGTCCTGATAGATCTCATACATCGTGTAGGGGACGTCGGCCGTCTCGAAAAGCCCCTTGAAGTTGTCGCCCAGGCGGGCTTCGATCTTGCGCAGGAGCTCTTCGCCTCCCCTCTTGGCGATGGAGACGTAGAGCGTCTTGTATCCGGTGGACTCGGGGAAGAGCCGCTTGACATCGCGGTCCGGGTCGTTGAGGTCGCAGCCGACCGCCGCGTAAAGGGCGGCCGCGCCGAGGATGAGCCCCGCGGCGGCCAGGACGAGAAGGCCCGGGAGACGTTTTCGGTTTTGACTTCTCATCGTTGCTTCTCCCCCGTCACAAGCGTTTGTAATAATAGAGCTGGACGACGAACCGGGCGTCCCGGCGGCCGTGGTCGTAGAAGACCATGAACCGGCCGGCGAGGTCGGCGTTCAGAAGATAGGTCAGCCCGGAGCCGAGGGAGTAACCCCAGGCGCCGGCGCTTCTCATAAGGACCGGTTGGACTTCGACCTTGAGCCTGCCCTCGTCGAGAAGGGCCATGCCCGACCGCCAGAAGAGCAGGACGATCCCGGCGCCGTCGCGCCGGCCGAGGAGGATCTCGGCCCGGTTCTCGAGGTTCCGCCACATGTAGGCGGCGTCGACGCTCGCGGCGCTCCAGGAAATGGGCTCCGGCTCGACCAGGGTATAGCCCATGGTCTCCAGGATTTTCCCGTGGGCCAAGGACAATCCGAGGCTGTAGTTATCCCGGGCCAGGACGCCCTTCGAGACGCGGGCGGCGGCCAGGAAATTGCCTTTGAAGTAGAGCGGCATGCCGCTTCCGGCCGTCAGCGAGGCGGCGGCGCTGCCCCAGCGGAAATCCCGGTCGAGGCCCACGCCCCAATCCCGGTCGAAGCCGTAGCCGAGCATGGCCGGCGCCGGCAGGAGGAGAGCGTGGCTGTCGAGGACGTAGGACAAGCCGAGGGCCGGCCGGCTATGCCCGGCCCAGACGTCGGCGAAGCCGGCCTTAAGACGGAAGAAGGCGTTGTAGAGCTGAGGCTGGAGGCGGTGGGCGCCCTCCCGGCTATAGGCCAGCCGGGCCTGGACGGCCAGGACGCCGATATCCCGCGTTTTCCCCGAGATCCTTTTGACGAGGTCGAAGCCGACGCTCGGCTTCTGCATGACGTCCTCCGGCATGAGGGAGAAGAGCTCGAAGGAACTGGAGGCCGTGGAATAGCCCCCGACCGCCTGGAGCTCGAGGAAGAGGAGCGAGCTCTGGGCGCGCAGCCCGGCGACGAGCGCCGCGAACAGGAGGATCGGGATGATCGGCTTTTTTCGCACGTGCCGCCTCTCGGTCCGCTCGGTGCCGTCCGGGTCAGACATCGAAGGCGATGCGGCCCCGGAAGATGACGATGCCGTTGCGGGAGAAGGTCAGCCGGACCTCCCAGTCGCCGGGCATGACGACGTTGACGGGCAGGAGGTAGTCGCCGGTCTTGTTGTTCTTGAAGGCGACCTCTCCCGAATCGTGGGCGCCGCGCATCGAGGGCATGTCGGAACGGCCCGTGATCTGGAGGTCCGTGACCCGCGTGCCGTCCTTGTCGAAGAGTTTGATAATGAGGATCGAGGTCCCCATCTTCGGCGTCTTGTCGAATTCCCAGATGAAGTAGTTGACCTCGCCGATCCAGCACTTCTTGCCTGACTTGGCCAGGTCCTGGAAGACGGGCTCCTGGCTCTGGGGGCCGCTCGGCGTCAGGCCCGGCGAGCCGCAGCAGGACCCCGCGGGCTGGGCGGCGGCGAACGCCGTCGAGGCCAAGAGGACAAGGCCGGTCACGGCCAAGGACTTTATCGATTGTTTCATCGATGTTTCTCCTGAACTTTCCTAAATCTCCCCAATCCCTATATATTTTATCATATTTCGTCCGGATTGACGATACTCCGGAGCCGGTGGCGTTGGGAGAAGGGTATCTCGCGCAGAGGAGCAATCACCGACTCCCCTGGCTGTGACGGGGACCCTCAAGAACCCTCTAGCGTCCGCTTAACTTTCCCGGACCTTGGCTCCGGAGCAGACGCGGTCCTCGAAGGTCGGCAATGATACCTATTTCACGACGACCTTGAGGTATGTATTGCCGGGAAGGGCATCATCGAGCTTCATCCCGTTGATGATCGCCAGGGCTTCCCCTTGATTCTCCGGCTGGCCGAATTTCCGGAGGGCTTGGCGCAGGCTCCCCTGGGTCGTGGTTCTTTTCAAGTCCAGTCGATCGGCCTTGACGTTGATTTTACTAGAGTTCGTCAAGTTATTGAATCGACCCATGGTCTGGTCGAAAACGGAAAAATAGCTGTCGAACCGGCTCTGTTCCGTATAGCCGAGAAAAGCATAGACGGTCTGTCCCTTCTGGATGAAATAGGACATGACGCGAATGACGCCTTGCTCCGTTGTGACGTCGGAGATGATTCGATGAGCGGACATTCCGTTGACTTTGGTACTTTCCGATTTTACGACGACGGCTTTGCTTTCGGCGAGGAACGCCTGGGCTGCCGCCGAGGGGGTTTTTTCGGGCGCCATGGAGAAAAGGATGACCGCGTTCTGCTCTTGATTGAACATCTGCACCTGAGATGCGGTGTTGTTGACCTTCCAGCCCGCGGGGACCGGAAACTGAAATCTGAGTTCCGGGTGATAAAAAATATTGCCTTCGACATAACCCTGGCGAGGATCTTCGCCGAAGACGATGCCGTCGACCTGCTTTAAATATTGATCGCGATTGACCGCGAATCGGGTTTGTGAAATTTTTTCCCGCCAGACCAGAGTGTCTTGTTTGATGGCGGCGATCCTATTTTCCGGGTTGGGGTGAGTGGAGAACCACCCGGGAAGTCCGCCTTGCCCCTCCCCCGGATTGAGCCGCTCTAACGAGACGAATAAGTTCGCCATATGATTGGAGTCGTATCCGGCTTTGGCCGAATATTCGACTCCCAAGGCATCCGCCTCGCGCTCATCCGATCGACTGAAGCTCAAAAATAGCAGTCCGACACCGGCTTGGGCTATGCCGGCGTATTTGCGAAACGTTTTTGAAAGCACGGACCCCAGGCCCAATCCTAATTGGGCGATCTGGGCCTTGCTGTACTGTTGGGCGCTGTGACGCGCGGCAATGTGGCCGATCTCATGGGCCACGACGCCGGCCAATTCGGCTTCGTCGTTGAGGTAGGCCAATATCCCTCGGGTCAGGTAAACATACCCGCCGGGCACGGCAAAAGCGTTGACGACCGGGCTATCCAGCACCTGGATGGTATAAGCCAGATTCGGCTGGTGACTCAAAGCGCCCAATTTTTTTCCGAGGGCGGCGACGTAACGAGCCAGATCGGCATCATCATATTTGCCATAGGTTCGTAAAATTTGTGGATCGGTCTGCTGTCCCATCGCCAGTTCGTCGGCCGAGGACATGAGCATGATTTCCCTTTTACCGGTGACCGGATTCAGGGCGCAGGAAACGGCCCAACCGATCAGGGCGACGACGATGGCGCAGACAACCGTTTTTGAAACGATACGGCGATTCATTTTACAACTCCTTTGACAATTTCCAATCATCGGATTTTTGAGAATTGATATACATTCTGGTGAGGACTTTTTCGAGGTCCGCGAAATCACTGTCTTTTTGGCTCAAGAACCGGGGCAACAGGTGATGGGCGAGTTCGATCGTGCTCTTCCCGCGATCCGGGATAACCAGGACGACATAGATCTCCGGGAGCAGCCCGCGGAGCAACTGCATCTGCCGAAGCTCTTCTTGGTTCGAAGCCGAGAGAACTGCGATGGAATCCGGTTCTACGGGCCTCCGGAGTCTCTCTCTGAAGTCATCCAGTCTTTTGAAGGGTTCTATTCTCCCTGCCGGGATCACTTTATGAACTGCCGCCTCGAGTCTCTTGTTATTTTCATCATCCCCGCTTAAATATAAAAGCAACTGCATGGCCATTCCTTTTTATGCCAATTGAAACACATTCAAGAAACATGCCAAATCCATAAAGCCGGACGATTCGTTTTTTATGGGGGAGAGGAAATCGTATTAGCCGCTTTCCCTCAGAATCGGCGGCAATTTGTTCTCTTAAATAGCACTCATTCCAATAAATGAGCACTCATTCTCTGTTTTTTTTGAAGGCCAAGAACGGCATCCTGCCGGCTAACGAACGACACCCGGCCGGTATTTTTTAAGAAGCGTGTAGAATCGGGAGCGAGACAAGCCCGAAATCCGGCAAGCTTTGTTGTTATCTCCGCCCGTAAAAGAGATAAGGTCCTTGAGATACTGTTGCTCCGCTTCGGAAACCGCGGCTTTCCGGATCTCTTTCAATTTGGGCGGCGCTTTGGGAACGCTCGATCGTATCTCCGGCTTCTCCGGACTTGCCGGCTTCTGCGGGAAAGAGTCCCGGGCCACCTGAATGCGAATATACGTCGGCAGGTGTTTGGGGAATAGCATGGGTTCATCTTTTGCCGAGATCAACGCTTTCTCCAGAGCCTGGATCAGTTCTCGCACATTGCCGGGCCATCGATATTCGATCACGATCGCCCAGAATTCAGGAGAAGCTTTTTTTGCCGCTATTCCAAAGCGTTCGCACAAGTCGTTCATATAATAGATCGTCAATTTCTTGATGTCTTCGGGAATTTCTCTCAGCGGGGGTGCGTCGATCGCGATGGTCCGGAGCCGAAAGAGGAGATCTTCCCGGAATCGTCCCTCCCGGGCCATGATCTCCAGATCCCTATTTGTCGCCGCCACAAGCCTGAAATCGCTCGCGATCTCTCGACGTCCTCCGACAGGACGGAAGATGTGCTCTTGAATGACCCGGAGGAATTTTTTTTGGATTATTAACGGCAGCTCCCCGATCTCATCCAAAAAAAGAGTTCCTCCGTCGGCTTGCTTGATCAATCCCTCCTCGCTCGTTTCGGCCCCGGTAAAGGCTCCCCGCGCGTGCCCGAAAAGAACGCTTTCAACGAGCGTCTCGGGAAGCGCCGTGCAGTCTACAACCACGAAATTCCTTTTGGCCCTGCGGCTGTTCGCATGGACGACCTTGGCGAAAAGCTCTTTTCCGGTGCCGGTTTCGCCGGTGATGAGAATATTGGCATCGCTCCCCGCTGCCTGGGCCACAATTTCAAGACAAGACGTGATCTTAGACGAATCCCCGATAACGCCGTTTCTTTTCAAAGCCGCCGACGGCGCCCTCTGTTTTCTTTCCGCTCGATATTCCAGAGCCCGGAGAAAGGGAAGTTTGATGGCTTCGAACGAAGCCGGCTTTTCC
>Ga0299912_10001095_pt1 | contig 21965 bp, 24 predicted proteins | sample RVTome_2_FD_207667 | JGI IMG/M metagenome (GOLD analysis project Ga0299912, IMG submission 207667) | Soil microbial communities from uranium-contaminated site in the Upper Colorado River Basin, Wyoming, United States - RVT95D214 (version 2) ... | reverse complement strand
TCAGGTGGTCGTAGACAACACGCACGCGGATGAAGACGAGAAACCGCTCAATATCGATCTTGAAGCACTTAAAAAACGGTGGAGGGAACAAAAATGCCGTTAGAAGACCCGATTTCAATTGTTTCTTCCAATGAGACGCAACTCGATCTGTTCGAACATATGCGACGTTTTTTTGGACAACGCTGGGTGAACTATAGAATTGCTGATGAAGGTCTCAATCGCTTTCATCGAATCTTAGCGTATCCGGATACCAACCGACCGCCGTGTTGCCTGGTTTACGGGAAAGCAAATGCTGGAAAATCGTTATTGTGCGAGCGGTTCATGTTGGAAGCTAACCCCGCCGAGAAAGATCATGCCGAGGCTTCCGTCATGCCAGTAGTTATGGTGCAAACCCCTGAAGCGCCACGAATAGGTTCGCTGTACAGCAACATTCTCGACAGCCTTGGAGGTGCAGTCCGCACAACGATGTCCATCGATAGAAAGCGGGATCAAGTCATCGCCCTGCTCCGCCGGTTAAAAACCAAGATTCTGATCATTGATGAAATACACCACATCCTCGACGGCGGCTTGGACCAGCAAGGCCAGTTCCTGAACGCGATCAAAACCCTTTCAAATCAATTGCGCATTTCTATTATCGCTATACCAGTCATTTTCACAGGCTCCCTTCGGACTGAGAGAGGGTGTCATTCCAATTTTTGTGTTGGCTGGTCTGTTGTCTATGGAAAGTAATCTTGTTCTTTATGTCGATGATATGTTTCATCCTTCCATCGACGAAAGAGTTGTCGACCGCCTGTTACAAAACCCGAACAGCATCTCATTTAGATATTTTGAGATGACCGGCGTTGCGCGTGAAACGCTAAGCAAACTCAGAAACGCTTTACTTGATCACAATAGTGATAAAGCCCCCAATATCACTCTAGCAATCGCGAAACAGCTAGTTAGTTTTGTACGCACGCTGCCGAAGTGGATGCAACGCACTCGTTTAATTTCGTCACTCGCTATTGCCGTTCGAGATATTTTGCTTAATCCATCTGACCCAAACACAATGTTGTTTGAAGATATCCCAAATGCTTGCGGCGTAAGTTTGGAAATGGACAATACAGCAGCAGGAAAACGCCTAAAGAATACAGGCCAATCAACTGATCAATATGTTGACCAGTTAACGAAGGGGTTAACGGAACTCCGCACCGCATATGTCTCTAAGCTCGAAGATATTCATCAACTTTTGCTTAAATCACTTAAAGTGACGAATGTAGACAATGCACTTTCCACAGTCCTTCATACGCGCGCCAAGGCAATTCACGGCTTAACTGGCGATTTGCGATTAGATGGTTTTGCAACTCATCTCAGTGAATATTCACAAACAACGGAGTGGCTAGAAAGGGTGGCTGGATTTGCGGCAAAAAAACCATGCCGTGATTGGATCGATTCCGACTTAAATATAGCTTCTCTGGAAATTAGCGACTTATGCACACGCTTCCAAAGGGCTGAAGCATTAATCGAAACTATGGGACGCCCAATTGGGGCTGAGGCACTTACACTTGTCATTGGTACAGGAGCTAAAACCGAAGCACTAATGAAGACTGTAACCGTCCCAACTGAATGTCGTGATGAAATTGTTCAAATCTCAGAAAAGTTGAAGGCTGCCATATCAGATACAAATGTTGATGATGAACTCCTGCTGGTAGCTATCGCCCGAATTGGCGAAGAAGTTATTTCTCGCCTGTCATCGCGTGATGGGGAAATTGACGTAAGCAGCCTCCCCTCCCAAGTCCACGCGAAGAGTAAAGGAAGTAAGAGATGGCAGCATTAGACAAGCACGTCCTTGGCTTATCAGGCGGTCGAGACAGTGCCGCCCTTGCAATATATATGCGTCAGCATTTTCCTGAACTTGATATCGAATACTATTTCTCCGATACAGGAAAAGAGCTCCCTGAGGTGTATGACTTCCTAGGAAAATTAGAGGCCTACCTTGGCAAAACAATTCATCACCTAGTAAATGGTGATGAGAAAGGTTTTGATTATTGGCTAGAAGAGTATGGTCATTTTCTTCCTTCACCGCAAACGCGCTGGTGTACACGGCAACTCAAGATCAAGCCTTTCGAAAAATGGATGAAACGTGAGTTTCTCGATCAGGGTTATCAAGTGCATACGTATATTGCCATTCGTGCTGATGAATCCTATAGGCAGGGGTACGCACCCTCAGATCCACGTGTGCGTTCACACTTCCCATTCCGCGATGCTGGAATTGATAAAACCGGTGTCATCCGAATGCTGGAGGATTCCGAGGTCGGGATGCCAGAATATTATCGTTGGCGCTCTAGGAGCGGCTGTAGCTTCTGCTTTTTCCAACGAAAAATTGAATGGGTTCGCCTAATGAGAGAGCACCCAGACAGGTACGAAGAAGCCAAAAACTACGAAAAGATAGCCATCGAATCAGGCTCACCATTTACTTGGTCCAATGGAGAATCACTAGAGGAACTCTCCCACCCTGATAGAATTAAACAAATCGAGGGCGACTGGGCAAAGCGTTTAGAGCGCGACAGAAAACTTCGTCGCGTTCACCCACTTCTACCTGATGACCCCTATGCTGATTTTGAAATCGATGAGATATATGGTGAGGACGAAGGTGGGGGAGCATGCCTAATTTGTCACAAGTAGCGGAGACCATACTTGAGGACAAATTAAACAAGAACAGCGAGTTCTATCTCATCATGAAACATCGTTCCGTCAGTCTGCCGCTCATTTTTGTCATGCATTAGAGCTTTCATAATCACCTGCCTTAAATTATCCGGCCCTTTCCAATCACTGTTTGTTAGAATTCCACTCGGGTGTTTCCCATTGATCAAATACCAAATTATAGCAGCTAACTGATACACGTCAGATGCTTTACATATTTCGCCTCCTGCTCGCAATCGTTTATCGTGCGCCTCAGGAGAAAGCCAAAATTTTGGACCTATGTTTCCATTCTCTGGCGTAATGTCTTCCTCGTCTGCCGCCACTTGTGAGCAAAGACCATAATCACTCAGCAACCATTTATCCCCACTTACTAAAATATTTTCCGGTTTTATGTCTCTATGAATAGCTTTCTCGTGCAATACAGCTAATGCATCTGACAACCCCCTTAGGCTTCTCGATTCGTTTCCTTCTTTTAATCGATCACGAGAAGCCATAAAAAGCTCGTTGCGGAATTCAGTGTGAACATCCGTACAATCGACATGAATTAAAAGGTAGTTTTTTAAGAGGGGGAGCTTTAATGACCTGGTGATAAATTCTGAAGTGTAATTTCCATGAACCTGCCCATTCATGGAGAAGAGGACTGACATGTTGTTCTTAAAAAATTCGCGTTGAATCGTTTCTCGCGTTTCCTTCACGGATCGGTCGCCAACTCGAGGTTTAAACGTATAACAAGTTATACGAAGACGCCCAATCTCCTCATCCTCTACATCTTCAGAAAAATACTCATCAACGTAGCGGCTGTCATCTTCCTCCAGGCGTCGGCGCAAACCGTACAGCTCACGTTCCAACTCTCTATCTTTTGGGTAACGGTCTTCTTTATCAATAGTGAAAACTGGTAATGCTGGATTAAAGAGGTACTCGTTGATGCTTTGATTTAAATCGCGAGATATGACGGAACGGGAGCCAGTAGGCAGATCATAAGAGTACAATTTAATAACTGTACCGCTGGTGAAACGCCGATTGTATAGGCCAAGGTCTAAATCACTTGCACTAAATGATGGGATATTTCCGTTGATAACAAGATATTCATACCACGTTGATTTTTTCGTCGTCTCTTCTGCCGCTGTTAGGGGGTGGCGGCGAACAAGCGTGAAACCAAACGGGCCTTTACTGTCAAAACGTCTCGAACAAATTAGCTGATAACGTCGTTTGCCACAGAACGCGACAGCGCCTGCTCCTCCCATATTGTATTTGCCCTGAACAAAATGAATATCGTTTTTATTGCCCCTCAGCAGAGACAAAAAGGTATTCTCAAAATCACTTGGATTCTGCCCCTCCCCATCATCATAAATGATGAGTGAAGTTTCCATTCGTGGGCCATCGGCTAAAATCTGAAGCCTCTCAGCTTGCTGGCGTCGAGCCATTCTCAAATCCCAATTTTTATGATCTGGGAAGAATTGCTCGATAGCTTCATCAATTGAACGTGGTGCGTCTTTTGATTTAGGATCAATGCCCTTCTCAATACACATTCGCATGAGAATCGCGTCAATCCCGTTGGTCACTTTTTCGATTAACGCAGGAATTGGGGAGGCCTGCTGGTTCTCAACGACCCCATAGTTGCTTTCATTGTTTCCATATGGACGCCAGTTGTCTGGGTTGTGGAGATAACCTTGTTGGCTCAGGATTGTTAAGACGTCGCCCTCAACCGGCGCTTTATAGAGTTCCCAAAACAACCCCTCAGTGCTCATTTATATATCCCCCCCACCAATGTAACCCGTAGTTATTGCCGGGTGAACAACCTGCACTTACAAATTAAATCTGGGGGGTATACTATTCGGTGAGAATGAGCGCATCAACACTAATAATACTAGATGTGTTTTGTGGACGTTGGGTCAAAATCCTTATATTCCAACGAATGCAGGGGAGAGTTTTGTAGTGGGCATATCTTATCCGTATAGAGGATAGGCTATAATTTTAGATAGCTACGTTCCGCATTATTTTTAGGAAGATTATGCCAACTCAAAAACCGACATCTCTTTGAATTTCCAGAACTCTTGCTGAGGGCATTCCCATTCAAGGCTGTGTTTTACCGCGCATTCCCATATTTTCTTGTGTCTTATTCCCGCAGATCGATGTGCAAAACGGACGAAATTAGGCCGTCAGTCCCGATTAAAAATGTTCCCGACATAGTTTGTCGTATTCACAGCTTAGGTTGTCGCCATCTCCGGCCAGTTTCCTGAGAAATCAGGGGGTTGGCCGTTTTTGCATTTGCAGATCAAAAATCGGCGTTTTTTGATGTTGTTCGTCCGTTTCGCGTCGCAAACTGGACGAGAAGCGATGGCAGCTGAAGCGTCTGAACCTCCACGAGAACCCCATTTCCGAAGTGAAGCGCCCCAAGGTACGCAACGAGCGTTTTTCCCGCCTGGAAGAAGACGAAGAAGATAAGCTTCTCGCGGCGCTGGACGACTGCCGCAATCCCTACATTAAACCCACCGTAATTCTAGCGCTTGAAACCGGGATGCGGCGTAGCGAATTGCTTTCGCTCAAGTGGGGCGACGTGGACCTAAAACACGCCTGGGAGCGCGCCAGAGCGCGCGCAGGTATGGAGCACTACAATTTGGCCATTTCCCGGCTGTTTGAACTGGGCTGGGGCGAGGTTAAGGTGTCCTCCGTCTCCGGCCACCGTTCGATGCAATGCCTCAAGCGCTATGCGAATTTCCGGGCCAGAGATTTGGCGAAGGAGTTGGGTTGATTTTCCCCCGGCTTTAGTCACGCGGCATCGTGCAATCGACGCACGGGAGGCTGCTTATGCTGCCGGGCGCGCCAAAGATCATAGCTCGCCTGCATGGCGAGCCACGCCCGCGCCGTGCTGGCGCCGGCCTGTTCGAGCCGCACCGCAAGATCGGGGCTGATCGCAGCCTTGCCGTTCAGTACACGCGACAGGGCAACCCGCGATATGGCGAGCCGCTCGGCTGCCTCGGTGACGGAAAGGCCCAGCTCCGCAATGACCTCATCGCGGAGCAGTTCGCCAGGGTGGGGAGGATTGTGCATCGTCGTCATAGCCTCAATGGTAGTCCTGATAATCGACAAGCTCGGCGTCGGTGCCGACAAAGCGGAAAGTGACACGCCAGTTGCCATTGACCCAAACCGACCAATGACCTTTCAGGGTACCCTTCAAGGGGTGCAACTTGAAGGACGGCAAATTCATGTCCTCCGGTCCCGCCGCGACATCCAACAAACCGAGGATGTTTCGGAGCTTCTTCACATGGGAAGCCTGAACGCCCTTTGTTGTGCCGCTGCGATAGAAAGCTTCAAGCCCCTTGTGCCGAAATCCGATAATCATAATTCACTGTATCGCATCGCGATACAGGATGCAAGTAACAAGACAGCCCCGCGCCCATCCGGGCGCGCGACGTTGAAAACAAGATGGACCGCAGCATCTCGTGGATCGCACCTGCTCTGATCCCCTAAATGCCGTTGTATGACCGTGGCGATATGCGGCTTCAATTCTTCCTCGGAAAGGTCGCCGATCCTCTGGTGTGCATCGTTGAACGTAATTTGAGGGACAGCGGGACTAAATCGGGATCGAAGTGGATCAAAACCGGAAACGTCCTTCAAGAGCGCGGTGTCAGATCAGATCGGGACCAGTCCATCCTACAATTCAAGCCGCGTGCCCATCTCGGCCGTAGTCTGATCCAACACGGTTCCCAATACATGTGGTTCCACACCCAGCCATTCCGCGGCACCGTCAAGATCACGGTAGAACCGATACTGACGAATGCCCCTGACCTTGGTGAGAATGGACCAAAATTGAGGGGCATCGGTCTCCTGTTCATAGGTGCAGATCATAGCGCTTTTCATGGCCATATCCATACCGATCCGCAGGGCCATATTTTTTGTAATATCCCCACCGACGGAATAGAGCATTGGGTCGAATCTGGCCCGCCGATCCATGACCAATAGTTCGCCGGCGAGACTCTCCGTGCGATAGATCTGAACGCCGTCGTTGATGGACTGCTCCACCTGTTCTGAACTGACAACGCCGTGGATCAAGAGCACCAACAGGCGACTTTCCTTATGGTAAATCGGCTTGATGGACATCTCGTCCTCCTTTTTTCGAGCTTTCGGTGAAGGCGTCCCACGCATGCCCAAAAATCCCCGACGTCGGAGCTTTCATGACAGGCCAAAATGCCGCTGAATGATCGCAGCGATATGGGGTTTCAGCTCTTCTTCGGAAAGGCCGCCGATCCTCTCAAACATCGTTGAAAGCAGCCCAAAGGACAACGGGGTCAAATCAGGATCGAAGTGCGTGCCGGTTCCCGCATCGAGAATGTTCATCGCTTCATGCAGAGGCAGCCCCTGTTTGTACGGACGTTCCGACACCAGGGCATCGAAGACATCAACGATGGCGAACACGCGGGCGATAACGGGGATTTTCCAGCCCGACAGGCCATCGGGATAACCGCCGCCATCGTAGCGTTCGTGGTGATGACGCACGACCGGGATGGCTCCGTGAAACGCCGGCAGTTCCTCAAGCAAATTCGCGCCGAATTCGCTGTGGTGGCGCATCTCTTGCGTTTCCTCGCTCGACAGCTTTCCGGCTTTCAGCAGAATCAAATCCGAAATCGCGATCTTGCCGATATCGTGAAGAAACGCTCCCGCAATCAAGTTGCGCAACGTCTCCAATTCGAAGCCAAACGCTTCGCCAAGTACGCCGGCATACAGCGCAACCCGAGCGTTATGCGCGCCGGTGCCGTGATCACGCATGGCGATGGCGGTTCCCAGTACCCGGGCCGTCTGGATGTTTTGTTTCAAGAGCATTCGTTTGAACCCGCTCTGTAGGGTATGGGAATACATCTGATTCATGTTAGCCTCCATGATGAGCGTTAAACTCCGACCTCCGTCATGCCCTCTTCCGGCCCGCCTTCTTCCGGTTCACGAATGCGGAACCAAGCGACGTAGAGCGCCGGAAGGAACACCAAGGTCAACAGGGTAGCAACCGCCAACCCGCCCATGATCGCATAAGCCATCGGCCCCCAGAAGATGGTCGGGGCAATGGGAATCATGCCGAGGATCGCCGCAGCAGCGGTAAGCAGGATAGGACGGAAGCGATGCGTCGTCGCCTCGACGACCGCATCCCAGGGATGAAGTCCCTGCGCCTTCTCTGTTTCAATCTGGTCGATGAGGATGACCGAGTTGCGGGCAATCATGCCGATCAACGCCAACACCCCTAAAATGGCCACGAAGCCGAGCGGTTTGCCGGACAGTAGGAGAGCCGCGACCACGCCGATGACACCAAGGGGCGCCACACTGAGCACCAGAAACAGGCGGTTGAAACCCTGCAACTGGATCATCAGGATGGTCAACATGAGGAACAACATCAGCGGCACGACGGCGATCACCGATCCTTGGGACTTGGCGCTTTCCTCCACCGTTCCGCCCACGGCCAGGTCGTAGCCGACCGGCAAGCCGGTCTTCAACTCGGCAAACTTGGGCGCCAGTTCCTGAACCACGGTGGCGGGAAGGGCCCCCTCGGCGATTTCGGCCTGAACGGTGAGCGTCGGCAGGCGGTCCCGACGCCAGATCATCGGATACTCCTGACCGTATTCAACGGTGGCAAGCTGGCTCAAGGGCACGCTTTTTCCGCCCGGCAACGGCACCTGTAGCGTACGGATCGTCGCAAGCGACATGCGCTGTTCGTCCGAGGCCCGCGTCACCACGTCGATGAGATAGATCCAGTCCCGCATCTGAGTGACTGTCGTTCCTGTCACCACGGCATTAATGGACTGAGCCAGATCCTGAGAACTCAGGCCCAACAAACGCGCCTGATCCTGATCGACACGGATCTGCATCATGCGGGCAGGCTCGATCCAGTCGTAGTTGACCTCCCGCACCGAGGGGTGCGCCCCCATAATCTGGGCGGCCTTGTAGGCGATCTCCCGGACTGTTTCTGGTTCGGGTCCGCTCACCCGGTATTTCAGGGGCCAACCGACCGGAGGGCCGAGTTCCAGGGGATAGACCCGGCCGACAACGTTGGGGAACTCGGTTTCCAGCACCCGCTCCAGCCGCGCTTTGACCTGATCGCGCTCATCTAAGCCTTTCGTGACGACCACAAATTGTGAGAAGTAGTCATTGGGAAGCTGCAGGTCCATCGGCAGATAAAAGCGAATGGCCCCACGCCCAACATAGGTGCTCCACCGCTCAACGTCCTGGTCATCCGATAGAATTTTATCCAGCTTGGCGGAAAGGTTGCGCGTCGCCTCGATCGAGGCATTTTGCGGCAGCTTGAAGTCGACCAGCAGTTCCGGGCGATCCGAGGACGGGAAAAACTGCTGTGGGACTAAGCGCGTGCCCGCCATCGCCAAAACGAATAGCGCCACAGTAAGCGCAACAGTGGTCCAGCGGGCCCGCATCGCCGATACCAGAGCCCGGCGGAATAGGGTCATCAACCGGCCCGGCTGTTCGGAATGGATGGTTTTCGGCGCCTTGAGAATCCAAACGCCCAGCAAGGGCGAGAAGATCACGGCGACGAACCACGACGCGATCAGGGCGATGGCGACGACGGCGAAAATGGAGAAGGTGTACTCGCCGGCCATGCTCTTGGCAAAGCCGATCGGAACAAAGCCCGCCACGGTGACCAATGTTCCGGTGAGCATCGGAAAAGCGGTCGATGTGTAGGCGAAGGTGGCGGCCCGCTCCTTTGTGTCTCCACGCTCCAGCCGGTGGATCATCATTTCCACCGTGATCATGGCGTCATCGACGAGAAGGCCCAGCGCGATGATGAGGGCGCCCAAGGATACGCGCTGAAGGTCGATGCCGAAGTAACTCATCGCCACAAACACGATAGCGAGAACCAACGGGATCGACAGGGCGACCACGCTGCCCGCACGCACGCCGAGAGACAGGAAGCTGACGCCGAGCACAATTATGACGGCTTCTTTCAAGGCTTTCATGAATTCGTCAACAGCATGTTCGACGGTGGCCGGTTGTTCGGCCACCCGTGTCGTTTCGATGCCGATCGGCAGGTCCGCCGCAATATCGGACATGGCGCGTTCGACATTATTTCCCAATGCCAGCACATCGCCGCCGTTGCGCATGGAGATGGCCAGGCCAATGGCCTCCTTGCCGTTGACGCGAAAAAGAGGCTGGGGCGGGTCGGCTGGCCCGCGGGTCACCTGCGCGATGTCGCTCAAGGGAATGATCCGGTCCTTGGCCATGAAGTTGACGTTGAGGATGTCCTTTTCCGAGCGGAAAGCGCCGCTTACCCGGACAAGGATTTTTTCATCCTCCGTCTGCACCACGCCCGCCGGCGCCACCGCGTTCTGAGCCTGCAAGGCGGCGATCAGCGCGGAGCGGTCGATGCCCAGGCCGGCAAGACGCTCGGTCGAAAATTCGACATAGATGCGTTCATCCTGCGCCCCGAGGACTTCGATCTTCGACACATCCGGAACCTGCAATAACCGCGAGCGCACATCGTCCACAAAATCCTTCAGCTCGCGATGCGTAAAGCCATCGGCGGTGAAGCCGTAGACGATGCCGAAAGTATCCCCGAACTCGTCGTTGAAGCCCGGACCGAGGACGCCTTGTGGCAAGGTATGTTTAATGTCGCCGACCTTTTTGCGGACCTGATACCAAATATCCGGAACTTCGGCGGCTGGCGTGGATCCCTTCAGATTGACGAAGATGGTCGACTGCCCTGCGGTCGTATAGCTCTTCAGATAATCCAGCCCGGGGGTTTCCTGCAGCTTGCGCTCTATTCGCTCTGTGACCTGCTGAAGAGTATCGGTCACGGTGGCCCCCGGCCATTGGGTATGGACCACCATGGTCTTGATGGTGAAGGTAGGGTCTTCGTTTCGGCCCAGCTTAAAATAGGAGAAGCTGCCGGCGATCATGAACACCAGCATGAGGTAGGCCACAAACGAGCGGTGGCCGATCGCCCATTCGGAAAGGTTGAAGCCCTTCATTTGGCATCTCCCAGCAAGCGCACCTTCTGGCCGGGGCGCAGAACCTGCACGCCGGCAGTGACAACCCTTTCGCCCGCATCAAGCCCGTTCGAGACGACGACAGTCGCCGAATCGAAGCGAAGCACCTCCACATTGCGCAAAGACACGGTCAGGTTCTGGGAATCGACGATCCACACGGCGGGACGACCTTCAACCTGCATCAATGCGCTGGCCGGAAGCTCGATTCCTTCAGGCGCATTCAACGCGACGCTGCCCGTTACGGTAGCGCCCAGTCGCATGGCCTCCGGCGGGTCGATGAGGCCGACCTTGACTTGAAACGTGCGGGTCGCGGCGTCTGCTTGGGGCGCAACTTCCCTGACGCGGCCCATGACCCGCACGGTTGGATCGTTGGTGAGGGCTACCCGCACCAGCGGATCGCGCGGCCCCGTCCGAATGAGTTGCTCGGGAACGTCAAAGACGGCATCGCGGCCATCCTGATATGCGATCTCTACGACCATCTGCCCGGCACGCACAACTTCGCCCGGCTCGGCGCCAACCGCCGTAACGGTTCCCGGAGTGTCGGCGGATATGACAGTGTAGCTCAGTTGATCCTGTGCGATGCGCAACTGTGCCTGCGCGGAATCGACCTGCGCTTTGGCGCTCGTTAGGGCCTGATCCACATCGTCGAATTTGGCGCGTGTCGTCCAGCCATCCTTCAAGAGCTTCTCCTGCCGTCCGAAGGCGAGGCGGGCCTGAGTCAGTTGCGCCTCGGCGGACGAGAGATTGGCCTGTGCCGAGCGCAAGCTGTTCTCTTGGTTCAGAGGGTCCAGTTTGGCGATAACCTGTCCTGCCGCGACGATGTCTCCGACATTAACGGGCCGTTCGACGATGCGCCCATCAACGCGAAAGGCCAGGCTGACCTGATCCGTGGCGCGAATCTGGCCCGTCAGGGATACGGTCTCGCCTTCGGCGCCGCGCTCGACGGTCACTGCACGGACCGGGCGCTCCAAGGGCGCGGGTTCTTCATGTTCACCGCAACCGGCGAGGGTTGCGGCGAACAGGGTGATCAATGTAATACGACGCACGAACATCGGCACCACCTTCGGCTGATTGGTAACAACAAACATAATTCGTCTTGCTATGCACTTTATAATGAACTATAGTGCACTGCACTGTGTAATGCAATAACAATTTGGTGAAACGGATAATGATGATGGAAAGCCCATCCCCCCACCGTGGCGCGTCGCGAGAAGCGATCATCAGCGCCGCCGAGCGATTGATCTTGGAGCGCGGCTTCGACGGCGTCAGCATGGATGATTTGGCGGAAGAGGCCGGCGTGGCCCGGCGGACCCTCTACAATCAGTTCGCCGGCAAGGAAGACATCCTCCGCGAAATGCTTTCGCGCCTGTCCGGCCAGATTGGCGACGTTCTGCCACCCGGGATCGAGACCCAGGGCAACGTCGAGGACGTGCTGCGTCTCACCGCCAAGGCAGTTCTGACATTCCAATCATCGCCCCAGTTTATCGGACTGATTCGCATGGCGATTGCCGACGCCCGTCAATTCCCCTGGATCGCCAATGAGTTTGCTTCCATCCTAGACCCTCACCTTGAACGCTTCGCGCGGTATCTGGCCTATTTAACGTCCTTGGGCTTCCTCGATTGCCCCCATCCATTGCTGGCTGCCCACCAGTTCTTGGGACTGCTCAATGAACCCATCCTTTGGCAAAGGGTTCTGGGCCGGAACATCGCGCCAGTTTCCTCCGACACGGTAATCGATGAAGCCGTACGGATGTTCCTGCTGAGATATCGAGCCGATCCGGTCTCCGTCAGCCCATGATGAGGGCGTGATAATGCCGCAGCTCCTCCGCCGCCTCGGTCGCGGGGAGACGGTTCGGATCTGTACTCAACTCCGCCCAATACGCATCCTCGCCCGCGACCGGCTGCGGCTCCGCACCAAGACTGGTCAAAAGGCGCCACGCCAAAATATTGTCGCTTAACACCGCCGCCCGCAGGCGATTTATGCCCACTGCCCGGGCATTGGCCATAAGGGCCGCGAGCAAAACCTTGGACAAACCACGGCCCTGCCAAGGGTCGAGAATGGTCAGCGCGATTTCCGCCGTATCGGACGCCATATCGGGATGATCCTGCAAACGGACATAGCGGCCTAAGGCCACGGATCGGCCGCCATCGTCCAATACAAAGGCGGCATGGTTTTTCTGATCAACATCCGTCAAATATTTGATCTCGGCTTTGCTCAGACCGTCGCGGCCGAGAGAGTGAAAGCGCTGCCGAATGCTGCGGGGAGACAACTGTGCAACACCGGAGACCAGCAGCGACCCTTCATCCCGCTTCAAGGGACGGAGAATGATTGTGCCGCCGCTACGGAGAGTCAGTTCACGCATTTGATCAATTTCATACCGGAGAAATTGTCTGCTACAGGGTATTCATCTGCCATGCTTACTGCATTCCAAAAACTCTGACCATGTTCAATGTGTTGTTGCTCCGTTCTTTTCAGAATTTTCTTCTCAGGATCACACAATGCAAGCCTTTGGAATGCTGATATTCTGTGCAAAGACATTCCCATTTAAGGCTGTGTTTTGCCGCGTATTCCCAAATTCTCTTGTATCCCATTCCCACAGATCAATGTGCAAAACGGGCTAAATAAGGCCATCAATCCCAATTGAAAATGTTTCCGACAGTTATTTCTAGGGTGTGGACTCAATTTGCCCATAACCGGATGGCAAATATATGAACCATTGCGAGGAAGTTCGCACTGAGTTTTTCATATCTTGTCGTCAACCTTCTCATGTCTTTCATAGTGCAGAAGAAGCGCTCGACGATGTTGCGCATACGATAGAGAGCTTTGTCATGCGGGATCGGTTTTCTGGCGTTTGACTTGGTTGGAATGACCGCGAGTGAGCCTTGGTCCGCAATGCGTTGGCGGATTGAAGCTGAATTATAAGCCTTGTCTGCAACCACCGCAGCGGACTCTCCGGCACCGTCCAAAAGGTCAATCATCACCGTGCTGTCATGAACCTGACCTCCCGTGATAATCAAGCAACGCGGGCGTCCGCTTTCATCGACGGCAGCGTGAACCTTACTTGTGCGGCCTCCGCGTGAGCGGCCGATATCCTGCGCCAGCTCCCCCCTTTTGCGCCACTTGCTGCACGGTGGGCCTTTACAATAGAGCTGTCGATAAAGAACAAACTGTCCTCGTTTTGGCTGGCAAGCGCATCGAAGATCGACTTCCATATTCCGCGCCGTGCCCAACGGGCATAGCGATTATAAACGGTTGTGCGTGGGCCATAGCGGTCCGGGAGATCACGCCACGGCGCGCCCGTACGCAGAATATAAAAAATGCCGTTGAGAACCCGGCGATCATTGACCCGTTTTGGTCCTCGACCAGCCTTTGGTAAATGCGGCTGTATCACAGCCCATTCTTCGTCCGATAAATCAAAGCGCATGATGTAAATCCTCCTGAGAGGGATCGAATCACGCTTTCGTTTAATAATTCAATAAGTTGAATTGGGTTCAGACCCTAGTTTTTCCCCGGCCTTGTATGTGTGTCGTTCTAATTGTGCGCGCCGATGCTATTGGCAAGGTCGAGTAGGTCACGAAGAGCAGCGCAAAGGGACTTTCCGCAGTGGAAAGTTCCTTTGCGTTTTTTTGTGGCGCGCGCTCTTCTTGTGAAGGTGAACAACCTTTGAGTTCCCGCCAGTGGCATTGATTAATGGCGTGTTGGCACGTCCCTTGCTGATTAACCCGTTAGGTACGGTCCTTGGACCGTTGGAGGGTTATTCACAATTTAGGGGAGACGACTATGGGGGAGACCACCGAAACCTTCTATGACGTCATTCGGCGTCAGGGTATTTCGCGCCGCAGTTTCATGAAATTTTGTAGCCTTACGGCGGCATCTTTGGGACTTGGCCCCGCGTTTGCGGCCAAGATCGCCAACGCGATGGAGACTAAGCCGCGCATTCCGGTGCTGTGGCTTCATGGCCTGGAATGTACGTGTTGTTCGGAAAGTTTTATCCGTTCCGCTCATCCGCTGGTGAAGGACGTGGTGCTGTCGATGATTTCGTTGGATTACGACGATACCATCATGGCGGCCGCAGGCCATCAAGCGGAAGCGATCCTAGAGGAGGTCAAAACCCAGTATAAAGGCCGCTATATCTTGGCGGTCGAAGGCAATCCTCCGCTGAAAGACGGTGGCGTGTATTGTATGCCGGGTGGCACGCCGTTCGTGGATAAACTCAAATACATGGCTGAGGATGCCCAGGCGATCATTTCCTGGGGATCGTGCGCTTCGTGGGGCTGCGTTCAGGCGGCGAAACCCAACCCGACCGAGGCCACGCCAGTACACAAAGTCATTAAAAACAAGCCGATCATCAAGGTGCCGGGTTGTCCGCCTATCGCCGAAGTTATGACTGGCGTGTTGACCTATATTTTGACCTTTGATCGTATGCCGGATCTGGACCGCCAAGGCCGTCCGAAAATGTTTTACAGCCAGCGCATTCATGACAAATGCTACCGCCGTCCGCATTTCGACGCCGGTCAGTTCGTCGAAGCTTGGGATGACGACAACGCGCGCAAGGGTTATTGCCTGTATAAGATGGGCTGCAAAGGGCCAACCACGTACAACGCATGTTCGACCACGCGCTGGAACGAAGGTGTGTCCTTCCCCATCCAGTCGGGCCACGGCTGCATCGGTTGTTCGGAGGACGGGTTCTGGGACAACGGCAGCTTCTATGACCGTGTGACGGACATCAAACAATTTGGCATCGAATCCACCGCCGATCAGGTGGGTGTCGCCGCTGCGACGACCGTCGGTGCCGCTGTTGCTGCGCATGCCGCGCTGAGCCTTGTCAAACGGGCCCAGCAAAAAGGCACGCAGAGCGACGAAAACTGACGGTAGGGGAGGATAAAGACTATGGCGACGACTCCGAACGGTTTCAATCTCGACAACTCCGGCCGCCGTGTGGTGGTCGATCCGGTGACCCGCATCGAAGGTCACTTGCGCGTCGAAGTGAACGTGGATGAAAACAATGTGATCCGCAATGCTGTGTCCACTGGCACGATGTGGCGCGGTTTGGAATTAATCTTGCAAGGTCGTGATCCACGGGATGCCTGGGCGTTTACCCAGCGCATTTGCGGCGTGTGCACGGGTACGCATGCGCTGACGTCGGTGCGTGCGGTAGAAGATGCCTTGAGCATTTCCATTCCTGAAAATGCCAATTCCATCCGCAACCTCATGCAATTGACGCTGCAGGTTCACGATCACTTGGTGCATTTTTATCATTTGCACGCGCTGGATTGGGTGGATGTGGTTTCGGCGCTGAATGCCGATCCCAAAGCGACATCCGAATTGGCGCAGTCCATTTCCAAATGGCCGCTCAGTTCGCCCGGATATTTTAAAGACGTGCAAGGGCGTTTAAAGAAGTTCGTGGAAAGCGGTCAGCTTGGCCCGTTCAAAAATGCATATTGGGGGCACCCGGCTTATAAACTTCCGGCGGAAGCGAACCTAATGGCGGTCGCGCATTATCTCGAAGCGCTCGATTTCCAAAAGGATATTGTCAAGATTCACGCCATCTTCGGCGGCAAGAACCCGCATCCGAATTGGTTGGTGGGCGGTGTGCCGTGCGCCATCAACCTCGACGGCGAAGGCTCGGTCGGTGCGATCAACATGGAACGCCTCAACATGGTGTCATCCATCATTGATCGCTGCATCGAGTTCACCGAGCAGGTCTACATCCCCGATCTGCTTGCGGTGGCGAGCTTCTACAAAGATTGGCTCTATGGTGGCGGTTTGTCATCTACCAGCGTGCTTTCTTACGGCGATATTCCTGATAATGCCAATGACTATTCGGCGGCTAACTTGATGTTGCCGCGCGGTGCGATTATTAACGGCGATCTCAGTACCGTTCATGAAGTTGACCAGCGCGATCCAGAACAGATCCAGGAATTTGTCGATCATTCTTGGTACACCTATGAAGGTGAAGCCAAGGGACTGCATCCGTTTGATGGACAAACCAATCCGCACTTTGAATTGGGCGCGGGTGCTAAGGGCGATGCTAAGCGCATCGTCAATATTGATGAAAATGCCAAGTATTCGTGGATCAAGGCTCCGCGCTGGCGTGGCCACGCCATGGAAGTGGGGCCGTTGTCGCGTTACATCATCGGCTACGCACAGGGCAACCCTGAATTCAAAGAACCTGTTGAAGCGGTGCTTAAGCATCTCGACGCTCCGGTGGGCGCGTTGTTCTCGACGCTCGGCCGCACAGCGGCGCGCGGCCTGGAATGTCAGTGGGCGGCGCACAAAATGCGCTACTTCTTCGACAAGATGATCGCCAACATTAAAGCCGGCGATAGCGCAACCGCCAACACTGCAAAGTGGGATCCGGCGGCATGGCCGAAATCTGCCAAGGGTGCGGGTTTTACCGAGGCACCGCGCGGTGCGCTGGGGCATTGGGTTGAAATCGCCGATGGTAAAATTAAGAGCTATCAGTGCATCGTGCCTACCACATGGAACGGTTCACCGCGAGACGAGCAAGGCAATATCGGCGCATTCGAAGCTTCGCTTATGGATACCCCGATGGCCGATCCGGAGCAGCCGCTGGAAATCATCCGTACGTTGCATAGTTTTGATCCGTGCCTCGCGTGTTCTACCCACGTGATGTCTCCTGACGGCCAGGAAATGGCCGAGGTTAAGGTCCGTTAATTCACATTGGGGGAGGGTTGAACCATGAGTACGGAACACGTTACTGAAACGCGAACATCCGTATACGTTTACGAAGCCCCAGTGCGGGTTTGGCACTGGATAAACGCCGCAAGCATTGTCGTTCTGGCCGTGACGGGTTATTTCATCGGTAATCCATTACCCAGTGTGGGCGGCGATGCCAGTGAAATGTACGTGATGGGCACCATTCGTTTTGTACACTTCAGTGCGGCATACATTTTTGCGGTGGGTTTTGTCGGGCGCATTTATTGGGCTTTTGTGGGCAACCACCACGCTCATCAGCTTTTTACCTTGCCGTTTTGGCGCGGTGATTTTTGGCAAGAGTTGTTCTTTGAAGTGCGTTGGTACCTGTTTATGGAGCGTGCGCCGAAGAAGTATGAAGGCCACAATCCGCTGGCGCAGTTCTTCATGTTTTTCGCTGTGATGTTGTTGTCGATTTTTATGATCTGCTCGGGCTTTGCACTTTATGGAGAAGGTCAAGGCATCGGCAGTTGGCAATACTCCCTGTTCGGTTGGATGTTCGACATCTTCACCAATAGCATGCTCCTGCATTCTTGGCATCGTCTGGGCATGTGGGTGTTGGTGCTGTTCATCATCGTTCACGTTTATGCGGCGATCCGTGAAGACATCATGTCGCGTCAGTCGATCATCTCGACCATGATCAGCGGCGAACGGATGTTTAAAGATAGCAAGGACTGACCCAATGACGACGAACGGCAACATTTTAGTTCTCGGTATCGGGAATATTCTGTGGGCCGACGAAGGTTTCGGTGTGCGCGCGGTGGAAGAATTTCACCGCCGCTACCAGGTTCCCGAAGATGTCGTTTTGATGGATGGCGGAACCCAAGGGCTGTATCTGGTGCAGTTCGTTCAGGAAGCCGAAAAACTATTGGTGTTCGACGCGGTCGATTACGGCTTAAAGCCCGGGGAAATGATCGTCGTGCGCGGTGATGAAGTGCCTAAGTTTACGGGTGCAAAAAAGATGAGCCTGCATCAGACCGGATTTCAGGAAGTTCTCTCCGCTGCCGATTTCACGGGCCACTACCCTAGCGATTTGACGCTGATCGGCGTGCAGGCATTGGATCTTGAAGACTGGGGCGGCAGCCTGACGGATTTGGTTAAGACCAAGATGGATGAAGCCATGGCCATCGCCGTCAAGCAGTTGCAAGATTGGGGTGTCGAAGTCGTCAAACGCGACACTCCATTGGCTCATCGCGATGGTTTGATGGAGCACAGCCTGGATATTGGCGGATATGAAAACGGCCATCCGTTGCGCGCCTTTGTTATTGATGGAAGGGCTTAAGGCCATGTGTCTTGGCATTCCCATGCGCGTGATGGAGCAAGGCGAAGGCTGGGCCGTGTGCGAAGGGCGTGGAGAAGTGCGTCGTGTTGGCACTCTGCTATTGGAAGAGCATGGACCGGGCGACTGGGTGCTGGTGCACCTCGACAACGCCATGCGTGTTTTGGATGAAACCGAAGCACAGCAAATCAGTGACGCAATCGAGGCCTTGGACGTTGCGCTGAGCGGCGGAAACTTCGATCATTTGTTTGCCGACTTGGTTGGACGTGAACCTGAACTTCCAGATGTCTTGCGGACCTCTCTCAATGATATCCGCTGGTTGCAACCCGTAGCGGAGAACAAAGTCGCATGATGGACGCTTCATCCGCATTGGATCGCATGATCGAGCGTACAAACGCGCCGGTTCTCGATGCTAAAGGCGTCGCCGAACAGACGGCATCAGGTGATTGGATATTGCTGTTTGTGGGCGATCCTACGGGTCGCGTGGAAGTCGCCGATCTGGCGGTGATTTTACCGGAAATTGTCAAGGGCCGCGCAGGTGAATTGATGTTTGGCGTGATCGATCGCGAGGCCGAGGATTCCTTGGCTGCGCAAATGGGCGTTTTTGTTAAACCGACGTTGGTGTTTTTGCGTAATGGCGTGGTGACTGGCGTCATTCCGCGCATCAAAGATTGGTCATTTTACGAGCAAATGCTGAATGAATATCTGCCCCTTGGCGGCAGTGACCGGAGGGTCAGCGCATGACCATTAAAATGTTCGAATGGCCCGAAGACCGTAGCGCGGAATTGACCGTTCAATCGGTGGTGGGCATCAATTTAGATGAAATCGAGCAAGACGAACGCGACCGTCAGTTGGGCTTGGCGCGCGCTGAAGCGTTGGCTGCCCAGGCATCGGCGGGAATTGCACTGTTGCGTGATATCGCTGCGGCCATGTTGAAGCATAAAGAAACTGATGCGCCCTTAACGTTCAGCACGGAGCATCTTGATGCCGTGTCGCGCACATTGGTATCGGAAGTTTTGGGGCGTGGCGAAGTTTCAGGTCAGGTGAGTGAGCCTGCACCGATGCAGATTCAAGAAAGCGTGTATCCGGGTCTGTGGCGGGTGAAAAGTGCTATGCGGGCCGATGCGCCGGAATGCCTGATCATTGCGGATATTCCGCCCCTGTTGCGGTTTCACGCTCATAAATCCATCGATCCCACTATGCGAATTAATAAAGAACGTGAAGGGGTAATGAACGCATTGCCGGTGCTGGCGGAAATTCGCGATCACGTTAAAGGTTACGTTTCTGGTGGCAGCAACCACGTTATCAACTTCACGCTGTTGCCCATGAGTGAAGCCGACATGGGGTTGATGCGCGAAACCTTGGGCGCTGGCCATGTGGATATGGTGTCCAAGGGTTACGGCAAGTGCCGGGTGTGTTCGACGCGCTGGCCGAACGTGTGGTCGGTGCAGTTTTTCAACGCCATGGACACCATTATCCTCGATTCTTTGGAAGTTGGCGATGTGCCAGTATCGGTCCGTGCGGCGGGCGACGATTTTGTTGATAGCGGGGCGCGCATTCTTGAAGTGATTGAGGCGTATCTGTAATGAACCATCAGTACGCCATGCCCCCGCTGTTGCGAGCCGACATTGATCCCGGACATATGGCCAAAGGGCGCATGGAGTGTGGGGTGTGCTGGTATGTTTACGACCCAGTGGTCGGTGACGACGTATGGCAGATTGAAGCCGATACCGCGTTCGGCGCGTTACCCGACCATTGGCGCTGTCCACAATGTGATGCGGAAAAATCAAAGTTTTTACCCCTGGATATTGCGGGCGAGAATGCACAGACTGGCGGAGCCGATGACGTGCAAGCGCTGATCGCCGCTTATCAGCGCGTGGATCAAGAACGCATGCAAGACATTCCCTTTCGCAACGCCAAACTTTCCATTGAGGCCGTGGACTTTCAGCCATGGCAAGGCGGCGCGCTGGGTGTTGTCATTACGCCGTGGTTTATGAATTTGGTGTATCTTGCAGGCCCCAACACCGACTGGACTACGCACCGGCACGGGGATTTGGTTACCCAAGTGTTGCCCTCTGGGCGTTACCAATTTATCCACGGTGATTTGGAAGGATTTGGTCCGTTGCAGAGCTGTTCGTTGATGTCGCCGGTTACCGATTTTGAAGATATGGAAGCGGCGCGCATCACCGCGCGGGAAGTTATGCGCCTGATGTTGATTGCGCCAGAAGGTGAATCTGAACCGGCGGGAGTGTCACTAAAGACCAAACCGGACCCTGAGCCCACGCTGGCCAGCGGGGAGATCAGTCGACGTGAATTGTTGAGGGGGCGGCGTGCCGCCGCTCCAGAGAATTGAACTTATGAGGAGACGACAGATGAACTGCAAAAAAGTGTTGGGATTTAGCGCCACGTTCATGCTTGCCGCCGTTTCGGGGGCCGAGGCGCATGTGGGTGCGGGCGCCGTCAGCGGAACCATGGCGGGCTTTATCCACCCAATCAGTGGTTTGGACCACATGCTGGCGATGATCGCCGTGGGCATGTTGGCTGCTCAACAGGGTGGTAAGTCGCTGTGGTTTATTCCTCTGGCGTTTGTCGCGATGATGCTCGTGGGGGCGGCGGTGGGCGTTGCTGGTGTTGCTGTACCGTTTGTTGAGCAGGGCATCGTTGGCTCGATTGTAATTTTGGGTTTTGTCGTCGCTTTGGGTCGCGCCATGCCGATGCCTTTAGCCATGGCGATGGTCGGCCTTTTTGCGGTGTTTCATGGTCATGCACATGGCACGGAAATGCCGGTGGATGTGTTGGGCGCTCTTTACGGGTTTGGTTTTGCCATCGCAACAGTGTTACTGCATGTTGCTGGTATCGGCGCAGCCGCATCGGTGCAGAAATTCGCACGACAGGTTGCACCCGTATGGGTAAGGATCGGCGGTGGCGTTATTGCCACTTTAGGTATGGCGATGCTCGCAGGTGCCTAACGCGTTTTGAAATTTTGGGTCTCCCTCTGACGTAATGACGTCAATAATTGGGCCGGGCGTGGGTTCCTCATCCGCACCGGCCCATTTTTTTGAGCGTGTGCTTGTCAGCGAAACTTACCCGGACTAAGCTTTTTTAGCCCAAACCTCCCAGCAAAGGCTTTTGTCTCGATGTTCAACATCCTCTGGCTTCAGGCAGGCAGTTGCGGCGGCTGCACCATGGCGGCGCTGACGGCGGAAGATCGCGGCCTTATCCAGGCGCTTAAAGCCTTTGACGTGAATGTGTTGTGGCATCCGGCGTTATCTTTGGAATCCGGCGTGGATGCATTGAGAATTCTTCA
>Ga0299912_10001093_pt1 | contig 21977 bp, 15 predicted proteins | sample RVTome_2_FD_207667 | JGI IMG/M metagenome (GOLD analysis project Ga0299912, IMG submission 207667) | Soil microbial communities from uranium-contaminated site in the Upper Colorado River Basin, Wyoming, United States - RVT95D214 (version 2) ... | reverse complement strand
TGGTGAACGATGTGCACAGGATTTTTTCCTTGTTTTTGCGAGTTGGGCGATAAAGCCGCCCATCCCTGCCTACCCCGTTTCAACTCTGTGCCTCTGTGACTCTGTGGTGAACTGCTTTTTCTAGGATAATTCGGGATGAACGACGGGGAAAACGACAAGGCGGAGCGCGAAAGCGCATCGTATTTCCAGCAGTGGGCGGAAAACGTCCATCAGGTTTTTTGGGTGCGGGACATCGCGGCCGACAAAATGATCTACGTGAGCCCGGCCTACGAGATGGTGTGGGGCCGCAGTTGCGCGCTTCTGTACGAGCAGCCGCGGTCGTTCATGGACGCCGTGCACGTGGAAGACTATGCGCGCGTACTGGCCGCCGTCGCCCGCCAGAATGGCGAAAACGAGTGGTTCAGCGAAGAGTATCGCATCGTGCGTCCCGACGGCTCGGTGCGGTGGGTTCGGGCGCGCAACTTTCCTATCCGCGACGCCGATGGTGGCATCTATCGCGTGGCCGGCGTGGCCGAGGACATCACCGAGCTGAAGGACGCCGAACAGCTCCGGCTCGCCGATGCGATGGCGCAGCGCGACGCCCTGGTACGCGAAGTGCATCACCGCATCAAGAACCACCTGCAGGGCCTGGTCGGCCTGCTGCGCCAGCACACCACCCGGCATCCGGAGATCGCCGACGCCATGCAGGCCGCCATCGGCCAGGTCAACACGGTGGCAATCGTACACGGCATGCACGGCGAGATCATGCAGGGGGAGCTGGTGCTGTGCGAGATCGTCGCCAGCATCGTCCATGCGGCCGGCAGCCTGACCGGTCCCGCGGCCGCCCCCGTCATGACCAACAGCATGCCGCGGCCGGTGCGGGTGGTGGGCGACGAAGCGGTACCGCTGGCGCTGATCGTCAACGAACTGATCCACAACGCCGTCAAGCACGGCAACAACAGCGATGCTCAGGCGCGCATACGTTTGCACATGAGCGGTGACGAACGCGCCGTGAAGATCAGCATACACAATGCCGCCGGCGGCCTGCCGCAGGGCTTCGATTTCGCGTTGGGGCAGGGGTTGGGCACCGGGCTCGGCCTGGTCCAGGCGCTGTTGCCGCGCAAGGGTGCGACGCTAAGCATCGTCTGCGCCAAGGGGACTGCAGTGGCCGAACTGGTGCTCGGGCCACCGCTCATCGGCACGGTGCAGCGAGACGCAGCCTCCTGACACGCTCCGGGATTGCCGTTACAATAACCACATCGCTGGAAGGCCTAAAAATAATAAGCGGGTTTGGCATGGCAAACGCTGCACGCATTCTGGTCGTCGACGATGACCGCCTGATTCTTCACACGCTCGCTGCCGGGCTGCGCGATGCCGGTTACGAAGTCATGACTGCGGACGAAGGCGAGTTGGCCCTTCGTTTGTCCCAGGAGGCGCGGCCGGACCTGGCCCTGCTGGACATCCGCTTGCCCGGCATGTCGGGTCCCAGAATTGCCGAGCAGTTGCAACGGCAAGGCGCGATCCCGATCATGTTCCTGTCCGCTTACAGCGACGCCGACATGGTGGAGCAGGCGGTGGCGGCTGGGGCGCTTGGGTACCTGGTCAAACCCCTCGATGTGGCGCAGATCGTTCCTTCAATCGAGGCCGCTCTGGCGCGCGCGGCGGAGATGTCCAGCCTGAAGCAGGCCGAAGCGAATCTCAGCCGGGCCTTGGGTAGCAGCCGAGCCACCAGCGTTGCGGTGGGTCTCATCATGGAACGCTATCGGCTCAGCCCGGAACACGCATTCGAGATGCTGCGTTCCTATGCGCGCAGCCGCCGCGAGAAGGTGGCGGAAGCGGCGGCACGCATCGTCGAAGCGGGAGCGGAGATTGATCTGCTACCGCACCTCGTTCCCAAAAAGTAGGTTCTACCCTACTTGTCCTGTAAACGGCGCAGATATGCCGGCAGGATTGAATTCCGCGATCAAACCATTTACCATGCATTTTTCATGTCCTGGCAACCTCGCCCCCGTTGCTTGCACGCTGCACTAAGCCAAAGAGGCTTTGCGCGCACCGGGGTCAGCGATGAAACAACTGGATCAAGTTGTCGAGGCGATTGCCAGAGAGATGGGCCTGGACGAAGCGGAAATTGCGCTACGCCGCGCCTTTCTCGAAATCGGCGAGAGCGATATCGCGCTGCTCGCCAACGTCCATGAGCGCCTTGAGCAAGAGCGCTATCGCTTCACCGACTCCTTCTACGACCACCTCCTGGCTTTTGCGCCGTTGCGCGCCCTGCTTCCCGGCCCGGACGCCATGTTGCGTCTCAAGAACGTTCAGTCCGCCTATTTCGGCCGCCTCACCGGCGGCGATTACGGCGCCGACTATGTGGCCGACCGGCTGCGCGTCGGCGTGGCGCACCAGCACATCGGGCTGGAGCCAAAATGGTACGTCGGCGCCTATCGCAAATATCTGTCGGAACTGATGCCCCTGCTGTGGCGTGTGCTGGACGGGGACGGCGAGAAGTTTCTGGCCACCTACGGCGCGCTGTTGAAGATCGTCATCTTCGATATGGGACTTGCGCTGGACACCTACTTCGAAGCCGACCGCCAGGCGCTCACGCAGCTCAAGGCTTATGCGGAGCAGATCGTCACCTGCATGCCCAACGGCCTGCTGGTGGTGGATACCACGCTCGAAATCCGTTCCGCCAACCGCGCTTTCCGGCGCATGCTTGCATTGGGCGATGCTGCGGATTTGGCGGGGAGGCCACTGCAGTCCTTCTTCCCCGTGCCGCTGCTGCATGAACGCGCACGGGCGGTGTTCGCCACGGGCCGGCACGTGCACGATCTGGTGGTCGAGGTGCACGCCGGACCTTCGAAGCGTTGTTTCGAGTTCAACATTTCCAGAACGCTGCTGGATGACGAGCAGGTGCTGCTGGTCATGGTCCAGGAAGTCACCCGCCGCGTCGAGGCGGACGAAACGCTCAGGGAAAGCGAGGAGCGCTTCCGTGCAACCTTCAACCAGGCGGCGGTCGGCATCGCCCACGTCGCTCCCGATGGCCGTTGGCTCAGGGTGAACCAGAAATTGTGCGACATCGTAGGCTATAGCCGCGAGGAGTTGCAGGGGCTGACGTTCCAGAACATCACGCACCCGGACGATCTTGGCCCCGATGTGGAATCTGCGCGGCGCCTGCTGGCCGGAGAAATCGCCGAGTTTTCGATGGAAAAGCGCTATCTGCGCAAGGACGGCTCCGCGGTCTGGATCAACCTCACTGTGTCGCTGGTGCGCGATTGCGCCGGTGCGCCGAAATATTTCATCTCGGTGAGCGAGGACATTTCGGAGCGCAAGCAGGCCGAGGCGAAGCTGGTCCATCTGGCCAACCATGACGCGCTCACCAACCTGCCCAACCGCAACCTGCTGCTGGACCGCCTCGACCAGGCGCTTATGCACGCGCACCGCGATGGCCGCGTGGTGGCAGTGTTGTCGCTCGACATCGACCGCTTCAAGAACGTCAACGAGAGTCTCGGCTATGGCATGGGCGACAGCATGATCGTGTCCATCGCGGCCCGTCTGCCGGGGGTGCTGCGCGAAGGGGACACGGTTGCGCGCTTCGGCGGGGACGAGTTCGTCATGGTGTTGCCGGATTTGGGTGAGGTGGAGGACGCGGCCGTCGTCGCCCACAAGGTGTTGGGCGTCGTGTCCGAACCGCTGCTGGTAGACGGCCACGAGTTGTGCCTGACCGCCAGCATCGGCATCGGTTTTTACCCCAAGGACGGCGAGGACGGGCCAACCCTGCTCAGGAATGCAGACACCGCCATGTACCGCGCCAAGGAATCCGGCCGCAACGTCTTCCAGTTCTATGCGCGGGAGATGAACGCGCGTGCACTCGACCGGCTCAAGCTGGAAAACCGCCTGCGGCGGGCGTTGGAGCGGGGGGAATTCGTCCTCCACTACCAGCCGCAGATGGATATGGACGGCGGCGGCATAATGGGGATGGAAGCCCTGCTGCGCTGGCAACCGCCGGGGGAAGGGCTGCTGCCGCCGGCCGAGTTCATTCCTCTGGCCGAAGAGACCGGCCTCATCGTGCCGATCGGCGAATGGGTGCTGCGCATGGCTTGCGCGCAAAACAAGGCGTGGCAGGATGCCGGGTTGCCGCGCTTCAGGATGGCGGTCAATCTTTCCGCCCGTCAGTTCAAGCAACAGGATGTGGTGGCCATGGTCGCGCGCGCATTGACCGACACCCGGCTGGCTCCATCCTGGCTGGAACTGGAAATCACCGAAAGCGTCATCATGGACGATCCCGAGCAGTCGGCGGCGACCCTGCGCCAGTTGAGCGCCATGGGGATCAATCTCGCCATCGACGATTTCGGCACCGGCTATTCCAGCCTCAACTACCTCAAGCGTTTTCCCATCGACATCCTCAAGATTGATCGCTCTTTCGTGGCCGACATCACCACCGATCCGGACGATGCCGCCATCGCCACCGCGGTGATCGCGCTGGCGCACAGCATGAAAATGAAAGTGATCGCCGAAGGGGTGGAGACGGCGGAGCAACTGCGTTTCCTGCATAGCCAGCATTGCGACTACATGCAGGGCTACTATCACAGCAGGCCCGCGCCGGCAGATGCGATCTCGCTGCTGCTGCGGCAAGGAAAAAAGCCGAGTTGGTAGGGGGCGCACAATAACTTGGCGTGCCCGGTCAAGAAATGCGGAAAAGTGGCGATAACGACTTGGATATGAAGAATACCTGCCATTCCCCCACCAGACCGTTGGGCAGTTCGGCTGCCTTGCTGGTACTCCTGAGCGCTGCCGCATTCGCCGGCAACTATCTGCATCTGCCCCTGTTTTTCGGTGCCGATTTCCTGTTCGGCAGCATTGTAGCCATGCTGGTGCTGGCGCTGTACGGCACTGCCGCGGGCGTGCTCGTTTCGGCGATTGCGGCGAGTTATACGCTGGTGCTGTGGCACCAGCCTTATGCCGGGCTTACCTTCGTTTGCGAAACGCTGGCGGTGGGGCTGGCGCTGCACGGCAAGTGCAAGAACGTCGCCATGCTGGACGGCGTGTTCTGGCTGCTGCTGGGCATCCCCATGGCGTGGCTGCTGCACTGGGGGCTGCTGCATTTCGATGCGATGGGCGCCCTGTTCATTGCGCTCAAGCAGGCGGTCAACGGAGTTGCCAATGCCTTGGCGGCCAGCCTGCTGCTGCAATATCTGCCGCTGCACAAGTGGGTTGGCCCGGGTGGGCCGCGCAAGGAGGTGTCTGTCCGATTGGCCGTCACCAACCTGCTGGCGGCATTCGTGATTTTCCCGGCCATGGCGCTGACCTTGCTTGACATGCGGGACGACGTGGACAAGGCCGATGCCGAGGTGAAGCGACAGCTCGACAGCCATGCAACGGAAATTTCCCGGCAACTGGTGGTGTGGCGCGATGGCCATGCCCATGTCCTGAGCTGGCTTGCCGCCTCCGATCCTGCTTCCCCGCAGGCGCGCCGCGATGTCGAGTCGATCAAGAACGCCTTCCCGGATTTGAACAGCTTGCACATGGGGGACGCCGGCGGCATCGCGCTGGTTTCCTATCCCTATCGTGCCTCCGGCGCAAATGCCGCGGCGAAACTGGACTTTTCCGAGCGCGCCTGGTTCCGCGAATTGAAGAATACCCGGAAGCCGGTGATCTCCGATGTGTTCCTCGGGAAAATCATCATGGCGCCCGCCGTCAGTTTCAGCATGCCGGTTTTTTCCGCGCCGGGCGAAGAGCGCGGGCTGCGCGGCTTCGTGGTGGCCTCGATCAAGCTGGATTATCTGGCCGGGTTGCTCGACCAGCATGCCGGCGGCAGCGGGGTGCAGGCAACCCTGATCGACCGCGCCGGGAAAGTGGTCGCCAGCACCCTGCCGGACGTCAGGCCGATGCAGGCTTTCGACCGCATGCAGCAGGGCACGCGGCGTGCGGTGGGTGGCGGCGTATACCAGTGGCAGCCGGCGCTGCAAGGGGCCGACGCAGTGCGCTGGAAATCCTCGTTCTACGTCGCGGAGCGCGCGATCGGCGCCGACATACCGTGGAAGCTGGTCGTTCAGGCGCCGGTCGCGCCGTATCAGGCCGCCCTGCAGAGACAGAGCATCCGGTCGTTCGCCACCATTCTGGCGCTGGCCACGCTGGCATACCTTTTCGGGATGGCGGTTAGCCGCGGGGTGGCGGGTTCGTTGGTGAGGCTGACGGAAGCGACTTCCGGCCTGCGCTTCAAGATGCTCGACCGCCAGGATGTCCCGCTGCCGCAGAGCAGCGTGCGCGAAATCAACGTGCTGGTCGACAACTTCCGCGAAACCGCAGCCGCGCTGGGCGTTAGCTACAGGGAACTGGACGGCGCCAACCACTCGCTCGAACAACGGGTGGAAGAACGCACGCGCGAACTGTCCGAGGCCAACCGCGTATTGGGACGCGAGATTGCCGCGCGCGAGCGGTACCAGAGCATGCTGACCGAGCATGCCGCGATCCTGGAAAAAACCGCGGACGCCTTGCGCATGAAGGAGCAGGAACAGTCCACGCTGCTCGCCAATCTCCCCGACATCGTGTGGATGCGCGACGCCGAATCGCGCTACGTTTTCGTCAACCGCGCCTTCGAGCTTGCCACTGGATTGAGCGCCGACGAGATCCGCAGCCGTGCCGGCGATCTTCTGGTGGCGGAGGGCGAGGCACCGGGCTGCAAGGCGGACGACCGGCTGGCGAGGGATAGCGGCCAAACGCTGGTGAAGGAGAAGCGGCTGACCCTGGGGGACGGCGAAACGCGCATCTATTTGACCACGCGCACCCCGCTGTTCGACGACTCGGGGGAGTTTCAGGGCACCATAGGGGTTTTTCACGACATCACCGAGCGCAGGCGCACCGAGGAGGCCGTGTGGCAAGGCCACCGCCTGCTCGACGCCATCAACGCCGCGCTGTCGCAATATGTCTCCGACACCGATCCGCGCGCGCTGTTCGACAACCTGCTCGCCGATTTCCTGAGTTTCACCGGCAGCGAATACGGCCTGATCGGCGAGGTGCTGAACGACCGGGAGGGCCAGCCGTTTCTCCGGGTGCATGCCCTCACCGATATTTCCTGGGATGAAGAATCCCGCGCCATGTTCGAGAAATTCAAGCGCGGCGAACTGGAGTTCCACCGCCGCGGGACGCTGCTGGGCGAGGTGCTGCTGAGCGGCAAGCCGGTCATCGCCAACGACACAGGCCACGATCCGCGCAGCGGCGGCCTGCCCCCCGGCCATCCGGCCATGGAGGCTTTCATGGGCTTGCCGCTCTACAGCGGCGACGATTTCGTCGGCATGGTCGCGGTCGCCAACCGGGCCGGCGGCTACGACCAGGCGCTGGTGGACTACCTGCAGCCGCTGCTGCGCACCCTGGCAAGGCTGGTCGAAGCCTATCGGGCGACGGCGCGGCGCAAAGCGGACCAGCGGGCGCTGGCGCACACCCTGGCCGAACTGGAAGCGCAGAAGTTCGCCCTGGACCAGCATTCCATCGTCAGCATCGCCGATGCTGCGGGACGCATCACCTACGCCAACGACAAGTTCACCGAAATCAGCCAGTACGCGCGCGAGGAACTGCTGGGGCAGAATCACCGCTTGCTCAACTCCGGCTACCACTCCGCGCAGTTCTGGGAAGAAATGTGGACCACCGTCGCCCAGGGCAAGGTGTGGGCCGGCATCATCCGCAATCGCAGGAAGGACGGCAGCTTTTATTGGGTGGACTCCACCATCGTGCCGTTCCTCGACGCCAACGGCGTGCCCTACCAGTACGTTTCGATCCGCACCGATTTCACCGCGCGCAAGCAGGACGAGGATGCGCTAATCCAGTTGAACCGCGTATTGAAGACCCTGAGCGCGTGCAGCGAGGCGCTGGTGCACATCACCGACGAAGGCGAACTCCTCAACGAAGTGTGCCGGGTGATCGTCGAGGTCGGCGGCTACCGCATGGCGTGCGTGGGTTTCGCCGAGAACGACGGCGCCAAGCGGGTGCGGCCGGTCGCGCAAGCAGGGTTCGAGGAAGGCTACCTGGAAAATGCCCGCATCAGTTGGGGCGAGGGCGAACGCGGCATGGGGCCGGGCGGCATCGCCATCCGCAGCGGCATACCCTGCACGGTTCAGGATATCGCCAACGATCCAGGGTTTAAGCCTTGGCGCGAAGAAGCCATGCGGCGCGGATATTCCTCGGTGATCGCGCTGCCTCTGTGCCTGGACGACGGTGCGCTGGCCGTGCTGGCGGTGTACGCTTCCAGCGCCGGCGCATTTGGGAGGGACGAGGCGCAATTGCTGATGGAACTGGCGGGCGACCTGGAATACGGCATCAAGGCGTTGCGGGTTCGTGCCCAGAACGCGCATGTGCTGGAAAAGCTGCGCCAGTCCGAGGAAAGGTTGGTGAGGGTCTTCAACCTTAGCCCCGATCCGGTCAGCATCCGCCGCCTCTCCGACGGTGTTTATCTGGAAGTGAACGACGCTTTCTGCACCAGTTTCGGCCGCCCGCGCGAAGAGGTCATCGGGCACGACGCGCTGGCGCTGGGAATCTGGGTCGACCGGGAAGAGTACCAAACGATGGCGCGCGGCATCGCGGCACACGGCCGGGTGCAGGGACATGAGATACGGCTTCGAAGCTGGACCGGGGAAATCCGCTGGGCAGTCCTGTCCGCAGCGGCCCTGGACTATGAAGGCGAGCCCTGCATACTGGCGGTGAGCCACGACATTACCGAACGCAAGCGCATGGGGCTGGAGCTGCTGGAGGCCAAGGACGCAGCGGAACAGGCCAGCCATGCCAAGAGCGAATTCCTGTCGCGCATGAGCCACGAATTGCGCACGCCGCTCAACGCCATTCTCGGCTTTGCGCAGCTCCTGAACACCGACCCCGAGGCGCCGCTGGCGCCGCGCCAGCAGGAAGACATGCAGCACATACTGAAAGCCGGCTGGCACTTGCTGGAGCTCATCAACGACGTGCTCGACCTGGCCCGCATCGAGTCGGGCAGGCTGCAACTCAACATGGCCAGCCTCGATCTGGGCCCGGTAGTGCGCGAATGCAGCGGTTTGATCAGCCCGCTGGCCGTGAAGCGCGGGGTTCAAGTGATCGACTCGGCCGACGCCGGCGAATCGCACTGGGTGGAAGCCGATCAAATGCGCCTCAAGCAGGTGCTGCTCAACCTCATGTCGAATGCGGTAAAATTCAACAGCGAACAGGGGCGTGTGACGTTGGTCTATCGGGCGACGGACGACGGCATGCTGCGCATCGGCGTGGTCGACACCGGACCGGGCATCGCTCCCGAGCTGCAAAGCCAGTTGTTCCAACCGTTCGCCCGCCTGGATGCCGACAAGAAAGGCATAGACGGCACCGGCATCGGCCTGGCCATCAGCAAACGCATGATCGAACTGATGGGCGGGCGCATCGGTGTGCAGAGCGAGCCGGGGCACGGCAGCGAGTTCTGGATCGAGTTGCGGGTGGCGCAATCGCGGCCGGTATAACGCAAAACTCGCGCAGCGAGCCCGGTGCTTCCTCTCCCGCTTGCGGGAGAGGATTGAGGAGAGGGGAAACGGTCATTGTGTCTCGCTGTTTTTAGGATGAGTCGCAACTATGCTTGAATGGAGCAAAATTCAAACGGTGCTGCTGGACATGGACGGCACCCTGCTGGACCTCCACTACGACAATCATTTCTGGTTGAGCCACGTGCCGCGCCGCTACGCGCAAAAACAGGGCGTGACGCTGGAGGCTTCGCAGCGCGAGCTTGCCGTGCGCTACCAGCGTGTGGCAGGCACCATCGACTGGTACTGCGTGGACTACTGGACGCGGGAACTGGGGCTCGACATCGCGCGGCTGAAGGAGGAAGTGGAGCACCTGATCGCCGTGCATCCCGACGTCACCGATTTTCTCGTGGCGGTGCGGGCGGCGGGCAAGCGCGTGACGCTGGTCACCAACGCCCACCACAAGAGCCTCTCGCTGAAAATGCGCCGCACCGGCCTGGAGCGTTATTTCGACGCGGTCATCAGCGCGCATCAAATTGGGATGCCCAAGGAGAACCCGGAATTCTGGGGCAAGCTGCAAGCGCTGGAAAGTTTCGATCCGGCCGCAACACTGCTGGTCGACGACAGCCTGCCCGTGCTGCGCTCGGCGCGCGACTACGGCATGGCCCACCTGCTGGCCGTGCACCAGCCGGATTCAATGCAGCCCGCTAAGGACGTGGGCGAGTTTGAGGCGATTCGGAGCTTCGCGGAGATAAAACCGAGTGCTGAGTCCTGAGTGCAAGGTCAAAAACACTCAGGACTCAGGACTCAGCACTCAGCACTCAGCACTCAGCACTCAGCACTCAGCAGCAAAGCTGCTGCCACCCGCCGTCCTTCCGCCATCAGAAAGTTGTAAGTCCGGCACGCCGCACCCGTATCCATCGCCTCCAGTCCGATGCGTGCCTGCGCCAGCGCCTGGGTCAGCTGCGGGTGCGGAAAGCGCAGGCGGGGGCCGGTTCCCAGCAGGACCAGTTCCGGTTGCAAGCTCAGGATGAATTCGAAATGCGCTGGGGAGAGTCCTTCGAACCCGGCGACCTCCCAGTTTTCCACGATCCGGTCCGGCAGTACGATCAGGCTACGTTCATGGCGCTGCTGGTTGACCATGACGTGGCTTTCGCCGTAGCCGGTGAACAGGTTGTGGCCCGAGTCCCGGGTCAGGTGCAGTTTCATGCGGTGTCTCCAAATTGCGGTGTGCGGGGCGGTCCTGTAAGATTATACGTTTTCTACGTTTTTTGGCATTGCGAGCAGATGGAACAATTCCCAAGAATCAAGCGCCTTCCCCCCTACGTGTTCAACATCACGGGCGAACTTAAAGCCGCTGCGCGCAAGCGCGGCGAGGATATCATCGACTTCGGCATGGGCAACCCGGACCAGCCGACCCCGCAGCACATCGTGGACAAGCTCGTCGAATCGGCGCAGCGCGGGGATACCCACCGCTACTCGGTTTCCAAGGGCGTGCCGAGATTGCGCAAGGCGATTTCCACCTGGTACAAGACACGTTACGACGTGGACATCCACCCGGAAAAAGAAGCCATCGTCACCATAGGCTCCAAGGAGGGTATCGCCCACCTGTGCCTGGCCACTCTGGACACCGGCGACATCGTGCTGGTGCCCAACCCCAGCTACCCCATCCACATCTACGGCCCGGTCATAGCCGGGGCGGACATCCGCCTGGTGCCGATGGCGCCGGGGATCGATTTCTTCGAGGAACTGGAAAAGGCGATCAAGGATTCGTATCCCAAGCCCAAGATGCTGATCCTGAACTTCCCCGGCAATCCCACCACGCAATGCGTCGAGCTGCCTTTCTTCGAGAAGGTGGTGGCGCTGGCCAAGGAACACCACATCTACGTGGTGCACGACATCGCCTACGCCGACATCGTCTTCGACGGCTACAAGGCGCCATCCATATTGCAGGTGCCCGGCGCCAAGGACATCGCGGTGGAGTTTTTCACCCTGTCCAAGAGCTACAACATGCCCGGCTGGCGCGTCGGCTTCATGGTCGGCAACCGCGATCTGGTGGCCGCCCTGGCGCGCATCAAGAGCTACCACGACTACGGCACCTTCACGCCCATCCAGGTGGCCTCCATCCTGGCGCTGGAAGGCCCGCAGGACTGCGTCGAGGAAATCCGCGTGATGTACCAGAAGCGCCGCGACGCCTTGTGCAAGGGCCTGCATTCCATCGGCTGGATGGTAGACATTCCGAAAGCCACCATGTTCATCTGGGCGCAAATCCCCGAGCCGTACCGCGCCATGAAGTCGCTGGAGTTTTCCAAGAAGGTGCTGGCCGATGCCAAAGTGGCGGTGAGTCCCGGCATAGGCTTCGGCGAGTACGGGGACGACTATGTGCGCTTTTCGCTGATCGAAAATGAAAGCAGGACCAAGCAGGCGATCCGCGGCTTGAGGGAAATGTTTAAAAAGGATGGATTGCTATGAGGCCGATCAACGTAGGCTTGCTGGGTCTGGGCACCGTCGGCGGCGGCACGCTCACCGTGCTGCGGCGCAACCAGCAGGAAATCACGCGCCGCGCCGGGCGTGAAATCGTGGTGACGATGGCGGCGGTGCGCGACCTGGCGAAGGCGCGCAAGTTCGCCGGACCGGAGTTGGCCATCACTGCCGATCCCTTCGACGTGGTGAACAGCCCCGACATCGACATCGTGGTGGAACTGCTGGGCGGCATAGAGCCGGCCAAAGAATTGGTGCTGAAAGCCATCGCCAACGGCAAGCACGTGGTGACCGCGAACAAGGCGCTGCTGGCCAAGCACGGCAACGAAATCTTCGCCGCGGCGCAGGACAAAGGCGTGATGGTTGCGTTCGAGGCGGCGGTGGCGGGGGGCATCCCCATCATCAAGGCGCTGCGCGAGGGGCTCACCGCCAACCGCATCGAATGGATCGCCGGCATCATCAACGGCACCACCAACTTCATCCTGTCCGAAATGCGCGACAAGGGGCTCTCTTTCGACACGGTGCTCAAAGAGGCGCAGGCGCTGGGCTATGCCGAGGCCGATCCGACCTTCGACGTCGAGGGCGTGGACGCGGCGCACAAGCTCACCATCATGGCCGCCATCGGCTTCGGCATCCCCATGCAGTTCGACAAGGCCTACATCGAGGGCATTTCCAAACTCACGGCCGACGACATCGCCTACGCCGAAGAACTGGGCTACCGCATCAAGCTGCTCGGCATCACCAAGCGCACGCCGCGCGGCATCGAGCTGCGCGTGCACCCCACGCTGATCCCCACGAAGCGCCTCATCGCCAACGTCGAGGGCGTGATGAACGCGGTGCTGGTGAAGGGCGACGCCGTGGGCGCGACCATGTACTACGGCCGCGGCGCTGGCGCCGAACCGACCGCGTCTTCTGTGGTGGCGGACCTGGTGGACGTCACGCGCATGCACACCGCGGACCCGGAAAACCGCGTGCCGCACCTGGCATTCCAGCCCGACGCCTTGTCCGACGAGCCCATCCTGCCCATGTCCGAGGTGCGCACCTCGTACTACCTGCGCCTCAAGGCCTTCGACAAGCCGGGCGTGCTGGCCGACATCACGCGCATCCTGGCCGACCTGGAAATCTCCATCGACGCCATGATGCAGAAGGAGCCGCACGAGGGCGAGGAACTGGTCGACATCATCATGCTCACCCACATCACCGTGGAAAAGAACATCGACCAGGCGATGGCGAAGATGGAGGCGCTGCCCAGCATCTCCGGCAAGGTGACGCGGATACGGCTGGAAGAATTGAATCGGAACTAACCCGTAGCGCAGGCGACCTCGCCTGCATGTGCGCCTTTGCAGGCGAGGTCGCCTGCGCTACATATTCAGGACAACAGATATGACCAAACACTACACCGGACTCATCGAACGCTACCGTGACCGCCTGCCGGTCTCCAAGGACACGCCGATCATTTCGCTGGGCGAAGGCAACACGCCGCTGATCGAGCTCAGGAACCTGCCCAAGCTCATCAAGAAGGACGTGCGCATCCTGGTCAAGTTCGAGGGCCTGAACCCCACCGGCTCGTTCAAGGACCGCGGCATGACCATGGCCGTGACCAAGGCGGTGGAAGCCGGCTCCAAGGCCATCATCTGCGCCTCCACCGGCAACACTTCCGCGGCCGCCGCGGCCTATGCGGCGCGCGCCGGCATCACCTCGTTCGTGCTCATCCCGGAAGGCAAGATCGCGCTGGGCAAGCTGTCGCAGGCCATGATGCACGGCTCCGTAGTGATCCAGATCAGGGGCAACTTCGACGACGGCATGCGCCTGGTCAAGGAAGTGGCGGAGGAGATGCCGGTCACCATCGTCAACTCCATCAACCCGTTCCGCCTGCAGGGGCAAAAAACCGCCGCCTTCGAGATCGTCGAGGAGCTGGGCGATGCGCCCGACTACCACGCGCTGCCGGTGGGCAACGCCGGCAACATCACCGCGCACTGGATCGGCTACAGCGAATACCTGTGCCAGGAAACGCAGGCGTGCGTCCACTGCAACGGCCAGTGCCCCTACCACAAGAGCCCGCTTGCCACCAAACGCCCGATCATGCTCGGCTACCAGGCGGCCGGTTCCGCACCCTTCATGCGCGGCGCTTTCGTGGACAACCCGGAAACCGTGGCCACAGCCATCCGCATCGGCCATCCGCAGTCGTGGAAACAGGCGTGGAAGGTCAAGGAAGAGTCCGGCGGCTGGTTCGACGAATGCACCGACGCGGAAATCCTGCGCGTGCAAAAACTGCTGGCGCAGTCCGAAGGCATCTTCTGCGAACCGGCCTCCGCGACCTCGTTGGCGGGCGTGTTGAAGGATCTGGAGCGCGGCACCATCGGCGAAGGCAGCACCATCGTCTGCACCCTCACCGGACACGGCCTGAAGGACCCGGACACCGCCATCGCGCAAAGCGTCAGCCCGATTACGGTGGAAGCCGAGAAGTCGGCCATCGAGAAAGTGATCGGCGAAAAGATGGCCTGACGAGGTTGGATGTCATATTTCGCTCTGATTGGATTGTCATGGAATTCGGCTTGGTTTAAACTTCGACGTGAAATGCGGGCTGACTATGCACCGCTCCAAAACAACAACACCTTAGGAGAATCTCATGACCCCGATCCGAGTGGCGCTGGCTGGCTTGATCATGGTTGCAAGCCAACCGGCACTGGCCCTGAATATCGTTTTTGATTACACCTACGATGGCGGATTTTTCACCGGCCATGCGGACCGCATTGCTCTGCTGGATGCGGCGGCGCAGGTTTTCGATACCCGCTTGCAAGACCAGTTGACGGCCATCGCTTCCGGCGGCGGCAACCACTTTAACGCGCAATTCATCGACCCGACGGCGGGCGCTTCAGTCACCGTTAACGACTTCAGCGTCGTGGCAAACCAGTTGACGGTGTTCGTCGGTGCACGCAATCTCGGCGCCGGCACGCTTGGGGAAGGCGGGCCGGGCGGCTACGGTATTTCCGCCACATCGCAGGCGTTTATCGACAACGCGGTGAGCCGCGGGCAAGCCGGGGCACTGGCGGGAACCCCGACCGACTTCGGGCCGTGGGGCGGCGCGCTGACCTTCAGCAACAGCGCCAACTGGTATTTCGACACCAACGTCGGCACTACGGAAAGCTTTGCGGGATACGACTTTTACTCGGTCGCCGTGCACGAATTAGGCCACCTGCTGGGGTTCGGCACGGCTCCTTCGTTCTCCAACAAGGTTGCCGGCAGCAATTTCACCGGGGCGGCATCGCAGTCCCTGTACGGCGGGCCGGTGCCGATGGCGGATTCAGGCCATTGGGCTGGCAGCGTCACCGGCACGGTGAACGGCACGTCACAGGAAGTCGCCATGAGCCCCAGCATCACCAACGGGCAGCGCAAGCGCTTCACCGAACTGGATTTCGCCGCACTGAAGGACCTCGGCTGGCAAGTGTCGCCGGTGCCGGAAGCCGATACCTGGGCCATGATGCTGGTCGGGATAGGCCTGGTCGGCTACCGTCTGCGTCGCAAACAGGGAATGCGCCAGTACGCTTAACCCTCTGCAATGGGTGCGCTAAAAGAGGCACGGCAGCGAAAGCCGCCGTGCCTCTTTGTATTTGTGGTGGTGCGTAACGAAATTTTCACGTTGATCGCCTAAGATTACAAAACTGTTTCCTGGCCTGGAAGGATATTGCATGAACCGGTTTGCGCTAAGCGTCGTCGCCTCACTCGCCGCATTGTCCCTGTGTGTCCCTGCTAGCCTGCTCGCGGCCGAGCCGGGCGGCGAGATCGTGGCGAAAATGGGGACTATCGAAATCACTTTGCCGGATGCGCGCAAGCTGCTCGAAATCCTGCCGCCGGAAATACGGGCGCAGCTCGTAGCCTCGCCCGTGGCGATGGAGAAGGCATTGCGTGCCGAGATCATGCGGCGCGCCGTTTTGGCCGAGGCCGCGAGCAAGCACTGGGAGCAGCGTCCCGAGGTCGTCCACCAGATCGAGCGCGCGCGGGAGCAGGTGATCGTTGGCAGCTACGTCAGCGACCTGGCGCGCCCCGCGGCTGACTATCCATCCGAGCAGGAGATCAAGACTGCCTACGAGGCGAACAAGGCATCCCTGCTGGCACCCGTCCAGTACCACGTCGCGCAGATATTCCTGGCTCTCCCCGATGGCGCCGACAAGGCCGCCGCCGCAGCCGTCGAGCGCAAGGCGGTTGAGCTGGCCAAAGCCGCGCACGCGAAGGGGGCCGATTTCGCGGCTCTGGCGCGCAAAGCGTCGGAGCACCGCGAGACTGCAGCCAGCGGAGGGGATATGGGCTGGCTGCCGGAAGATCGTATCGCTCCGGAAATGCGTAGTGCGATCGCTGCACTGGCGCCGGGCGCGGTTAGCGAACCGACCAGATCGCCGCAAGGCTGGCACATCTTCAAGCTGCTGGAGCGCAAAGGCGCGGCGCAGCGTTCGCTGGCCGAGGTAAGGGATGCCCTGGTACAGGCCATGCGCCGCAAAAAGGCGCAAGAAAACGAAACGCAATATCTGCAGGAACTCGTGGCCAAGACCCCGCTGGCGGTGAACGGGATCGCGCTGGACAAACTCGTGGAACCGCAGAAGTAAGCCTCGTCCTGCAGGTCGGGTTTCAACCCGACAAATCGCCACCCCGTCGGGAGAAATCCCGACCTACATTTCCCCGCTACATCCGTCATCCCGACCCGGCCCCCAATCCGCCGACATCCTGTCACGCAAGCACAATATTTCTGTCATGCAGGCCCGCTATCATGGGTCGCTTCACCCTGGCGGCGGCGTTCGCGGCAACGTATCCAGGGTCAACTCCTCAAAGGCCAATGTGGTGCAAAGTGCCGAGCTTAACGCGACCGAGTTGCAATCCCTCGCCCGCATCGTCGAGTCCTCGCTGCGGGTGCGCAAGCGCCATCATTTTTTCCTCTGGGTGCAGGGCGAGGTGCAGGGCCTGCTGCCGCACGAGATACTGATTTGCGGCATGGCGGACGGGCTTTCGGCGGCAATGCGCTTTCACCGCTTTGCCAGTTGCCGCTATTTCAGCGACGGGCATTTCGAGGCGGTATGCAAGCCCGGCAGCGGCTTGGTGCCGCGCATGATGGAGGCCTGGGGCAGGAGCGGCCGGCCGCATCTGGCCTTTCCCGGCGGCGAGTGCGAGCCGGCCTGGGCGGAGGCCATGGAACGGCACGAGTTGTGCAACGTCGCCGCGCACGGCGTCATCGGCGCCAATGGTCGTGTCAGCAGCTACTTCAGCTTTTCCCGCCTGCCGGGAGCGCCAACGCCGCGTCACGCCCATCTGCTGGAGCTGATCGTGCCGCATCTGCACGTAACCCTGGCGCGCGTGCTGCACGGCGCCCCGGACGGCGATGCCGGCTCTCCGGCCGGCGCGGTTACCGGCAGGGAGCGGGATATCCTGCACAAACTGAGCCAAGGCAAGACCAACATCGAGATTGCCGAACTGCTCTGCATCAGCCCGCTGACGGTCAAGAATCACGTGCACCGAATACTCAAGAAACTCGGCGTCAAAAGCCGCGGCCATGCCGTGGTCAAGGCGCTGGAGCTGGATTTGCTAAAACCCGAACCCCAAGGAGAACACCCATGACCAAACTCACGCAAATTGCCGCCGCGGCCATCCTCGCCGTGGCCGGCCTCAACGCCGTCCACGCCGACGAGGCGCAAATCCGCAAATCGCTCGCGGAGAAAATGCGCGGCACGCAAATCGGCGCTATTACCAAGACACCCTACGCCGGTCTCTACGAAGTAGTCGCCAACGGCCTCAACGTGTTCTACACCGACGACAAGGGCGAGATCGCGGTCATCGGCAAGCTCATCGACCTCAAGGCCGGCAAGGACGTTTCCGAGCAGCGCACGCAAGAACTGCACACCGTCGACTTCGCCGCGCTGCCCCTCGACAAGGCCATCGTCCACGTCAAAGGCAACGGCTCGCGCAAGCTCGCCGTGTTCTCCGACCCCGAGTGCCCGTTCTGCCAGCAACTGGAAAAAGAACTCGCAGGCATCACCGACGCCACCATCTACACCTTCCTTTTCCCGATCCCGGAACTGCACCCCGACGCCGAGCGCAAGGCGCAACTGGTGTGGTGCGCCAAGGACCGCTCCAAGGCCTGGAACGACCTCATGCTGTCCGGCAAGGAGCCCACCGATGGAAGCAAATGCGACACGCCGCTCAAGGAGATTTCCGACCTCGCGCAAAAGCTGTGGATCACCGGCACGCCGGGCATGATATTCAGCAACGGCAAACTGGTGCCCGGTTCCATGCCCACCAAGGAAATCGAAAAGTTGCTGGGCCTGGCGGCCAGGTCCTGAAGCGGCGGGGGGCTTAGCCCATCCCTGGGTATCGCTGCTCTCGACCCGTCCTGGAGGCTCTCCCTACCCATGAACCTCAAGCTGGTCGTAGGGCGGAAAAGCGTAGCGTTATCCGCCGCATGAATCCCATTCGGCGGATAACGCTACGCTCATCCGCCCTACATGCTGCGAACTCGCAGCAGGTTTTCTCGCCCCTTGTGGGAGAGGGGGCGCGCTAGCATGTAGGTCGGTTCAAGGCCGCAGGCCGGAACCGGCATTCGGCGCGTTTTGTTTGTCGGTTCCGCCTGATCCCTCTCTCCAACTCTCTCCCGCAAGCGGGAGAGAGGGCAACGGTTCCCCTCTCCCCTTGTGGGAGAGGGGTGGGGGAGAGGGTTGGCTTGAACCGACCTACATGCTAATGACCATCCTGGATGGTTGTAGGAGCGGCGCCTCGCCGCGAGCGAATCGCGGCGAGGGCGCCGCTCCTACGATTTTCCCCAAACAAACCGGCCTCGCCCCATCCCCAATAGACCATTAGGTCTATTCAAATCACCTCCCCAATTCATTTGCCCGCAACATCCCGTCGTTAAGCTGTCGACCTGTAGCTCGTGCGTGAAGTATGAGAAAAGCATAATGAGCCGAACGGTCTACGATTTTGCAGGAACTCGCTGGATCAGGTGTAACAAAGCCTGACTAAAGTGAGCGTACTCGATGGGACAAGGCGGAAAAATGCCGCGTCCCAGCGGGGAACGAGATCGAAGCCACACCCGCCGCGAGGCGGGGCCGGAAAGCCAACGGGTCTTTAACGAGACGGCCGGGTTGCCTGATAGAAGTAGTGCCCGGTCCTTTTCGACCACCCTCATTCAGCCGCGTCTTCCCGGACGCGGCGGGGCCGGGCCTGAAGTTCTAAGCAAGGGGCCACCGATCCGGCGGCCCGCGCTTCCCGCAAGGGGGCAATGCAGGTTTGGTTTTTCAGGTTTGCAACAGTTGGTTTTTTTTCGTTACCACCATTTAAGGGGAAATCTCGATGAAATTGAAAATGAAACTTCTGGCCGCCGCAGTTGCGCTGGCCTCTGCCAATGGCGCTTTCGCTGCCATCGGCGCTTCCGGCACCGGCAACGGCGAGCTGTTCCTGTCGGTGTACGATGCTTCCAAGTCCATCTCCTATGTCCGCGACCTCGGCATCACCATGGACAGCTTCCTGTCCGGCGGCGCCGTCGCTCCGGTCAACACCTCCCCGCTGGCCTTTAACTCGGCCGCCACGCCTGCTATCGGCGCCGGCAACGTCACCAGCAACGCCGGCTACAGCCTGACCTTCGCCGCCGACGCGCTGTTGCTCAACAACCTCGGCACCGGCGGCCTGCTCTCCAGCGGCGCTGTGTGGAACATCGGTGCAATGGATGGCACCGGTACACAACGCTACATGACTACCGTGGCAACCGGGACCGCTGCAACCACGATCAGCAATACGGACAATACCCAGCTCAAGGCCTACAAAGGTACCGGCGACGTCTACCTCGGCGGCGTCAACCTGTTGGGCACTCAGACCTCGGCAAACGGTTCCAGCACGGCAATCCCGACAGACCTGACCGCTTATTTCCCCGCCGGTCAGTACGGCGCCAACTGGGGCGGAAAATCGGCCTTCAGTACCGTCGGCAACGTCGGCCAGAGCCTGGATTTTTACATGCTGAGCACGGTCGGAACCGGAACGAAGACCAAAGTTCTGGTGAGCCAGTACTCCAACCTGCAAGGCGCCGCGCAGTGGAACCTAGCTTCGAATGGGAATCTGACTTACACGGCCACCGCTCCCGTGCCGGAAGCCGACACTTGGGCCATGTTCGGCGTGGGCCTGCTGGCGATCGGTGCCGCCGTGCGCCGCAGCGGCCGCCAGCCGAAGATCTTCAAGGAACTCGCTTAACGGGTCCGTAGGGTAGCAGGCGCTACGGCGCGTCCTCCTCCCTCGATGGGAGGGGTTAGGGGAGGGTGGGCGGGTGGCTACTAAGTGGCGCCGTTCACCCTCTCCCCGGCCCTCCCCCGTCGAGGGGGAGGGGGAAAACCGGGGGGCGTGGCGAAGCAATCCAAGCAATTTAGTAATCGAACAATGAGCATTGTTTTAGCAATTCCATCCATCATCAGGAGTCAACCATGAAACTGCACAAAATCGCTGCATCCTGCGCGCTGGTCTGCGCCGCGCTGTCCGGCCAGGCTTACGCCGCCGCTCCGTCCAATGGCGCTTTCGGTACGGCCGACCTGGACGTGTTCCTGTCCGGCGCTTCCGCTCCGCAAAACATCCTGAGCGCGCTGGCCGCCTCGATGTTCGAATCCGGCTACTACAGCTATAACGACGATGGCGGCACATTTACCGCTGCCAGCACCTCGGACGACGGCAAGCAGGAACGCGCTTACTACGGCGTGGTCAAGGCCGGCGCCGGCGTCGATCCTTCGCTGGTCGGCCAAAAAGTGCGCTTGCAGCACCGCGCTCGCGGCGGCTCGGTGTTCGGCGTGGATCCGGTGGCGCGCGCAACGGCTATCAAGAACATGAAGGTTGCTGCGGCCAACTGCGTTGCGACCGACGCCCCCACCAACACCAAGTTTGCCTGCAACGAAGTGGGTAGCGATACCAACGCGCTCGATGCCAACAACCGCGTGCCGGATTTCGGCGTGTCCGATGTTGAGCCTTCCATGTTCAAATTCCCCTACAACACGGAATTCGGCCAGGGCCAGTTGACCACCACAGAACTCGGCCGCCTCACCTGGGTTCCGACCAACGCCGTGGCGTTCGGCGTGGTCGCGACCAACTCCGTGCCGGCCGGCACCTACATCAGCCGTTCCGTATACGGCAGCATGCTGAGCGGTTCGCTGCAGGACTGGAGCCTGGTGGATGCCACCGTCACCACCAACCCGCAAGTGGTGGTGTGCCGCCGCACCCCGGGTTCCGGCACGCAGGCGACCTACAACCAGTTCTTCAACCACTTCCCGTGCGAATCCGGCTCCATCGCTGGCACCGGCAGCATCACCATCTCCCGCATCACCGACAGCGCTTCCTATGTTCTCGGCACGGTGACCGGTGTGGGCACAACCGCCAGCCCGTACATCATCAACCCGAACGACGGCTACACCGTGGTCGAGAACCCCTCGTCCGGCAACGTGCGTGACTGCCTGAAGGCGGCGTTTAACCACACCGACTACGACTTCACCAGCGAAGATGGCGTCACCAAGTTCCGCGTCAAGTTCAGCAACAGCACCAGCGCGTTCAACGCGATCGGCGTTTTGTCGCTGGACAGCGCCGGTTCCGAGAGCGGCTGGAGCTTCCGCAACCTGGACGGCATCGCCCCGACCAAGCCCAACATGCGCGATGGCAAGTATGACCTGGTTTCCGAAGCGACCATGCAGTACCGCAATGGAAACAACGGCTCGGTTGCCTTGCCTGCCGCGAAACAGTTGTTTGTCGATGCCTTCATCACCCGCGCCGGCGACCCTGACGTGCTGCTGCAGATCGACGCAGAAGGCGTGAGGAACTCGGTCATCGCAGTGCCGGTCGGCGCCAACGACCCCAACGACGCGACCGTGGTTACCCACACGGTCAAGGTCGGCGGCGTGCCGACGGTTGTAACGTCCACCCTGGGCAGCAACGTGGCCAAGGGTACGCATGGCGGTAACACCTGCACACCGATCTCCGTGTTCTACTAAGCAACGCTGAGTTAGGTTGGTAACACCCCGGCCCCCGGCCCCCGGTCGCGCGAGCGACCGG
>Ga0299912_10001092_pt1 | contig 21989 bp, 21 predicted proteins | sample RVTome_2_FD_207667 | JGI IMG/M metagenome (GOLD analysis project Ga0299912, IMG submission 207667) | Soil microbial communities from uranium-contaminated site in the Upper Colorado River Basin, Wyoming, United States - RVT95D214 (version 2) ... | reverse complement strand
CGTGATGAAGCAGTGGATTTGTACTGCAGCGAGTTGGCTGGCATTTTTGATCGACATTTCAGCGGTGATCACGATGCGTCTGCACCGAATATGGAAGACTTCGAATCTTGGCGCGGGCTCAATCATGCGGAGCATGCAGAGTACCTTCATCGCTTGATTGCCAAAATAAAGCTTGAAGATATTCGATCTGCGATCCGGCATTTTCGCCAGAAAAAAAACGGTGGCTAATGGCTGGTTTCCGATACCAGAAATAACGTACGCATTCACGTTCAACACTCACCACGATATTTGCGTCCATTTCACTATCATTCCCTCACCTGCCGGGGTTGTCCGGTGAATCGATGGTGATGGATCAATGAACACTCGAAATCTAATTGTTTTGAACGCTGGTCAGGTCGCAGAACGACTTGACCTTTCTCCTAACACGGTGCTGACGATGATACGTTTCGAATTTAATGGCAAACCGCTCAGGCCTGGTGGTTTGGAGCAAGCTTTTTTGAAAACCGCTATGGAAGCCGTGGCCGAGCATGTCAAAGGGATACTGGGGTCAATCCGGCATCCTGAGACAGGCGAGTTTCCCACGATTGTCGTGTTCGGAGACAATCTTGATAATCTAAACTGGAAGGTAGAAGGATCGCCTGAATTGTTGGCACGCGTGAAAGCACGACTGGGCGACTATGACGAGATGGCTATGGTTGAAACAAGCGAAACGAAAGAAGCCCCTCCAAAGGCCTTCCTGAGCTACGGCTGGGAAGACCGCGAGTTGGCTAAAAAAATCGCAACGGAACTCCAAGGCAAAGGCGTAGAGACTTGGTGGGCAGAATGGTGCATTGGTGCTGGTGACAGCTTGCGGCAGAAGATTGATGAGGGTCTCGATGATTGCACACACTTCATCGTGCTCCTAACCCCCAGCTCTTTATCAAAACCCTGGGTCAACCAGGAAATGGATGCAGGGTTAGTGCGGAAGATCCGCGATCAGTGCAAGTTCATACCGCTTCGCCAAAATCTGCCGGCTGAGAATTTGCCGCCCCTTCTGTCTGGCATGCTGTCTCCCGAATTGTCAGACTTTGACGCCGGGATGAAACAGCTGGCGAATGATATCCACGGGGTCGCTAGAAAACCTCCGCTCGGCGCCCCCCCAAAAGCAGTCACAGAAGTTGAAGAAACGAAGACCGGCTATTCGGTAGCGGCGACTGCCGTAGCAAAACTATTCGTCGATAGCACCGAGCATGCAATGTTTGCCGACCCGCAGATGACGATAAGCGAGATTGCGAAAGAAACAGGGCTGCCGGAAGATGACGTAGAAGACGCGCTTCATGAGCTTGGCGGGTTGGTCAAAGTCAATTTTGGCCGCGTTCTTGTCCAGGACGAATTGTTTTCTACATTCGACAAATATTGGAAGCCATGGGACCCAGCTGAGGATGCGCTCAAGATCGCAGCCGACATGCTGAACGCTCCCGACTTTCCTAAATCATTGAAAGAGATTGGCAAAAACTACGGTTGGGACCCGCGTCGCCTGAACTCTGCAACGGCATATCTTATTAACCGAGATGCCGTGATGGGCAGCAAGGCGTTGGGATCGTCTCCATGGCTTGTCGCATGGATACAGATAAGGGACGGTGCAACCCGTAGGTTCGTTCGAAGTCGTAGCCTTTAAACACTCGTGCGTCTAATTTAGCGCCGCTGGCGGTGGAAGTGAGGCGTTGTGTGTGCATTACCGTATAGCGGATGTGTGGCCCAAAGTGTGTGTCTCGACCTATTTTGCTACGACTTTGCAAAAAAGCCGTAAGGTCCAGCCCAAAACTAAACGCTCTCCGTCGGCCAGTGTTCGTGCTGGGTTTTTCTCTGACTGTTTCAAACCGTCGACATGCCGACCAATATTTATGGAACATTATACTTTCCGTAGTGATATGCACTGCGCGGAATTCAGCAGGCAGAACGGTAGTGAGGCCTCTCACTTCACCATCGGCAATTCCTGCCAATGCGTCGTGTAACGCGGGGAACGATGGTGCTGGTTCATGTACCACGTGCGCGCTTGCGGGATTTGGCCGTAGCTCACCGCACCGGAACCAAATTTTCGGTTGAGGTTGTCCATCACGTCCATGAGATGATCGCGGCGCGGGTTGGCGGCACCGAACAGACTAGGCGGTGCCGATGCCCTGGGCTGCAGGTCCAGTAGCAACACCCCGGCTTTCTTATAGGGGATGCCGGAGCGGTAAATCCGGTCCAATGCATATTGGGCAGCCCTGACAATAGGCCCGGTATCGGAGGTGGCGATGGCGAGGCCTATGGTGGTGCTGTTGGAATATTGCGGCAGGTCTTGACGAAACGCATTGCCCCGCACGAATACCGACACAGCCCCCGCAACCCAATCGCCCTGTCTGAGCTTTTCGGCGGCCCTGACCGTGAAATAGTGAATGCGTTCGGCCAGCGCGTTGCGGTCCGATACCGTATGGCCAAAGCTGCGCGACACGCACAGGGTCTTCTTATCCGGCTCGCTGTGTTCTATCGCCAAGGCCGATAGGCCGTTGAGCTCGTCGATGGTGCACAGGCCCACCACGCCCATGATGTTGCGTGCCCAGCGCCGGTCTGCGATGGTGAGGTCATGGGCAGTGTAAAGACCGTGTCGTTTCAACCGTTTTGACCAACACCGCCCGATGCCCCAGACATCCTCGATGGCGGTGTCCTTGAGTGCCGCATTGCGCACGGCCAAATCGGCAACATCATAAACGCCCGTCTCATCTTGCTTGGCCTTGCGGTTGGCGAGTTTGGCAAGGGTCTTGGTCGGCCCCAGGCCGATGCTGACGGACAGCCCGGTCCACTGGCGTAATGTGGCACGTAAGGCTCGTGCGTGCTCAACCACATCAAATGCCGCGCCGGTGTAATCCATGAAGCATTCGTCAATGCTGTAAATTTCTATTTCCGGTGCGTTGTCGGCAATGATGTCCATGACGCGGCGGCTCATATCGCCGTACAGGGTAAAGTTCGCGGAACGGACCTGAACGGCATTTTGGCCCGTAGCCCATGCTGGGCCCATGCGTTGACGCACCTTGAAATACGGCTCGCCCATGGCGATGCCCATCGCTTTGGCTTCGGGGGAGCGCGCAATCACGCAACCGTCATTGTTGGACAGCACCACCGTGGGCTTGTCGCGCAATTCAGGCTGAAACACCTGCTCACACGACACATAGAAATTGTTGCAATCGGCAACGGCGAAAATACAATTCATGACAAATTGCGGATGACGTTTTTCACCACCCCCCAAATCTCGGAGCCTTCGCCCATCGCCGTGGCCCGAAACGCGCTATTGTCTTGGGCCTCGGGGATCAGCCACCAGCGCCCAGCTTTGCGCTTGAGACGCTTCACGACCATTTCGCCGTCCGTCACGGCAACGACGATCTGACCGGAGCGGGGTTTGAGGCTACGGTCCACGACCAGCAAATCCCCATCGAAGATGCCTGCTTCGGTCATGGAATAGCCCGATACGCGCACGATGAAGGTCGCCGCAGGGTGTTCGATCAAGTCGTTGAGGTCTAGAACCCCATCCACAAAATCTTCCGCCGGGCTCGGAAAACCGGCGGGCACGCGCGATAGATACAGCGGCAGGGCCAGGTGCTTACTGGCCACCGGAATGAGGATACGCGGGCTTTTTGAGAGATGGAACATTTAGAGAACATACATCCTCTTGCGGCCACTAGGCAAGAGGCTCTGTTTGTAGTCCGATGGGGTTTCCAGGGTTTTTACCAGCACGGCCCTCTTGTCGTCCTTATGGACGCGTGACCTGTCGTTGGCTTATCGCATAACTTTAAGGCGCACCCGGATACCCCCCGTTAGGAGATTTGACGACTGCGTCCCGCTTACCAACGCAGCCAAGTGACCGGATTTGGCGCCGACACTCAAATGATGACAGGTTCCCTTTAATGCTGGAATTTTTGGGGCTATATTACAATTACAAGTGCTTACTGGAGAAGGCCAATGCAATCCATAAAGGTAAAGGCAAAAGTTCATGATTTTAGCCAGTTTATGGCCTTAAAAAGGTCTATGCAGGCTGAAGATCCGCGCGTGCGCGCCAGTGGCGAGCTTAGTCAGGAAGAACTATCGGCGCGTTCCAGCTTTTCTCACGGCCTCGACTTCTCTGATGCACGTGTCGTCCCCCGTCAGAGAAAACGTGTCTAAAAGCGGCAGGTACGACGGCGCAAGTTCTGCTGACAGACTTCAAATCCTTAAAGATATTTCACCAATCTGTGGAAAACAAAACGCAGAGGTTATTGGCGGACAAGCTGTGGAGCTGTGCTGATCAATTAAAAAAAATGGCGTCACTGGGCTTTTGAGCATGAAAAAATATATTCAATTAAATCAATAAGTTATCTAAAATATACACATGAATTGTCCGAAGTTTAAAAGCGTTGGGAAAAATTATTTTAATCAGACTCTATCCCCCTGTTTTCCGGTTTGTAGATGAGGATCCAATCTTTAGGACATCAGTCGTCGACATCAGTAGTCGATATCATGCGTCTCTAAAGATAGGAATTACATTATGCCTAACGTGTCCACTCGTATCACTGCTCAAAAAAACGTAACCACCTCCACATCACAGGCGATTGTGCCCTCGATGCTTGGCGCCATCGTTGAATTCAAAATGCACCGCCTCGATGTGCAGGTGCCATTCTTAGACGAGTTTACGGACCGGCCTTTTATCATGGTTGCCACAGACCATCGAACCGGCAAGGTCCTTAGCCAGTCTGTACATTGCGCTCATGTTGATGGGCGCGATTCCGTCGAGCTTCTGGATAAAGCAATACAAGCTCTCATGAAATCAGGAAAACACATTTCCAAAGCGTTGGTAGACGTAGGCTCTGCGTTTAGAACGCCGCGGTTTGTAAAGGCATGTCGTGAGCATGGAATCATGCCCTGTCTAGCAGCGCCACGAGCAATGTGCAGGTCGGAGGGCTACGTTTCATCCCTTGCACGATTTTTAAGCGATGCGGGGAACTATTACGCTCCAGACGTATGCACCCTGAATGATGTTGTGCATACGTATGCGGATGAAATTTATGACGTCTGAATATGCATCGGGCTATGTAGTTTTAAAGGGACCGGCCATTTGGCCGGTCTTTTTTTTATTTTTTCCGCTTCACAAATTTCGATCCAATCTTCATCCCATGAAGGAAACGAGTGATGGAGATCCAAAATGGCTGATGATCAAATATTCAATTTGAAAGAAGCACTCAAGCTTGAAAACTTAATCACGCTTCATCGAGATAGGTTCGAGCTGCGTTATAGCGTTGACCAAGATTTCGACGCCATTCGCGGTAAAATCGACGAGGGTGCTTTAAAATCAGAATTATCAGAGTGGGCATTCATCACATTGTCCGAACAACACCCAGAAGAAAAAGCCGTGGTATTTTTGACCGGATGTCGGGATGGAGGCATGCCGATTATGACGTCTTACGTACAAATCATTGTTTTTGAAAGGATGCTTGTACGCACAAAATCGGGCTCTCTGTACCGACTGGGCGATCGGGCTGTAACGCCGTTAAGCGCAGACCGTGTGGCGACAATTGCAGGAGTGTTTAATACGTGGGGTATGGGGCAAATGCTCGGGATGCCACCCGTATTTTTTTAAATTTTTTCCGCCTTTGAGTAGACGGTCCAATATTCCTATTAGAAGGTCGACACATAAAAAAATAACAAACGTCGACCTTCCCAAAATTTGCGTCCTTGGAACCTTTTCCGCAACCAAACGGGAGATTACTGATGTACGCACTTGAAACTGTTCCTACCACTGTCTCTGTTTCACTCCGTGAATCCGGCACTTTTCGGCTCAAACAACTTATCTACAAAAGCTGGTGGCATGTCGATGTGGGTTACCGCATCGTCGGGGCCTGCTCATTCTGGGAGGCTGACGCTCTTGAATACGCTTTGAAAGGCCTTAAGGGCATTGCTCGGCTCCAGCATGAACAAATTGACCGTGAGCGTCTGTGGCAAAAAACGCTTCTGATCTTGCACCGTCTCATGGAAGCAGGCTGGAAAATGTATAGCGGCGTCAGTAATGGCGTTCTTTCTATCGTTCTGACCAACGGGACACATCCAGGAAAGGACGGCGCATTTCGCGCCGTCCAAATCCCGCCTCCAGCGCACGTGGCGCTTGAGGCGATTAATGCCTGCGTCGAGGGGCTCGCATTAATCTGAAAAAAAATGCAGGAGGGCTATCCCCTCCTGCGTCCCCCTCCGAATTCGATCCAATATCCTTGATGTGAGCTTGGCCATGAAGGCCTTCGTATTGTATCTGGATAGGAGAAGCGTGATGAAACGCAATTTTGCTTTTAGTTCTGCAGTAGTAAATCTCGAATCTGTTTGTGCTCCGGTCTTCAAAGGCCAGCATGCAAAGAATAACCGTTTGGAAATCTCTGGCAGCTGGTTGAATGTTGGGTGCAAGTTCCCTTACGGTAGTGTGTGCAGGCCGTTCATTCTGGTTGCCTGTCATGCCAGTTCAGGAGAGGTTCTAGCGCAAACTATCACACCTGCGCCAGGGCATGAGCAAGATCAGATTGAGCTGATTGGTGATGCATTATTGCGTGCTGGACAGCTTGGAATTTTCATAGATGAGGTACTTACGGATTGTGGGGCAGGGTTTCCATCTCAAGAGCTCATAAAGTTCTGTGAACAGGCAGGCTTGAAGCTACTCATTCGTCCAGCAAAGCGGACGTATACGGTTGAGCTTTATTTATCCGGCATGTCTATGGCAGTGGCTTATCTGCTTGCAGGTGAAACGCCGGACCTGTTGCGCCTATCAGAAGTCCTGGAAACCTACTGCAATGAGATCTACAGCGCCGTGATTGGTTAAGGGGGCTAGATGAGGAAAAATGGGCTGACGTAATTGTCGGCCCATTTTTATTAAGTTTTTTCTTCCGCATTCCTGAAACGCACTAATATCTAAATCAGGAGCTGATGGAACAATAATCAACGAATAACCGCCTCAGCCATATCAGCGTACTTGGACCTAAATCTCACCAGTTAGGGAGATCGACCATGTACGCATCTGACGCCACCCCCATTTCCATCGATGTTCAGTTCATCCAATCTGCGCCTGTCGAAATGTACGAACTGCGTCGAATGCTTTTTTCCCATCAGCAGGAAGTCGCCGTCTATGTGGCCGCTCATAGCAATTGCGAGATCTGGTGCAATGCAATGATCCATGCCGTAGGAGCTGGACTTTATGGGGTCGCTTTGTTGACGGAGGAACCGTTGGTGCGTGAACGGCTTTGGCAAAATGTTCGCATTATACTCCGTCAAATGGAGGCCGATGGATGGCGGGTATTTTCTATGGAAGTAAATAACAAGATTTGCGCGTTTCTTTCCAAGGGAAATTCCCATCATGCGAATTGGCAGATGGCGGAAGACTGTGAGAGTTGGCGGCAGAAAGGCATGGATGCGATTGATGCCTGGCTCATGACGCTGCCGGTGCCCGAGGCGAAGCTCACCTATCCCTCTGAGCGAAGACTAAAGATATCGAACCAATGTTCATCATGAACGTGGGGCGCTGGTGGTGGCGCGCTGCAAAACATGAGTGAAAGGAAAAGCCGATGTTTAAGACGCCAGTTCGGAAAGTTGTGAAAAAGGGGAAGGGAAGCCGACGGGGATGTATGCCGATGAGTCTCAAGATCAAAAGAGGCCTAGAAGTTGAATCCATGAATGAGTTTGATTTCAGCATGATTCTGGAGGTTGACCCGGACGTAGAGTTTTACTGCGAGCAACCTCACACCTTCACGTACAAAAGGGACGGTAAGGATCACACATACACACCCGATTTCTGGGTTCGTCTGAGAAACTCAGCGACAGAGTTGATGATTGAGGTCAAGCCTTGGGAAAAGGCGAACTCAGAAAAGTGGCAAGACTTCTTTTCGTATGTCAGGCCCGTAATTGAGGGTGATGGATATAAGTATGTCATTCTGACTGACCGAGACATTCGACGTATGCCACGTCTGCAAAACGTGAGGGATATCTTCTATGGTTCGCAGGTGCTGGCTAATGATGGTCATTTAATCCGGTTGATGGAAATCATAAATGGAAAACAGGAAATGACTTTCTCAGAGCTGTCCAAAATAACCGCTGCAAATGACAATTTGCCAAATGCCTACAGTTTTATCCGAAGTGGGTTGGCGAGAATCGATATGTCAAAGCCCCTCAATGATAACGCAGTGCTGAGTTTTCAGGAGCCATGAGCACTGCTGGCGCGGCGTGCAATTAAAAAATTAACAGCGGTGACTACCCATCACCGCGTCTTCCTTGGGAAAAGCACCAATCTACACAGTGGGAGCCACATACATGTGTGGCTTGCCTTTGTGGAAACAGGATAAACAAGGAAGAAAGCCATGGCCACGCCTACGACACTCGCCCGCATTGACGTCAAAATCGGTGAAAACATTAAGTTCGAGTTTCAGCCGATGACAGTCATGGACACAAATCATAGTCAAATCACACTTAAAAACCGGGAGACAGAGCTGGTCGAATCTCTGACCTGGGATAAATTCCGTGATGCATACTTCAAAAAGAAAGTGGTCTTTGAGGATCGCGTCTCGGCCGTTCACTCTCCTGTCGCCAACGCCAACGACAATATCCCCTTTGAGCTTCTTCCAGAGAAGCAAAAAGAGGATGCTCGTCGGCAATTTGCGTATGCCGAGGGTGTTCGTAAGAAGTACCCAGGCGTTGTGTCGAATTCGGATCTAAAAGCTGAAATTGCTCGGATTGCTCAGGAGATTGAAGACCTCCATCCTGTTAAGCCTCGCAGGGTCAGGGATTACATAGCAACGTATGACGGTGCAGATAAAGTAATCGATGCATTCGCTCCGCGGCGCAGGGGGCCAAAGGGTCCCCAGACGCATCCATTGGTGATATCGATGATCTCAGATGCGATTGAGCGCGTGTTCCGTCGTAAAGAGAAAGTTACGGTTTCAGATGCAGAGTTAGAGACCAAGAAAAGCCTTAAAGTGCACAACGATAGAAAACTGCCTGGGGGGCTTCTCAAGATGCCGAGTGTTCGCACCATTCGACGTTATGTCAATCAGCGAATGTGTTGCACCCTTGAACAGCAGCATCTCGGTAAAAAGGCTTTGAAACACAAGTACGCACCAACCTTTCAGCGTCATTACAACACGACCCGGCCTTTAGAAGTGGTCGAAATGGATTCTCACATGCTCGACTTGAAGCTAAAGGTCGGTAGTGAGGAAATGCTGATGCGCTGTTGGATTATCCTGGCAATCGATGTTCATACCCGCATGGTCGTCGGGTTTCACCTCTCCCTTGGCAATCCAGATGCCAATGGCGCGGTGAGTTGCCTGCTGAATATGATGCAGCCAAAGGATAAGGTTCTTGAGCCGTATGGTTCGTATATTTCAGGTCTTTGGCCATGTTTTGGTAAGCCGCGGACAATCGTCGTCGACAATGGCTCTGAGTTTTTAAACAAGCAGTTCATGGATGCCTGTGCACGGTTGGGTATCGCGATTATCTGGTGCGAAGCCGGAGAGCCAGAGCAGAAACCGCATGTCGAACGCTTTTTTGGCACGTTGAATACCCAGTTAAATCATAAGATTCCAGGTACGACGATGAGCAATCCCGATCAGCTGGAAGCGTATGATTATGACTCGGATGCAAATGCCCGCTTTCGCGTAGAAGAATACAAGCGGATCATAACGAAGTACCTTGTCGATATTTACCACAAGGACTTTCATGAGGGGCTCGAAGATGTTCCTTATGATGTCTGGACTGAAGGTGTGAAAAAATATCCCGTTACCCTCCCTCCTTCTGCGGATCAATTGGCCGTTCTGATGGACCGTATCGAAACACGGACGATGACAAAAAAGGGCATTAAGATTGAGAGCCTGACCTACAATTCTGAAGAGTTAGCGGCGTTGAGAAATGGCCGTACCGGTGTCAAGGCGAAGCTCAGGTTCAATGAGGGTGATCTGGCTCGCATTTATGTCTTCAACGACAAAACCGGGGGCTATTTCGAGGTTCCATCAACCAATCTGGAAAAGACGATTGGCTTGACGTGGGAGAAGCACCTTGAAGACAGGGAAAAAGTCAGGGCCAAGCGCAAAAAGGCTGAGGAATCTGAGCAACTTCAAGAGGACCGCATAGCACTCTATGACACAATCCATGGGAACCAGAATGATGCGGATGTTGACCACGAAAGCCAACCGAAGGCGTCGAAACCAAACTCTCCTGAAGTCGTGATCCATAATGCTAAGGCAATGACGCCACCGTCTGGTTCAGATTATTCGGACCTTTACGGCACCAACGAGGACAATGGACCAGAGACCGAAGAAGAGTATATGCGCCGAAAACAACGCGCGTGACATGTCTCTGCATGAATGTGGCGGCATCGGATTTCTCCGGTGCCGCCTTTTTTTTGTTTTTTTTCCGGTTCTAGGCAACCGGTCCAATATCCCTATTAAGGGGCTTGAGTAAAAAAATAAAAAGTCACTATCCCCCAAGCCCCTCCTTTTGGGATGTGAACCAATATTCATTATGGGAGGCATTGTCATGAGGCATGCGCCCAGAAACCCTGATCCTTTAGGAGGACAAAACCATGACTGCTACGGCCAAGAAGACCAAAACCAAATTGACCACCACGAACGCTCTGGAAAATGTCGTGCTTGCGGTAAACGAGAACGCCACATCGATTGAGAGCATCAAGCTGATGTCTCCGAAGGAGTGTGAGGTTATGAAGACGATTGCCTCATACTATGCAGATACGGAGAATACCCGTGAGGTTCGAAAACGCGTTGCTGATTTTGTGAATCAGCTTGATGGTGCTGAAAAGGGCGGATTGCTCGTCATCACGGGTGAAACGGGTGTTGGCAAGACAACGACGCTGAACAAAGCGATCGCGTGGGACCTTTCGGAGACTGGCGGAGTGCCCGACGAGAAAGTTCTCAAAGTCGTAGTGCCCTCGAACTGCTCTGTGCGTGGCCTTGCGGTAGCATTGTTGGACGCCATGAATGACCCCGCAGCCACGCGGCAAATCACCCGTTGGGACCTCACCGGCAGAGCTCATAAAATCATCACGGCCAGGAAATACCGAGCGATCATTCTGGATGAGTGTCAGCACATGATCGAAAGCTCGACCAAAGCCGTCATCCAAGAGGTCTCTGACTGGTTGAAGACGCTGGTTGAAAATACGGGCGTTCCTGTTGTGCTATGTGGCTTGCCGCAGATCCAAACGATCATCGAGTCGAATAAACAACTCAAACGCCGGGTTGTGGGTAACATTGAAATGACCCCGTTTGATTGGGCCAACCATGATCAACGGATGGATTTCAAGGTCTTCCTAAAACGATTAGAGGAAGCGCTTCCCTTTAAGCCCGCAGGTTTGAACGAAGATCGGGTGGCGAGGAAGCTTCATTACCTCAGCGGGGGCAATATCGGATTTCTGTGGCGCTTGCTATACCGCGCCGCTGAGATGACGATCGTTCGCGGATATGACCAACTTCAGTATCACGTCATTGGGGAGGCCTTCGAAGAGCTTCGTGGCTCTGCCGAAGCGGAGATGCAAAATGTGTTCGCATAACGATCTGGAGCTGCCGACACTGCCTTTGTTGGCAGCTCCGTATCCAGATGAAGGTTTGCATGGCTACTTGCAGAGACTAACCGAGATAAACGTTTACGGCAGCCCTTACTGGGTTACGGACATTGCAGGTATTCCTGCGTCGACAAGAAAGACAGATTACGTTTTCCTGCATCGTCACCTCAACGCCCTGTCAAAAGTGACAGGGCGCCCCGAGGACGAATTGGCTCGTATGGCCTATCAGGGTGGGGTCTTGAAAAATAAGAATTATGCCCGAGGATTTGGTGGTGAGTTCTTAAGTGTTGCTGCCATTGAGTACAAGCGGCCGAAGGTCTGCACCCAGTGCCTGCTTGAGAAAACCTATCTCCGTCAAATTTGGGATATTTCACTTCTGACGGCATGCCCTGTTCATGGTTGTGAGTTGGTGCAGGAATGTCCTGAGTGCCATACGCCACTTAGTCCTGGCAGGACCAGCATGACGATGTGTGGCAATCCAAAGTGTGGATATGACCTGCTGATGGCCGAGCCCCAAAAGGTCTCCGCCGAAGAACAGGCAATGGCGTGCCTAGTCGCTCATTCTTTGAAAGCAGAACACTCTGAAAAATATAAAGACATTGCTTTTCCGGAGATAATTACGGTTAAGCCATTTATGGTTCTGGAAGACCTGATTGGCTTGCTGGGAAATCTTCGCCGTGACGGTCTTGCGCTGACAGGCCCTAAGTTGCATCGGTCGCCAATGGAGGACCGGCGCTCCGTTCTGTGTCGGGCGGCGGAACTTCTGAAGGATTGGCCGCAGAACTGGCATCGGCTTATCGAAGAGGTTAGGCAGAAGAACAACATTGCTGCAAAGGGCCTGCAAAGTGCCTTTGGCGACCTGTATCTTCATCTGTATGCGAAGCGTCGTGACGGCTCGTGTGAATTTCTGCGCGATGAGTTTGAGGCATATCTGAAGGAGGCAGGTTATGTCATGAACCTGGTCCGGCGGGGCGGCTCCAGGTTGCTCGAAGTCGGGTGTGTTGATGTTCCTTATTTGACAGCGGCAGAAGCCTGCAAAGAGATCGGGTGCACGAAGCAAAAGTTATCATGGCTGCTGGAAACTGGAGAGCTAGAAGAAATTACTGTGGAAGAAGATAACCGCAACGTTCACCGCATTACGCAAGTGAGCGTCGATCTGTATAAGCAGCGCCAAGAGAGAGCTGTTCTTGGTGTTGATGACATGTGTGAAATTTTAGGCCTTAGCAGAACGATTGTCCTCAGGCTTCTTCAAAAAGGCGTTGTTCCGGCAACACGCGGCTTTGGCTCTAAAGGTCATGAGCCTTGGTGCATTAACCGGGAAGACATTCTTCAGTATCAGGAGCAGATCAATGCTCATGTTGTTTATGATTCTGGTCAAATTACCGAAGAGGTCTTCGCGTACCCGGCGGCGGTGCGAAAGCTCGCTTCTGCACAGATTGTTTTTGAAGGTCTTGCCGAGGCCATGGCAACCGGAAATGTCAGGCCAATCTCAAAATCAAAAGGACCAGCCCGTGTTCGAGACATGGTGTTTCTTAAAGCGGAGTTAGATCAGCTTGTGTTGCGGCGGTAAAAGTGCTGCACTATTCCACCTACAGACAGTTTATATCTATATGATTTATATATATAAATATAACTTAACTTCTTTTTAGTTAACTCTATAATCGCATAATATGCAATATGAAAATATTGGCTAACCGCCATTGATTTAGGTGTAAAAATACAGGCCTAACTTGGCTTGCATTGCTTGTTACCTCCGATAACGGGAATTAATCGTCCTTCCGTAGCCCACCGTATCCGCTTAACGTCCACCTTAGATGTAGCTGGTGTGGGCATTAAGCGGATAGGCACGGGCCGACTTACCAGGAATTGTAGCCAAGAAATTTACCAGTCATTTCGACTTTCACTCTGTCCCCTTTGGGGTTTGCAACGCGGGTGATCTTCATATCGAAGTCGATGGCGGACATGATGCCGTCGCCAAATTCCTCCTGGATCAGCGCCTTGATCGTCGGACCGTAAACACCGACGACTTCATAGAGTCGATAGATGCAGGGGTCGGTCGGAACCGCTTGATCCCATATCTTGGTTGGATATTCAGCCAGAGCCAGGGCTGCTTCTTGTGGCAAGCTCAAGGCAGAAACCAAAGCGTCTGCCTTATCCTTTGGCATCGCGTTCATGCCCATTGCCGCAGAATGAGTCCACACGGGCGACATCCCGATTTTCTCCGCAATTGCTTCCCAGGTCATGCCTGAGGTGCGCTTGGCCGACAGGATCATTTCTGTAACGTCTTCTTTAGTCATGAATTTTGACATGATTTATCTCCTTCAGGTTTTATTGATGAGCGCGTTGCTGATTGAGTTAGACGGCCACGCTGGACTTTTTTGTCTTTGCAATCATCGCAGTGTTGTCGAAGTGAACGGTCTCGGGGCGGTTTTCCACCAAGCCAGTCGGACCCGCTAATTCCTTGGAGCGCTTGCCCAGGAATTGCACCAGATGATTTCGGATCGCATAATAGTTGGGGTGCTCAACGATCTCAGTCCGATTGCGCGGCCGCGGGATTGTAATATCGACAGATTCAGCAACCCGTGCATAAGGACCGTTGGTCATCAATAAGATGCGGTCAGCGAGCAAGATCGCCTCGTCAATATCATGGGTGATCATGAAGACCGTCTGGTCGGTACCGGCCCAAACTTTCAACAATTCATCCTGGATGCTGCCACGGGTAAGTGCGTCTAGCGCCCCAAATGGCTCATCAAGGAGCAGCAATTTCGGGCTGATCGCAAAGGCACGCGCGATTGACACCCGCTGCCGCATTCCGCCTGACAACTGGCTGGGCTTTCGGTTAAAGACATCTCCGTTCAGGCCAACCATCTCCAGATGCTTCTTAGAATGCTCCAGCACTTGATCCTTTGACCAGTTTGGATAGCGCGCCTCAACTGCGAAGGTGACGTTTTTCAAAGTCGTGAGCCAGGGGAGAAGCGAGTAGTTCTGAAACACCACACCGCGATCCAGGCTGGGGCCGGACACCTCTGCCCCGTCCATGATGACCACCCCCTCGGTGGATTCTGCCAGGCCAGCCAAAATGGACATAATGGTCGACTTTCCACAGCCGGAATGGCCGATGATGACAACGAATTCACCCTTCTCGACGCCAAAGCTGGCATTCTCAAAGACGGTCATTTCGCCGCCTGACCCATTGGGGTACCGTTGGGTGAGCTGTTCGACACTGAGATAGGGATGAGTCATTGTATCCTTCTCCTATTCGCTGTAGGCGACATAGCGCTGGAGAACGCCAAACATCGCATCTAGGGCCATGCCGACGACGCCAATCATCAAGATCGAGAAGATCACTGATGTGAGGTCGAGATTGTTCCACTCGTTCCAGACGTAGTATCCAATGCCAGTTCCTCCGACCAACATCTCGGCTGCAACAATCACCAACCAGGCGATCCCGATAGATATCCGCATCCCGGTCACAATCGTTGGGGCAGCGGCGGGAAGGATGACTATGAAGGCCGTCCGCAAGGAGCCCAACTCATGTGTCCGGGCCACATTGACCCAGTCTTTACGAACTCCGGCCACGCCAAAGGCAGTGTTGATCAGCATTGGCCAAATGGAACAAATGAAGATAACGAAGATGGCGCTCTGCTCGCTGTCTTGAATGATGAACAGCGCAAGCGGCATCCAGGCCAAGGGGGAGATCGGCCTTAAAACTTGGATAAATGGATTAAGTGCTTTGTAAGCGATGGTGGACATTCCAATCAGGAACCCGAGCGGAATCGCGAGCAGAGCTGCCAAGAAATAACCCGACAAGACACGATAGATCGAATATCCGATTTGGATGCCGATTCCCTTATCGTTTGGTCCTGCATCATAGAAAGGATTGCTGAGCTGTTCCCAAGCTTTTTCTATTACTTTGCTGGGAGGCGGCACACCTGCTTTAGGTGTACCGCCTCCAGTAAGGCGCTCATACTCTGTCAATTCGCCTGCCGCCTGCTGTGCTGGAATGGCAACCTCCCAAATACAGAGGCCAACAATCAACAGAATAACCGACAGCAACGCAGCGCGTTGATTAAGAGATAGAGCAGTCATGGCTTAGCCCTTCTTGATCGCAAAGCTTGCTACATACTCTTCAGGCTTTGCCGGATCGAAGGTTTTACCCATGATGATATGAGACTTGTAGCTTTCCTTCGGTGCGTCATAGCCCAGGTCTGTCATGACCTTACGAGCGTCAGAAGCAAGGTAGACTTTCTCTGCAACGACTTTGTAATCGACGTCGCCTTCGATATAGCCCCAACGCTTCATCTGGGTGAGTATCCACACACCCATGGAGTGCCAAGGGAACGGATCAAAGTCGATACGATTTGGAACGTTCTTCACCTCGCCCAGGCCGTCTGCGTAAACACCGGTTAGAACCTGCTCAATCACCTGAACTGGTTGGTTGAGATAGTTCGTCGGTGCAATCGCCGTCGATATCTCTTTCCGGTTTGCCGGGTTTGAGGCGTACTGCGTCGCATCGACAATCGACTTCAGCAGAGCCCCATAGGTGTTCGGCATTTCGGTTGCAAAGGAAAGCGGTGCTGCGAACGCACAGCACGGATGCCCTTCCCAAATTTCCTTCGTGAGGATGTGCAGGAAGCCAATGTTTTCCCAAACCGCACGCTGGTTGAACGGATCTGGTGAGAGATAGCCGTCCAGGTTGCCGGCGCGAAGGTTTGCCACCATCTCCGGCGGTGGGACAACGCGGATCTGGATGTCCACATCTGGGTCCAGACCAAATTCTGCAACGTAGTAGCGCAGCAGGAAGTTGTGCATCGAGTATTCGAACGGTACCCCAAAGGTGAAGCCTTTCCACTGCTTTGGATCGCGTTTGTCCTTGTGCTGGTTGGACAGAACGATCGCCTGACCGTTGATGTTTTCAACCGCTGGCATGATGTATGGCGTTGCGACTGAGCCTGCACCCAAGGTCATTGCCAAAGGCATGGGTGTTAGCATATGGCTCGCGTCATATTCACCAGCCAGAGACTTGTCACGGGCCACGGCCCACCCTGCGGTCTTGATAACCTGAGCATTCAGGCCATAGCGCTCATAAAAGCCGAGCGGCTGCGCCATGATGATCGGTGTCGCACAGGTGATCGGCACAAAACCGATTTTTAGGTCAGTCTTCTCAGGCTTGCCGAGCTTGTCCAGGATTGCTGCTTTCGCTTGCTCCATCGGGAAGACGGATGCGAGAGCGGCCGCAGCCGTTGTTCCACCAATCATCCCCATGAAAGAACGGCGGCTGACATCCGAATGTCCAAAGACAGACCGGACGATTGCGCTTTCAACGGCGCGCTCCAGCATCTGCTCAGAAGACTGCGTTACCACATCTTGATCGTGAGCGGTATGGCCCGACTTACAACTGGAACAGCCACATTGTGTGCCATGGCGCAGATCAGATTTGCTCGAAAAAGGATCGTTAAGGCTTTTAACCGTCATCAGAATCTCCTTTGTTGAATTCTGACTAAAGTTTAGCGAAAAGCGGTCTTCAAACGAGCAAGAAATGAAAAAAATTAATTTTTATAACTAATTGAAATTATTACGTAATGATTGATTTTGAATGGCTTGTTTTTTACGAAATATCGTAATTTACGAAATTTCGTTGATTTTTGGAATGTGCTATGCACAATTTAGAGTATGGAATTATCAGCCTTAAAAATCGATGATCTTGCGAACGCCAGTGTGTTGCCCAGCATCATTCTCAACACCCAGAATGGCCTGATCGCGGCTGCGAATCTCCAGGCAACCATTTTGCTTGAGGATGAAACCCCCATTGGCAAGAATTTTGCCTTGTTCTTGAAGGGGAATCTGCCGGAACTCATCGTGTTTACTGAATCGGTCGACTATTACGGCGAGGCTTGGACCCGCGACCTCACATTCTTGAGCGTGCACGGTAAAGAAATAAGTGTCGAGTTACATGGACGATTGCTTACACATCCATCCTCATCCTCCTTCCTCCAGATACAAATCATTGACATGTCGGCCTATGATGCCCGTACAGATGCCATTTCGACCAATGATCTACATGCCAAGGGTCTCATGGAATGGAAGCGTGCGCGGGTCTTCTTTGCCGAAATGGAGAACGAAAACCGCTTGATCCTGGACGCAGCAGGCGAAGGGATCTATGGGATTAATCTTGAAGGCAAAGCGACCTTCGTCAATAACGCCGCCCAAGAGCTTTTAGGCTGGACTGAGGAAGATGTCCTTGGCCAGGATATCCATGCCCTCATCCACCACCATCATGCAGATGGGACGACATACCCCTCTCGCGATTGCCCCATCTATCACTCCTTTCGAAACGAGCAGGTCAACCGGGTCGAAAATGAAGCGTTTTGGCATAAGGATGGCCGAGCGATTGAGGTCGAGTACACCTCCACCCCGATCTATGATCAGCAGATACTGGCAGGCGCAGTGGTCATTTTTCGCGATATCTCTGAACGGCGAGAGAACGAGCGCAAACTCCATCAGGCCATGCAGCAGATCGATGCCTTACGCGAGCGCTTGGAGCAGGAAAACGAGTATCTCCAGGAGGAAATCCAAAGTGTCCGTTCGCATTTCGACCTAGTCGGATCATCGCCCGCTATTTTAAGGACCTTGGCCCAGATCGATATCGTGGCGAAGACGGAGAGTAACGTCTTCATCATGGGAGAAGGCGGAACAGGCAAGGCGCTCGTAGCCTCTGCCATCCACAAATCCAGCCTGAGGGCCAAGCGCCCCATCATTCATATCAATTGTGCCGGCATTTCCCCCTCCAGCTTTGAAAGTGAGCTTTTTGGCCATGTGCGGGGTGCCTTTCAGGGCGCGTTGCATGACCGTACGGGAAAACTGGAAATCGCCAATGGCGGAACCCTCTTTTTGGACGAAGTATCTGAGATACCAATTGAGCTACAGGGAAAAATCCTCAAAACTTTGCAAGAACAATCCTTTGAGCGCTTGGGTGCCAACCGACCCAATAAAGTCAATCTGAGGGTCATTGCGTCGTCTAGCATGGATCTTGCGCAGTGCATCAAGCAAAGCACCTTCCGCGAAGATCTATATTTTTACCTCAACGTTTTCCCGATTGAGTGCCACCCGTTACGAGAGCGCACATCGGATATTCCAGAGCTAACTCAGCATTTTCTCAAACTTGCCTGTGTTCGTCTTAATCTGGAAAGGCCGACGATCACCAAGGCTAACATTCGCCAGCTTATGGAGTATCACTGGCCCGGCAATGTTCGAGAATTGCAGAATGTGATTGAACGTGGTGCCATTCTCGCCCGCGGTGGAAAGCTGGTATTGGACCTTCAGAATAAACGCGGGGCGCGGCTGGATATGAGTGACAAACCCATTCTGACAGAGCATCAATTGACCGAGTTGCAGATTCAAAACATCGTGAATTGCCTAAAACAAACCGGCGGACGTGTCTCTGGAGAGAATGGCGCAGCCCAGATAATGGGTATTAAACCGACCACGCTTTTCTCGCGGATCAAGAAGTTCGGAATCTCAATCGAGTCCCTGGATTAAGTGTTTGTTGCTACATACTTTTGGGGGACGGCGACCCCGGTGCGGAAATCGAGGTGATGCCAGACGGCCAGGGTGGGGCGCATGTGATCGTCAGGAATGCTGCGCTTGCCGGTCTTTACCAGCAAATGGAAACGTGGATTGGGTTTAGGCGCAAAATTTCATGACTCGCGGAGCATGCCGCGCATGGTCGGACGGGTCCAGAACTCAAAGACGCGACACGCTCCGCATTGTCGAGGACGTCCACCTGTTGAGCGCCCCCGCGGTCAACCATATGGTGGTTAACCTAGTGGGCCACGTCCGGGTTCGCCGGCATTCCCACCTCCGCCATTGATCCGTCCCTACGACGGCTTCTCCGACGGTCCCGGCGCTTATTGGGTCCCGGTCCCCATTATGATAAATGTCCTCTAGGGACAATCTCCGCACGCTGATTGCACGAGCCCGCTTACTCGGCGGCCTCTGATCCCATTGATCCTGCATCCGATATTTTTTGAAATTCGCCCAAAATCTCGCTGTGGTTTTGTATGAGGTACAGTGCGACCTTAGGGTTATTGACCAGGGAAACGAGATAACCGCGCGCCAGAACCAGATTGAGATGGTTGGGACCATAAGAGTCTTCGATCTGCTTGATCTCGCGTTGAAGGCTGGCCATCTCCTTCTCCATTTGCATGATCTGCTCCGAAGAAATCCCTTTGAAGGTTTTGGGCTTTCCTGAATCAATGAGTTGTTCCTGAGGCGTCGCCGCCAACAGGGCTCTGGAATAGCTGACCGAGAAATTGTTCATCGCAATCATCAAATCGGCCACCTCGACCTGTCTTAGGGGCTTCATTTTTTTCAGGGAATAAAATGTATTGAAAGGACAGTGCTGGTCTTTGAGAAGATCAGCCGCCTCCGCGCAAATGCCATCCAGGAGAAGCCTCTTCTGCCGAATACTCGTAACGTTTATATTTAAGGCTCTGGCAATCCGGTCTTCCGGGACCCCGCGTTTGATTGCCTTCAAAATCATTTTGTGTTCCTGGATCGTTGCCAGTTTATTGATCCGCTTGTTGTATGTGAAGGCCTCGTCATCGGTCGCGACCAGACAAGTTACCTCTTCAATAGCGAGATCTTTAAGGACTGCGATTCGCAAATGACCGTCGAGTAGCAAAAATTTTTCATTCTTCTCTTTTGGTCGGGCGACCACCGGCGGCTCAATAATGCCGACCTCTTTGATTGATGCTGCAACCTGCTGGTATTTCCGGCTTGTTGTGGTTGTTGTGGCTATCTGCTTCACGGGCAGGATATCGGTGAGACGGATCAATATGCTGGCGGGCTCAAAGGCCATACTTATCTTGCGGGACATCGTCATTATCCCCTCTTTACATCGATTAGGTCTGCGAGGGGCCGCGGCATGGTTTTCAAGCTCTCGGCACGCAGTAATGTCACGAAGTTCTCGTCGGCCAACAGTGTCCGCATTGCTTCAACGATAAACAAAAGTCGATCCTGTGTGATTTCGGCTCTTTTGATCAGCAAGCGTTGTCGGTCTGCCTCTTGTTCGTAGGCGCGAACAAGAGCATCAGAGGACATGCGCCCCCGTCCCTTGATTGACGATGAGTGCCGGGCTGCCTTACCTCGCCGTTGGCGCTGTTCAACGATGCGCTTTGCGGTCAGCAGTTTTTTGCCGCGGAGAAGGCCGTTCTCGTAAGCAAGAGCTAATGCATTTTGGACACCTTCTGCATCCGTGTCGGCAATGTCGATGGCAACGCTGATGGGTATTGTGCCGGTTTCAACCGCTATCAAAAGTCGTTCTTCACCTTCTTCAAGAAGACGTCCAATTGAGTGGACATAGTCATAGGAAAGGTCTGTCTTCTTGGCTATTTGGGCATATGAGTAGCCGCGCTTTTTGAGTTCTCCGATCTCACGGAGTAACTCCATCGGGCGGTGTTGGCGCCGGGCGATGTTTTCGACCAGGCTCATGATAAGGCAGTCTTCTTCATTAACTTCAATAACGATGGCGGGTATTTCTTGCTGACCAAGGGAGATGAAAGCTTCAAGACGGCCCTGGCCACACACCAGTTCATAGGTCAGTTTGCCGTCTGATATAGTTGATTGGCTAACCGTAATTGGCCTTTTAAGCCCTACCTTTGAAATACTATCGACGATCAGCCGAAAGACTTTCGGATTGCGAACCCGTGGATTAAGAACGGTAATCTGTTCGATAGGGATCATTTGGACGGTGATGGCATCAGGTTCATTCGTCATGCTGCGAGCTCCGAGATTTTTGCTCGTTCGGCCATGGCGAAAAAGAAATCAAGTGTATCAAACCGAAATGCATCGAGTATAAGACCATTCTCCTCGGCCAGCCGGATCCGGCCCGTGGCTATGTCGCGCAGAGGGAGGAGGTAATAATCCAAGGGTACTTCGTTGGTTTGATCCATCCGAACAGCGACCGTGATATCGGGCATTAACCCCGTATCGAGGCGGATTTTCCAGCGCAGTGAACCTGTGGGCGTTTGCTGGCATCGCGCGATGACGATGGAGGCGGTGAACTCGCCGTTCACAGAAAGGAGGTCGGTAGCCTGGTTTTGATGAACAGCGCCGCCGAGGGTTTTGATTGATGCAATAGTATCCGCGACGACTTTATGGTGTATCTGGCGGAGACTCCGGTTTATCTCGATGTAGCGATAATCCCTATCAGGCGTGAAGCCGACCAATTCGTAGGCACGGATCAGGCTGCCAAAGCGTCGTTGATATATATTACTAGAGGGCATGCTCTCAGCTTCATCGATGACTAGCCCAGAAAGATAACCATGGTGCTGGAAAAGATGTTTCAAGCGCTCCAGCATTTCTTCGTCGGTGTATTTACGATTGCGTTCGCGGATCATTCCTT
>Ga0299912_10001090_pt1 | contig 21992 bp, 13 predicted proteins | sample RVTome_2_FD_207667 | JGI IMG/M metagenome (GOLD analysis project Ga0299912, IMG submission 207667) | Soil microbial communities from uranium-contaminated site in the Upper Colorado River Basin, Wyoming, United States - RVT95D214 (version 2) ... | reverse complement strand
GGAGGAACATCTTCTTTCCGAAGCAGGGCATTCTGTCACAGTCAGCACAGGCAAGGGGTAAAAACATTAATGCCACCATTGGCGAAGCCTGGGATGATGATGGATCACCCATGCACCTCGAAGCATTTGACACCCTGCTGAAGATCAATCCTAAAGAAGCATTTCCTTATGCTCCCAGTTACGGTAAACCAGAACTCAGGGATAAGTGGAAGGAGTTCATCTATGCAAAGAATCCTTCGCTAAACAATACGGTAATCAGCAAGCCTATAGCCACCAGCGGGCTTACGCACGGGCTGAGTACTGCTGCATACCTGTTCACCGATATAGGCGATGTTGTTCTGATGCCCGATCTGTACTGGGAAAATTACGAACTGATATTCCATAATGGCTATGGGGCTGAGGTAGACACGTTTGAGTTGTTCAAAAATGGTGGTTTCAATACAGACGGACTGGCCCGGAAGCTCAACTCTGTTCAAAAGGAGAAAATAGTCCTTTTATTAAATTTTCCGAACAATCCTTCGGGGTATACACCAGTAATTGATGAGGTAGATCGTATTGTAGCAGAGATCGGAAAGATAGCACATTCCGGTAAAAAAGTAGTAGTTATTGTCGACGATGCCTATTTTGGATTGGTTTATGAAGAAAATGTATTCCCCGAATCGATTTTTACCAGACTTATTAATTTGCATGAGTATGTTTTGGCAATAAAACTCGATGGTCCTACGAAGGAAGATTATGTCTGGGGTTTCAGGGTAGGCTTTATTACATATGGAGTTAAGGGAGGCACAGCTGAATTGTATGAAGCACTTGAGGCAAAGACAGCCGGTGCCATCCGCGGTAATATATCAAATATCAGCCATCTTTCACAATCGCTTTTGCTGAATGCTTATATGAACAAGGATTATGGCGCTGCAAAACAGAAAAAGTATACCATACTGAAAAGGCGGTATGATATATTGAAGGAATGTTTTAATAATAAAAAATATACCGGGTATTTTGAACCTCTGCCTTTTAATTCAGGCTACTTTATGTGCATTGCGCTTAAAAAAGGACTCAATGCCGAAAAAATACGACTTCATCTGCTGGAGAAATACAGTACAGGGGTTATTGTTTTCGGCAATGTGATCAGACTGGCTTTTTCAGCCATACCTCAGAATAAAATACAGGAACTGGTCGAGAATCTGTACCGGGCCTGTAAAGACTTTGAGAAGGAGTAAACTATTTCTTTTCTCTGGTATTCTTTTTTCGGATCGCTTTTACAATCAGGTAGGTCACAAATCCAATACCTATTAGGATAAAGCCCCATGTTATTTCCCTGAAATAAACTTCCCATTTATCGATAAGAAAATAGCTTAAGAGTGCCAGTGTGGAATTCCAAACAGCGGATCCGATAAAAGTATACATTACGAAACTGCCAATATTCATTCTGGAAAGGCCTGCAGGGATCGAAATCAGGTGACGAATACCCGGAATGAGTCTGCCGATAAAGGTGGAAATATTACCATTTTTAATAAAATACCGTTCTGCATTTTCAATTTTTTCCTCAGTAATGAAAAAAATACGAGCCCACCTGGTTCTGGCAAGAGCATAGATAATTTTTCTTCCCAGGGTTATCGACAGGGTATAATTGAAAAGAGCCCCGAGGATACAACCAAGAGTTGAGAAAATAATGATCAGGGATAATTTCATCTGACCTTTAAATGCCAGGTAGGCTGCCGGAGGTATTACCAGCTCTGAAGGGAGGGGAACGAAAGAGCTCTCAATTGCCATGAACAATGTTATGGTACCATAATTCAGGTTTTCTTTATACCAGTCAATAATCAGATTAAAAAAATCGCTCATAACCAGAATAATTTGGCCACAAAAATAGTCTTATGGATGTAATTGTCAAATTGACTTGGTAAAAATTATGATGAAAGGATTATTTAAACAGATGAACAACCTGTAATTCGCAATACTGGTTTTCCTGATCAGGAAGGTTTGCCAAGTCCTTTATACAGATCAATTGTTATTCAGCAGTCTAGCGAATGCGACATCTAACCTTATTCTGCATGTATTTCATACACAAAGAAGAATGTAATACAAGGGCGCTTTCTTTTTTTACTGTAAATAATTGATGTAGTAAGCAACCATTGATAGCCGTTATGCATCTTTGATGCTGATTATTCTTAAATTATTAAGTTTGGAACCTGAAACGGGAGGAGATTATTCTGGAAGGGTTTATTGATAGATACAATTTTATATTTTACAGGTTGCTGGACTGTGTTCATGCAATCAGAAAAATAACATGCTACTGATTTCAACTTCGACAGATTAAACTTTAATATGGTTTTAATAACACCGTCCTTCAGTGCAATTGACAATACAACTTATAATCAGTCATTTTAGAATTATATGATGATATATTTAGTATTCTTAATCTAATTCCAAGATCAAATAACTATGAAGAAATTCAACTATTCCTTATTGCTTATTTTAGGGATAACCGGGATCTCAATTCAATTGTCAGCAGTACCCTATGTACCTCCCGTCCGGTTTTTACAGGTGCCTGCCCGAACTATCGATATTACCTTCGATGGTATTGCCGATGAGTCTTCCTGGAGTGAGGCCCAGTACGTCACACTGTTCAATCGCGACGGCTGGGATAGTACCGATGCCGATTTCAGCGGGTATCTCAGACTTTGCTGGGATATGCACTACCTGTATTTATTTGCCGATATTACCGACGATATCAATCACAGCCTTCCACCCGATGCGTGGGATTCGTGGATGTTTGATTGCATTGAATTTCATCTCGACCTGGACACAAACAACCATCCCTCTATTACATACAACGATAATACTATACAGCTGAGGTTTAACCGTGGTATTGATTCAGCGCATATTCCCGGGAGAGCGCAGGTACGTGATTTCTATTTTTTTCAGATGGAAAAATCCGGAAATGATGGTTGGATTCTGGAAGCCGGGATTCCTTGGACATGTGCCATGCCTTCAGGATCCTTACCCGACGATTTCGAAGAGTATTTTGCCGACAATATCATGGGATTCGACGTGGCATTTTCCGATTCTGATAATGCCAGTGGCGATGAATCAATAGGCAGTCGTGATGTTATGGGAGCCTGGGATTCGGATGATCCTGATGATTTTTCGGATCGTACGGAAGATCTTGCATGGTGCAATACTTCGGTATTTGGAATTATCGATCTCATAGGTACTCCGGCACCGCCTCCGCCACCACCCGATCCGCCTAACAATGGGCCTTATATTCAACCGGTTCGTCTGCTCAATATTCCGACACTTTCGGCACCTATTGCTATCGATGGTTTTGATCATGAAACATCCTATAGTGCTCCACAAACACTGAATCTCTTTAATCCTTCCGATTATTGGGGAGGTAATGATCTTGGGGGCTATTTTAGGGTGGCCTGGGACATGTATTATCTCTATTTCTTTGCTGAGGTGGAAGATGATATAGATGGTTCGTGGACATGGGGTGAACCTTCTCCCTGGTTGTACGATAATATTGAGTTTTTTATCAACTTGGATACCATCCATTCTCAGTATGAATATCAGCCTTACACTGTTCAGTTACGTTTTAACCGCGGATACGAAGTATTCGAGACTCCCGGAAGGACTGCAAGTGGTAATTTTATTACGTATTTCGAGAATTTGCCGGAAGGAGAAGGCTGGATACTGGAAACAGCAATCCCCTGGACTTGTGCACTTCCGAGCGGCTCCGTACCGGATGATATTGAAGAATATATCGACAATGCCATGGGCTTCGATATCATTTTTAATGATTATGACGGAACAGGGGAGGCTACGGACTGGGATGCACAACTGGCCTGGGATAGTGATAATCCGGATACTCCTGATGACCGTACGGAATATTCAGCATGGAATAATACATTTACCTTTGGTATCGTTCGTCTTTTGGATGAACCCGTTACGCCCGAACCTGATCCCTATGTTGTTCCTGTTCAGACCATGAATGTACCTGCAACCATTGATACGATCCTGTTCGATGGATTTGACGATGAGGCTTCGTGGGGAGAAGCTCAGGATATGAATTTGTTCAATCCCACAGGTTGGACCGGGGAATCGGATTTTAGCGGGTATTTTAAAACATGCTGGGATACAGAATTTTTATACCTCTATGCCAATGTTACTGATGATGTCAGTCATTGCTGGGACTGGGATTTAGGACAACCCTGGATGTTCGATTGTATTGAGCTGTTCTTCGATCTCGATACCAACCATGCATCTCTTTCATACGATGATAATACCATTCAACTCAGGTTGCACCGGGGTGTTGACTCCCTTGAGATGTCAGGCAGGGCTGATCGAGAAGAGTTTCGGTATCACTGGTATAATAAGCCTTTAGGAACAGGGTGGATTATTGAAGCGGGTATTCCATGGACCTGTGCGATGCCAGTGGGTTATTTGCCGGAAGATTTCATAGAATTTATGGGTAATTATATGGGATTCGATGTTATGTTCTCCGATTCAGACAATGCCTATGGCGATCCTACAATGGGAGCCCGTGATGCCATGATGGCATGGGATAGCGACGACCCCGACACACCAGAGGACAGGACCGAAGATAATGCCTGGAACAATACTCATGTTTTTGGTATAATCGATCTGGTAGGCAGTCCAATTCCTCCACCTGTTGAAGGTTTATCGTATATTGAACCTGTTAACATTACAAATATTCCGTTACGAACAGCACAAATCACTATCGACGGATATGACAACGATATGTGCTGGAGCGTTGCGGAGGACATGGCAATATTTAATTACATGAACTGGGAAGGGGAATATGACCTCGATGCCTGGTTCAGAACATGCTGGGATTCTACCTATTTATATGTCTATGCAAACATAACGGATGATGTAAATCGCAGTTGGGACTGGGATCTTAATAGTCCTTCAAACTATGATAACCTTGAAGTATATCTCGATCTGGATACATTTTGCACCGATGTAGGATACCGCAGTAACAGCACGATCTCGTTACGTTTTTGCAGGGGCGTTGATGAGGTTCAGGATACCGGAAGAGCCGGACAGGAGGATTTTCTGTATGCATCGAGGAACCTCAGTCAGGGGAATGGATGGGTACTGGAAGTGGCAATCCCATGGACATGCGCCTTGGCAACAGGATCCGATCCGGAAGATATCATTGAATACCTGCCTGTGATAGGATTTGATATGATTCTCACCGACCTCGACACCTATGTTGTTTCCGAACGTTCGCAGCTTTCGCAGGCTGCTTGGGACAGGGATTATAGTGATATCCCCGAGGATATAATTGAAGATAATGCCTGGTACAATACTAGGCTGTTCGGTATAGCAGATCTACTCTCAACCGGAGTTGGTATAGAACCACCGATTGTTGAAGATGTGATATTGTTATATCCAAACCCTGCCGGCCAGATTATTAATCTGGAAAAGCTTATAGATGTAAGCCAGCTAGAAATTCTTACTATTAACGGCCAGGTTTTATGGTCTGTTAAAGATCCCGGGGAGAAGATAAGTATCGATATCTCGGCTCTTCAAAGCGGGATTTATCTTATGAGGGTCTATCGAACTGATAGTACAGTCTGGAATATTAAATTTGCCGTTGAATAGAGCAATTCAGCTAACATAAGTCAATTATAAAGTTTTTCTGGATTGACTCTGTGAGACAATGCGATAAATCGGCTTAAATGAATAGCCTATGCCTCGACCGACACTCAGCCGTTTAACCTGGAAGATTAGCGGCAGATAATACCAACTCCGGAAAACGCAGAAGTGAGATAAAATAATTCAAGTTAAACACAGGCTTCTCTCATAATATTTGTGAGCGATCAAATGGATTTTTTCATGAATTATATCTCCTATCATCCAGTCGTGGAGATTTTGAAATTTCTGATTCTTTTACTTTTTGGTTGATTTGTTATATTGGAAAGTAGTTTTTTTATGAAAAGCGCCTTCGGTTGATAGATCATAAAAAATAATTCCGTATTTGTTGGCAAAATCCTTCCATAATTCCTTTCTGTATCGTGGCATTGAATTGCCTGCGAGAATTATATCGGGGAGGTATTTTTCATATACCTCTCTATCAGGGTAGCCTGAATCCGTATCAATCAGCATTATTTTTTCTCCGGAAGGGCGATAATTTGAAGACGTATCCCTTGCAGATTTCTTAAAATACATGTATTGAGTATTGTAGAACTTGCTGATGAACCCATTGGGCACGAATGTAATCAACAGGTTTTGACCCTTTATCTGCTTTCCGGGAATTTCATTCTCGACCGGAATCCAATGAATATTTCTGTTGATGTTTCGGGTTATCCAATAGTTCTTTAAATAATGGATGGTGGCATCATCTTCAATGGAATTGATGCCTTTGGTAATGATTGTTTGATTATTGCCATCTATATGACTGATAACAAATGCGTTATTCCTTGTAGTATAGATAATAAATTCCTTTCTGTGCAATGTTTTATAAAACGAAATTAGATCAGCAGTAATGATGAAAATAATACATAAACCGATCAGGTAAGGGATCTGCCTGAACCGCTTCCGAGAAATTTGAATCATAAAGAATATGATACAAAATGAACTGGCAATGAGATCGAAAATCCCGAAACGAATTTCAGAAATCGTTGCAAGAGGAAGTTCACTGATAAACCTAACAATATGATTCAGTAGTTTTAAAAGTATGTTAAGAAGAATAGCAAGATAGGGCAAAACGGATCCAACAGGGATCAGAATACAAAATATAACAGCTCCAACCATAATCAGCCAGACCAATGGTATAATGATTATATTGGCAAACCAGAAATAAACCGGAAACTGATGAAAATAATACAGGCTCAGTGGAAAGGTAGTCAGCTGGGCAGCAATGCTCACTGTAAACAATTGCCATATACGATCGATCAGATTATTCCGAATAAAGAGCAGTTGTTCGAGCTTTGGCTGAAAATAAATGATTCCGAGGACTGCCAGGTAGGAGAATTGAAAGCCGACTTTAAACAACTCCAGGGGATTGATCAGCAAAATCAATAATGCCGAGGCTGCCAGAATATTATAATTGTTAGCCTGCCGTTGAATATTTTTTCCGATGAGCAAAAGTGAGAACATGAATGCTGCCCGTTGTACAGGCGATGATAGCCCTGTTATGAAAGCATACATCCAGATTGCTGCAAGGATTATTAAAGTTCTGAACAATTTGTAATATCTGCTAGTGCTCCAGTTACCAAATAGTGATGCAAGAATCAGGTACAGTATCCCCACATGCAACCCCGATACCGAGAGTATATGCATAGCCCCTATTGCAATATAATATTGTTGTATTTCCTGTTCGAGGTAGTCACGGTTGCCGGCAATCAATGCCGAGAGAACTGCAAGTTCATCATTTCGTATATTATTCTTCCTGAAAAGAGCTATCAATTTTTGCTGCAGGTGGGCTGAGAAACGCCGGATTTTCAGTTTTCCCGAGTATTCCCCAAAGTGATAATCTGCTCTTGAAATAAAACCGGAAAAATAAATACCCTGAATTTCCATATAACGCGCATAATTAAATTCACCCGGATTACCAGGATTTTGTATTTTAGTCAATCTTCCTTGAAAGAAAACGGAATCCCCAATATCCGTTATAATCTGCATTGAGTCGGGTTCAAGATACAACCTGACTTTCTCATGGAATACGATATTCTGATCATGAAAAACCATCGATACTATGTTGCAATCCAGTTGTATGCTACGGTCTTTTATAACTGATGAGGAGATTACTATTCCGCGATAGCGCACAAATTCGTCAGGTACTTCATGATGACGTTGAAATAATCGGCAATTGTAGCTTCCGGCAAAAACAAAAACAACATAAATCAACATACCCTGGAAAAAATATCGCATACTTGTATTTTTCCACAGGATTAATAAGCCGGATAAAGCAGTGAGGAATACCCCGCAAAAAAGTAACATACAAATCGAAAACCGAAAACAAAAACTCGTAATACCAATACCAGCTATATAGGCCAGTGTGATTCGAACCAGTGAATGATATCTTACGAAAGTGGCAGCGGACATATTCCCTAACGCATATTATGTAATGCTATAAACAAAGAATTTAGGCTAGGGTAATTTACAAAAAATGAGTAATTTTCCAATCGTGAAAAACGTAGTAAGAGGCATTTATTTCTTACTCATGCAGTAATACTATAGTATTCAGTGATAATTAACTAAAAGATTTTAAATATGGCAAACCTGAAAACCCGTTACATGGGTCTTGAATTAAAGAATCCTGTTATTGTTGGAGCCAGCAATATTGTCATTAATCTGGAGAATGTAAAAAAGGCAGAAGAGGCTGGTGCGGCAGCTGTTGTGTACAAGTCATTATTCGAGGAGCAGATCCAGCTTGAAAATGCCCAGCTTGACGATAAACTGCATGAATATAGTGAACGCAATGCAGAAATGATCAATCTTTTCCCAAGAATTGAACATGCTGGTCCGGAAGAACATTTGTTCCAGATCGCACGAGTTAAAAAAACGGTTAAAATCCCGGTGATCGCAAGTTTGAATGCAACAGTAAAGAAAAGCTGGATCGATTATGCCAGACGTATTGAAGAAATGGGAGTTGATGCACTGGAACTGAATTTCTTTTATGTTCCGCGCGAAGTTGAATTTGACGGGCATACTCTAATCAGTGAACAGGTAGATATACTGAAGGCCGTGAAGCAATCTGTAAAGATACCCGTTAGTGTTAAGCTCAGCCCGTTTTATGCAAATCCATTAAACCTGATAAAAAAGCTCGATGATGCAGGTGCTGATGGCTTTGTATTATTTAACCGTATGTTTCAGCCGGAGATCGATATGGAAAAAGAAGAACATTATACTCCTTTTAATCTGAGCGTGCCTGAAGACAATCGGTTACCTCTTCGGTTTGCAGGACTGCTATTCGGGAAACTCAAAGGAGATATATGCAGCAATACAGGGATATTTACAGGGAAAGATGTAGCTAAGATGATACTCGCCGGTGCTGGTTGTGTTCAAATTGTGAGTACAATGTACAAGAATAAAATAGAATACATAAGTACAATCATTAAAGATCTGGAAGCCTGGATGGATAGCAAGGGATATAAATCGCTTACCGATTTTCGCGGGAAGTTATCCAACAAAAACATAAATGATCCTTTTGTATACAGACGGGCCCAGTACATCGATCTGTTATTGAAATCAGACGACATTCTGGTTAAGCATCCGTTACGTTAAAATATTTATTTGTTTCGATTGTTGAGGGAACTTTGTCAGTTCCCTTTTTTTAAACGGATGAATAGAGTCTAATGAAAATTGCTTTAAAATCTGCGACTCTTTTATGATGTTGTAATTCTGCCTATATTCGAAGCAGGAAAAACTGTGAATGAACAAGCAGAATCCTTTTTCAACAATCAGACTGCCTCGGAACCAGTACTTTTATATTATTACAGGTATTCTGGTGCTGATCATACCTGCCCTTTTTATAAATCTCGGGATGATGCGTCTTATTAATGACGAATCGATCCGGGCACTGGTGGCTCTTGAGATGAAATTATCCGGTGATTATGTTACACCAACACTGGGAGGAGAATTCTACTTTAGAAAGCCTCCGCTTTACAACTGGTTGCTGGTCTTATTTTTCAGAATTACAGGCGATTATTCTGAATGGACAACGCGGTTGCCGAATGTACTTTTCCTGATTGTATATTGCTTTACGCTTTTCTATATCTTTAAATCAAGATACGGAATTCGAAAGGGCTTTCTTGTTGCAATGCTTTTCCTGGTCAGCGGACGTGTGATCCTTTACGAATCGATGTTCGGATTAATTGATATAACATTTTCGTGGCTGATTTTCGCGAACTTAATTATAATATATACTTTTTATCACCGAAAGAAGTACTTCCTGCTTTTTTCCTTATCATATTCAATAACGGGAATAACGTTTCTGCTGAAAGGATTACCTCCTGTTGTATTCCAGGGAATCACACTTTTAGTGGCTGCCTTTAGCGAGCGCAATTTCCGTGCATTATTTTCATGGAAACACATAGTCGGAGCGTTACCTTTCTTTCTGATTACCGGAAGTTATTATTATGCATACTACAAAGTGAATCCCGGGGAATTTCCAGAACTTATTTCAACCCTGGTGCTTGAATCAACAGATAAATCGGCTATTGCTTTTACTCTCTGGGAAAGCCTGGCAAATGTTTTTCAATATTCATTCAAAATTCTTTATAGTTTTGTCCCGGGAACATTTGTTGTTCTGCTGTTTATCAGAAGTAAGCCCTTCGAAATTATTAAGGATGACCCATTTCTTCAGTATCTGACGAGGGTGTTTATATTCAATATCATTATCTACCTCATTTCTCCTGTAACCTATATGCGATATGTGTTGATGCTCGTTCCGATTCTGTTTATCATTTTTATCGAATATTACGAATGGCATAAGAAGGAGAGGACCTGGCAGATAAAACTCCTTGATATACTATTTATTATAACATGTTTTATATTTCTGGTTTCAATGCCTGTTTTTGCCTCATTAAAAATTACCGGTTTTGTTGATTTTGCCTGGTTAAAGGCCTCCGTATTACTTATTCTTATGATCGTCAGTATTGCACTTCTCATCCGAAAGACTCATTACCGGTTAGAACTGCTGATCATTTCCATATTGTTGATGCGTATCGGATTCAACTGGTTTATTCTGCCTTCGCGGGTACATAACCATTGGGAAATTAAAGGAAAAGACCAGGTAATTGAAGTAAGTCAGAAAACGAAAGATATGCCAATGTATCAATACAGGATCGCAACGCATGAACATGCTACATTAACCCCGCCATTACTTTATTATGCAACTGCTGCACGCCAGGATATAATCAGAGAAGTTATGAACACTGAGAAGGAAGGCTACTACCTGATTTACGATCCGGATAGTGTATATACCGGCCGTTGTATTTATACCATTCAGAACAGACCTGATGTTACTCTTTGCGTTATTAAAATTATGAACTGATCAGATCTGTTTATATTTTGGTTTTGGTTGAATAGGATGAAAAATCGTTATTTTGTGGAACGAATTTCAAATTGTAATGGAATAAAGTCACTAATGATACTCTTCCAATGAAGATGTCTGTTGTAATCAGTGTTTATAATGAGGAACTAAACGTAGCCCCTTTGGTCGATAAGATTTTTGAAGCCCTGATGGGGATCGATTTTGAGATCATTTTTGTAGATGACGGATCGAAAGACAAGACAGTTAAAACGATCAGATCCATCAATAACCGGAGAATAAAACTGATAGAATTTCGAAAAAACTATGGACAAAGTGCGGCACTCGCTGCAGGTATCGAACATGCCGAAGGTATCTATATTGCAACAATAGATGGTGATCTTCAGAACGATCCTTCCGATATTCGTGCAATGCTCGAAAAAATTGAGAACAACGATATCGATGTTGTTGCTGGCATACGTACAAACAGGAAAGACGATCTGATTCATCGTAAAATTCCCAGTCTGATCGCAAACTGGTTGATCCGAAGGGCCACCGGCCTTAAACTTCGCGATTACGGATGCTCGCTCCGGGTATTTAAATCTGAGATAGCAAAAGAATTGGGTCTTTATGGAGAGATGCACCGCTTTATCCCGCTTCTTTTATACATGCAGGGAGCTACCATAGAACAGATACAGGTAAAACATCACCCGCGGATTCATGGAAAATCGAAATACGGGTTAAACCGTACCTTAAAGGTAATTACCGATTTGATCCTCATGCTTTTCTTTAAAAAATACATGATGCGACCCATGCATTTATTCGGAGGAATAGGACTGATATTGTTATGCATCGGAATTGTTCTGAACGTGTATCTCCTTATTTTAAAAATACTGGGAAATGATATCTGGGGAAAACCTCTGTTAATACTTGCTCTGATTACCTTTCTTTCCGGACTGCAATTCGTTACAAGCGGTATACTGGCCGAAATTCAGATGCGTACCTATTATGAATCGCAGAGTAAAAAACATTACTCCATCAAACGGATTTCACGAGGTGAAAATTAAAATTGATAAAAGAGTAAAGTTCATTGTCAAGATATTGCTCACAGCAGGAGCACTTTTCATAGTGTTCAGAAAGATCAATTCCAAAGAGCTGTTGCGGGTATTACTGCAATCGGATCTATACTATCTTTTGTTTGCCACCCTGTTTTTTGTTTTATCTAAAATTCTTTCATCGTTCCGCTTAAATTATTTTCTTAAGGCTGAACATGTTATTATTACTCAGTTGAATAATCTGAAACTCTATTGGCTGGGGATGTATTATAATTTATTTCTTCCGGGGGGCATTGGAGGCGATGGTTATAAGATATACCTGCTGAACAGGACAACCAATGTTAAGGTGAAGTCGTTGTTCTGGGCTATCCTTCTCGACAGGATTACAGGCTTACTTGCCTTGTTTTGTCTGACTGCAGTGCTGGGATATTCCTTGCCCGTAGCAATAAAGTACAAGCAATTTTTGTGGTTGGTTATTCCCTTCTCGGTGATTCTGTTCTACCTGTTTATCCGGTTTTTCTTTCCGAATTACAAAAGTTCATTTATAATTACCAATTTGCAATCGTTCGGAGTACAACTGCTTCAGATGGTTTCAGCATTTCTGATTCTGAAGGCAATTGGTATTGTGGACAATTATTTTCTGTATTTATTTGTTTTTTTGCTGTCGTCGATTGTAGCTACTATCCCTTTCACTATTGGAGGAATAGGAGCAAGAGAAATAACCTTCGTTGCAGGAGCAAATATCCTGGGATTACCAATGGAGCCTTCGGTCGGGCTTAGTTTTATTTTCTTTTTTATTACGGCAGTTGTATCGTTAAGCGGTATGTATTATAGTTTTCGTCTGCCGAAACTTTCCATCGGGAACTGAGAATAATTCAGAATAACCTATTTCAGTATTTTTGTTTTATATGCAGCACTTATTTTCCCCCTTGCAATATCATTTAACTTGCTCTTCAGCATTTTTTTCCGTAACGGGGAAACACGATCAACAAAAAGAATGCCCTCGAGGTGATCATACTCATGCTGGATGATCCTGGCCTTGGTCTGGTCATAAGTCTCATCGTGAAATTGAAGATTCTCGTCATGATACTGGATACGTATATGTCCAGGACGATCTATCTCCTCCCGGATTGTCGGAAGACTAAGACATCCCTCGGCAAATGCCATTATATCTCCTTTTTTTTCAATAATTTTCGGATTGATAAACGCTTTTTTAAACCCGAGAAGTAAAGGATCATCCTTAGCTATTTCAGTTCCATCGATTACAAAAATCCGTAACGATTTTCCGATTTGAGGGGCAGCCAGTCCTACGCCATCGCTCACATACATGGTCTCGAATAAATTATCAACAAGTTGCTTCAGGCCGGGATCCTTCAAATCGATTTCCTTCGATATTTTTCTCAGGAGGGGAGAACCATATAACACGATAGGATAAATCATCTATTTACTGGTATGAAAGTTAAGTTTCATTTCGAGGTATGACTGTAACAGGATCGTGGCACTGATTTTATCGATCAATGATTTATCGCGCCGTTTCTTTTTTTTCAACCCTCCATCGATCATTGTCTGAAAAGCCATTTTTGAAGTATATCGTTCATCGAGCAGAAAATATTTCCTGCCGGGAAAATTTTTTTCAAATTGTCTTATGAATTCATTTACATAGAGAACAGCTTTGGAGGCTTTATTGTTCAATTGTTTCGGGTAGCCAAGGATCACAAGTTCAACATCTTCCCTGTTAAAATAAGCTCTCAAATATAAAAGTAATTCTCCTGAGTTCACAGTATCCAGTCCGTTAGCGATCATCTGCAGGGGGTCGGTAACTGCCAAACCTGCACGCTTTTGTCCATAATCGATTGCGAGAATTCTTGCCATTATTGGGTTATACAGAATATTTTGATGTAAATATCAGCGTTTTTTGACAAATAATAAGGGGATGGCAACACCATCCCCTGCATATCGAATAATGTAAGAAACATCAAGGTCTGGAATAATCCATTGCCGCCATGCGTTTATAGCTTTCATAGCGCCATTTCGCATTTATCTCGGCAGCAATAAATAGTTCGGCAGCTTCTTTTGGAAATGCTTTTTTCAGGGAAGTATAACGTATTTCGCCGCTGAGGAAATTTTGGAATTCTGTCCAGTTGGGTTCCTTTGAATCTAACTGGAAGGGATTTTTTCCCTCTTTTTCCAGCAGAGGATTATAGCGATATAGGTGCCAGTACCCTGCTTCCACTGCCCGTTTTTCTTCATCCTGCGATTTTCCCATTCCGGCTTTCAATCCATGATTTATACATGGTGCATAGGCGATGATGAGTGCGGGGCCGGGATATGCTTCCGCTTCTTTCAATGTTTTAAAATACTGATTCATATTCGCTCCCATGGCTACCTGTGCGACATATACATAGCCATAGGTCATTGCCATGGCTCCGAGGTCTTTCTTTCTTATTTTTTTACCCGATGAGGCAAATTTAGCTACCGCACCAATCGGAGTCGATTTTGATGCCTGCCCTCCGGTATTTGAATAGACTTCGGTATCCAGAACAAGTATATTGATATCTTCTCCTGAAGCGATAACATGGTCCAGTCCTCCAAAACCGATATCATAGGCCCAGCCATCGCCACCTATAACCCATACTGATTTTTTAATGAGGTATTGTTCGAGGTCAAGAATTTCCTTAGACACCGGATCTTTTTCTTTTTTAAGTGCAGAGAGTACTTTAGCCGAAGCCGTCTTTGAAACTTCTGCATTGTTTTTACCTTCGATCCATTCGATAAAGGCTTCCCGGGTTGAAGGAACAATTTTCCCTGCTTCGATAGCTGATGCCATTTTTATAGCAATACGTTCACGAAGTTTGTTTATTCCTGTGGCTATCCCAAAGCCATATTCGGCATTATCTTCGAAGAGCGAATTTGACCAGGCTGGACCTTTTCCCTGAGCATTTGTGCAATAGGGTGTCGAAGGTGCAGAACCTCCGTAAATAGAGGAACAACCCGTAGCATTGGCAACGATCATCCGGTCCCCATAAAGCTGTGTGATCAGTTTAATATAAGGAGTTTCGCCACAACCGGCACAGGCTCCGGAAAATTCAAACAGGGGCTGTGCAAACTGACTGTTCTTGATCGATTGTGTAATGTCAATACGGTCAGTTTTAATAGTTACATTGTTAACCATGTACTCCCAATTATCAGCCTCTTTTGTTTGCGAATCAAGGGTTTTCATGACGAGCGACTTCTCCTTCGACAGACATGTATCGACACAGACACCACAACCTGTGCAATCGAGCGGGCTCACCTGAATACGGTATTTTAAGCCTTCATAACCTTTCCCTTTGGTTTCGAGCAGAACCATGCCTTTGGGGGCGTTGGATACTTCTTTCTCATCAAGCAGGAACGGACGTATACAGGCATGAGGGCAAACAAAGGCACATTGGTTACACTGGATGCAGTTTTCAGGCAGCCATTCCGGAACATGAACTGCAATGCCCCGCTTTTCAAATGCAGTTGTGCCCGAAGGGAAAGTTCCGTCTTCACGGCCAATGAATGCACTAACCGGAAGATCGTCTCCTTTAAGAGAGTTGATCGGAATTACAACTTTTTTAACAAAATCGGGAACATTCACTTCATGAGTTGATTTCGTTTTTCCACCAAGTTTTGCCCATTCGGACGGAATTTTAACTTTTTCTATATCGCCACCCCGCTCTACAGCCATATTGTTCATCCTGACAATTTCTTCACCTTTATTGCCAAATGATTTTTTTATAGCTTTCTTCATTTCGTCAACTGCCTGATTGTAAGGAATAATGTTGGCAATTTTAAAAAATGCCGATTGCATGATTGTGTTGGTGCGATTGCCCAAACCGATCTCATTGGCAATTCGTGTGGCATTTATAATATAGAAATTAATGTTATTTACAGCCAGGTACCTTTTAACATGGTCGGGCAGTCGTTTCTTGGTTTCCTCGGCATCCCATATACTATTAAGAAGGAATGTACCTCCTTTCTTAAGCCCTTTCAACATATCGTATTTATCGAGATAGGAAGGAACATGACATGCAACAAAATCAGGAGTATTTACCAGATATGCCGAGTGTATCGATTCATCACCAAACCGAAGGTGCGAGGTAGTTATACCACCCGATTTTTTTGAATCATACGCAAAATATGCCTGACAATATTTATCGGTTGTATCACCAATAATTTTTATGGAATTTTTATTTGCGCCCACAGTGCCATCGGAACCGAGACCATAGAATTTGGCTTCGATAGTTCCTGCATGGTCCAGGCTGATCTCTTCTTTCATTGGTAATGAAGTGAAAGTAACATCATCGATTATGCCAATTGTAAAGCGATTTTTGGGTTCTTTCTGTTCGAGATTTTCAAAAACACTCATGATCTGGACAGGAGTCGTATCCTTTGAACTTAAACCATAACGACCGCCTACAATGATCGGAGTATTCCCCTTTCTGTAAAATAATTCGCAAACATCGAGATACAGAGGTTCGCCATTTGCCCCGGGCTCTTTTGTGCGGTCGAGCACTGCAATGCGCTTCACACTTTTTGGCATAACATTAAATATGTATTTGGCTGAGAACGGACGGTACAAATGAACCGTAATCAAACCATATTTTTTACCCTGCTTTTTTAAATAGTCGATGGTTTCTTTTATGGTAGTGGTAACCGATCCCATTGCTACAATAATATTTTCAGCATCGGGATCGCCATAGTAAGTATAAGGATGATATTCGCGGGCGGTGAGTTTTGATATTTCTTTCATATAATCTTCCACCATGTCGGGAACGGGCAGGTAGAATTTATTTGATGCTTCCCTCGACTGGAAATAAATATCGGGATTTTGAGCCGTTCCCCGGGTTACGGGATGTTCCGGGTTGAGTGCCCGTAACCTGAATTCCTGTAGCGCTTTATAATCAATAAGCTGAGCCATTTGTTCGGTAGTCGGGGCTTCAACTTTTTGTATTTCGTGCGAAGTTCGGAAGCCATCGAAAAAATGGAGAAATGGTATTCTTGATTTAATCGCTGTTAAATGAGCCACAGGGCCTATATCCATAATTTCCTGTACGCTTCCTGTTGCCAACATGGCAAATCCGGCCTGGCGTACGCTCATTACATCGCTATGATCGCCAAAGATCGATAGCGCCTGAGCGGCGAGACTACGTGCAGAAACATGAAATACACCGGGCAGCAATTCGCCGGAAATTTTATACATATTTGGAATCATAAGCAGTAAACCCTGCGATGCTGTGAATGTTGATGACAGGGCACCGGTTTGTAACGCTCCATGAAGTGCTCCGGCGGCTCCTCCTTCCGATTGCATTTCTGTAACTTTTACAACCTCACCGAATATGTTCTTTTTTCCGTTTTCCGACCATTCATCGATATATTCTGCCATTGTAGATGAAGGGGTAATGGGATATATGGCTGCTACTTCACTGAACATATACGCAATATGCGAAGCCGCATAGTTCCCATCACATGTAATGAAATTTTTCTTATCAGACATACTAATTCACTTATAATTAACACTTTATGGTTAAATTCTGAAACATGAGATCACAAAATTAATATAATTCGTTATTTGTTTTGATTGTACTGCACAATTTACTGCTAATTCATTTTTAGTTCAAATAAGCAATAAAATAAAAAAGGGTGTTTTCAAATGATCTGAAACACCCAGGGTATTTAGTTGCAATACTTGTTATTCCCCATTCATTGAAATCAGAAACTCTTCATTGGTCTCAGTTTTAGCCAGGCGTTCACGCAAGAATTCCATAGCTTCGACCGAGTTCATATCGGTAAGATATTTTCGCAATATCCAGATTTTATTTAATACGACTTTATCGAGCAGCAGGTCTTCGCGCCTTGTACTGGAGGCTGTTATATCGACAGATGGATAGATACGACGGTTGGAAAGTTTCCGGTCGAGTTGCAGCTCCATATTACCGGTTCCTTTGAATTCTTCAAAGATCACATCATCCATTTTTGATCCGGTCTCGGTAAGTGCTGTTGCTATAATGGTAAGTGATCCGCCATTTTCGATATTTCGGGCGGCTCCGAAAAAGCGCTTTGGTTTGTGTAATGCATTTGCATCGACGCCGCCCGACAATACTTTACCTGATGCAGGAGCCACAGTATTATAAGCTCTGGCAAGTCGGGTAATCGAGTCAAGAAGAATAATTACATCGTGTCCGCATTCAACCATACGTTTTGCTTTTTCCAGAACAATATTCGATACACGAACATGCCGTTCGGCTGGCTCGTCGAAAGTTGATGAAATCACTTCACCTTTCACGTTACGAGCCATATCGGTTACTTCTTCGGGTCGTTCGTCAATGAGAAGTATGATCAGGTATGCTTCTGGATGATTCGCTGCAATAGCATTGGCAATATCCTGAAGCAGAATGGTCTTACCGGTTTTAGGCTGTGCAACAATCAGGCCTCGTTGTCCTTTCCCGATTGGTGAGAACATATCGATTACCCGGATTGATAAATTTGCCTGTTCTCCCTGACGAATTAACGTGAATTTTTCATTGGGGAAGAGTGGAGTGAGATAATCAAAAGGGACACGATCCCTGATATATCCGGGATCACGGCCATTGATTTCTTCAACTTTGATCAGCGGAAAGTACTTTTCTCCTTCTTTTGGCGGACGAATCGTACCTTTTACCGTATCACCGGTTTTTAATCCGAATAATTTTATCTGTGATTGTGAAACATAGATATCATCGGGTGAATTGAGGTAATTGTAATCAGCAGACCGAAGAAAACCATATCCGTCAGGCATGATTTCCAAAACACCCGAATTGCTGATAATACCATCAAAATCCACATTTTTATCGGATCTGCGCTCATCAGCGAATCTGATCTTGATATCACTTTCAGTAGTGATTACTTTTGTTGGCTCGGATTCCCGGGGTTTTTCGGGTTCTTCTGATACAGGTTCTGATACAGGTTCTGATACAGGTTCTGATACAGGTTCTGATACAGGTAATGCTGTATCATCAAAATCAGGTTCGTTGTACAGATCATTAAGTAAGGCATCATTCTTCAGCGATGCTTCAACCTCGGCAACTGCAGCATCGATCTTGTTTTTTTCCGGGGGCAGAACCGGATTTTGAGTAGGATTCGGTCCCATCACTTTTTCAATGCGTCTTCTCCGGATTCTTGGTTTACGGTCATTATAGTTTTTTGAAAAAGATTCAATATTTTGCTGATGCAGAGGTCTGTTCTCATGACTCGGATACTTCCTTTCTTTTTCGACCTTGTTTTTTTCGGTTGCGGAAATTGCCTGCTGATCAAGAATTTTGTAAATCAGATCTTGCTTGCGCAGTGTTTCAGCACGTTTAATTTTTAACTCTTTCGCTATTTCTTTTAATTCAGAAACAAGCTTCTTATTCAATTCAAGAATGTCGTACATAATAAAATAGGAAATAAGATTATTTCAATTTCAAATCGTAACTAACGGTAATGATATTTTCACAGGAGTTTATTAAGAATAATAGAGACTTTCTTCAGAAGGAAAATCAATGCAATAATAAGTATTTAAAAAGAATATCCAAAATAATCTTTAATTTTATTTTACGGTAAAGGAAAGAATTGGTTTTTTTACTATTTTTGACCGGCTTTCAGGGTAACTATCCGACCTGTGAATACGTATGATTGAGGTGTAATTAACTTACATCCTGAATGCTGCATTTCTGATTGATCTAAACCTCATAACCCTTTCATCATGAGACAATTAAAGATCATTAAGCAGGTCACAAACCGGGATACGCCTTCTCTTGATAAATATCTTCATGAGATCGGGAAAGAGGGATTAGTCAATGCTGAAGAGGAAGTTGAATTAGCCCGTCGGATAAAAAAAGGAGATCAGGGAGCGTTGAATAAATTAATTAAAGCCAACCTGCGTTTTGTTGTCTCAGTCTCCAAACAATATCAAAATCAGGGACTAGGTCTACCTGATCTTATAAATGAAGGAAATCTGGGATTGATTAAAGCTGCCCAGCGTTTTGATGAAACCCGTGGTTTTAAATTTATTTCTTATGCCGTATGGTGGATAAGGCAGTCAATTCTTCAGGCACTTGCCGAACAGGCCCGGATCGTGAGATTACCCTTGAATAAGATTGGTTCGATAAATAAAATAAATAGGACATTTTCTGATCTGGAACAAAAATTTGAACGAGAACCTTCCGTGCAGGAGATTGCACAGGTTCTTGAGATGGCTCCTGAAGAGGTTAAAGAATCGCTGAAGAGTTCCGGAAGGCACGTATCGATGGACGCTCCTATAACACAGGACGATGAAGGAAACCTGTATGATGTTATGCTCAGCCCCGATGCACCACCTCCCGACAAAGGATTACTCACAGATTCACTCAGAAAGGAAATAGAACGAGCCCTGGCAACACTCACGTATCGTGAGGCCAATGTCGTCAGATTGTACTTTGGCCTGAACGGGAAACACCCCCATACGTTGGAAGAAATCGGAGAGGAATTTAGTCTTACACGCGAGAGGGTTCGCCAGATAAAAGAAAAGGCCATCAAGCGTTTGAAAAATGCCACACGTTGTAAAAACCTCAAAACATATCTGGGTTGAGGTTTCCTTCTGATAGGTTTTATAGATGAAATCATTTCATTTCTATTCTCTTTCGGGGAATAAGACTATTTTTGAATAAAAAATAGATGGTGCGTCACGTTTCACCCTCAATACTAGCGGCCGATTTTGGCAACCTTGAGAGAGATATACGGCTCATTAACGAAAGCAGGGCCAGCTGGTTACACTGTGATGTCATGGATGGAGTCTTCGTGCCCAATATCTCTTTTGGGGTTCCAGTTGTCCAAATGGCATGCAAAATATCCCTGAAACCTCTCGATGTACATCTTATGATCATAGAACCGGAAAAATACATCGATAGGTTTTGCGATCTGGGAATCGATATCCTCACAATACACATAGAAGCCTGCCGGAATATACAAAGCGCTTTAAATCAAATCAGGAACCGTGGAGTAAAAGCAGGAGTTACTTTAAAACCAGGTACTCCGGTTGAAACATTGAAAGATATTCTTGCTGAAGTTGATCTGGTACTGATTATGAGTGTTGAACCCGGATTCGGTGGGCAACAATTTATTGATAATACATATCGGAAAGTGAACGAATTGAGAGCTCTTATAAATAACACTAATTCCAGGGCAATGATTCAGGTCGACGGTGGTATTGATTTCACTAATGCTTTAAAACTTTATAAAAACGGAGTTGATATTCTCATTACAGGCACTACGGTATTCAAATCTGAAAATCCGGTTGAAACAATAGAAAAGCTATTAAATGTGTAAATATTATTTAAAGTAATAATTTCATTGGATTTGCTTCATGAAACCTGTTACTCATAACAATATTTTGTAAATTTGCTATGCTTTACGGGGCTGATTTTGGTTTTGACAGCAAGTGAAATCGGTAGGTAAGCATGCCGGGCAACGCACATTGACCCGATAATCCATGGTGCAATAAATTTAGTTGGCGAATCTAATTACGCGCTCGCTGCCTAATCGAAGTTTAGTAGATTAATGGCCTTATCCCGTCTCAAGGAGTCGGGACGAGCTGTCTCTCCGGAACCCTTCCCTGCGGTATCGGATATAGAGGCACACGTGAGGCGGGGATAGTACAGGAAACTCCCTTAATCCTGTGCGAAATTTAAAGGGATAAGGTTAAGTTCGGCTGTCTGTTGCCAGACTTAATTCGAAAACCAATACCAGAATAAGCATGTAGAAAACCTATGGGTTGCTTGTTTGGACCCGGGTTCGACTCCCGGCAGCTCCACGAAGTGGAGATGAAAAGTCTGCAATTGCAGGCTTTTTGTTTTTTAAAACAAACTGGGAGGAGAAGTTTATCCCGATGGGCATAGTTATATCGGGAACTCCCG